>Ga0209468_1001217_pt1 | contig 11485 bp, 9 predicted proteins | sample GraSoiAngelo_102_FD_185871 | JGI IMG/M metagenome (GOLD analysis project Ga0209468, IMG submission 185871) | Grasslands soil microbial communities from the Angelo Coastal Reserve, California, USA - 14_0903_02_40cm (SPAdes) (version 2) | ecosystem: Environmental > Terrestrial > Soil > Grasslands ...
AATTGACCCGCGATAATAGCCGGCCCGGGAGAGCCGCCGTTGTAACTCGGCTACTCTCGAGCGAGTGGCGGAGCCATATTGACTACCAGAGCCGTACTGGCTGCCTGAACCGTAGCCATAGCCATAACCGTTCCCGTAGCCGTAGTCACCGTATCCATACCCGCCGTATCCATAGCCGGGGTATCCGTATCCGTAATAACCGTACGGGTAGCCGTAGCCGTAACCATAATAGGGATAGCCCCAGCCGCCACCCCAGCCCCACCAAAATGGAAAGCCGAAGCTGCCAATGAAGATGACATCATTGTCATTGTGATGATGATGCCAATTGCCGTTCCAGTTGCGGCCATTCCAGTTGCGACCGCTCCAGTTGCGGCCATTCCAGTTTCGACCATTCCAATTGCGTCCGCCCCATGCACCCATTCCGGGGCGACCCATCCCAGGGCGACCGGAGGCGAAGTTGTGGCCCCCGCTAAAATGGCCACCACCTCCTCGGGGCGCAGCTGTGGCTAATGGGGAAGCCAGTGTGACGGCAACAAAGTATCAGTTTTGGATTATTCATAGTAGGTGGGGTTTCTAAAGATTAGACACCGTACGCATCGAAAAGTCTCGTTTTTTTACGGTGATACGAAATAAATGATACCGGCGGCTTCGCAGTTTTTGTTTTGCGAGCCGCCGGATAACGGAATCGAATTAGATATTCGGTTCAAGTCAGGCCAAACCTATTCGGTCAAGAAGTCGCGTGGTGATTACACCATCCACAACCATCCCATGAGTGCTCTCAAAACCAGCGATCGCTGCCCGAGTTTGTGGCCCGATAACTCCATCAACTACGCCTTGATAGTAGCCGAGCTCACCCAAGCGGCGTTGTACCGCTGCAACCGTTGCAACGTCGTATCCATACTCTGGCTGGTAGTAAGAGTAACTGCCAGAATAACCCCCGTAATATGAATATGGATAACCCCCATAGTACGAATACGGGTAGTACCCGTAGGAGGTAGACGGCCAGGATGAATAGTAGCCGTAATGCGGATATCCTGATCCTCCATAGTAGTAGCTCGGACCGCCATTATAATAGCGAGTACCGCCATAATAGCGCGTACCCGCATAACGGTTCTGCGTGTAGTAACGCCCGCCCGAATACTGTGGCGTTCCAACATATCTCTGGGTGCCCGCATAATGACGAGTGCCCATGTAAGATGAATTAATGCCATGCCGGTACGCCGGCGTCACCTGTGTGGTTCCCGGAGTCATTCGATGCTGCCGCGACTCCGAAGTCGCTGATTTCTTTTTTGGCGCGCCTAATACCGGTGATGCAATCAACGCCGTTGCGGCCAAGCTGCTTATCAATGCTAAGCGTTTAGTTTTCATAAGGTAATCCCTTCCTTTCTAATTATCTTTCCCACATAGCGCTGACCCAAAGTGACACCAGGTTCTCCGAGACGGAGGTGCCCATCGGACCTGGACCTTGGGACCGGCGCCACGTACCTTGATTCGTTACTGAACTTTGCTGTGGATGCGGCGTGAGATACTGTGTCCATCGAAGCCGCCAACTGGCTGGACCTTCACATTGATTCCTTGCTTTCAACGCGTAGCCAATTCGATTACCATCGCGCGTTAGTCACCATGGTTCGCGCTGCCATCTTGATATCTCTCGTGTTCGCAGGTCACGCGCTTCACGCCGCTTTGCCTGCATATAGTATGAGTCCCTCCCGACAGTTCGTTATTTACGGCGCCGATGCCACGTTGCGCGGGGCGATTTCGGAACTGGCAGAGCAGACCAAGACAAATCTCCTTGCCCTGCTGCGACAACGCGACGGATGGAAAACTGCGATTGTAATCAATTTGCAGTCGCAACAGGCGAACCTGCCCGAAATTCCGCCGGCCAACTTACGAGTCAGCCAGACCGGATTTGGCGTGAAGCTGCAACTCGATTTGACCGTTGGCCAAAATTTCGACGGTTCATTGGTCGAGCGCCAGCTACTGCGCGCCATTCTGTTCGAGATGATTTATCGAGACGAGGGCGAACTTGCACCGGGCGCGAGACTCGTCGAACCGCCGAATTGGCTGCTGGAAGGCGCGCTGGCGCTGACGCCGGGACGAGAGCGCGAGGCTCTCGTGGAGGCGCTTTCAACAGCCGATAAGGGAAAATCCCTGCAGGAATTTCTGGGTCAGCGCTTCGATCTGCTCGATTCCGCCGGACGCATGCTCTACCGGGCATGTTCCGTCGCGCTCGTGCAATTGCTCCTCGATGACGGTGGTGGCCGCGCGCGTCTGGCGCGATACATCTCCAGTCTTTCGCATGCGTCGAATGATCGAGTTGCTGATTTGAAGGCCTGCTTTCCGCAATTGCGGGATGACGTCGAAAAGAAATGGCGCGCAAGCGTGGCCCGACTCAGCGAGCATCACACTTACCGGTTGCTAAGTTTTGCCGAAAGCGAACGACGCCTTGATGAATTGGTACAGATCAAGATTTCAGATGGCTCGCGCAATCGGGGGCGGCCAAAGCCAGCAAATCTTAGCGAGCTTTCGCGCAGCAAACTGTCCGCAGAGGAAAAAGCCGCAGTCAACCAGATGAGCCAGGGCTTGCTGTTGCTTGTTGGGACGGCACATCCGGTCTTGCGTCCGGTCGCGCGCGAGTATCAGCAAATTGCAGCGCTGCTCATACGCGGGAAGCGGCGCGGAATAGCAAAGCGTGTATCGCATCTGGACGGAATTCGCAAGGAACTCGCCGCGCGAATGGGCGATATCGATGATTACATGAACTGGTTCGAAGCTACGCAAATGGAGAATCAGAGCGGAGCTTTCAGCGATTACCTCAAAGCGGCGAACCAATCGCAAGTCTCCGCGCAAAGGCGACGCGACCCGCTCTCAGTGTATCTCGATGCACTGGAAGACCAAATCGAGACTTCCGAGCTGGAGTGATGGGCTATTGGAGTATTCGGGATTTGCGCTTTTTCCATCATTCCATTACTCGATCACTCCAGCGACGCGCGGCGAGTTGCCGGTTTCGAGTTTGGCGATTATGCTTAGAGGCGCGTTTAAAACGCGCCTTTTTCATCCCATGCAAAAAATTGGATTTGCTGAAGCCCTCGATTCCATTGTGAAGATCGACCCGCGGTACGAGCGAGACGCATACATTTTTCTGCGTGACGCGCTCGATTTCACGACGAAACAGCAAAAGAAAGTGAAAGGCACCAGCGTCCGCCATGTGTCCGGGCCGGAGCTACTGGAAGGCTTGCGACAGTACGCGCTCAAGGAATTCGGGCCGATGGTCATGACGGTTTTCGGTAGCTGGGGCATTCACTCATCCGAGGACATTGGAAACATGGTTTTTAATTTAATCGGCGCCGGGATATTCGGAAAAACAGAGAAGGATTCGATCGAAGATTTCAGGAACGTTTACGATTTCAAGGAGGTCTTCGTGAAACCGTTTGCACCTGAAAAACCAGCGATGACGAGGGCACGGGCGGAATTGCCAGTGCCTAAGCCTGCTGCATCGAGAAAGTGATCAGCAATCACTGATCGCTGAGGACGCCGTCGCCGTCACTTCAATGGCTCGCATACCACTGGCAAAGTTTTCTTCAACGGTTCTATTATTTATGATGGTCAATCTCAAAGCTGCTACGACTGAACCCTCGCCCGTCATCACATTTCCGCCGACCTCGGCGCACAAATGGATTTTGCCTAACGGGCTGACGATTATTGTCCAGGAAGATCGTAGTGCTCCCGTAGCAAGCGTGCAGGCATGGTGCGCCACGGGAAGCATCGACGAGGACCAGCACCTCGGAGCGGGGTTGTCTCACATTCTCGAGCACATGCTTTTCAAGGGGACGAAAACGCGAGGGAAAAATAAGATCGCGCAGAAAATTCAGGACGTGGGTGGTTACATCAACGCATATACATCGTTCGATCGCACGGTCTTTTGGATCGACGTTCCGAAAGATGGGGTTGTTACCGCGCTCGATATTTTGGCCGATGCGATGATGAATTCGACTTTGCCGTCGGAGGAATATCAGAAGGAGCAGGAAGTGATCCGGCGCGAGTTTGCCATGGGTATGGATGATCCCGATCGCATGTCTGGGCTGCTCCTTTTTTCAACCGCGTATCAGGTACATCCCTATCGGTTCCCGGTCATCGGCGAGATCGAAATCTATAACCAGCTCACCCAAGAGCAGGTCATGCAGTATTACAAGACGCGCTATGTCCCCAACAATCTCACCTTCATCGTAGTGGGCGATGTCGATGCCGAAAGAGTGCGCCAACAGATCGCCGACTTGTTCAAGCCTTACCCGGAGAAATCACTCCAGCCCGTATTCATTCCAGGCGAACCGCCGCAACTCGGACGGCGCGAAGCGCATCAGGAATTTGCCACGGAGCTGACGCATCTCTCACTGGCATGGCACATCCCCGCGGTTACGAACCCAGACGTACCGGCGCTTGATCTGCTCTCAACGATTCTCGGTGAGGGGCGCAGCTCGCGTCTGTACCGGCGCGTTCGCGAAGAGGCGGGTCTCGCGTTTCGCATATCGGCATTTTCATACACGCCTGGGGATCCCGGTTTGTTCGGCATTGATGCTACAGTCGATCCAAAGAAACGCGAAGCAGCTGAGCAACTGGCCCTTCACATTGTTGACGATGTAAAGCATGCCGGCGTGACTGCGGATGAACTTGCCAAGGCAAAAAAAATCATGCTCAGCCATCACCTGGGCGCGCTCACGACCATGCGGGGTCAAGCGTCGGACATCGGCTCAAACTGGTTGCTCACGCGCAATCTGAATTTTAGCCGCGATTATCTTGATGCTGTCCAGAAAGTGTCGGCCGACGATATCAAGCGCGTCGCCGCGACATACCTGACGGAAAACAATCTAACGGTTATCTCGTTGAATCCGAAAGGTTCGCTCGCCGCCAAAGCCGAGGGTCCGAAGGTCGCTGCCGCCGGCGAGATCCAGAAATTTGAATTATCGAACGGATTGCGTCTTCTGGTTCGCGAAGACCCTCGCTTGCCACTCGTGGCGATGGGCGCTGTTTTTCGCGGCGGTCTTCTTGCGGAGAGTCCCCAAAACAACGGTGTCACGCATTTGATGGCGAAAGTGCTGCTCAAAGGGACCAGGACGCGCACCGCTGAGCAGATCGCCAACCAGATCGAGGCGGTTGGCGGTTCCATTTCGAGCGATTCAGGCAACAACAGCTTTGGCGTATCGGTCGATGTCATGAAACCCGACTTGAAACCAGGTGTGGACTTGCTCTCGGATGTGTTATTGAACGCCACCATGCCGGAGAAGGCGGTCGCACGCGAAAAGGAGATCCAGCTCGCCGCGATCCAAGAGGAGGAGGAACAACTGACGGCGGTCGCCCGCAACATCATGCGGCAGGCGCTTTTTCCGCAGCATCCTTACGCGCTGCGCGGGAGTGGTTCCGTCGAATCCGTTAAGGGTTTAACACAAAAAGATCTCATCGAATTTCGTGATGGTTACGTGGTCGCGAAGAATGGAGTGATTTACATCTTTGGAGATGTCAAAGCAGCTGAGGTAAAGCAGCTTGTCGAGCAAGCGCTCGGCAAGATGAAAACTGGCGCGCTTGCGCTGACTGATGCAAAGCCGTCCATGCCGCTAAGCAAACCGGAGACCGTCGAAAGCCGCAAAGACAAAGCGCAAGGAGTGATCATGGTTGGATTTCGGGGCGCGAGTTTGTCGAGTCCGGATCGGTACGCGCTGGAATTAATTGATGAAGCGAGCAGCGATCTGGGATCGCGTTTCTTTGTTCGCATTCGCGAGCAAATGGGCTTGGCCTATTATGTCGGCGCAAGCCAGATGCAAGGCCTGGTGCCAGGTCTCTTTGCATTTTATCTCGGTACCGACCCGCAAAAAATTGAGAAGGTAAAGACCGAGTTGCTTGATGAAATTCATAAACTCGCAAATGAGGGATTAACCCCTGACGAACTGGCGCGAGCGAAGAAGAAACTGATTGGCCAACAAGAAATCGCCAATCAAAGCAACGACGCTTTTGGTTATCATTGCGCGCTCGACGAGCTATATGGACTCGGATTTGATTATTACAAGCAACTTGAGCATGATGTGAACACGGTAACGCTGGAGGATACTAAACAAGTGTCTGCGAAATATTTTCGCGATCAACCGTATGTTTTGGCAACGGTGCGACCCCCGGAAGGTTCCGCAGCTGCGAAACAAAAATGACCCATGGCTGAAGTCCAGAAAACCACGTTGAGCGGCGAGCTTTCGCAGCGCTTCATTGAATTTGTCGTGATGCACGCGCAAAACGCCGCGCTGTTTCTCGGCCAAATTCCAAATCCAAGAACCGGTGAAGCGGAAGTGAACCTGGACCTGGCCAGAATGTTTATCGATCAACTCGCCATGATTCAGGAAAAAACGCGCGGCAATCTAACCGGCGAAGAGGCAAAAGTATTGAGTAACGCACTTTCCAATTTGCAAATGGCATTCGTGGAAGCTTCGGGTGGCGCGCGACCCCAAGGCGCGCCCCAGCCTGAAGCTCCGGAGGCCGGGCCACCACCAGCGGCAGCTGAGCAAGCAGCAAAATCGGAGTCCGAACCGTCAGCACCTAGCAAGTCGGCTGAGCCTGAGACGGAATCGCGAAAGAAATTCACCAAGAGCTACGGGCCGTAAGCCATCGTCCACCCCTGGCAGACGCAAAGGTGAAACGCGTTGTCCTCAACGCATCGTCAACCAAAACGCAGTTTGTCACCTGACGTTTGATATCGAGGAAGCCTTGGTGCGCGACGCTCGAAATCTTGCGCCTTCGGCGGTTGGCTTACGCATCGTCTTCGGAGAAGCCGATCCATCTAGCAAACGCAAGGTGGAACGCATACTTTTCGCGATCACGTCCTTTTTCCCTCTGTATGAGAATCATTAACGTGATCGATCTCGGCAAAGTCCGTTTCGTTGAAACACCGAAACGAGACGCGTTCGTTGCTCTAACGGCTGCTCTGACGCGAATTAGGAGTCGAGCTTGGACGTGATCGTGTTCTCGCGGCCTTACGCACGTTGATGGTTCCCTGAGCAGGAGCGGGAGTCGGTGATGCTTCGGCGTACTTTTTTGTACTTGGCCAGATCAAGCGCCACGGCTGAGTTTTGATTGTCTCGCTGAATTCCTTGATGTTTTGGCCGGCTGGCTCGAGCTCAGTCGTCGCGACCTTTAGTTTCTCTGACGAGTTTCGCAGGTTTCGCAGCGTGATCTCGATGTTGTCGTTCTCTGTGAGACTGGTGCTGATCTTTTCGATGTTGGTAAGCGAATGTGAAAGTGCGCTGTCTGGCGCGGTCAGGTCGGAAAGATGTTGGCCGAAGGTCTTGAACTGTCCGAGCGCAAGAGTCAGCTCTGAATTTTCGTCGGTGAGACGATTGATGTTTTGCGCGGTCTGTTGAAGGTCTTTCATCGTATTGGTGGCTTCAGCTGCGACCGGCTTGATAACTTCCAGCATTTTGGCCGCGGCTTCGCCCAGATCGGGCGTGCGTTCTCCGGCGAATATCTCGCCATCTTTCGCGCGTCCGGATTTTTCAGTCCCCTGAGTGATGTCGATGGCCATGTCGCCAAGCAATCCCAGCTGTATCATTCGCGTTTTGGCATCGCGATAGACCTTCGCACTTTTGTCCACCTGAACATCGATGCGAACTTCAAATCTGGGTTTGCCCGGCGTTGGAGAGGGGTTGGGACCGGCGTTGGGTTCGGGCGGTTTAGTCGCGGCGGCAGCTTCCTCTGCCCGTTTTTCTTCTTCTGGCGAGACCGGTGAATACAGCTTCTGGACTTGTCCAATTTTGCGACCGGCGAGCATCACCGGGGCTCCCTGTTTAATTCCAACCGCGTTATCAAAGTAAATCTTGTAGATCACAAGCGGCCGGAACAACCCGGGCGCGCCAAGCAAAACCAGAAGGAAAGCGACTACCGCGATCGTTCCGATCACGAGCAGACCAGTCATGATTTCATTTCTTTGTAATTGCATCGAGGCTACCTTCGAGGATCGGACCTTCAGTGCTTCCGCTCACGAACTGCGCGACCACAGGATTTTTGGATTGTTTAAATTCTTCAGGTTTGGCTTCTTCGATAATTTTCCCCTGGTACAACATAGCCATGCGCGTCGCGATGCGAAAGGCGCTGTCCATTTCGTGCGTTGCGGTGATGGATGTGACCTTTGATTTCTCGGTGAGGCTGATAATTAATTCGTCGATCACCGAGGCAATGACTGGGTCAAGGCCAGCCGACGGCTCGTCTAATAGGATCAATTCGGGCTCAAGCACGAGGGCGCGCGCAAGGGCGACGCGTTTTCGCATCCCGCCGCTCAACTCCTCGGGCAACAGCTCTTTGGAATCCTCCATCCCAACGAGCTCGAGTTTTTCATCGACAATCTTATCAATCTCACTGCGCGATTTATCAGTAAGCTCTTCCAGTGGGAGGGCAACGTTATCGCGCACATTGCGCGAACTCAGCAGCGCCGAATACTGATAAACCATGCCAATGTGTCGTCGTACCTGCTGAAGCTTCCGGCGTCGGAGCCGCGTGATTTCAAAGCGCTTGAAGAAAATCGAGCCTGAATCGGGACGAAGCGTGCCGAGAATCAATCTCAAAATCGTGCTCTTACCACTGCCGCTTTGCCCCATGATGACCAGGCGTTCCTGCGGCTCGATCCTGAGCGAAACACCGTCGAGCACTTTCTTTTCCTCGAACTGCATATGTACATCGCGCAGTTCGACAATGTCGACCGGGGTGCTCACGTCGGATAAAAAGTAGTGTAGATGATGTTGTAGAGCGTATCGCAGCCGATCACCGTCGTGATGGCAGTGACGACGCTGGAGGTTGTCGATGTGCCAACCCCGGCGGCACCACCTTTCACTGTCAGGCCCCGGTAGCAAGCGATTGCGGCGATGAGGAGACCGAACAGAAAGCTCTTCAAAATGCCGGTGACAATGTCGCGGATGAGCAATGAATCTTTCACCAGATCGAGAAAATAGGGAAAGGCGATACTGAAATAGGCTTTGCAGACGAGGCTGCTCGCCAAAACGGCTGCCATGTTCGAAACCGTCGATAGACACGGCATCAGCAGAAACAGCGCAAGCATTCGCGGCGCGACGAGGAAACGGAGCGGGCCGATGCCCATCGCCTCAATCGCCTCGACCTCTTCGGAAACTTGCATGGTGCCGAGTTCCGCCGTAAAGGCCGCCCCGATGCGCGCAGCGAGCATGATACCGGTGAGCAAGGGGCCGAGCTCGCGCGTAAAAGCAATTGCCACCAGACCGGGGATCAGCCGTTCTGTTCCGAAGCGTTGCAACTGGTAGCCGGTCAACAGCGCCATGGTGAGGCCGAGGAAAAAGGAAACGAGTCCCACCAACGGCACCGAATCCACACCGGCACGTTCGGTATGGCGAAAGAAACTGGCGGCACGAAACGGGACGCGTCCGTGTTGAATCCGCTCGAACGTTTCTTCGAACGTGTTCACAATGAACCAGAACACGCCGCCTACTTCCCGAAGAAAATAGCGCGTGGCATGGCCGATTCCCTCGGCAATCAAAACGGGGGGCGGTTCAGTGTTCGCCATGGACCAGAAGTTGCCTCACTTCGCCATTGGGAAAAGCGCAAAGTATTAAGGCGTTAAGATGTTAAACGGGTTACAAAGTTAAAACGGCGGCACGATTTAACGGTTTAACCGATAACGCCCAGCCGAAGATTTTCCACGCTCAGCCTGTTAACGTTAAAATGAACAGATACTAAATGAGAGCTTTGAAATTGTTTCGCATAACGAATTGCTTCTTTGCCAGCGTACTATTTAGTGCGGGGGCGCTGGCGGCGGCTCCAGAGCAATCACCTCCGGCGGGGGTTTCTAGCGAACGAAACCCGGATCATCAACCAAACTTGGAAATGAAGAAAATTGGACTCGCGATCCACGGCGGCGCCGGCACTATCGAGCGAACCAATATGACGCCGGAACGCGAGCACGAATTTCGCGCCGGGCTGGAAGGCGCACTCACGACTGGTTACGAAATTCTCAAGCGCGGCGGCTCGAGTCTCGACGCGACAGAGGCCGCTGTGCGTACGCTCGAAGACGATCCACATTTTAACGCAGGCAAGGGTTCAGTGTTCACAAGCGCCGGAACCAACGAGATGGACGCAGCGATCATGGACGGGAAAACGCTCGCTGCTGGCGCAGTCGCTTCTTTGAAGCACATCAAAAGTCCCATCGACCTTGCTCGGCTGGTAATGGAAAAATCCGGACACGTCATGATGGATAGCGAAGGCGCAGAAGCGTTCGCGAAAGAGAACGGGATTGAACTGGTCGATCAGAAATATTTTTTTACACAGGACCGCTGGGATGCTTTGCAGAAGATCAAGGCCGCTGAAAAAAGTCGCACAAGCGGCGTCGGAAAGGCCTTTCTGATTACCGATCAAGATCGGCACGGCACGGTGGGAGCAGTAGCGTTGGATCAAAACGGGAATCTTGCCGCAGCGACGTCAACCGGCGGGACGACCAACAAGCGGCCGGGACGCGTTGGCGATACGCCAGTCATCGGCGCAGGCACTTACGCAAACAATGCCACCTGCGCAGTTTCCGCGACCGGCGACGGCGAATATTTTATCCGCGCAACGGTTGGGCGCGATGTCTCAGCGTTGATGGAATACCGGGGCATGTCGCTCGACGATGCAACGCAGGCTGCTTTGGATAAGGTCGCGAAACTTGGCGGCAAGGGAGGACTGATCGCAATCGATCAGCAGGGCAACATTGTTTTGCCATTCAACACAGCTGGAATGTATCGCGGCTACGTCGATCCAAACGGCAAGTTTGCTGTGGAGATTTACAAATGAGTTCGGGCTCGGTTGGAGGGTTGAACCGTTGAAGCGTTTTCGTTTTAACTTTGTAACTCTTTTACCGTTTTAGCTGTTCTCCTCTTCAACCCTTTAAGGCTTCTACGCTTACTCGATGCTTCCTCCCTTTTCCGTCGTTATTCCCTGCTTCAATGAAGCGGCGCGCATTGGAGAAACGCTTCGCCTTACGCTCGATTATCTGACTGCCAACGCGCCGGAGAGTGAACTGATCGTCGTGAATGACGGATCAACTGATTCGACTGCGGCAATTGCGCGTGAAAGATTGAAAGATGCCAGGATCGAAACGCGCTTGCTCGAGAATTTTCCAAATCGCGGCAAAGGCGCTGCGGTTCGTTCCGGATTGCTTGCCGCGCAAAAGCCGATCGGCCTGTTTTTCGATGCCGATCTTTCCACGCCGCTGGGAGAGACGCCGAAATTGATCGAGCCGATTGCAAATGGCGAGATCGACATTGCATTAGGGTCGCGCGCCCTGGATCGCGGATTGATTGGCATCCATCAGCCGTGGCGACGCGAGCAGGCTGGGCGCGCGTTCAACCTGCTCGTCCGCATCGCGACTGGGCTGCCGTTTTGGGACACGCAATGCGGGTTCAAGGCTTTTCGTCTCGATGTGTGCCGTCCGATTCTGAAGGCCGCCCGCCTC
>Ga0209468_1001219_pt1 | contig 11477 bp, 9 predicted proteins | sample GraSoiAngelo_102_FD_185871 | JGI IMG/M metagenome (GOLD analysis project Ga0209468, IMG submission 185871) | Grasslands soil microbial communities from the Angelo Coastal Reserve, California, USA - 14_0903_02_40cm (SPAdes) (version 2) | ecosystem: Environmental > Terrestrial > Soil > Grasslands ...
GGAATCCCCCTCCACCTGGAGGAGGATGCGATCGCCGACTTGGAACCCGCTGCCGGCCAGCTGCGGCGCCGGGGCAGTCGCCGGCGCCTGCGCGCGCGCGCAGCCGAGACCGGCGGTGACGCACACCCACAGGACAGAGAGGCTCGTTTTCATCGTCACTCCACGGTTACGCTCTTCGCCAGGTTACGCGGCCGGTCCACGTCGCAGCCGCGCAGCACGGCGACGTGATAGGCCAGGAGTTGCAGCGGGACTACCGTCACGAACGGCGACAGGAGCGGCGGGCAGGCGGGCACGCGCAGCTGTCGCTCCGCGAGGTGGCGCAGATCGCCATTGCCCTCACTCGTGATCGCGATGATGCGGCCGCCGCGCGCCTTCACCTCCTGCATGTTCGAGACCACCTTGGCGTAGACGTCGTCCTTGGGCGCCACGAACACGACCGGCATGTTCTCGTCGATCAGTGCGATGGGCCCGTGCTTCATCTCGGCCGCCGGGTAGCCCTCGGCGTGGATGTAGGAGATCTCCTTGAGCTTGAGCGCGCCCTCGAGCGCCACGGGGAAATTGACGCCCCGCCCCAGGTACAGCGCGTTGGTCGCGTCTGCATAACGCGCGGCAAGCGCCCGGACGTCGGGTTCCAGCTCGAGCGTGCGCGCGATCAGATCCGGCAAGCCCGCGAGCTGGTCCGCCACGCGGAGCCCCGCGTCCCGGGGCAGGCCGCGCTGGCGACCGAGGTAGAGGCCGAAGAGGAGCAGCGCCGCAAGCTGCGACGTGAAGGCCTTGGTCGAGGCGACGCCGATCTCGGGGCCGGCGTGGAGGTAGATCCCGCCGTCCGCCTCCCGGGCGATCGTCGAGCCCACGACATTGACGATGCCGATCACCGGCGAGCCCGCGGCCCGGGCGGCGCGCATCGCCTCCAGCGTGTCCGCGGTCTCGCCCGATTGGGAAATGACGACGGTGAGCGTTCCCGGCACGCGCAGTTGCGTACGGTAGCGGTACTCCGAGGCGTACTCGACCGACACCGGAACGCCCGCGAGCTCCTCGAGCACGTGGCGTCCCACCAGGCCCGCGTGCCAGGACGTGCCGCAGGCCACGATCACGATGCGCCGGATCCGCGCGCACCGAGCCGCCGGGAGGTTCAGGCCGTCGAGCCGCGCGCTGCCCTCCGCCGGGATGAGCCGGCCCCGCAGCGTGCTCTGTACCGTGTGCGCCTGCTCGCAGATCTCCTTGAGCATGAAGTGCGGGTACTCCCCCAGCGCCAGCGTGTCGAGGTCCCACTCGATGTCGGCCACCGAGCGATCCTGGACCCGGGCTTCGCGATCGAGCACGCGATAGCCCTCGTCGGTGATCACCGCGAGGTCGCCATCGTCGAGGTAGACCACGGAGCGGGTGTGCGGGAGCACCGCGTTCGCGTCGGAGGCCACGAGGAACTCGCCCTCGCCCACACCGATCAGGAGCGGCGAGCCGCGTCGCGCTACGACGAGCTTTCCCGGGTCGGCCTCGCCGATCACGGCGAGGCCGTAGGTGCCTTCCACGTGCGCAAGCGCGGCGATCACGCGCGCTTCGAGGGTCGCGCCCGGCGCATCCTCGATCAGGTGGGCAAGCGCCTCGGTGTCCGTGTCGGTGGCCAGCCGATGGCCGGCGCGCTCCAGGCGCGCGCGGAGCAGATCGGCGTTTTCGATGATGCCGTTGTGCACCAAGGCGATCCCGCCGGTGCAGTCGCTGTGAGGGTGGGCGTTGCGCTCCGTCGGTGCTCCGTGCGTGGCCCAGCGCGTGTGCCCGATGCCGCAGCGGCCGTGCACCGGCTCCCGCGTCACCAGCGCGCGCAGGCCCTCAATGCGCCCGGCGAGCTTGCGCGTCTCCACGCCCCGGCCGTTGAGCACGGCGAGTCCGGCCGAGTCATAGCCGCGGTACTCGAGGCGCGAGAGGCAGTCCACCAGCACGGCCGCCGCTTCCCTCGGCCCCACGTACCCGACGATGCCGCACATCCGTCACGCCCTTTCGCGACTGGTTTCGAGCAGCGGCAGGCCGGTGCTCGCGAGGCCGAACCGCGCCAGCTGAGCCAGCGTGCCGTCACCCACGCCCACCGCGACGCCCTCGAGCATGAGGATCGCCGCGCCGCACCGATCGCACGTCGCGGTGCGGCAGCGGTCGTCTGGGGAGCGCCGGGTCGCGGGGCGCCCGGCTTCGCTCTGGCAGGGTTTGCACAGCATGCGGATCCTCGACCCTCTCGTTGCTCGCGGTCGTGGCACTTCAAGTTTGAGGCCCGCCCCCCACCGCCCCCCGGGGGGGTCGGTTAGCGCGCAGGCGCGCAATGGCTTAGCGCCGCGTCCCAGCCCCATACGCGACGCGCGGGAGCGGCGCTTTCGTTGCGCAGGCGCCGCACTCCCCGCGCGCCGTGGGCGCGGCGCGCTGCGGCCCCCAGCTTGCAGGCGGAGCGTGGCGGCGCCCGCTCGCATCGCCGCAGAACAGCGCGGAGTTCCCCTTATGAGGGCGGAGTCACTATGACCGATCGTATTCCCGTGGACGGATTACCTCTGGCGCTGGTCGCCGACGACCGCGAGGAGCGCACGCGCTGGCTCGCGCGCCTCCTCGAAGAGGCCGGGTACGCCGTGCTGCGGGAGCGCACGGCCCGGCACGCCCTGGAGCGGGGCCGCACGGCGCAGCCCGACCTGATCATCATCGGCGGCGATCTCCCGGACATGCCGGGGATCGAGCTGTGTCGCGAGCTGCGGGGCGACGCCCGCATCACGCACGGCACGCCGATCTTCCTCGCGCCCCCCGAGCCCCTCACCCGAGAGCGGCGGCTGGCCGCGCTGCGCGAAGGCGCATGGGAGTGCCTGAGCCCGCCCCACGACTCGGATGAGATCGTGCTCAAGGCGAACGCCTACGTGCGCGGCAAGCTCGAAAGTGATCGGACCCGAGCCGAGGGATTGCTGGATCCACAGAGCGGGCTCTACAACCATCAAGGACTGGCCCGTCGCGCCCGCGAGCTCGCGTCCCAGGCGTTCCGGGAGCACAGTGCGCTAGCGTGCGTGGCCCTGGCGCTCGATCTCGAGGGCGGCGGCCTCACCCGCCCGGACCAAGCGGCAGAGGCCGTGACCCGCGGCGTGCGCGTGCTCCAGGCAACCGTCCGGCGCTCCGACGTCATCGGCCGATTGAGTCCGGTCGAGTTCGCCGTGCTGGCGCCGGGAACGGACGCCTCGGGGGCGCGCCGTCTCGCGGAGCGGTTGGCGGGCTCGATGCAGGTCGCGATGGCCCCGGCCCGCACCGCCGGAGCGACTGCCGCGACTTCCCCCGTCCTCGGCGTCGGCGTGCGATTCGGCTACGAGGCGGTGGCCAACATGGGCTACGCGCCAATCGAGCCCGTCGAGCTGCTGGTGCGGGCCTCGGCGGCGGTCCGCACGGGGAAAGCCGAAGTCGGGGGATGGATTCGCCGGTTCGACGAGGGAGCTGCGACGGTCCGCTAGACCACCAGCTTCCGGCCCGCGGGATACTCGTCCGTCGCTTCGTAGCCAGGCAGGTAATAGGAGTAGTAGCGGTAGCCAGCCTCGGCCGGCACATCATTCAGCACGGCGCCGAGCAGGCGCACCGGCAGGCGGTGCAGCATCTCCAGCTTCGCGGCGGCCATGTCACGGTGGCTGTGCCCCGTCCGTAGCACCAGCAGCAGGCTCCCTGTCAGCGTCCCCAGAATGAACGGATCGACACCGCCGGCCAGCGGCGGGCTGTCCATGAGGATGACGTCGTAGTCCGGACGCACCCGAGTGACCAGCTGCGCCATCGCCTCCGAGCTCAGGAGCTCGGGAGCGTTGTGGACCCGGGTACCGCAACCGACCAGCGTGAGCAGCGGATACGCGGTCTGCTGCAGGATCGCCTCGAACGGCACCTCGCCGCGCAGGCAGTCGGTGAGGCCGGGCCGCCGGCGAGCCGTCAGGCGGCGATGCAGCACGCCGCGCCGGATGTCGGCATCCACGAGGAGGGTGCGGTGCCCGCCCTCGGCGAACGTGAGCGCCAGATTCGCCGCGAGGAAGGACTTGCCGTCCCCCGGGCCGGGGCTCGTGATGGTGACGAGCATCGGCCCGGCCGCCCCGTACGCGTACACCAGATTCAAGCACGTGCCGCGCAGCGCCTCGACCAGCTCCGCGACGCCCTCATGCGGCCGTGCCGACTTGGCCTCGCCCCCCCTGCTCCCCCCGCTGCCCGGCCCGTCCCGCCGTCCCTTGAAGTGCGGCAGCGCCCCGAGGATCGGCAGCCCCATCTCCCGCGACACTTGGTCGGGATAACGCACCCGCGGGTCCGCCCGATCGAGCAGGACCGCTCCCACGACGGCCAGACCGAAGCTTCCGATCAGGGCCACCAGCATGAGGCGCGGCGCGGTGTTCTTCACCGGCCGCTGAGGCGCGACGGCGGAGTCGAGGATCCGGACGTCCGGTATGGTGCTGGCGTCCGCGAGGCGCGCCTCCTCGTACCGCTGCTTCAAGTTGGTATACACGTTTTCGGCGAGCGTCACCGCGCGCCGCAGCCGCGCCTCCTCCATCGCGCGGGGCGGGATCTGGCGCAAGGAGCTGGAGCCAGCGTCGATCCGCCGGCCGAGCTCCGCCTCCCGCGCCGCGAGCTCGCCCGCGAGCGCTCGCGCGACCGCGGGGATCGTGTGCCGCTCCAGCGTCGCGATCTCGGTCAAGAGGCGCTGCACCTTCGGGTAGGCGTCCGTGTACTGGTACCTGAGAGTGCGCAGGTCGGTCTGTTTCGTGACCAGCTCCTTCAGGGCCGTCGCGAGATCGGGACTCTTTTGCACGGAGGCGATCGCTTCGAGCGCGGAGGCGGGCACCCCCGAGTCGGCGGCCTGCACGACCGCCTGCTCCAGCGCTTCCCGATCGCGTCGCACCTGGTCGCGCTCGAGCTGCAGGTCGAAGAAGCCCATCAGTACGGGGTCCCGGTCCGCCGCCGCGACGGGCCTACCCGGCGCCGCTCGGTCGGACGGCAGCGTGATCGTCCGCACGCCGAAGCTCTCCAGGGACGCCTCGGCGGCGCTCAGGTTCTGCCGCGCCGACTCGAGCTGCTGGTCGAGAATCTTCGTCAGCTCGATCACCTTCTCGCGCTTCAGCTCCGCCGCCACCTGCACGTAACGCTGCGCCACGGCGTTCACGATGGCCGTCACCCGCGCCGGGTCAGAGCCGCGCAGCTCGAGCCGGAGAAAATTCCCGTCGGGGTCGGTACGAACGTCGAGCCCCTCATCCAGGCGGCGCGCGCCGTCCCGGAGGGTGGTCAGCGTGAACTGCACGCGGCGCCCGGGCTCGAGCGCGGCCCGCGGGCCGGGCGCCCACAGGAGCCCCTGACGCCGGCCGACCGAGTCTCCGAGCAGCCCTCGCTCGAGCTCGGTCCCGTCGTCGGTGGCGAGCGTGTAGCGCTGTGCCGCGGAATCGATGGTGAACTGGTAGCGACCCGACCGATACTCGCTGGCCACGTTCAACGAGGCCAGCACGGTGCTGTCCGCCGGCCGCCGCGCCGCGAGGAACAGGCGCTGATCGCGCACCACCTGGTCGAGCACCGCGTACGACCGGAGCAGATCCACCCAGGCTTCGGGATCGAGCAGATGCCCCGGGCGGATCGGGCCGCGATCCGAGGCGCGCCGGTCGGTCTCATCGATCCAGATGGTCGCCTGCGCCAGGTACTCCGGTCTGACAAACCGGGTAGCCGCGATCCCGCCCGCACCGCCCAGGAGCGTGACCGCGAGAATCAGCCATTTGAACCGCTGGACGGCACCCAACACACGGCGCCAGTCGACTCCGACCTGCGGCTCGACGAAATGGGGTTGCACGAGAGCCAGCGGGGGCGGGTGTGCCGCCGCCGCCGGACTCGTGGGCCCTGGGAGGGGGACGAGGGTGGCCCCCTGGTCGCTAAGCGTCACGCAGTGTCACTCCCGCAAGTCGAAGAGAGGTGAAGTGCCGCCGCGGGGCCACAGCAAGTCCGATACCGCCGGCCGGTAGCGCCGTGGGGACCGGGATGCCGCAAATCGGTGCAGCTCTGCTCGGCCGGCGGATGCAGCTTGGTGCGATTTCGGCGCGAGTCGTGCTGCTGCGAGGTCGCGACAACGTGGCCCGAAGTCTGCGTAGGGGTGAGTCCGACCGCTACTGGATGAGCCCGATGTCTATACCGGTGGCACAGGACAGGATCGGACGATCAGGGGAGCCGGACGAGGCGTCGAACCTTGCGGCGCTTTTGCCAATCGGCTCCGACCTCAAGGCACGCGTCCGGATATTGATCGTGGACGACGAGCACACCCTGCGCGAGAGCTGCGCCAGTGTGCTGCGGCAGGAAGGCTACGACGTAACGGTGAGCGGCCGGGGTCAGGAGGCGCTCGACCTGCTGAAGCGCCGGGCCTTCGATATCGTCCTGGCCGACCTGTATCTGCCGCAAGTCGGCGGGCTGGCCCTGCTGCGCGCGGCGCTCGCGACGAATCGCGACACCATCGTCATCGTGATGACGGGCAACCCGTCGGTCGATTCCAGCGTCGAAGCGCTGCGCCAGGGGGCCTTCGACTACTTGCCGAAGCCGTTCTCGGCCACGCACCTCCAGGTGCTGATCGGGCGCGCCGTCCACACCCTGCTCGTCGCACGCGAGACGCGCGATCAGCAGGCGGAGCTGGAGCGGCGCCACGTGCACTCCGACAAGATCACCCTGCTCGGCACGGCGCCGGCCTTTCGCCGGGCCATCGAGTTGGCCCGCAAGGTCGCGCCGACGGATGCCTCGGTCTTCATCACGGGGGAGAGCGGTAGCGGCAAGGAGATGATCGCGCAGTTCATCCACCACCACAGCCGGCGTTCGAGCCGGCCGTTCGTGGCGATCAACTGCGCCGCGCTGCCCGAAGGCCTGCTCGAATCGGAGATGTTCGGGCACCGCAAGGGGGCGTTCACCGGGGCGGTGCGCGACAAACCCGGCCTCCTCGAAGCGGCGAACGGCGGCACGCTGTTCCTGGACGAGCTGATCGAGATGTCGAAGCCGATCCAGGCGAAGCTGCTGCGGGTGATCCAGGACGGGGTGGTACGCCGCGTGGGCAGCGAGGCGACCGACGCGGTCGTCAACGTGCGTTTCATCGCCGCGACCAACGGGGATCCCGAGACGGCCGTGAAGGCCGGGGACATGCGGGAGGACCTGTACTACCGCCTGCGCGTCGTGCCGATCCACGTGCCGCCGCTGCGGGAGCGGCCGGAGGACATTCCGCTCCTGGCCGAATACTTCCTCTCGACCTACTGGGTCCGCCATCGCAGCAAGGGGGCGCCGTTCCCGAAGCTGACCGAGGCGGCGCTGCGTGCCCTGTGCGCCTACGCGTGGCGCGGCAACGTGCGCGAGCTGCAGAACGTGATCGAGCACGTGGCCGTCGTCGTGGAGCCGGGGGCGGCGATTCAGCCCGAGGACCTGCACCTCGCGGGCGACCCCGCGGCACCGGCCGGGGCGAACCCCGCGTCGCTGATCTCGACCCTGCTGGAGGAGAGCTACCATGTGGCGCGGGACCGCGTGATCGCGCAGTTCGAGCGCCAGTACCTCACATGGCTGGTGAATCGGGCAGCCGGCAATATGTCGAAGGCCGCCCGGGTGGCCGGCGTGGACCGCACCACGCTGTACCGCATGATGGAGCGCCATGGGTTGCAGCGGAGCCCCACGGCCGGCTGGGTGGTCGAGCGCGACGTCGAGACGCCGCCCGAGGCGGAAGCCGGCGAACCAGAGCCGAGCGCCTTGGCCGACGCCAAGGAGGCCTGAGATGCGCGCGACCGCGGCCCGACGCCTCGAGTGGATGGCCGTTCGGCCGACCCGGCAGCCGGAGCCGGAGCCCGACAACCTCGCCGCGTGCCTGAGCAGTCCCGGGGGCCTCGAGCTGGTGGTCGAGATGGCGCACGACCTGCGCTCCCCGCTGACGTCGATCCTGTTCCTGGCGGAGGCGCTGCAGCGCGGCCAGAGCGGCCCGGTGACTGACGCCCAGCGCCGCGCCCTGGGGCTCGTCTACAGCGCCGCGCTCTCGCTCTGCGGGGCGGCGAGCGACGTGCTCGAACTGGCGCAGGGCGGGAATCGCCTGGTGGACCGTCGGCCCGAGCCGTTCTCGGTCTCCGACGTGTTCGCGTCGGTGCGCGACATGATCCTGCCCCTCGCCGAGGAGAAACAACTCGAGGTCCGGCTGGTGCACCCGGTGCCGGAGCGCCGCATCGGACATCCCCGCGCGCTCTCCCGCGTGCTGCTCAACCTCGCCACCAACGCCGTCAAGTTCACCGACGCGGGCTCCGTCGAGATCGCGGCGCGTCCCCTCGACCGGAACCGGCTCGAGTTCTCGGTGTGCGACACGGGCAGCGGGTACGACACCAGTGCCCTCCAGACCCTGTACCAGCCGTTCCGCAAGAGCCCTACGGACCTGCGCCACCACTTCTCCAGCGCCGGCCTCGGCCTCGCGATTTGTCGCAAGCTCGTGAAGGCGATGGGCGCCGAGCTGGAGGTAGAGAGCGTCCCCGGACACGGGACGCGCTTCTTCTTCGTGTCCGCCCTCCCGTCCGCCACGTCGCGTTCCTGAGGATCGGCGCGTCGTCGCGGCCGTTCTACACGCGCCGCTGGAGCGCTATGTGGCGCCGGCACCGCAGCACCACTCCCTCACGCTAAGTGCCTGAACGATCGTTGGTTAGCGACGTGGCACCCGGTCCGTCGGCGCGCATGAGGTTTGCCATACGCCGCGGTCATGGCGATGACATTGGCGCCGCGCCTCGCGCGGCGCAGCATCACGCTCGTACATCGCGCGCCGCTCGGACCCATCGACCGCGAGCGGCGCAGCCGGCGCTGCCTCAACATCGCCGCGGCGATCGTGGGGATCGTCCTCACGCTGCCCGTGATGCTCGTCATCGCCGCGCTGATCAAGCTGACGTCGCGCGGCCCGGTGCTCTTTACCCAGGCGCGGGTCGGGCTCGACCGGCGCGGCCTGTCGCGTGCCGGCGGCAACACGCGCCGCCAGGTCGATCTCGGCGGCAAGCCGTTCACGATGTACAAGTTCCGCACGATGCGCGGGGACTCGAGCAACGGTGGCCGACAGGTGTGGGCCCAGCCTGACGACGCGCGCGTCACGCCGATCGGGCGCCTGCTGCGGAAGGTCCGCCTCGACGAGCTGCCGCAGCTGTTCAACGTGCTGCTGGGCGATATGAACTTCGTGGACCTGCGGGAGCAAGTCGAGGGCTATCAACGCCGTCAGCGTGGCCGCCCCGGGATCACCGGCTGGGCGCAGATCAACCAGGTCTACGATCGCACGGTGGACGACGTCCGGCGGAAGGTGGCTTACGACCTCGAGTACATCCGCCGGCAATCCGCGCTGCAGGATTGCCAGATCATGCTGAGAACGCTGCCGGTCATGCTGGGCCGGGGCGGCTGGTAAGCGCGCCCGCTCGTACCGTCCGATACACGGCTTCGTAGCGCGCGAGCCAGCGTTCGACGTCGAATTCCCGTTCCAGCCGTACCCGCGCCGCCGACGCGCGACGCGCGGCTGCGGCCGCGTCGCAATACACCGCCCAGATCCCGGCGGCCAAGGCACGCGGCTCGCCCGGGGCCACGAGCACCGCTTCGGTCCCTGACACCACGTCCGGCACCCCACCGACGCTCGTCGCCACGATGGGCACATCGGCCGCCATCGCCTCGAACAGCACCACGGGCGTTCCCTCCGTGCGCGAGCTGAGCACGAAGACGTCGAACGCCGGGTAGAGGCGCCGCGCGCCGGCCACGCCGCCGTACCAGCGCACGCGCTCCCCCAGCCCCAAGCGAGCCGCGCGCGCTTCGAGCGCCCGCCGCGCCGGGCCCTCGCCGACCACACAAGCCGTCCACGGAAAGACGGGTAGCCGTACCAGCGCGTCCAGCAGCAGCGCCGGTCCCTTTTCGTCGCTCAGGCGGCCAACCCATCCAATGCAAAAGTGGTCTCTGAGGGAGGGCACGCCGAGGACCTGGCGCGCCGCGGCGCGATCGAGCGGCGGGGCGGCGGCCCGCCAGGCGTTGGGGATCACGTGGACGCGCTCCGCCGGGACGCCGCTTCGGGACAGCCGCTGTGCCAGGGGTCGGGAAACCGCGACGACGGCGTCGCAGCGGTGGAACGCGCGGAGCTGCAGCCACTCGTAGCAGCGGTTCCTCCATCCGCCGCCCGTGAACCCGTGCACGGTCGTCACGACCGGAATCCCAAGCCGCCGCGCCACGCCCGCGTCCACCACGTCCGCCCGGTAGCCGTGAGTATGGACGACGTCCGGGCGCAGTCGCTCGCACAACTCGGCGAGGGCGGCGCGCTCCTGTAGATAGGCACGCGGCGCGACGACGATGGGGAACGCCGGGACGGCCGCAGCTCGGAGCCCCGCCAGGAACGGGTGGCCTGCGGTCCCCGGATGATCGCCGCCACGCTCGCCACGACCCGCGAGCCCGCCGACTCCATGGCGAGGGCCTGCACCACGGCCTCCAGCCCGCCATACGCCGCCGGCGCCAAGACATGCAGCACCGAGAGCCGGGCTGCGGGGCCGCGGCTCAACGACACGGCCTCCCGCCGGTCTCGCACTAGCACAGCAGCTTTCCCGTCGTGAGCTCCCGCATTCCCATGAACAGCTCACGGGCGAGCTTGTCTCGGTTCCAGATCGCCCGCAGCGCCAGGAAACGGGCGGCGCGCAGCTTCTCCGCGGCGTTGAGCGGCGCCCGGACAACCGCGCGCGCCAGCTCCACCAGGTGCCGCCACTCCCGCAGATCGAAGCGACGTCGCCGGTCGGGATGCCAATAAGCACGGAACTGGAGGCGATCCATGCCGCCCGTGCCGCCGGGATGGAGCCTACGGAAAAACAGGGCCCCGGGGACTTCCCAGAACGTGCCGTACAGACTGAGCTCGGCCAGGAAGACGATGTCAGCCGCCAAGAAATCGCCGAACAACCCGGTGTGCTTCAGCACCTCCGCGCGCATCAGACCGTACACTGCGTTGCAAAGTCCCAGGCGCTCCAGAACCTGCCGGAAGCGCTCGCTCGCCCGGGGCGCCTGGAGGTGCAGACGGTCGTCGTAGCACTCTCCTGTGACCCGGCCGTGCTCATCGATGAATCTGGTGCTGGGATAGGCGAGGACCGCGGCCGGTTCCTGATCCAACACCTCCACGCAGCGCGCCAGGGACTGCGGCGCGCAGACGTCGTCGGAGGCGGCCCAGCGAAAGTACTCACCCGAGGCGAGTGCAAAGCCGCGTCGGAAGTTCCCGCCAGCCCCGAGGTTCTTCTCGTTCCGAGCGTAGCGGACCCGGGTATCCCGGGCGGCGTAGGACCGCGCGATCTCGCCCGTGCGATCCGTCGACGCATTGTCGCAGATGATCAGCTCGAAGTCCTCGTAGGTCTGCGCCAGCAGCGAATCCACCGCTTCGGCGAGATAGCGCTCGCCGTTGTACACTGGCATCCCGACGCTCACCCGGGGCCTACGGCTCGAGCGCCAGCTTGTGCGCATAAAAGGCCTCG
>Ga0209468_1001220_pt1 | contig 11476 bp, 10 predicted proteins | sample GraSoiAngelo_102_FD_185871 | JGI IMG/M metagenome (GOLD analysis project Ga0209468, IMG submission 185871) | Grasslands soil microbial communities from the Angelo Coastal Reserve, California, USA - 14_0903_02_40cm (SPAdes) (version 2) | ecosystem: Environmental > Terrestrial > Soil > Grasslands ...
CGTGTTCGAGAAGCCGCTCTCGATCAAGCAGAGGTAGAGGAGGTCTTCCGGGAGCCGCTTGGCGCGGAGCCGCTCGCGGATCATCCCCTGGTAGCGACCGAGCCGCGCGAGCCAGATCTCGAAGCGATCGCGCGAGTCCACCTGGAAGAACTCGAGGTACTCGAGCACGCGCCGGTTCGTGGCGAAGCTCGTCACGTCGATGTCGAAGGTCGGCTCGGCCGATGGGGCGGCGCCGATCACGGCGCGGCCTTCGGCCCCGAACAGCCGCTCGGCTTCACGCTCCACCTCTTCACCCTTGATCGGCGACGCCGCGGGCGGTCGGCGCTCCAGGCTGTCGGCCGGGGGGTGCCGACGATGCAGGCTGTCGAGCACCTTCTGGTCCGCCGCGGAGTCCTGCTCCGCCCGGGCCGCGAGCGCGCCGACCGAGTCGGCGCTCCGCACGGAGGGAGAGAGCGAGAGCGCCGTCGAATCAGGGGTGGCAGGAGTCAGCGCCGCCGAGCCGGCGCCGCGCGCACCGCCGCACGCCGTGCTCAGCGTGGCGCCCAGCGCCGCGCCCACCAACGCGAGCAGTTGAACCCCGTGCGTTCTGGTCATCGGGTCGCGAAAAAATTCCCAAGGATGCGGTTGGTCGCGTTCAACACCGCAAGCGCCGCGCCGCGTGGTGGATCGGTCTCGGCGAGATAGGCCCCCACCAGGCGCGAGGCTCGCGTCTCCTGCCGAGCGGACAGCGACACGATCACCACGACGGCATCGAACGCCCGAACCGCTTTGACGCCCAGCAGCTCGAACCCCAGCTTCGGCTGCACCACCCGTTCCAGGGCCCGCACCGTCGCCTCCGCGCAGCAGCGCAGCTCGCCCGCCTGCGAGATCACGCCGTCGGACTCGCCCGTGAACTGCCGCCCGTCGGACCAGGACAGCACGACCTTGGCGCGACAGCGCCCGCTCGCAAGGCGCTCGAACGCGAAGTCCTGGAAGCGCAGGCGCTCGGTCTCGCTCACGCCAGTCGCTCTGCCAAGAGCTGCGAGAGAGCCGTGTCGGGGATGCGTTCCGCTTGAATGAACAGGGACGATTTCGAGCTGGCCTCCAAGGGGTACAGGGTCCAAAACGACCGCCCGGAGCGCTCGGACGCCGACCGGAAGGACAACACTAGCTGCCATGCCTCGGCGTTGGCCGGGCGCTCGGCGAGGGCGTCCACGTGCCAAACTTGATCGCCGTGGGCGATAACTCTCCATGGCATACATCACCACCTTGCAAACAAGGGCCCGCCAATATGCGGCTAACCCTAAGTGCTGTCAATAGTTGAGGGCTGTCAGTCCCCTCGAGTGGCGAGCGCCTTGAAGCGCTTGGCGAGCGCCTGGGTGGTGGGCCCCGGCTTGCCGGTCCCGATGGAGCGGCCGTCCAGCTTCGTGACGGCGACGATCTCGGCGGCCGTACCGGTGAGGAACATCTCGTCCGCCGTATAGAGGTCGTAACGGTTCAGCGGCAGCTCTTCGACGGCGTAGGTTGCCTCGCGCGCCAGTTCGATCACGGCATCGCGCGTCACGCCGCGCAGAATCCCGGCGTAGGCGGGTGGGGTCTTGAGGGTGCCGTTCGTCACCGCGAACAGGTTCATCCCGCTCGCCTCGGCGACGTAGCCCTGCGGGTCCAGCATGATCACCTCGTCGACGCCGGCCGCGATGCCCTCGACCTTCGCCAGGATGTGCGAGAGGTAGTTGAGCGACTTGACGCGGGGGGACAGGCTCTCCCGGTGGCTGATGGGAGTGGCGGCGGTGAGGGCCGTGAGCCCTTTCTCATAGCGCTCCGGCGACCAGAGCTGGATGGTGTCCACGATGCAGATGACCGACGGTGTGGGGCACTTGCGCGGGTCGAGCCCCAGATCGCCCATGCCCCGGGTCACTAGAAGCCGGATGTACGCCTCGTCCAGCCCGCTCTTCGCGACGGCCTCCTCCACGAGTCGCTGCATCGCCGGTTTCGCGAGCGGGATGTCGAGCCATATCCCCTTGGCAGACGCATACAGCCGGTCGATGTGTTGACCAAGTCGAAACACCCGCCGGTTGTAGACGCGGATCCCCTCGAACACGCCGTCGCCGTACAGGAGCCCGTGGTCGAACACCGATACCTTGGCATCGGAGCGGTCATGGTATGTCCCGTCGATCCAGACGATGGGCGGCATAGTCCCTTAGCGTGAGTTAGCGACGATCTTGTCCAGCACGGAGCGGGCGAAGTCCTTGTCCCAGGTAACCGCAGTGCGCTTTGCGACCACCTGCACCCGGGTCCCATTCTTGCCTTCCGGCTTGAGCGTGACGCTCACCTCACGGTCGCCGGCCGAGCCCTCGATTTCCCGCTGCTCCCCATCCTCCCCCTGCTCGACCTGCGATTTCGTTTGCCGGACCTTGAGCTGGTCAAATGCCGTGGCCGTTGCGGCGGCCGCGCGCTCGACCGTGGCGGGGACGATCGACTCGACCCCGCGCTGGGTAAAGTAGATACCGCCGCCCGCCCCCGCACCCGCGGCGGCGACCATGCAGCCCGCGAGCAGCGCCGCAGCGCTCACCGCTGCCCAGGTTCGCGGGGTGGTACCCGTTCGTCGCATACCGAGGTGACCTCCGAAGGCGCCTAGCAGTCTGCCCTACCGTATCTTGCGCGAATATACCTGGCTCAGCGACCTCGCGGCTACCGTGCTTCAGCATGGTGCACATGTTACCCAGATCACAGATTTTGGGGCCCAGAACCGCAATCTCTAACGCTATGGAACAGATCCTCGGCTGGGCACGGCTGTGGTTTGCGGCGAAACGCGATGACGAAGGCGAAGCGCCCCTGCGTAACGGCGCCTGGTATCCGATCTTGAGCAGCGGCGTGAACCGGGCAGTGCTGGAGGTGTCGGGCCAACGGGTCGCCGTGCCGCAGGACATCGTGGAAATGCGCGAGAAAGCCCCGGATCGCTTCACGGTCGTGTACCGCCCCTACGACGCCCCCAACCCCGCTCGCGGCACGCGGGCGGACGCGGGGCGCCGCTACGGCGTGTGTCCGAAGTGCGCGACCCGCATCCCGTTCCGCATGGGGATCATCCCGTCGCGCGCCACGTGTCATAAGTGCAAACACGAGGGGATCGTGGCGTGGTGGGAAACGGGGTGAAAATCCTGCGCCGAGACGGTGGGACACCGACGGCCGACGCGTTCCAGCGCCGGCCGTTGTGCTTCGTAGGTCAATGACCCGGCTGGGACTCGAACCCAGGACCTACGGATTAAAAGTCCGTTGCTCTACCAACTGAGCTACCGGGTCGAACGCGCGAAACTTCGCCGCATGCAAAGGCTTAGACAAGCCAGGTCCCAGTCGACCGTGTCCCGCACTCTTTAGGAGGTATGCTGCGCCCCGCCTTCGCTCGACCTCGCTTCAGAAGCGCCGCGCCCACTGACCGGACGCTGGTGGAGCGCATGAGTCGAGGAGATGAGACAGCCTTCCGGGACCTCTTGGCGCGCTACCGCAGCACCATGTACGCCACCGCCTACGCTGCACTAGTCGATCCCGAGCAAGTCGACGCCACGGTGGCCGACGCGTTCGCGGAAGCCCGCCGCACCGCGGCCGGTTTTCTCGACTCGCTCGGATCCGTGTCCGGCTGGCTCACGTACCTCACCCGGCTCTGCATCGCCGCCCGACGCGACACGACCTAAGAACCGCAGCCCGAACCGTTTCCCTCCCGTAGCCCTCCTCGATCTCGACGTAGATTGGGGACTCGGTCACGAGGAGGATGATGAAAACCTTCGCCCGGCCCCGCCTGCTCGTGCTCGCGCTGTACATCGCGAGCGCGGCCCTCGTGACGGTTCAGCAAGCCATACTCCGCCATTCGAACAACGTGAGCATTTTTCGGTCGGCGAGTTTCAACCTGTTCGCCGGTCGGGATCTGTACGCGGCCCACCCGGAACAGCACTTCGACTTCTACAAATACAGCCCGACCTTCGCTGTGCTGTTCGCGCCCCTCGCTTATTTGCCCTTCGCGCTCACTTTTCTGTGCTGGACTCTGCTCAACGGGCTGCTGCTGTGGTACGCGCTGGACCGACTCCTGCCGGAGCGCGAGGCGACCGTCGCGCTCGCGCTCCTGTACCTCGAGGTGCTCTTGGCATTGCAGTACGGCCAGAGCAACGCGCTCGTGGCCGCGCTGATGGTCCTCGCGTTCGTTGCGTTCGAGGCTCGCCGCTCAGTCGGCGCGGCCGTGAGCATCACCATCGGCGCGGCCGTCAAGCTCTTCCCGCTCGCCGCCTTGTCGGTGGCCGTTTTCCATCCCCGCCGCCTCCGGTTCGCCGTCATCTTCATCGCGGTACTCGCCGCTGCCATCGCTCTGCCGCTCGTGGCCATCCCGCCCGGCGACCTGCTGGCGCAGTACCGCTCGTGGCACGCCATCGAGGCGAAGGACGCGCTGCGCCGCGGCTACTCGCTCATGCACTACGTGCATGCTTGGTTCGGAGTGGACTGGCCCAACTGGCCGCTGCAGGCCGCCGGCACTGCGCTGCTGTTGCTCCCGGTCGCGCTGCGCCCGGACCGCTGGGCGAGCCTCGAGTTCCGGCGTCTGTTCTTGTGCTCGCTGCTCGTCTACGCGGTCCTGTTCAATCACGCCTCGGAGTCCCCATCGTTCGTGGTCGCCTACGCGGGGATCGTGATCTGGTACGTGAGCTCGCCGCCGAGCCGTGTGCGGGCGGCCGTGATGGCCCTGACGCTGCTCGTGATGGTGGTGCACGATGTGGATGTGGTGCCACGCTGGGTGAAGTACGACCTCCTCGTCCCCTACCGGATCAAGGGGATTCCCTGCCTCGTCGCGTGGTTCGTGATGCAGTGGGAGTTGCTCGTTACAGCCCGCTCGACGGCGCGGATCGATACGGGTAGCTTTTCCCCGCCAGCGTCAGCGGCGGGAGCCTGAGCGACACATCCGGCCAGATTCAGCACGTCTCCGACACCGCCCGATGGGTGGCGCTGTACCGCGCGATGGAATCGGAGCGGCCGGACGCGCTGTTCCGCGATCCCTACGCCCGGAAGCTCGCGGGCGAGCACGGGGAGCGGATCGTCGCGTCCATGCGACGGGGCCGGGCGATGGCCTGGCCGATGATCGTGCGCACCGCCGTGTTGGACGAGCTGATTCTGCGCGCCATCGAGCGGGACGGCGTCGACACCGTGCTCAACCTCGCCGCGGGGCTCGACACCCGACCATACCGACTGCCGCTGCCGTCCTCGCTCCGCTGGGTCGAAGCCGACTTCCCCGACGTCATCGCCTACAAGCAAGAGCAGCTCACGGGTGAACGGCCGGTGTGCGCGGTCGAGCACGTGGGGATCGACCTCACCGATGTTGGGCGGCGGCGCGCGCTGTTCGCCCGGATCGGCGCCGCGGCACGCCAGGTCCTGGTGGTGACCGAGGGACTGTTGGTCTACCTGACGCCGCAGCAGGTGGCGGTGCTTGCCGCGGACCTCGCCGCGCCGCCGTCGTTCCGCTGGTGGCTGATGGACCTCGCGTCTCCCCGGCTGCTCAAGATGTTGGCAAAGACCTGGGGGCGCGCCGTGGCCGCCGGAAGCGCCCCGTTCCAGTTCGCGCCCGCGGAGGGCTCGCGATTCTTCCAGGCGCAGGGCTGGCAGGAAGCGGAATTCCGCTCGATGTGGGAGGAGTCGCTCCGGCTCAAGCGGACGATGCGGCTTGCATGGTTGTGGAACCTGGTCGGACGGCTGTATCCCAAAGCCAAGCGGGAGGAATTCCGGCGGATGTCCGGCATCGTCCTGCTCAGGCGAGCTTGACCGAAGGGACCATCAATGAGCTTCCGTCGACTGGCGCTCCCCAGCGCGGCTTGCGCCGTGGCGTGTGGCAGGCCGGCGCCCCGAGCCGCTGGGCCGAGCCTCATCACCATCACGGCCACCGACTACGCGTTCGGGGTGCCGGACACCCTTCCCGCCGGGCTCGCGACATTCCGTCTCGTGAATCAGGGGAAGGAGCTGCATCACGCCAATCTGGTCCGGCTGGGCGAGGGCAAGACCGTGGCGGATTTTCAGGCCGGGCTCGCGGCCGCGATGAAGAACCACACGCCGCCCCCGACCTGGATGGGCTTCGCGGGCGGACCCAATGCCGTCACCCTCGGCGACACGGGCGTGGCCACCCAGACGCTCGAGCCCGGGTCCTACGTATTCGTGTGCTGGATTCCGAGCCTCGACGGCGTTCCGCACGTGATGAAGGGCATGCTGCATCCGCTGCTGGTCACCCCTGGGGCGGCAGCCCCTGCCGCGGCCGAGCCCGCGACCGATGTGACCATCAAGCTGACGGATTACGATTTCCAGCTGTCCCAGCCGCTGACCGCCGGCAAGCATGTCGTGCGCGTCGAAAACACCGGGGCGCAGGCGCACGAAATCGTGATCGCGGCCCTGTCGGCCGGCAAGACGCTGCAGGACTTCATTGCGTGGGAAGCAGGGGGTGAAAAGGGCCCGCTGCCGACCGGCGAGTGGTTGGGGGGCGTTACGACCCTCGATGTCGGCGGGCACGCCCAGTTCGCGGCAACCTTCGCGCCCGGGAGCTACCTCCTCTTGTGCTTCTGGCCTGACGCCAAGGACGGCAAGCCACACATCATGCACGGCATGGCGAAGCAGATCACTATAAGCTAGGTCGGGGGAGGACGGTGGAGGTTATGGAGGTTGGTGGAGGTTACTCCATCCACGGCAACCTCCCCCAACCTCCACCATCCTCCACCAACCTTCACCACCTGCAGTTCAGAACACCCACCTCAGTCCCGCCTGCAGCTGGCGCGGGTCGCCCAATCCCGAGCGGATGGTGCCGTCGAAGTTGAACAGCAGTCCGCCGTACGCGGGGTCCTTGAAGTTGTCGGTGTTCGTGACGTTGAAGACTTCGATGATCAGCTCCGCCTGCCCTTGGCGCCCCGTGTTGATGGGTCGCGACAGCCGCACGTCCCAGGAGAAGAACGCGTTGTCCTTGCGGAGAGTGTTCCGGGTGAGCACGCTCCCATCAGCACAGTTCCGGTCTGCGGGCGACGTCGCGCGCTGACCCGCCGGCGGCGCAAAGGGGCTGAGGGGGCTCGGGCCGCAGCTCGCCGACGTGGGCTGCGCTGAGTAGTAGCTGACGCGGTTGTTCATGAAGATCTCGCCGGGGAGCTTTACGAGCGCCCAGGCGTTGAAGCGGTGCCGCTGGTCGCGGTCGCTCCAGTTGTATTCGGGCGCGAGGTTGTCGGCGCGCGCGTAGCGGAACGTGAAGGGATCGCGCTCGTTGTCGTCGTCCGATTTGTCGAACGACAGCGTGTAGTTCGCGGCAAACTGGAAGTGCGGATCGGCGACCCGTTTCAGGCCGAGCGTGATGCCGTTGTAGCGAGACTTGGCGCTCGACTGCACGACGGTGAGCGTCCCGAGCGCCTTCGGTCCGGTGCCCCACGGGCCGACGTTGGCCGCACCCAACAGTGAATCGTTCGCGTTGAAGAAGCGCGTGAGGAAGTCGGTGCGGGCGTGCGTGTAGGTCACCGACACGGCCAGATCCGAGCCGATCTGCCGCTCGTAGCCGACTGTTGCGCTGAACGTCCGGGGGTTGCGGAAGTCCTTGTCGAACACGAAAACTCCCGGAACCAGGACCGAGCTCGCCGGCACCGAGTCCGCGAACAGGCTCCCGTAGGCCGGCGCCCCGGGGCCTCCCGCGCCATAGGTCAAGCCACGGGCTCCGTCGGTGCTGCGGCTGGAAGCCAGGTTCAGGCCCGGGATGCGCGCGTAATAGAGCCCCGCGTTTCCGCGGAAGACCTCTCGGCCCGACCCGTCGGGGTCGTAGGATAGGCCCAGCCGGGGCTGGAACATCTTCCAGTCGGACGGGATCGTCCCATCGGACGGAAACGCGAACGTGCCCTTCGCGTTGGTCACCGTCGAGTCGTAGTAGACGGCGTAGTACGTCTGGTTCTTCGGCGTGATCAAACTCGGCTCGACCTGGGCCTCCCATCGCAGCCCGTAGTTCACGGTCCACCGTGGGTTCGGCTTCCAGGAGTCTTGCAGGTACACTGCCAGCTCGTGCTGTGGAATGGACTGTGTGCCTGCGGCACGGACGCTGCGGTCTATACCCGCCTGCTGCAAGTACAGGAGCGGTCCGCCAGTCGTGGAGTCCGTGAGATAGTTCAGGAACGCGGTGACCGAGCCGAAGATGTACCGGCTGTTCGCGAATCCGAGGAAGGTCTGCACCGAATTCACCCTGTTCCACTCGGCGCCGAACTTGATCAGGTGGTCGCCCTTGGCAATCGACACGTTGTCGAGCATCTGGATGCGCGTGTCGTAGTAGTCGATCGGCAGGAAGAACGGCATGCCGAAACGGAATCCGCTGCCGAAGTCCATTCCCGTGTCGGGGAACGGCCGCTTCGCCGGCGGGTCCGCGGGATTGGCACCGAGCGCCGCGGAGCGGGCCCCGCCGTAGGGCCGCGGGCGGTCTTCTCGGGAGTACTGGAAGCGGAACTCGTTCGTCAACACGGGAGATAAGTACGACGCGAGCGCCAGATTGCCGGCGTTCGAATGATCCTTCTCGATCCCGTTGGCGCTGCGACCCCAGGTGTCGACGTCGAAGGTGCCGTTGTCCTGCTGGGACCAGGTGTGGTTGTACTTGAGCGACAGGTTATGCCGGTCGGAAAGCCGCCAGTCGATCTTCACGAGTCCCGCGCGGGCGTCGTTGGTCCGCGCGATCGGCCCGAAGTCCCCGCGCAGCGCGCCAGCGAACGCCGTGTCCATCCACCGCGTGAGGGAGTCGAGTGAAGGGCTCGACGGCCGCGCCTTCTGCTTGATCTCGTCGTACACCTGCTGATCGTAGGCGATGAAGAAGAATGCCTTGTCGCGCTTCAGGGGACCGCCGAGCGTGAAGCCGAACTGGTGCTGGCGGAAGTCCGGCGTGAGCGTCTGCGTGCCGTGCGCAAGATCGGCCGAGAGCCAGTCATACTTGCCGAAGTAGTGCAGGGAGCCCTTCACTTCATTTGTGCCGGATTTGGTGATCACGTTCACGAACCCCGAGCCTGAGCGGCCGAACTCCGCCGACGCCCCGCCCGCCGTGACGACCACTTCCTGAACGGCGTCGAGGTTGAAAGTGAACGGCGGTCGCTGCCCACCGCGCTGCTCCCCGAAGAACGGGTTGTTGAAGTCCGCTCCATCCACCGACACGTTGTTGTGGATTCCGCGCTGTCCCGCGACGGTGAGCTCGTCGCCGTCCGGACCCTGCACCGTTGCGACGTTGGGCGTGAGGAGCGTGAGGTTGAGGAAATTGCGCCCGTTGTTCGGTAGCCCCGCCACGACCTGGTTGGGCAGCCTGGTGGACGACTCGACCTTGCTCACATCGACCACCGGCGTCGCCGTGACCGTGACCGCGGCGAGCTCCACCGGCGCGAGCTTCAGGGCCAGGTCGACGGTCTCACCCACCCGCAACACGATCCCCGTCTGCCTCCGCTCGCCCAGGCCCACGGCCCGCGCCCTGGCCTCGTAGGTGCCGAGCGGGAGCAGCGGCGCCACGAACACGCCCTTCTCATTGGTGGTCACCGTCCGCTGGAACCGCGTCTGCATGTCGGTCAGGGTGACCAGGGCCCCCACGACGACATTACCGGACGGATCCGAGACGGTGCCCCGGATCACGCCGGTCGTTGCTTGGGCCTGCGCCGCGAGGGAGGTGGGCCAGCACGCCAGCACGAGCGCCGCGCCGACCAGGAGACTGGAGAGGCGCGCGAGGAAGCGGATTCCGCACGTCATGATCGAGAGCCTCCGGAGAGGTGATTCGAGCATAGGGCGCGGTTGAATTAGCACCGGATCGAAACGGGCGCAAGAAGGCCGCGGATCGCTCATCTTATAGCCCATGCAAAATCCCGACATCGCCCGGCTGTTCGACGAGGTCGCCGACCTGCTCGAGATCCAGGACGCGAATCCGTTCCGGGTGCGCGCCTACCGCAACGCCGCCCGCACCATTCGGGATTTCCCCGAGCCGATCGCCGATCTGGTGCGCGCGGGAACCAAGGACCTGACGGACATCGCCGGCATCGGCGACGACCTGGCCGAGAAGATCACGGACATCGTGACCACCGGTGAGTTGCCGCTCCGCAAGCAACTCGCGAACAAGCTGCCCGCGGGCCTGCTGGACCTGTTGCGCATTCCCGGGCTCGGGCCCAAGCGCGTGAAGCTGCTCTACAAGAAGCTCAAGGTGAAATCGGCGGCCGACCTCGCCGCGGCGCTCGACAAGGGCAGGATCCAGAAGCTCAAAGGGTTCGGGCCGAAGATCGAAGAGAAGATGCGCGCGGGGCTCGGCCAGGCGCAGGCCGGCGAGCGGCGCATGCTCCTCAACGAAGCCGAAACCCAGGCGACCGCGATCGTCGGGCATCTCCGAGCGGGCGGCGGGATCCGGCAGATCGAGGTGGCGGGGAGCTACCGGCGGCGGCGTGAGTCGATCGGGGACCTGGATATCCTGGTGACGTCGGGGGACAGCGCCACGGTGATGGACCGGTTCGTCGCGTACGGCGACGTGGCGGAAGTCATCTCGAAGGGCGAGACGCGGGCCACGGTCAAGCTGCGGGGCGGCCTCCAGGTGGACCTGCGGGCGGTGGAGCCCGACGCGTACGGTGCGGCGCTGTTGTATTTCACCGGCTCCAAGGCGCACAACATCGAGCTGCGCAAGATCGCCCAGGAGAAGAGCTACAAGCTGAACGAGTACGGCCTCTTCAAGGGCACGCGGCGTGCGGCCGGGAAGACCGAAGAGGAGATCTATGCGAAGCTCGGCCTCGACTGGATCGCGCCGGAGCTGCGCGAAGCGCGCGGCGAGATCGCGCTCGCCCGCGACCATCGGCTCCCACACCTCGTGGAGGTGAAGGACGTTCGCGGCGACTTGCAGATGCACACGAGCGCCACCGATGGGAAAGGAACGATCGAGGACATGGCCCACGCGGCGCGCGCCTTGGGCTACCAATACATCGCCGTCACGGACCATTCGAAGCGCGTGACGATGGCGCTCGGCCTCGACGCGAAGCGGCTGCGCGAGCAATGGCGGGCCATCGACGCCTTGAACGCCACGAGCCGTGACTTCACGATCCTCAAGAGCGTCGAGCTCGACATCCTGGAGAGCGGGAAGCTCGACCTGCCCGACGACGTGCTGGCCGAAGCGGACTACGTCGTGGCCACCATCCACTACGGACTCAATCAGAGCCAGAAGGAGCTGACCCGCCGTCTGGTGGGCGCCGCGGAGCACCCGTGGGTGGACGCGATCGGCCACCCGACAGGGCGCCTCGTGGGGAAGCGCGAGCCCTACGCCTTCGACTTCGACGCCCTGTGTCGAGCCTGCACGGCGACGGGTTGCCTGCTCGAGCTGAACGGCCACCCGGAGCGCATGGACCTCCCGGATACGCTGGCGGCGGCCGGGAAACAACACGGCGTCCGGTTCGTGCTTTCGACGGACAGCCACCAGCCGGGGAACCTGCCGTTCATGAAGTACGCGGTGGACCTGGCGAGGCGG
>Ga0209468_1001225_pt1 | contig 11447 bp, 9 predicted proteins | sample GraSoiAngelo_102_FD_185871 | JGI IMG/M metagenome (GOLD analysis project Ga0209468, IMG submission 185871) | Grasslands soil microbial communities from the Angelo Coastal Reserve, California, USA - 14_0903_02_40cm (SPAdes) (version 2) | ecosystem: Environmental > Terrestrial > Soil > Grasslands ...
CCGGCTCGCTCCGCCGAAGCTTCTCTAAGATCCAGGTGACGGCGTTCGTCTTCGTTCGCAGCCGATTCCACCCGAAGTTCGCGCTCGTTCGGAGGAGGAGTGCGGACGGCAGAGCCTTGAGAACGGTCCGTTCTCCGGCGAGCTTCGTCTGACCGTAGGCGCTGCGGGGCTCCGCGGGGTCCCCCTCTCGGTACGCGGCCTGCGTCGATCCCTCGAACACATAGTCCGTCGAAAAATGAACGAGTCGGGCGCCCAGCGACGCGCATGCTTTGGCGATTTCTCCGGGAGCTTCTGCGTTGATGACGGCGGCCTGCTCGGGATGCGACTCGCAACCGTCAACGTCCGTCATTGCCGCGGCGAGCAGGACGACCTTCGGTCGGAGACGGACGAGCGTCCTGATCGTGCCTTCGAGGTCTGCGAGCTCCATGCGGATTGCGCCGGGGATCGCACCGCCCGCGTAGGTGGCCTGGACCGGGAAGCCGCGGGCCTTCGCCTCCTCGACGAGGTGCTGGCCGAGGAGCCCGCTTCCTCCGATCACGAGTACGTCGGACAATGGCCGCCCGATGCGTCGGCCGACTCAAATCCTTTCGCCGTCGAAGGGTTTTCAAACGTGGCCGGCTTCCGTCGGACCGATGACGCGCCTCCTCGTTACCGGTGGAGCCGGATTCATCGGCTCGAACTTCACCCGAAGAGCGGTGGGGCAAGGACATGACGTCGTCGTCCTCGACAAGCTCACCTATGCCGGGAACAAGGAGAATCTGCGGGACCTCCTGGACGCCAAGAAGATTCGTTTCGTGAAGGGAGATGTGTGCGACCAAGGCCTGGTCGCCGACCTGGCGGCCCAGGCCGATGCGGTCGTGCACTTCGCGGCAGAGACCCATGTGGATCGCTCGATCCTGGAAGCCGGAAACTTCGTGCAGACGGATGTTGTGGGCACGTTCTCGGTCCTCGAGGGCTGCCGCAAGACCAACGTCGATCGGGTGATCCAGATCTCGACCGATGAGGTGTACGGGGAGGCGGAAGGGAATCCATGTCGCGAGGATGCGCCCCTCATGCCGAAGAGCCCGTACGCCGCGAGCAAGGCGGGGGCGGACCGGTTGGCCTATTCCTATTTCGCGACGTATGGGTTGCCGGTCGTCATCTCGCGGTGCACGAACAACTATGGACCGTACCAGCATCCGGAGAAGCTGATCCCACTCTTCGTAACGAACGCGCTGGAGGACAAGCCCCTCCCCGTGTATGGCACGGGAAAGAATACCCGGGACTGGATCCACGTGGACGACCATTGCGCCGCCCTCGACCTGCTCCTCGAGGCGAAGGGCGTGGAGGGTGAAGTCTTCAACATCGGCGCGTCAGAGGAGTACTCTGTGAACGAAATCGGGACCGCGATTCTCAACACGCTTGGAAAGCCGAAAACTCTCCTGAAGAGCGTGGCCGATCGACCGGGGCACGTCCGGCGACACGCAGTCGAAACCAAGAAGATTCGGTCGAAACTCGGCTGGAAGCCATCCCGATCCTTTACCCAGGGTCTGACGGAGACCATGCAGTGGTACCGCGAGCATGAGGCGTGGTGGAAACCGATTAAGGCGGGAAGCTACCGGGACTACCATTCGGCTCAGCACCACGGCGCTGATTGAAGGGGGCCTCGTGTCGTTTCACTCGCGGCGGCACGTTGACCGCCGACCCACCGCTCCCCGACGAGGACGATCTTGGGGGACATCTTACGGATGCGCACGCGACAATCACTTCATCCTGAAACATAAGGGGTCGGCCCTGGTTTCACGCTAGGTCTCTATGAGGCGCAGCCAGGTGACCACGTCAAGGGTTCGTTCGCGACCGGCGGCGACAGGGGATTAGCCATGCCCTTTTGACCCTAGATTCTCATTCACCGTAAGGTTCGGGAACATTCCTTGGCGTCTACCCTGGGAGGCGTTTCGGCTGCACTGTTCATCCTAGCTCTCGCGCTGTTGTACTGGCATTTTCTGGGCTACGTGATAGCTATGGCGATCATGCGGCGACGAAGGAAAACCACCCCAGCGTTGGAAGAGCCTCCGACCTTGAGCGTTGTAATCCCCGTGTACAACGAGGCGAATAACCTTCGCTCTCGGGTGGAGAATCTTCTCAGTCAAGACTATTCTCAGGATCGTGTGGAAATTATCATCGTCGAATCGGGTTCTACGGACGGCACGGCGGAGGCCGCCCGAGAGCTCGAAGCCCGGACCCCCAATCTCCGAGTCCTCATTCAACCGGCGCGACTTGGAAAGGCTTCGGCCGTCGCCGAGGCTAAGCGAGTGGCCAAAGGCTCGATCATCGTCGTTACGGACGCAAACACAGTTTACGACCGCAGCACCTTGGCTAAACTAGTGGAGCCCTTCAGCGATGCCCGGATAGGCGGGGTTGGAGGCCGATTTGTCCCGAAAAACGTCAGTGACCCAGCCGCAGCAGGGAGCGCCCTGTACTGGTCGATCGAGGAAATCCTCCGCGCAGGTGAGGCCGCGCTCGACAGCTGTTGCACTTTCCACGGTGAGGTGTACGCATGGCGTCGCGACCTTGTGGAGCCTGACCCGGAAGCAATTATCGACGACCTGGATTCCGCGATTCAGATTCGCAAAAAAGGATACCGGATCGGATACGCGCCCGAGGCGGTTGCGTTCGAAGTTGTCCCGACGTCCGCCGGTGACATGGCAATCCAATGGAAGAAGAACGCCCTCGGGGCGATTCAGTGCGCGTTTCGACACGCACGGTTTCTGTGGACAGCGCCCAACTATTACACGTACCTAATTTTTCCTTCCCATAAGGGGCTGCAAGTCCTTCAGCCGTTTCTACTCTTGCTGGCGGCCGCGGGCCTCCTGGGAGTCGTCCTCACGGGTGCTTACGATCTTCCGCTAATCGCCAGTTTTCTGAGCTGGATTGTGATCTCGGTCGTCAGCGCATCGCTCGTATCCGTCGAGATTCGGCGAGAATCAGGGAGTCGGCCCGGCTCGTTAGTGAAGCCAGTGGTGTGGATACGGACCTTCTTCGCGTTTCAGTGGGCGGTCTTGCTAGCCTGGAGAGACTACGTCCTCGGCCGCAGAGACGTTCGGTGGGAGAAAGTCGAGTCAACCCGGGTTTGATGGCGTCGATGCCGTTGGGAGGTTGCGGTGACGGGCCTTTGCCGGGTCGCAGGGGAGACCTTTCCTCGCGGCGGTCATCCGGAGACGATCCATTGAGGTCGATTTGGCTTAGGCGGAAATCCGAGATTGTGTCTGAATCCACGTGGCGAACCGACGCATCCCCGTCGGCAACGCAATCTTTGGCTGGAAGCCGAAGACTTCTTCCATGGCATGCGGCGAAGCGTGGAATCGAATGTACTCCGGCGATTCTCCTTCGTGGTTCAGTGTGAACTGATGTCCGAATATGGCGGCCACGCGCTCCGTGAATTCATTGAGGTCGAAGGCATTTCCTGCACAAAAGTCGACGGTCAGGTTTATTCTGTCGGATTGAAGCACCGCAACCAGGCCCGCCACCGCGTCGTCAATGTGCATCACGTCGATTAGATTTCTACCGTCCCCGAAAATCGTAAACTCCCGCGCACGTGCGAGGGCCGACTGCACGAGTTTCGTCGTGATTTTTCGCGGTGGCTCGAAGGGACCGTAGGCGCCGAAGAATCGGAGGATCACATAGCCCTCCGCCCAGCCCCGTTCCGCAGCGAACTGGACATAAAGCTCGGAAGCATGTTTGCTAATCGCGTAGGGGATGGTGGGTCGTAAGCGGGCCGTCGGGGAGACGGGGCCATCGAGTCCCATGTAAACCGCTCCGGATGACATGAACAGGATCTTTCCGCCTCGATAGCTCTTCAGGAAATTCGCCACGGTCAAGATGTTGTTCGTGACGTCCAATGGCGGGTCGGAGACGAGGGCGCGGACGGCGGTGTCGGAAGCTAGGAACACACATGCGTCAGGTCGCGAGATGGAGGCGAGGGCTTTCTCCACCGTCGCCTCGTCTCGGAGGTCCAATTGAAGGGGGCGAACGTGATCAAGTCCGAACGCGGATAGGAACCTCGAAAAGTCGACCGGATTCCGGCAGGTACCATAGACTTCCCAGGACCGGGGGACTCCCAAGAGCAGGTTTCGGCCAATGAACCCAGAGGCGCCGACGACGAGAACCTTCATCGATCTTTGCTCCGATAATAGTCCACGACCCTCCCGATGGCCTGTTCCAGATCGGTGGGATGGAAATCAATTACCGCTCGCAGCTTTGAGTTGTCTGCGAAGTGCCGTTTCACATCCGTCCCCCGAGGATTCGGCGATACCTGGATCTCACCCTTCCATCCCATGACGGTAGCGATTAGTTGGAGGAGATCGTGGATCGCGATTTCTCGTCCGCGGCAGACGTTCAAGATGCCCTTTCTGTATCCCGCTTCCGTCAAGCGGACGACGGCATCGACCGTGTCCCGCACGTAGATGAAGTCACGCGTCTGGGTTCCGTCGCCGTGTTGAACGGGAGGCTGGCCCGAAAGAATCCGTTTGATCGTGGTAGGGATGACGCCGGCGTAGGCCTGGTCGTTCTGCCTTTCCCCGAAGTTGTTGAAGGGACGGAAGATGAAGTAGTTCAGGCCGTACATCCGATCGTATGCTTGAATGAGCAGGTCTTGTGCGGCTTTGCTTGCCCCGTACGTCGTCGTCGGGTGGAGGGGATGTTCCTCGGACATGGGGACAAATTGGGCTGTCCCGTACGCCTCTGACGAAGAGCAATGCACGTACAGTTCGAACTGGTCTCGCCGAAGTAGCTCGAGGAAGGCCATGACAATGCCGATATTGTTCTCGAATGTCCACCGGGGTTGTCCATAGGAGGCGGGGAGCGGGATCGTCGCGAGGTCGTAGACCAGGGAGACATGTTCCTCCCGGATGATTTGTTCGATTACGGGAGGGATGGAGGCATCGCGGATGTAGATCCTAAGACGGTCCCCCAGGACCTTCTTCGCGCTCTCCAGGTTCTCGGGCCGACCCAGGAATAGGTTGTCGACCACGACGACTCTCTCGGGTTGCTCATGGGCGATTCGATCGACGAGGTGGCTGCCAATGAAGCCAGCCCCGCCAGTCACGAGGATATTCTTGCCCGCCAAGTCCACGCCGGTCAATCTCTTAACCTCCTAGATTTTCGTTTCTGTCCATCCCGCCGGGACGTCGTCATCGACGATAAAGCTCCGCTCACCCATTGGACGGGTCGGAGATCTGGATTCGGTTTCCCAATCCTCGAATCGCTAGATCGCGCCAAGTGCTCGGCTCCTTTTTCGCCACAAGCATCAGGAACCCGGAGGTGAAACCGATGAGGACAAAAGCGGCTTCCCGGATCTGTCTCTTGAGAGCCCAAGAACCAAACCGAAGGCCAGAAACGAGCGCCATCAGGACTATAGCGACCAGGACAAAATGTCTGGGAGTGTGCTTGGCCACAAAAATCAGGCGATTTCGTCCGTTGACGTATCCACGCAATCCAGGAATGGTTGAAGAGCTGAGGCCCTGGAAGGAATGCATTCGCGCGCTCGGGACTCCCGTCACCTTGTAGCCAAGCGCCTTCGCTCTCACGCAGAAGTCCACATCCGCATAATACGTAAAGAACTGTTCATCGAATTCGATTTGTTCGAGGACTTCTCGTCGAACAAGAGCATTTCCTACGAAGTCGAAGTCCGTTGGCCCGCTCGCAGTGCCCACCCAGGTCGCCCAAGCTGTCCTCACATCTACGCAGCCGCCGATGAAATACGGTTTGCCTCCCGGATACCGGAATTGCTGAGGGCCGACGATACCACAATTTCCTTGGCGCTCCAGATGCCCGACGAGTCTCTCCACCGCCTCAGGCTCCAGTTTGGCGTCGCTGTCCAGATAAAAGACGTATTTACAGCCATTTTGCAGCGCTGCTTTCGTACCTATGTTCATGGCCGCGAATCCGCGATTTGCCTTAATCTCGATTAGCGGCAGGTCTGCGAATCGGTTCCTGACCAGCTCTACCGAGTCGTCTGTTGACCCATTGTCGACGATCCAGATGGCAATCCCCTTGTAAGTCTGATCCAGGACCGACTGAATGCATGTCTCTAGAAAGTCATGACAATTGTAGTTCAGGACTACCACGCCTACCTCGTTTGTTGCTTCTGCGGGTTTCATGAACTTAGCCTCCTACTTGGGACCAGCTCTCCAAGACATACCCCGTCAAGGTCTGATCGGGTCACTCCCTTTTGGGGTCGGTACGCATTGACCGTTGGCATCGCCCAGCCTGTCACCTGTAGTCCGCGAAGATGGCATGCGGTCATGTACTCTTACCTTAACCGGATGGATGGTCAAAATACCGGAGGATGCTGTTTGGAAGACGACTTTTGGGCCCCTGGATCGGACCTGACGCGAGGCGAGCCCGTACTAGGTGCCGGGGTTCCCGGCACCCGCGAATTCCGTGCCACGATCAATGGGTTGAGTTTGAAAGTCGCCCTAAACGGTGCGAGTCCGGTTCGTGCCACGGAGTGTCATTCCGATTGCGATTGTTGACTGACTTTCGTATCGTTGATGGCCTACAACTTGCGAAGGCTTTATTGAAGCTGTCCGCCCTCTCATGGTCGATTAAGACGTGTCGCTCGAACGAGCCCTACCGGTCGAAGAGCCTTCCGGGTCCTTACTGAATCGAATCTTTGCTTTTCGTAGATTGGTCGGTTCACCGTTCATCCGGGACGTTTTGGTTCCGATGATCGCTTTCATGGGGCCGCTTGTTGCAATCGTCCTGATTCAGTTTCAGGAGTTTGGCTACGGCTTGCTCCTCGGTTGGGACAGCTCGACCTACGCGTGGTGGGCGACTCAAGTCCAACAGAATGGAGTACTGCCGACAGTTGTCGAATGGAGGTACCCAAACCTATACATCCTCATTCTAAGCGGGTTCGGATCGCTCGTTGGGAGCGTGAGCTTTGCGGAGCACGTGTTGCCGTTGATCGTTTCCTTACCGCTCGGCTATTCATATTACGCCCTGACTCTCCGGATAACAAACAACCGGGGACTCGGACTTTTCGCTGCCTTTCTTGGGGGCGTTTCGATGGCGACGATCGAGATGGTGTCTGACCTTCACCGCAACTTGCTCGCCCTCAGCATCGCCCTTCCGCTCGGGGCCAGCATCTACATGAGTCTCTTCGTCGCCGTTCCTCCCGCTAAGATATTACGGAATCGAGCTCTCGCTGTTTGGCTCCCGCTCTTTTTGGTCATCGCCGCCACTCACTTCGAGACGTATGTCGTCCTGGCCGTCGCACTGCTGTTCGCCTGTCTTTCTTTCTGGAAACTGCGTCGATTCTTCGAGTTACTCATCCTGTTGGTCATACCTATCGGTCTCCTCCTCCCCGTCATGAGCAGCTATCTTACGGAATACGTGTCACAAAATTCGAAGTTGCTGCCCTTTGGTCCGCCTGAGATTCTCGCCTGGTCTCTGCTCTACTTTAGCGGATTCGCAATTCCATTGATGTTTGTTGGCTTCGGCTCCCTGTACCTAGCCGTCCGCAAGCAAAATCCGACGGCACGCTATCTGCTGGTCTGGCTAGCTGCGCTCGTGCTTCTTCTCCCTCTGGCCATTGCCATTGGAGCCCCGCCGACGCGGTTGATCTTCTTCGTACCGCTGCCGGTGCTGCTTGCGATTGCCGTCCCCGACATTGCCCATTGGCTCGAGCGCGTGTGGAGGTTTGTCCGACTTCAGAGCACGATGCGGACCCGAGGTTCCGGTCTCCGAGCGACTCGAGACCGTCGTCTAAGGCACCCGAGGGCAGGTTGGCCGGTCGTCATTCTCGTCGCCGTTGCCTTGGTAGCGACGCCGGTCGTTTTCACCACGGCCGTGCACAAGGACCAGCTCCGGCCGTTTGTGAGTGAGGACGCCGTGCAGCGATTGACGCGAGTTGGCACTTTTGCGCTGGCCATTCGGTATCCAGATCCAATTATCGTACTTTATGGAAAACAGGCTTCTCTCTTCGCGTCGCTGTACCGGGCTTACTTCGGAATGACCGTTCCCAATAATCTCGCGTATTACGGGAAAATGCAATTCCTATTGAGCCTTCCCAATCCCGCCCTTGCGTACAGCTGGAAGTATGACAGCCGGACGGAGATGAACTACGCAATGAACTTCCAAAACGAACTCCTGGCCACGGTCGGCAAATCGGGAATCACATCCCATCCAATTGTGATTGCAGGGGGCGATACGTACGACGCTTTTCCTTCGGAAACGTTCCTGGGGAGATTTGCAAAGGCACCTGGCATTTACGTGATTCCCGCGGGAGCGCTCTCACCGCTCGAAATCGATACCTGGCAAGTTTACGCCGCTATCGACTGTTTTGACTGCGGCGGTGGGATTGCGACCCCCAATACATGGTCTCATGCGCCAATCGTCCTGGGCTATCTCGATCTCTCGAACTCGTCTGCCTTCGGAGCGAGTTACGTCGTCAGTCTCGTACGCAACTGGTCTGGCGGGAACCTCCGATTCTCGTTCTGGGACTTTCCGGATCGCGTCCCAGCAATCGGAGGCGGCTACGTATCGCTCGCCCCAATCGAGTTCTACCTCGACGGGAATCCAGTGCTCAGTCACTCGTACCAAGGGGCGGGGGCAATCGAACTCACGGCGCCAACGGGTCCGCTGGCGGCGGGTCTCCATCGCATCAGCGTCAAGTCCACGTTGCCCGGGTACGGCGTCGAGGTTGCGCTCGACGCGTTCGAATTGATCCCCAGCTGAAACCGAAGAATCCCGAATAGTCCGGACGAGGCGGGAAAGACCACCAATCAACTATCCAAAGCGTTCAAATGAGGCGCTCGTAGAGCCTTTCGGTCATCTCGGCGACCCGAGTCCACGAGTACTCATGCTCCACGAGGGCGCGGCCATTCCGCCCGAGACGGTCCCGCAACTCGGGATCCCGCAGTAGACGCACCACATAGCCCGCGAACCGGTCCAAGTCCCCGGTGGGGCACAGGTATCCGGTCTCGCCATCCCGAATAATCTCAGACGTGCCGCCTGTATCGGAGGCGACGACCGGAATCCCACAGGCCAGGGCCTCCAGGCACACCGTGGAGAGCCCTTCGATGAAGGAGGGCAGGACGAGGACGGACGTCTCCCGCATGAGATCCGGAATCCGGCTGTGGCCTACCTCGCCCAGGAACGAAATGTGACCGTCGAGGTCCCGTGAGTCGGCCATGAGCTGCGGTTGGAGCGGACCGGCACCGGCCACCTTGAAGGTTGCTTCGGGGACCTCGGCACGGACGCGGCGGGCAATCTGGACGAACGAATGCGGGCCCTTCCATTCCTCGAGCCGACCTACGAACGTGACGGTGAGGGGCGCTTCGGTCCCATTGGCCGCCGGGCGGAACTTCCCGACGTCGACGGCGTTCGGAATGAGGTGGAGCTTGTCGAGACTGACGTCGAACGCCTCTCGGCATTGCTGCATGTCGAACGCGGAGACGGCGGCGATCGCATCGGCGCATCCGATCGTCCAACGGCCGATTGTCTTGTCGTACACCTTCTCCTTCAGGAACAGAGCGCTGGAAATCCTCCGGTCCATGATCCCGCCGCCTTGGTAGGTCGCGCCGTGCATGTGGAGCACGAACGGCCTGCGGAGGACCCGGGCCGCGATGGCGGCCTGGTTCGACGTGGCGTAGATGTAAGAGTGGGCATGGATGACCTCCGCGTCGCTTTTGAGGAGGTCGGGAAGGACGAAGGCCATCGGGTTCACGCCGAAGGCGACCCCGAACGTGGGACGGGTGTGGACGGCCACGTTCTTTTCCTTCAAAATCTCTCCGTCTTCCGCGGTCGTCCGAGCAGCATAGAACTCGACGTCATGGCCCCGGATCTTGAGTTGGAGGGCCAAATTCGTCGAGTAGATGACGGAACCGCCCGCCCGGGACGGCAGGAAGGGGCTAACCTGAGCGATTCTCATCCGATCCCCCCGGTCTAACTCCTCCCCACGACATGGCGTTGGTCCCGAGGTTCATGGTTTCCCGGCCGCCATTCTCAACCGTCCAACGAGTCGGAACGGATAGAGGGGTTCCGCCTTTGCTCTGGATGACGTGACGGAATCCCCCCACCAATGTCCGGCCGGCCATTGGGCCGTATCGGACCGGAGCCCGGAAGCTATATTTCAAACTTGCGAGAGAGTGACATGGTCCACTAACAACGCCGGATTTGCGAGTCGACCCGGACATCTGGCCTGTGGACTTCGAAGGTCGTCCGAACCGGGGGAAGCTCATGAGAGGCGTTCCTTCGACTCTCGACCATTTGGACCTTCCGGCGCGGGAATCAGAACGGATGGAGGAACTGCCCATAGCGACAGCTCGAGCATTGAATGGGCGGTATCTCCCATCCGATGAGACGCGGCGAGAGCCGCCCGAGGGCGATCGGGTCGAGGTCGCATCCATACGTCGGGATCCCGCGGCCTACAAAAAATTCAGCCGTGGGTGCCCCGACGGTGCCGAGACCGACCCCGCACACCGACGCGTGTTCGCTCTGAACCGTCTCTCGCATCTGCCGCAAAGGTCTCCCCCCGCGTTTTCCCGCCCCCTCACGGGTCGCCGCGTCGACCTCAGACGTTGCCGTCTTCGCACTTGAAGCGAATTGAACACATCTCGAACTCGGACGTCGACGGGATCCGGTCCGTTCCCGGGATTGATTCCACTCGAAGGCTCACCGGAAGAGTCGGAAGAGAAACTCAGGTGCGCTGGGGCGGTCGGGCGGTGTGGTCCATGGGTTTCCCCACCTCGATCGCGCCGTCGTCCTTTCGCCGTGCCCAGACGATCAACAAAGCTTCCACCGCCGACGCGACGCCGAACAGGATCGCCGCCAGGTGGAGGGGCACGGGCGTCCCCGAGACGAGTTGGGATCCCTCCGTGGGCGGCCGGGCTGGCAGCCCTCCCGCGGACGGGATGTAGACATGGACCTCGACCGTCTGTCGATTCCCCGCCGTATCCGTCGCGCGGGCGTAAATCGTGGTCGTCCCCGGTGGGATCGTCAGGTTCGCGGTCCACAACGCGGTCCCGTTCGTTCGGATCCACGTCATGTTGTCCGTGCTCAGCTCCACCGTCTGGACCCCGACGTTGTCGGAGGCGTTCCCCGTCACCGTGACGTTCGCGTACGGGAGGACGGTCGAGTTCGAGGGGAACGTGATGGCAATCTGCGGCGGGATCGTATCTATCTTCGGTTCGCCCGGGAATAGGGTCACCAGGATCGGGACGGACCGGGTCAGCGATCCGCTCGTTCCGGTGACGTCGACCTTGAACAGGCCGGGCGTCCTCCCGCTCAGGACGCAGATTGCGGTCCCGGAACCCGGGATGCTCGTCGGCGAGCAGACGGTGGTCACTCCCGCGGGGTCCGAGGTGGCGGTCAGACCCACGGTGGCGGAGAAGTCCCCCGTCGCCATGACCGAGATCGTGGAGGAGTCTGACTCGCCGGCGTTGAAGGAGACGGCGGCGGGATCC
>Ga0209468_1001229_pt1 | contig 11432 bp, 9 predicted proteins | sample GraSoiAngelo_102_FD_185871 | JGI IMG/M metagenome (GOLD analysis project Ga0209468, IMG submission 185871) | Grasslands soil microbial communities from the Angelo Coastal Reserve, California, USA - 14_0903_02_40cm (SPAdes) (version 2) | ecosystem: Environmental > Terrestrial > Soil > Grasslands ...
CAAATTGGTAAAGCCGGAATACTTCACTGAGAACATGAGCTTTGAACGCAATCCGCACGATGATCTCGCGCCGACGATGAGCGCGTTGATCATCATCGCGCATGTGAAGGAAGGCGTTGATCTCGCCCTGAAATACAGACTCAATCAGCGCATCATTGACATCATCCAGGAGCATCACGGCACATCAATCGTCCGTTATTTTTATCAACGGGCGCTTCAGCAGCATGAAGATGCGCGTGCTGGCGGAAAAATTATGAAGCTGCGCGAGGACGATATTCCGGAAGTGAAGGAGGAGAGTTTTCGTTACGGCGGACCGAAACCGCAGACAAAAGAAAGCGCCATCGTGAGTCTGGCCGACACAGTCGAAAGCGCCTCACGCAGTCTGGAGAAACCGACGCCGCAAAAAATCGAAACCCTCGTAAACGAACTGATTGAGGAGCGCATTAGCGACCGACAACTGGACGACTGCGACCTCACGCTGGGCGAATTGAAAATCATCGCAGAGCGTTTCCGATTCACGCTCTTAATGATGCTGCATAGCCGGATTGCCTACCCGAAGCCAGGTCAAAAAACGACGACCATCATTTCACGCGAAGAAGGTTTGCGGCCAGACGTGATGGTCGCGACGCGAAAACCTGAAACGGCTCCGCCGGTCTCAGCCGCGTAATGGGCGGGGCGCGGCCGCCGGGTGCGCAGCGTCGAACTTATAATTCCGGCGGCCGAGCGCGCGGTTCGCGGTCTTTTGATGTCTCAGTGCTCGGCACAGTAACAAAGGGGCCGCCTTCCAAAGGTGTGACTTTTGTGAAAGCCACATCGGGCATTTCACTGGGAAGTCCTTCGAGCGGGAAATCTTTTCGCAGAGGGAAGAACGGGTAGCCGTCCCACATCAAGATACGACGAAGGTCGGGATGTCCGTTAAACTTGATTCCCATCATATCGTAAATCTCGCGCTCGTGCCAATTCGCCGTCGGCCAGATGTCGGAAACCGTATCCACAGCGCCGGAGTCTTCCGGAACTTTTAACTTTAGACGTAGATGAACTGCGTGCGGCATCGAGTAAAGATGATAAACAATTTCGAAACGCGGCTCTTCGCCGTAATTATCGGTGCTTGTGATGTCGATCAAATAGTCGAATGAAAGTTGATCTCGGCAGAACGCTGCGATCTCGTGGAGATCTCCGGCTGGAATTGGGGACGTTGTTTCGCCGCGGAATTCATTCTTGTTCTGAATCTTCGGACCAAACGCTTTGCCTAACGGGGCGAGCAGGTCTTGACCAGTCATGGCTATCCTGGCGTAGGAAAAACGCTCCGTCTGCCAGGGTGGCTAATGGCAAGCGAAACGCTTGCCCTACAATCATAAATTCCAGCGAAGACAATCATCCGAGCGCTTCCTCAAGCCTTTGTGTCAGTTCCGGCTTCTGATTTCTGAATGAGCGTTCCCGTGAGATTTTCTCCTGTAACTTTATCAATCCGGCGAGCAAAGCCTCCGGACGGGGCGGGCAACCAGAAATATAAACATCAACTGGCAAAAGCTGGTCGATCCCCTGCAACACGGCATACGAGCGATACATCCCGCCGGTAGAAGCGCACGCGCCCATGGCAATCACCCACTTCGGCTCCGGCATTTGCTCGTAAATTCGTTTTACCGCCAGCGCCATTTTGTACGTAACAGTGCCGGCCACAATCATCACATCGCATTGCCGCGGTGAAAACCGCATCACTTCGGCACCGAATCGAGCAATATCGAAGCGCGATGCAGCTGCCGCCATTAACTCGATCGCGCAACAGGCCAGGCCCATCGGCATTGGCCAAAGCGAGTTCTTTCGCACCCAGTTCAGCGCCGCATCGAAGCGCGTAAAAATCACGTTGCCTTCGATCTTTGAATCGTATGCTGTCGCGCGTGTTTCCGACATAAGAAAAGTTAAGATTGGGCGTTAAGCACGCAACCCCAATAATAAGCTCCAAATCCCAAGTTCCAAACAAACTTCAAAAGTCCATACCGAAAATGAGAGTGCATTATTGATTTGAGTATTGAAGGTTGCTTGAGCTTTGGAACTTTGCTCTCCCTTTCTTGCAGCATGCGCCTGCCGATTGTATAGAACCGCCCCTACCTAGACATGACCAATATCCAGCGCACTCATCTCGACGATCTCGAGAATCAAAGCATCTTTATTTTCCGCGAGGCATATCACGCTTTCAAAAATATCGCCATGCCCTGGTCGATGGGTAAGGATTCAAACGTTCTCGTCTGGCTCGCGTGCAAGGCTTTCTTCGGCCGCGTTCCCTTTCCGGTTCTGCATATCGACACGACATACGAATTCCCGGAGATGCTGGAATTCCGCGAATGGGCAACGAAACACCATAACCTCAATCTCATCGTCAAAATCAATACCGAAGCCCGCGCCCGTGGGATTGGTTATGAGACACACGACCCCGTAACCGTCACGCACGAGTTAAAGACCGTAGCCTTGCAGCAGGTGCTTGCAGAGTACAAATGGGACGCGCTGATCACCGGCATTCGACGCGACGAAGATCCAACTCGCGCGAAGGAGCGATATTTTTCGCCGCGCAACGCGCAGTTTGAATGGGACTACAAGGATCAGCCTCCCGAATTCTGGAGCCAATTCGTAACCACAGCCGCCAAAGGAGAACATGTTCGCATCCAACCCTTGCTCGATTGGACCGAGGTGGATATCTGGCGCTACATCCAGAAGGAAAACATACGAATTCCGCAAATGTATTTCGCTCGAAACGGAAGACGATTTCGGTCGTTGGGCTGTCGTCCCATCACGCAACCGATCGAGAGCGCTGCTTCGACCATCGACGAGATCATTGCCGAACTGGAAGCGACGAAAACGACTGAGCGCGCCGGCCGTGCGCAGGACCATTACGAACGGAATGCGATGCAGAAGTTGAGGGCGAAAGGATTCCTGTAATTGCAGATACTGGATACTTGATGCTGGATACTGGATGAATTATCGCAACCTCGAGGTGTGGCAATTGGCGCGGGAACTGGTGATCGCGATTCACAACATGACTTTGACCAAGTTGCCCAAATTCGAAATGTTTGAAGAGGGCGGCCAGACTCGCCGCTCGATTAAGTCTGTAAAGTCCAACATTGTCGAAGGCTATGGACGTCGCCGATACAAACAGGAATTCGTGAGGTTCATTGATTACGCACTCGCTTCGTGTGATGAAACCGCAGATCACTTGGACACGCTCGTTGCCACGAACTCATTAACGGACTCTGCAACGATTGATGACCTCACGAGAAAGGTCGATGAGCTCGGACGAAAATTGAACCTGTTCTTACAAAGTATCGAACGCGGCCATATTTCAGAAAAGTGAACAACTCGGCGCCAAGTTCTTCATCCAGTATCAAGAATCCAGTATCCAGTATCGGCAGCAGCCCGACGCTGCGCGTCGTTTTCGTCGGTCATGTCGATCACGGGAAGTCCACGCTGATCGGTCGCATTTTGCATGACACCGGTTCTTTACCCGAAGGGAAAGTCGAAGAGATAAAAAAGGCATGCGCAGCAGAGGGAATGGGATTTGAATTCGCTTTTTTGCTCGACGCGCTTCTTGAGGAACAAAAACAAAACGTCACGATCGACACGACGGAAATTCCTTTCCGAACGCCGCGACGCCAATACGCCATCATCGACGCGCCTGGGCACAAGGAATTCTTAAAGAACATGATCACGGGCGCGTCGAGAGCGGACGCCGCCATCCTGGTGATCAGCGCAGACGAAGGTGTGCGCGAACAGAGCCGCCGTCACGCCTACCTGCTGAGCATGCTTGGTGTCAAGCATCTCATCGTGGTCGTAAACAAGATGGATCTTGTGGATTACTCTGAGAAACGATTTCGCGAGATCGAGCAGGAATATCGAAAGTTTCTTCGCGAGCTTGGGTTGGAAGCACGGACGTTTATTCCCGCGTCCGCCAGGGAAGGCGAGAATGTCGCGCGGGCAAGTGCGAAAATGAAGTGGTACTCGGCGGCGAGTGTTCTCGAAGCACTGGATTCGCTGGGACCGCAGGAGCGCGATGTCGATCTTCCACTTCGCTTTTGCGTTCAGGATGTTTATCGCTTCGACGGGCGCCGGATTATTGCAGGTCGGATCGAGACGGGCACCCTAAGGGAAGGGGACCAGCTGGTGTTCTCACCGGCTAACAAGTCGTCCGTCGTTGCTAGGATCGAGCGTTGGAATGTGCAGGAAACTGGCCCGGCCGTCGCTGGAGATTCGATCGGGATCGCCCTTGCCGAACAGATTTTCGTCGAGCGCGGCTATGTCGCATCGCGCGAAAACGAAACACCGATTGAGGCAAATCGTTTTCATGCGGACCTTTTTTGGATCGTGCGCGAGCCGCTGCGCGTTGGACATTTGTACAGCCTCCGGTTGGCAACTCAGGACGTGAAATGCGAGGTCGTATCGATCGAGCGAGTCATGGATTCTTCGACACTGGAGACGAAGAGCGGCGGACCCGAACAACTAGAGCGAAACGAGATCGGCACACTTACAATCCAGACTCGTGGCCCACTCGTCATCGACAACCACGACCGCATTCCGAACCTCGGCCGGTTCGTCATCATAGACGACGGACAAATTTGTGGGGGCGGAACGATTTTCGGGGGCGTCTACACAGATCGCACCGTTACAAAAAGCAAAAATATCTTTTGGACCGAAGGAAAAATTACCGCAGGCGCGCGAGCAATGCGAGGAGCTGTGATCTGGTTAACCGGGCTTTCCGGTGCGGGGAAATCGACCATCGCGCAATCGCTCGAACGCGACCTGTTTCTTCTCGGTATGCATACGTACGTGCTCGACGGTGACAACATTCGGCATGGGTTGAACTCAAACCTTGGCTTCTCGCCAGACGACCGCGTAGAAAACATTCGGCGCGTAAGCGAAGTGGCCAAACTCATGGCGGACGCCGGCACAGTAGTGATTACTGCGTTCATCTCGCCTTATCGGATGGATCGGAGTCGCGCGCGAGAGATTGCATTGGAGGGCAATGCAGAGTTTATCGAGGTGTTTGTTGATGCGCCGCTGGAGGTTTGCGAGGCGCGCGACCCTAAAGATCTCTACAAAAAAGCGCGAGCCGGCCAGATTCGTGAGTTCACCGGCATCGACGCACCCTATGAAGCCCCGGAGGACCCGGAGATTGTTGTGCATACGGATCGGCAAAGCGTTGACGAATCGGTAGCGACGATCCTGGAGCAGTTATTGCCGCGATTGAGAGCTGTTGAATAGATGTCCGATACCGGATGCTGCATTCGTGATGCGGAATTGAACGACGCTCCGGAGCTTGCCGTGCTGATGTGCGAACTCGGTTATGAAACAACGCGCACAGCAATGGAGACGCGCCTAAGATTGATTTTGTCGGATCCGGCCTACAAGACTTTTGTCGCTGTTATGGACGGCTGCGTTTGCGGGATGATTGGCACGCTCACATATCCAAGCTATGAGCATGACGATCCGTCCGGTCGAATTCTCGCCCTGGTGACATTGAGTGCCGCGCGTCGCCGCGGCATTGGTCGCGCGTTGATTGCAACGGCCGAAAAAGATTTCGCGCAAAGACGAATCATGCGCGTTGCCTTGGATGCACGGTTTACGCGAGAGGATGCGCACAAATTCTATGAATCACTCGGTTATGAGCGAAACGGGTGGCGATTTGTGAAGCAACTTCAGTGAACAATTGATAGGAACTCGATGTGGCGACGTTGGAGAGTTCTTGCGATTACAGCAGTTGCAATAATCGGAATTCAAATCGCACAAGCAGCAGAGACTTCGAATAACCCAGCAGAAACGGAGGAAGTCACGGTCACAGCAGAAGCGAACGGCTCGCTTACTTCAGTATCGCCAGAGGAATCCTCCAAACAGAAGAGACAGGTCGCGGGCGGGTTCACGATCAAGAGCGCCGATGAGATGAAACTGGGCCGCGCGTCGAACTTCGGAGATTTGCTGCAACGGACCCCAGGCGTTTTCCTTCAATCCGAAAATGGCGCCGAAGTTTCGAAAATTTCCATTCGAGGGTCCGGAATTACGTCCGAAGATGAGCCACTTGGCGTGATGTTTTTACTCGACGGGTTGAACTTCAACCAGGGGGATGGTGAAAGCGTCCTCGAGGATTTTGATGTTGCCGCGCTCAGTCACGCAGAGGTCTTTCGGGGCGCCGATGCGCTTAAATACGGCGCGCTGACACTTGGCGGGGCAATCAATCTCGTGCCGTTTACCGGATACGATGCGGCGCCATTCCAAGTCCGGTTTGAAGGGGGAAGTTACGGCTTCTTTCGTGGCGACATGAGCGGCGGCGCGGTTGAAGGGCAGTTCGATGAATTTGGCGCGATTGGCTTCCGAGCGCGCGAGGGCTTTCGTGAGCATAGCCGTGAGAACACAGAAATCCTTTTTGCTGATCTCGGGTACAAGCTTAGCGACCAAGTAGAGAATCGATTTTATCTTACGCTGGACCGGACCAATCGGAATCTGCCTGGCGGTTTGACCAAGTCAGGAATGGAAGACGATCCCTCGCAGGCTAATCCCCTCGCGATAGCCCAGGATTGGATCAAGGAGTGGTCGTACGTACACCTGGCAGACAAGCTAACCATTCGAACTGATGAGATTCAGATTGACGTCGGTGCGTTCTGGTTCCATCGCGATCTCGAGAACCGCGGATTCTTTTCGCCGGGCTTTCGGGAAGGGATCGAGATGTTTTATTCGGACAATTTTGGCGGGAACCTGAATTTCGTTAGCCGTCACGAACTCTTTGGCCGACGAAATATGCTTACAATTGGTCTGAGCCCACAATACGAGGACGAGCCCACTCAAAATTATGAAAATATTTTCGGACATACAGGCGCAACAACCGCGCGAGGCATAGGCAGTTCGATAAACGTTCCAGCTTATCTCGAGGACCAGTTGTATCTCACACCGCGGTTATCGATCCTCGTCGGAGCGCAGGCGATTTTCACGGAGCGTCATTTCATTGACGAGTTCTTGACCGACGCCGCAGGAAATCAATCAAATCGGCAAAATTTTTGGGGATTCAATCCCAAGCTGGGCGCGATTTACGAAATCAATCGCAAGACACAGGCATTCATGAATGTCAGTCGTAGTTGGCAACCGCCTTCGCTGGACAATCTGGTCGACTTTACTCAAGGTCCGAATTCCAGCGTGGTTTACACGCCGCTGTCGCCGCAACATGCATGGACCATCGAAGTCGGAACTCGCGGAGAGTATTCGCGGTTTCAGTGGGAGTTGTCGCTTTATCGCTCGTGGGTTCGTAATGAATTGCTCGAGCTCAATGACGCCTTCGGGAATGATATTGGGACAAGAAACGTCCCGCGCACAAATCATCAAGGAATCGAGGCAAGTCTAGAAGTTGAATTGCTTCGGGAAATCTTGGTGCCAAAGCAGCTGAATCGCTCAGGCGATCGTTTGTCATTCGATCAGAGCTACACGCTCAACGATTTTCATTTCGATCAGAACTCTGTTTACGGCGACAATCGCATCGCAGGAATTCCGATTCATGTTTATCAAGCGCAGTTGCTTTACGAAAGCCCGCTCGGTTTCTATGCGGGTCCGAATCTACAGTGTAACCTCTCGCGTTATCCAGTTGATGAGGCGAACACGCTCTTTGGGATAGTTATGTGCTGCTTGGTTTCCGTGCGGGATTTCGACGGACCAACGGGTTCTCAGTCTTTATCGATTGCAGGAACCTGACAAATCAGTACTACGCGGCCTCCATCGATGTGATCGCGGACGCGCGTGCGGAACCGAATCCCGAGATTTTTCATCCCGGCGACGGGCGTTCCTTTTACGGTGGCGTTTCCTGGAGTTGGTGAATTGTTCGAGGCCTGTTTCTCAGGAAATCCAAATCGTTTTCGTGTTTGTGAACTCACGAATCCCGGCGGCGCCGAGTTCGCGTCCAAAACCTGAACGCTTAACACCGCCGAACGGCAAACGCGGATCGGAAGCGACCATTGCGTTAATGAAAACCATTCCGGCTTCCAGGTCAGAGGTGAAGAGCTCTTGTTCCTCGGGATTATTCGTCCACGCGCTGGCGGCGAGACCGAATGAAGTATCGTTTGCCATCTCGATCGCGTCGTCTGCGTCGCGGACGCGGAAAATGGATGCGACCGGACCAAAAACTTCTTCGCGATAGGCGGGCGATTCTCGTGGAACATTGACGAGCACCGTTGGCTCGTAGAAAAATCCCGGGCCATGAATTCGGTTTCCGCCGGTCAATAACTTTGCGCCTGCTGCAATCGATTTTTGAACCTGATCGTGCACGCCTTGCAGAATTTGTTCGGTTGCGAGAGGGCCAATTTCAGTAGCCGGATCCGTGGGATCTCCAACTTTCAACGCACGCATCCTGTCAACGAATTGGTCGAGAAACTCGTCGTAAATTTCGTCTGCTATGAAGAGTCGCTTTGCCGCGATGCACGATTGTCCGGTATTAACGGTGCGGGCCTTAATTGCCGTGCTCAGTGCGCTCTCGAAATCCGCGCTTGGCATCACGATGAATGCATCGCTACCGCCGAGCTCGAGCACGCTCTTCTTGATCTGACGTGCAGCTGTGCTCGCCACTGCGCCCCCCGCTTTTTCGCTACCAGTTAGGGTCACCGCTTTCACGCGCGGATCGACAATTAGCTTTTCGACCTGTTCCGGTTCGATGAGGAGCGTTTGGAAAACGCCGTCATCAAATCCTGCGCGGCAGAGTATTTGTTCAATGGCAAGTGCGCACTGTGGCACATTAGAAGCATGCTTCAGTAAACCGACATTGCCGGCCATAAGCGCTGGCGTGGCAAATCGAAAGACCTGCCACAACGGGAAATTCCAAGGCATGATCGCGAGGACCGGCCCGAGTGGTTCATAGCGGACATAACTGCGGGCGGCGTCCGTTTGCGCAGGCTCGTCCTCAAGGAAGCGCTCCGCGTTCTCGGCGTAAAATCGACAGGCCCGCGCACATTTAAGGATTTCTTCTACGGATGCTTGGAACAACTTTCCCATTTCGAGTGTGATGATTTCGGCGAGTCTCTCCTTTTCCTGCAGCAATAACTCAGCGGTTGCCTCCAAAAGTTCCGAGCGCTGGCTAAATGCAGTTCGCCGATATTTCCTGGACGCATTCTCGGCGCCCTTCAGTCGTTTCTCGATTTCGGCATCGTCGAACGGAGCAAACTCCTTCACCTTTTCGCCCGTAGCCGGATTAATCGAAGCGATTGCCATATCATTACCTTACATCGCATTCCCAATTAATGGAGGGGCGAACTCCGTGAGCCCGGCGTCGCAGAGCTCCGCCCTCCACGTTCTTTGCGAGTTAGATTCGCAGTCCTTTGGGAATCAGAACGCGGTCGAGCACGTCGAAAATCCATTGCACAAGCAGCGCCAGCAAAGCGGCAGGAACAGCTCCCTCTAAAATCGTTGCGTGATCGTTCAAATTGAGGCCGCTCAGGATCGGTTCACCGAGCCCGCCAGCGCCGATCAGCGCAGCGAGAGTAGCGGTACCGATATTGATCACCGCGCTGGTCTTGATTCCCGAAAGAATAGAGCGTGACGCCATCGGCAGATAAATTTCCCAGAGCCGGGTGAACGGACTGAGTCCCAGCGCAACGGCAGATTCACGCAGCGATCGCGGGATGTCCTGCAAGCCGCTCGCAGTATTCCGCACGATCGGCAATAACCCGTAAAGGAACAGGGCCGTAATCGCAGTGCGCACGCTGATACCGAAAAACGGAAGAGGGACAAGCAATGCCAGCAAGGCGAGAGACGGAATCGTTTGCACAATGCTGGCGAAGCCAAGAATTCCCTGGCCAATCAATCCACCACGGCTGGCGAGAATGCCCAGCGGAATCCCGATGACTACTGAAAGCAACAGCGAAAATCCTGCGAGCTCGAGATGGCGCAGTGTCCAGCGCGCAAGCTTGTGCGGAAAGGATTCGCCCACCGAATTTGCCGATCTCTCGCCGCGTTCGAAATATAAGTTTGCCGCGAAGGTATAATTTTTGGTGCGCTCTGCCTCCACATTGAGGTGAATCATGCGTTTTTCATCCAGCGTCCCTTCAAGCCCGCCTAAGGCACTAATTGCGCCGGGGGACATGGACGACCGAAACAAGAATACAGCCTCATACTTTGGGAAAAACCGAAGATCGTCTTCAAGAACTACCAGATCGTTTTCTTCAATCTTTGCATCCGTCGAATAAGCGTCTTTCAAATCAATTGAACCATTGGCGAGCGCGGCGTAACCGAGGGAATGATCAATCCCAATGACGCTCTGTTGGGGAAGCCCGTAGCGCCCGCGCAACGGCTGCCAGCCATCCTGACGATCTAGAAATTCATGAGTCAGTCCGACCTTGAGTTCAGGATGCTTTCGCAGATCGCTGATGGTGCGAATTCCGAGGCGTTGCGCTTCGCTGCGTCGCATCACCAGCGCGTAAGTGTTGTTGAACCCGAGGGGCTCCGTCATGCCAACACCGAATTTCCCGAGCGCGTCTCGAACTTCATGAAACGAAAGTTGCTGACCATTTTTCAGAATTTCCTGCGCGATTGTTCCCGTGTATTCCGGATAGGCATCAATTTGTCCGCCTTGGAGCGCTTGCCAGAGAATGATTGTGCCGCCCATTCCCTGGCGATGTTCCGTTGCAATTCCGGTATCGTTTAGCGCGCGCCTGGCGATTTCGCCCAGAACATACGACTCGGTGAATTTTTTTGAGCCGATGACGATCGGATTCGCTGAAGCGGAGATGACCACCGCGACAGGAATCAACAACAATAGCAAGAAAACGATGGGCCGTGCGCGGCGCGCCCGGCGGTCGCGCCCTATCAGCATGAGGCGAGCCACCTTCACGTCAGCAAGACTCCGCGTTGCGCGTTGATGAATTCCGACACGAAAGGGTCGGCTGGTTTTTCGCGAAGATCAGTAATCGAGCCTTTTTGCACGACTCGGCCCTCCTTCAGGAGCACGATTTCATCGCCAAAATAAATCGCCTCGGCCAAATCATGGGTGACGAAGAGCGCCGTCTGCTGCAATCGCACAAAGATTTCTTTAAGATCCTTCTGCAAAGCAGCCCGCACTAAAGGATCCAGCGCGCCGAGCGGTTCATCGAGCAACAGTAGTTGCGGTGAAAGCATTAATGCGCGCATCAAGCCGACGCGCTGTCGCTGACCTCCGGAGAGTTCGACAGGATAGCGCGAGAGCAAATTGACGGAAAATCTCGTCAGCTTGCATAGTTCGACGAGCCTGTTCTGCATTTCATCTTCGGATTTCCCGATGTGGCGGGCCATCAACAGGACATTGGCTCTTGCTGTCAGATGTGGGAATAAACCGCCTTCCTGGATGACGTATCCAATTCGCCGGCGAAGCTCGCCAATTGTATCGGATGTGATCGATTCACCGTTGAACTCGATCGAGCCAGAGTCGGGCTCAATCAAACGAA
>Ga0209468_1001233_pt1 | contig 11426 bp, 7 predicted proteins | sample GraSoiAngelo_102_FD_185871 | JGI IMG/M metagenome (GOLD analysis project Ga0209468, IMG submission 185871) | Grasslands soil microbial communities from the Angelo Coastal Reserve, California, USA - 14_0903_02_40cm (SPAdes) (version 2) | ecosystem: Environmental > Terrestrial > Soil > Grasslands ...
GTCGGTGCCGTCAACCTGCCAATTCACCTGGTTCGCTCGGGTGCCGTTCAGTGAGCCGAAACCACCCACAGAGTACCCGCCGTAGCCCGGCGTTACTGCGATCAACTGCGAGAAGTCGCGGCCATTCAAGGGGATTTGCTGCAAACTGGCTGAGGGAATCGTGTCGCTTTGGGTGACAGTGGTTGTATCTACCGTCAGTTCGGCTGCAGAGACCTCGACAACGGTTGCAGATTGCCCCACTTTGAGCTGAACCGGCAGCGTGTAAACGCTCCCGGCCACAACATTCACATTATCGACGGTGGATGTCGAGAAGCCGCTGGCCGTGACCGTGATTTTGTACACGCCAGGCGGAATGTCCTGGAAGGCGAATGCGCCTCCGCTCGTACTGACCGTGCTGAGGACGATTCCGGTCGCGGTGTTTGCAGCTTTTACGCTGGCACCCGCGACAACCGCGCCTGATGGGTCGGTTACACTGCCGTTGATAGCACCGCGAAATGTCTGCGCATATCCTGTAACCGAGAAGAAGAGCACTAGGACGAACGATACCGCGAAAATAGCGAAACTAAGTAGGCGCCGCATTTTGCCTGCCTCCCTCGTCAACTGAGTCAATCCTGTTTTTTTCTGCTTTGTTACCCTGGGTAGAGTAGTGCTTTTAGTCACGTATACGACCAAACTGCGAGCATGCCTATCTTGCTTGTTTTGAATGGAAACAGGGATCTGTCTCAAACAGGGAATACGTGACATGGAAGGAGACCGAGGCAGGATATATGAAAATCTGTATCGGAGATATCCCAGGAGCTTCAACGGTCCGATTCAGGGGAGCCTATCTCTTGGGGTCTCATGCAAATCCGAACCAGAACATCGCGCAGGTTGTCTATTTCATCGGTTCGACCACCACCGCAGTCCCGTACGCCAGGACTTCGGTCACGCCCTGCATGACCTCGGTCGCGTCGTAGCGCGCACCAACAACTGCATTGCCGCCTAGCTCGGCAGCGTGCTGCAACATCAGATCGAAGGCCTCCGCGCGGGTCTTCTCGCATAAGTTCGTCAGGAGAGTAATGTTGCCGCCAAGAATCGTTTGCAGGCCTGCGCCGATGGTTCCGAAAATCGACCTTGAACGCACCACGATTCCCCGAACCACGCCCAAAGTTCGCAGCACTCGAAACCCATCCAGCTCGAATTGTGTAGTAACCATATTGTGCGAAACCATACGTCCCGGCGAAGTGTAGTTTGTGCCCATTCTTGTTCTCCGCAATTTGAAGTCGCCACTACTATAACGCCACGCCCAGGTTTTGCTATTCCAACTCGCAATGGATCATGTATTCCTGCGCCTGCTCGTCCCATTCCAACCGCAATACGTTTGGCTGGCAACAGATCTGGCAGTCTTCTACATAGGTCTGCGATCTTCCAGCAGAATTGTCGAAGGTGGTCTCGTTCCACTCTCCGCAACCGGCGCACTGGAAACCGGAACTCATCGCTTTGGCCGCACTGTAACACCGTTTTCACCAACTATTCATCTCGCATTAACCTGCGTTGACGCGTAGACCCGCTATGCTGGCCAACTTTGGGGCGTGGAATAGGAGGCAACTTCTCATGAAAAACAGATTCGCAGTGGCCTTGGCCGGCGCTCTTATGCTTGCAGCACTTGTGCCAGCATCAGCGGCCTCTCATATCAATGAACGCGATCACATTCGCCACGTCCTGCTAATCAGCGTTGACGGGTTACACGCACTGGATGTGGCGAATTTTGTTCAGAGCCATCCCAACTCCGCATTGGCCGAGTTATCGGGCCATCGCGTCACCTATTCCAATGCGCGCACGCCATCACTCTCGGATTCTTTCCCCGGCCTTCTTGCGCTCGTGACCGGCGGGTCACCGATCAGCGACGGCTTGTTCTACGACGTCAGCTACGACCGCACCATCTTCGATCCCACCAACATCACATGCGCAGGTTCTCCCGGCAACATGATGGTGTTCGACGAGAGCATCGATCTATACAACTCGTCAAACGTCTCGCTAAATGTGATCGATCCCACCAAGCTGCCCCGCATACTGGATGCGCACGGTAATTGCGTGCCGTTATTTCCCCACAGCGCGCTACGGACCAACACCATCTTCGAAGTGGTCAAGTCCGCTGGCGGGCACACGGCTTGGGCCGACAAGCATCCTGCCTACGATCTGGTCAACGGTCCGTCGGGTACGGGCGTAGACGATCTTTACACGCCGGAAATCACTAACGTCAATGGATTCGATGCGACCGTGAGCGTGGTTTGCACGGCCCAAAACGATCAGCTAAAAGTCAACGCGATCATCAACGAAATTCATGGCCTGAGGCATGATGGAAGTCCGGGACCCGGCGTACCGGCGGTGCTCGGTATGAACTTCCAGGCGGTGAGCGTAGGGCAGAAGCTGGCCAGTGACAATTTCGATGGAAGTTGTAATAACGACCCGTTGAGCGGCAAGCCCGGCGGTTACCTGGGCGGCTCCGGTGCGCCGACCGAAGTTCTTGCCTATGGGCTGCAGAAGACCGACGAGGCTCTGGGCAGCATGATCCAAGCGCTTAAGGATCAGGGCATCTATGATTCAACCCTGTTCATCGTCAGCGCCAAGCACGGGCAGTCGCCAATCAATCCGGTGAAAACAAACAAGCCGGGACATTTCGCGGATTTGGTTGCGGCGCTTCCTGACGCTGGTACCAATCCCGGAGGCATCGCGATCGCCAACGCGGCGGCATGCGCCACCGGCTCTTGCGGCTTCGTTCAGGATGATGACATCGCGCTGATCTGGCTGCAGGATCAGAGCCAGACCTCAGCAGTTGCTACGTACCTCAATACAAATGCCAATGCGCTGTTCATCGATGAGGTGATGGCCGGGGCGGAGCTTAAGCTCAAGTTCAACAACCCCGCCAGCGACAGCCGCACGCCCGATATCATCGTGCAGCCGGTGTATGGCACCATTTACACCGGCTCAAAAAAGAAAAATGCCGAGCATGGCGGTTTCAGTTTCGGCGACACCAACGTTGGCCTGATCGTCTCGAACCCGGAGCTGCACGCCAGCGTGGTGAAGACTCCGGTGGCGACGTCGCAGGTGGCGGCGACGATACTGGAGGCTTTGGGACTTAATCCTCAGACCCTGAAGTCAGTTAAGGTCGAGAAAACCGATGTACTGCCTGGACTGCCTTTCACGGTTGAAAAGTAATCCAGATTGTTCCGGTGACAGTAATGAAAACGGGGGGCGTAGGGCTCCCCGTCTGGAATGAAAGCCGCCGCTTGAGGAATATTCAGGCCGCAGATTTCTCGATTTCACGGCCGATGCGTAGCACCTCGCGCAGAAATAGGTCGAAGTCTTCTCTCCGGCTGCGATGGTTACAGATTGACACTCGGATCGCAAATCTTCCGTCGAGAATAGCCACTGATGGCGCAGCAATTCCCTGTTCCTGCAACCGCATCAGCAGTTCGCGATTGAGTGCGTTTAACGCCTGCTCATCCCGTACCCTGCCGCTGTAACGGAAGCAAACGATGTTCAGCTCGCCGCGAGCGATCAGCTCAAGTTCGCGGCTGGATTCGACCAGTCCGGCGAGGTAGCCGGCCTGTTCAATATTTTGTTCGAATAATTCCCCACATTTTCGCAGACCGTGCTCTTTGATGCACATCCAAACTTTCAGCGCGCGAAAACCCCGCGACAGTTCCGGGCCATAATCGGAGAACCATCGCTCCCCCGAGCAGAGCCCGCGTGGCATGCGGGAAAGATAACCCGCCGCTTCGCTGAATGTTTCGCGATGCTGGGCTTCGTCGCGCACCAACACGCAGCCTACGTCATAAGGCATTTGCATCCATTTATGCAAATCGAAGGCGAGGGAATCGGCGCGCTCCATGCCGCGCAGCATCGGCCGCAATTTGGCTGAAATTGCTAAAGGAGCGCCGATGGCGCCATCTACGTGCAACCATAGATCGTGCTCTGCACAGAGATCCGCAAGAGCCGCGAGGTCGTCGACTGCGCCTGTGTTCACCGTACCTGCATTGCCGATCACGCAAAGCGGCTTCAGACCCTCCGCTTTATGACGCCGAATCGCGTCGCGCAAGGCTGCAATCTTGATCTTGAAGTCTGCACCAACCTCGATGGAACAAAAGGATTGCTTCCCAAATCCCAGCAACTGAAGTCCCTTGACGATGGAGTTGTGGGTTTCGTTCGAACCATAAAACATCATTCGGGCCGGGGAAGCGAACAATCCGTTCTCCTTCACATTGATCCCGGCCTTCACGTGCCGCGCCACCGCCAAGCCGATGATGTTCGCCATAGAAGCGCCGGTGACCAATAAGCCGCTTGATTCGGCGGGGAAACCGAGCGCCTGTTTCATCCAATCGATCACCTGCCGTTCCACCAGAGCTGGTGCGTGATCTCCGCTGCCTAGATTGGGATTGATTCCCGCGGCGAGCATATCGGCTAACATGCCGAGGCCCGAGCCCGCCCCGATGACCCACGCCCAGAATCGCGGATGAAGATTACCTTCGGCGTAGGGCAGCACGTATTGCTGGAAGTCCCAATAGACCTTCTCCGCTCCTTCGCCATCCAGTGGGGGATCACTTTGAAATCGGCCTCGTACTTCTGCTGGCATCGCCTGCCACACCGGGCGCTGAGCGACAGTGGCCAGATGGTCAATCATGTCATCCACCATACGGTGGCCGAGTTCCCGCAATTCTGACCAGTCTTGCGGATCGAGTCCTTGTTCGGTTTTTGTGATCGGCTGCAAATAAGTTGAGGCTTCCATGACCCGAATCCTAGTATGGAGCCGCCAGGCCGAACAGATTCAGAAAAGCGAAAAACGGGGGAGTACAGTTAGCAAATCGGACAAACGTGACACAGCAGCGCCGCTTACTGCGCATGATATCAAACTGATTGCGATGCTTGAGCCTTCTCGCAGAGCCGACCAAGCGTCAACAGCGCCCGATCATAAATTTCCGACCAAACATGCCCACAATTAATCCGAATGTGATTTTTGTATTGCCCAGTTGCTGAAAAGATCGTCCCCGGCAGGATGCTGATGTTTTCCGCAAGCGCGGCGCGATAGAGCTTGAGGGCATTGATCCGCGGCGGGAACTCAATCCACAGCATGTAACCGCCTGCTGGACGGCTGATCCGCGTGCCTTGAGGAAAGTATTTTGCGATCGCCTGGCGAACGCTCTCGACTTGCCCGGCCAATCGTGTGCGCAGCCGTTTGAGGTAGCGATCGTAGCCGCCAGTCGCCAAGAATTCCGCAATCACACTCTGCGGCAACGATGGGCTGGCCACAGAAGTCAGCAGCTTCAGCCGTTCCACGTCCTCCCGAAAACGGCCTGCCGCCACCCACCCTATCCGATATCCCGGCGAGAGGATTTTTGAGAAGGACGAATAAAGAATCACCAAGCCATTGCGATCGAACGACTTTGCTGTGCGCGGACGTAAATCCTGGTGCGCGAGATCGCCGTAGGTGTCATCCTCGATCAGGGGAACATTCCAGCGCGCCGTGACATCCACCAGTGCTTTCTTGTAATGATCCGGCAACACATAGCCGAGAGGATTATGCGAATTGGTCATTACTACGCAGGCCTTCACGCGATGCTTGCGAATGGCCGCCTCGAGCTGGTTCAGATCCATGCCAGACTGGGGGTTCGTGGGAATCTCAATGATTTTCATGCCCAGTGATGCCGCACTCTCCAGAATGCCGAAGTAGGTCGGGCTTTCCATCGCGATCACATCGCCGGGCTTCGCGACGGCGCGAAGGCTCAGACCAAGAGCTTCGAGGGCACCGCAGGTCACGGTTATGTCGCGGGGCGAGAAGTTGCAGCCCATATCCGGCGAGCGGCGGGCAATCTGACGCCGCAGCGCCTCTACCCCGGGCGGAAAATCGTAGCGCGCGCTGTGCTCGGGCTCGCGGCGCACGATGCGGCGCAAAATCAAATTTAAGCGCCGGTTGGGATACAGTTCCGGGCTTGCGCATCCCGCGCCTAACGGAATATTCGTCGGGTTGTTCGCAGACTCCATTAGTTCCGCCAGGATCGCGTTCGTGGTTACCGTCTTCGGCTGTGTTTTGGGAGATTCAAACTGAGGCTCGGGAATCAGCGCGGAAAACGGAGTTCGCACATAGAAGCCGGATTGCGGCCGCGCCTCCAAATAGCCGCGGCTCTCCAGCCACAAATACGCCTGTAGTGCTGTTGACATACTGACGCGTCTTTGCCGGCTGAGCCGGCGAAGGGAAGGAACACGGTCGCCGGGGCGAAGCGCTCCGCGGGCGACTTGCTGCGTCATGCTCTCGGCAATTTGCAGGTAAAGGGGAGACTCGGCCCGTGCCACGGTTGCCATGTGCGGATGATAACAGATCAGCCGATAACGCTACTGTACTGATGGTAGTTGCACTAATCTGTGCTGGTATAGAACAGTGTAGCTACCGAGCCCGATTGCAGTAAATTTTCATTCGATGTTCTAAAAAAATGGCCCATCTACCATACTCGGCAGCGATTCTCCCGCACCATCGGTGCGCCTGCCTTACAGTGAAACGCCTTCTGAAATTCAGGCGTATTCGAAACCACGCCGTTGGTTCGGTACTTGTCCGGTGAGTGCGGGTCAACTGTCGCGCGCAGCCGCTTGGTTTCATCTCGCGTTTGTCCACACCAGCTTTGGCCATACGCGATGAAGAACCGCTGCTCGGGTGTGAATCCTTCGAGCGGCTCAAGCTTCTGATTCTGTGTCTCATCCTTCCAGGCCATATAAGCCAGCATCAGCCCGCCCAGATCGGCCACATCCTCACCGAGTGTCAGTTTCCCATTGATCTTGACGTCATCAACAATCACGTACTGCGAATACTGATTGGAAATGCAACTGGCCCGCTGTTCAAACTGTTTTGCGTCCTCGGGCGTCCACCAGTCGCGCAGATTGCCCTGGGCGTCAAATTGGCGGCCTTCATCGTCGAAGCCGTGAGTCAATTCGTGCCCGATGGTGCCGCCAGTGTTACCGTAATTCGGTGCGTCATCGGATCCAGCGCTGAACAAAGGTGGCTGCAATGTTCCCGCAGGAAAATTGATGTCGTTCATCTGCGGATCGTAGTAGGCATTCACGGTGGGAGGGGTCATCTGCCACTCGCCGCGATTCACTGGCTTGCCAATCTTTGCCAATTGGCGATGAAATTCAAATTCCCGCCCACGTAGCACATTGCCCAGTTCATCATCGCGGTCGATTTTCAGCGTACTGTAGTCCCGCCACTTATCTGGATAGCCGATCTTGTTGGCGATCGCGTGCAGCTTCTCCAGCGCATGCTGTTTTGTGGTGGGGCTCATCCAGGGGAGGCTGGTGATGTCCTGCTGCATGGCGGCTTCGATCTGCTTGACGATTTTTAGCGCACGCTGCTTGGCTTCCGGGCTAAAGTTGAGTTCCACGTATGCCTGACCCAGCGCCTCGCCCATTTGGTTATCGACCGCACTCACGCAGCGCTTCCAACGAGGTTCAAGCTGCTCTGTGCCTTGTAACGTTTTGTCAAAAAAATCGAAATCAGCATTCACGAAAGGCCAAGATAGAAAGGGAGCATTCGCGTGCGCCAGATGCCAGCGCAAATATGCCTTCCAGTTCGCTAAGTCTTCCTTCTCGAGCTCACTATTCAGGGCCTTAAAGAAATCCGGTGTCACCACATTGAGTGACTGCATTGAACCCAAACCCACATGGGTGAAATACTCGCTCCAGTGGAACGACGGGCTGAGCGCTTGCAACTCCGCCCGGCTCAGTTTGTGATACAGCTTGGTCGGATCGCGGCGCTCCACGCGAGTGAGCGATCCTTTCGCAAGTGCAGTCTCGATCTTCATCACAGCTTGTGCGTCGACCGCAGCGGCTTCCGGCTTGTCGCCCAACAGCTCGAACATCTTCTGGACGTGGACCAAATATTCCTTCCGCAGCTCCTGCGATTTATCGTCATCTTTCAGGTAGTAGTCGCGATCCGGCAGTCCTAACCCTCCCTGGTCTGCCGTAGCAATAACCTGAGTTGAATCTTTGAAGTCTTGCGAAGAACCAAAGTCGAACAGCACCGTCTCCTGCCGCAAATAGTTCTCTTTCGCCGGCTGCATGGAGACGACGAGGCTAGCCAGTTCCGCTTTCGATTTCAGATTCTCGATCCGCTCCAGTTCCGGCCGGAGCGGCGCGACCCCAGCCTTCTCAATCGCGCTCTCATCCATGCAGGCGGCGTAATAATCGCCAATCTTCTGATTGGTTGCACCGCGGCTGGTATTGGCTTTGGCCGCGCGCTCCAGAATGTCGCGCAGGATTAGCTTGTTGTCATCCTCCAGCTTCGAATACACGCTCCAACTGGTCTGGTCCGGCGGGATGGGATTCTTCTTGATCCATCCGCCACACGAGTACTCGAAAAAATCCACGCAGGGATCGATGCTTTTGTCCATAGAATTGACATTCAACACCGGCAACGAATTTTGCGGATTTTGAGCACGAATGACTGTAGATAGGAGTGCAACGACGATGAGCCCAAGCGTTCGATAGATTTTCATTCGATTTCCTGTTCGCTGAGCGCCGAATTCGTAGCGCCGCCGTCGCGACACTGTGGCGGCAGCGTACTCTGCTCCCACAGCAGAGGGCCGGCGCGCCCTGAATCCTGGCAATCTGCCGCGGTTAATGCGCCGTTTTACGATTTCTGTAATTTAATTGATCCATCGCCAGTATGAATCGTCAGCAGATTCCCCCCGCCGTTGAGCTTTCCGTGAATATTGTTTCCGCCGAGCCGGCCCTCGACGGTGACCGGCATATCCAGGCTGATGTGCCCGTCACCCGTGTGCAGGTCCACGTCTGCGGCAAAATTCTCCGGCAGCTCGAGCGTGATGCTGCCGTCTCCAGCATGCAGGTCCCAACTTGATGCCATGGTCGAACCCGTAAGCGCGCGGATTTCGATACGACCGTCCCCCGTGCTGGCGTCCAGTGAATCAAACCGTCCTGCGGCACGAATGTGGCCATCACCAGCATGGGTTCGCAGGGTTCCATCGACTGAATCAATCTCCTGGCTGCCATCGCTACTCTCAAGCTGCATGTCGCCCTTGAAGTTGGTGAGGCGAATGGACCCATCCCCGGTACGCAGATTCACCCGTCCCTCGCGCGGCATATGGATTTCCACGTTTACGCGGTAGCTATGGACATTCACGCAGATAATGCAGATGTGATGCTCATGCGGCAGGCGGACTTCGAGCTCCACTGAGTCTCCCATCTGGCGCTCGATCACTCTGACGCCACCCTCGCCGATTTTCCAATGTTCAGAGGTTACCCGGGCCTCAATTGTGTTCTGGCCCCACGTATCCACGCGAATGTTGGCGTCGCTGGTTTCGACACGAAGCTCCGGCTTCCCCGTGATGGCATAAGTCTTCGACCACTCATCAGCGCGCGCGAGGGGCGTAAGCGCAAGCAGCACGAACAGCAGCGTCGCGGTAAGCCTCATATCTCGCTCCTCACCTCGCGGACACAACACTACTCGCGAGTTACAGACGCAGATACGCAGCTTCGGTGAGCACGGTTCCATAGAAATCGCTAGGAGTAGGCCATCCGCACCAGCGTCCGCTCGGAAAACGGTACATAGAGCAGCGCCGCGGTCGCCGCGAACGCCGCCCCGAAGCCGATCTTCTGCGCCATCAGAAACGGCGCCACCGCCCATAACTGATCCAGCACCAAAATCGCCAGGAACAGCTTCTGGAACTTCTCACCGAGTCGGCGATAATCGAAGGCGGATGCCGTGAACAGATAACAGCGCAGTGGAATTCCCACGCCCGCCGTGGTGATCACAGCTACCAGGATACCGGTCGCCACCCATCCCGGAAGAAACGAATTCGTGACCCGATCGATTTCCCCTAATCGAAAGAGGGCTACCAGATAGAAGACCAGGTACATGATCTGGATCAATCCAAACAGGGCCCGCGTTAGACTCCGGCGTGGTAGCGGGATATCAAGCTCAGGATGCAGCGGCGAGCCGTTGAGCTGAGTAACCAGAGGTTCGGTCCCGGCATCCGTTGGACCGGAATGCGCGCTTTCAACCGGCCCCAAGAAGCGGTATCCGCGGCGCGCCAGCGTTTCCAGGTATCTGGGGCTGGAGGCGGAATCTCCCAGCGCTTCTCTCACCTTATTTACTGCGGTGTTCAGGCTGTGATCGAAGTCGACGAATGTATCCGCCGGCCATAACTTCTGACGCAGCTCTTCGCGCGTAACGATTTCTCCCGGATGCTGCAACAGGTAAGCGAGCACCTGAAACGGCTGCTCTTGCAGGCGGACTCGGACACCGCTCTTGCGCAGCTCTCCGGCCGCAAGATCCACCTCAAAGATTCCAAAGCGTACGATTCTTCCCGCTTGATTAGTTTGCGGCAACGGCATGAGAATGCGCAGTAGTTTAGCACTGCTTGCACTGTAGCCTTTTTCCGGTCCATTACTGGCGATACAATATCCGAATGGCGATCCTCCCTCCATCGCGCCAATCGGGCTCTCCCCATCATCCTCGCCCGCATATCTACACCCTGGAAGCCGCCGGCCTTCTGATCATCGCCGCGCTGATCATGATCATCACCCTCGCGCGTTACTGGCACCACATTTCCTGGAGTGCCCGCTGACGTGGGCTGCGACCCGCTGCTCGTTGTTGTGCTTGGCCCCACTGGAAGCGGCAAGAGCGCCTTATCCCTCAGTTTGGCAGAACACTTCCACGGCGAGATTGTGAACTATGATTCGGTCGCCATGTATCGTGAATTCGAGATTGGCACGGCGAAGCCCAGCCCGGTCGAACGCGCCCGAGTGCCTCATCATCTCTTCGATTTCGTCGATGCAACCGGCTACATCACAGCAGGCGAGTACGCGCGGAGAGCACGTGAGGTTTTGCGCGAAGTCAACACTCGCGGCAAGCTCCCTATTGTGGTTGGGGGAACCGGCCTATATCTCCGCGCGCTGCTGGAAGGGCTCTTCCCCGGGCCGCAGCGTTCGGAAGGACTGCGTGAGCGCCTGCGCCAACGCGCCACAGAAAAGGGATCTTCGCACCTGCATCGCATGCTGAAGCGACTTGATCCCGCGGCAGCCGGACGCATTCACGCGAATGACGCGCCCAAGCTCATTCGCGCCATCGAAGTTTGTTTGGCCTCCCGGCAAAAAATGACTGAGTTGTGGAAGCATGGGCGGCAACCGCTCCAGGGCTTCCACATTCTTCGGCTCGGTCTCGATCCGGATCGCGATGCGCTCTATGCGCGTATTAATCAGCGTGCCGAGAAGATGTTCGCGTCGGGTCTGGTCGAGGAAACCGCACGCCTCCTGGAGAAATACGGCGATTCTGCGGGCCCGTTGACTTCGCTGGGCTATAAACAAGCAGTCCAACTTCTGCGAGGGGAAATCGATGGGAAAACCGCATTGCAAGCAGCTCAGCAGGCCCATCGCAACTA
>Ga0209468_1001235_pt1 | contig 11418 bp, 8 predicted proteins | sample GraSoiAngelo_102_FD_185871 | JGI IMG/M metagenome (GOLD analysis project Ga0209468, IMG submission 185871) | Grasslands soil microbial communities from the Angelo Coastal Reserve, California, USA - 14_0903_02_40cm (SPAdes) (version 2) | ecosystem: Environmental > Terrestrial > Soil > Grasslands ...
GATGACGTTGCGCAGCTCGCGGACGTTGCCGGGCCAACGCCATGCGCTGAGCCGTGCGAGCGCCGCCGGCGCGATGCGCCGCACGTCCTTCTTGAACTCGCGGCTGAAGAACTCGCGAAAGTGCTCGGCGAGCACCGCCAGGTCGCCCTCGATCTCCCGCAATGAGGGCAGCGCCATCGTGGCAACGCGAATTCGATAGTACAGGTCCTGGCGGAATTTGCCGGTCTCCACAGCCTGCTCCAGATTGCGATTGGTGGCCGTGACAAACCGGGCCGGGACCTCCAGCTCTTCGGTTCCTCCCACGCGCCGAAACCGCCGCGACTCGAGCACGTTGAGCAGCTTGGCCTGAAATTCGGGTGACAGCTCGCCGATTTCATCGAGGAAAATCGTGCCGTTCTCAGCCACCTCGACGAGCCCGCGCTTGGACTCACGCGCGTCAGTGAACGCCCCCTTTTGGTAGCCGAACAACTCCGCTTCCAGCAAATGGTGCGGCAGCGCGGCACAATTGATTTCGACGAATCGGCCGCCCTCCCCCGGAGCGCGGGAATAGTGAATCGCCTGGGCGACGAGGTTTTTCCCGGTGCCGCTTTCACCGAGCAGCAGCACCGTCGCGGTCGGCGCCTCCGCAACGCGCCGCACGAACTCGCGTACGGCCTCGACCTTGGGATCACCGCCGAGGATCGCGCCCGTCGAGAAGTCGCGCTTTCGCGTCCGTTCGAGCGATTCCGCGGTTTCGATCAACGGCCGTGCCTTCAGCGCCCGCTTGAGGAGCGTTGTCAGCTCATCGACGTTCACCGGCTTGGTGAGGTACTCCGTGGCGCCCGCCTTCAGTGCATCGATGGCAGTCGCGATTTCCGCCTGGCCCGTGAGGACGAAGACGGGAAGATGGGGGTCGGTCTCGCGCAGTCGCCGCGTTACGGCGATGCCGTCCATGCCCGGCATCATGAGGTCGGTGATGACCGCATCGGACGGCTCTTCCGCACGCCGGGCGAACAGATCATCTGCTCGCTGGAAGACCTCGATCTTGAACGTGCCCGCGCCTCGCAGATTCACCGCGAGCAGCTTGGCGAACGAGAGATCGTCGTCGAGGATGTAGACTTTGGGTGGCATTGGGCAAATCTTTCCTTCCCATGCACCGTGGTCTCACAGCGTAATAGACGGCGGCCGATGGCGAAAGACTCCAGCCTCGAAGAGGCAGTGGCGGCGCTGCGGCGCGAGTTTGCCGCGGCCCTGCCCGAACGCCTGGCAGCCTTGCGGTCGGCGCTGGATGGAGTTCGGCGGAGTGTGACGCGCGAGACCCTCCAGGCGTTTCATCTTCCTGCGCACGCACTTAGCGGCACGGCCGGATCCTACGGCGCCCACGAATTGGCGCCTCATGTGGCCCGGTTAGCCATGCTCGGCCGACGGTGGCTCGACGCCCGCGCCGCCCCGCCGGCGGAGCTCGACGAAGCAGGCCACGAGCTCGACGGGCTCGGAGCCGCGATCGAGCGCTTCCGCCAACGCGTCTAGCGGCCTCGCATTTCTCGAGAGACCCTCTCGGCGTCCCGCATCACCCGCAGCACATTGAGCCCAGCGACCTTCTGCACGTCAGCCTCTGTCCATCCACGTTTGAGCAGCTCCGCGATCAAATCTGGGAACTTCGACACGTCTTCCATGCCGACCGGCACTTCCGTAATGCCGTCGAAATCGGAGCCTATACCCACGCAGTCGACGCCCGCGATTCGCCGGATGTATTCGATGTGGTCGGCGACTTGCGCTAAGGTCGCGTGCGGTGCCGTCGCCTGCCACTTCTTGAGGGAGTCGGCGCGACTCGCCGAATCCACACCGGCCTTTTGCAGCGCGTCGGTTCGCGCGCTGCTGCTGTCGTCCGAAACGCGGACCGCCTCGGATACGAAACCGGGATTGAAATTGACCATCACCACGCCGCGATTGACGGCGACGAGCTTCAAAATCGAATCGGGGACGTTGCGCGGGTGATTGCTCAGCGCGCGCGCAGACGAATGCGAGAAGATCACCGGCGCCTTGGTCGTGTGCAGCGCATCCGACATCGTCTGGTCGTTGACGTGTGACAGATCGACCAGCATCCCCAACCGGTTCATCTCGAGGACCACCTGCTTCCCGAAGGCCGAGAGTCCACGTCGGGAGGTGTCGGTGGATGCCGTCGCCCAGTCCAGGCTGCGCCAGTGAGTCAACGTCATGTAACGTGTGCCCAGGCTGTAGAACATGCGCAGCGCGCCGAGCGAGTTCTCGATCGCGTGCCCGCCCTCAATTCCGATGAGGCAGGAGATTTTGCCCGCGGCAAAGTTGCGCTGCACGTCCGCTGCGGTGTGCGCCATTGCCATGCTGCCTGAGTTGTTGGCGCAGAGGCGTCGCACGAGGTCGATCTGCTCGAGCGCGTAGACGGCCGGGTGCGGCCCCGAGTCCATCGTCGTCACCGGCACATAGGCGGCCCAAAATTGCCCCCCGACGCGACCGGCGCGAAGCCGCGGGATGTCGGTCATCAGCTTCGGTTGGCTGACGGCGAAGTTCACGGAATCGAGGCCGCCGAGCCCGTGAATCGCGTCTGGGATGTCGTTGTGGCCGTCGATGAGGGGAATGGTCTTGAGGATGCGAACGGCTTGCGCGTGGTAATCGTCGGACGGTCGGACGGTCTGACCATCCGACGGAGCCGCGCACAGCAGCGAGCTCGACAACAAGAGCGCGATTACACAGGCCCACCGACCGTCCGACATGCTCTCCGCCACGTTCAAGGAGTTCAAAAGCTAGATTAGGCAGTGTCCATGGGCAACGAATCCAAGGCCATGATCGCTTTCACGGTCAACGGCGAGAGCGCGGAGGTCGCCTTCGCGCCGCACAAGATGCTGCTCGAAGTGCTGCGCGAAGATCTCGGGCTCACCGGCACCAAGCACGGCTGCGAGCTGGGAGAATGTGGGACCTGTACCGTGCTGCTCGATGGAACGCCGGTGCTGTCCTGTCTCGTGCTCGGCCTTGCATGCGCGGGTCACGATGTCGGAACAGTCGAGGGGATGGCGAGCGCCGGGAAGTTGCATCCCCTGCAGGAGACGTTTGCCGATTTGGGCGCTGCCCAATGCGGATATTGCACGCCGGCATTTCTGTTGACCGCCCAAGCCCTGCTCGCCGGCAATCCCCAACCCACACGCGACGAAATCAAGGACGCGCTGGCGGGCAATCTCTGCCGCTGCACGGGCTACATCAAGATCTATGAAGCGGTCGAGTTGGCGGCGGCGCGTTTGAGAGGGGAAAAAGCCGAGCCCAGGACGGAGTCGCTGTATGGCTCGTAAGCCGTCCGACCGTCGTATCATCGGAAAGGCGCTGCGCAAAATCGACGCGGTCGCGAAAGTCACCGGCACGACCAGGTTCGCGGACGATCTCGCGTTCCCGCGCATGCTGTACTGCAAGCTGCTTCGCGCTACGCATCCGCACGCGCGTGTCGTATCGATTGATGCGAGCGCCGCGCGCGCACTCGACGGCGTGCAGGCGGTGCTCACCGGAAAAGACCTGCCGATTCCATTCGGCATTCTGCCGGTGTCGCAGGATGAGCACGCGCTCTGCGTGGACAAGGTGCGCTTCATCGGCGATCCGGTTGCGGCCGTCGCGGCGACGAGCGAAGAGACCGCAACCGCCGCCCTCGATCGCATCACGGTGGCCTACGAGCCGCTCCGCTCGTTCGACTCGGCCGAAGCGGCGGTCGCCAACCCCGAGCCCCGCATTCACGACTACGGCGACAGCGGCAATCTCCACAAGCTCATCGATCTCGAATTCGGCGATGCCGCCGCCGGCATCGCCGAGGGCGATGTGGTGCGGGAAGATCTGTTCTTCTTCGAGGGCAATACGCACCTGCCGATGGAGCAGCACGCCGCCGTGGCCGTGTGGTCACCGGACGGCAAGCTGACGCTCTGGTCCAGCACGCAGACGCCCCACTACGTACATCGCGCCCTCGCCAAAGTGCTGGAGCTTCCGCCTGCGCGCGTCCGTGTGATCGCGACGCCGAACGGCGGCGGCTTCGGCGGCAAGAGCGATCCGTTCAATCACGAGATCGCCGTCGCCAAACTCGCGATGCTTACGGGCCGCCCGGTGAAGATCACGTTGACGCGCGAAGAGGTGTTCTACTGCCATCGCGGCCGCCATCCGACGCTGATGTGGGTGCGGACGGGTGTGAAGAAGAGCGGTGCGATCACCGGCATGCACTTTCGCTCGCTGCTCGACGGCGGCGCCTATGGTTCCTATGGCGTCGCGAGCACGTATTACACGGGCGCATTGCAGACCGTCACCTACAACATTCCGCGCTACCACTTCCAGGGCGCGCGCGCGTTCACGAACAAGGCGCCGTGCGGACCCAAGCGCGGGCATGGCACGCCGCAACCGCGCTTCGCGCTCGAAGTCCATGTCGACAAGATCGCCGAGCAGCTGGGACTCGATCCCGCCGAGCTGCGGCTGCGCACGCTGGTGCCGCCCAATTCGCTCACGGCGAATTACCTGCGCGTGGGCTCGATGGGGCTCGGCCGGTGCATCGAGAAGGTGATCGCGGGATCGGAGTGGAAGAAAAGGTTCCGGCAACTGCCGGAAGGTCGCGGCGTGGGTCTCGCGTGCTCGAGCTACATCTCGGGCGCGGGCTTGCCGATCTACTGGAACAACATGCCGCACTCGGGCGTGCAGCTGAAGTGCGATCGCTCGGGCGGCGTCACCGTTTTCTGCGGCTCGACCGACATCGGCCAGGGCTCCGACTCGATTCTCGCCTACATCGTCGCCGAAATCCTCGGCATCGATCCTTTCGACATCGCCGTCGTCACCGCTGACACCGATCTCACGCCTGTCGACCTGGGCAGTTATTCGAGCCGCGTCACGCTCATGAGCGGCAATGCCGCGCTGCAGGCCGCCGAGCGGGCGCGGCAGATTCTGGCTGTGCATGCCGCGAAGCAGCTCGAGGTCCCGGTCGATCGCCTGCAGTTTGCCGATGGACGTGTATTCGATGGAAATGATTCGAAGCGCGGGATGTCCTTCGCTGACGCCGTGCAGGCGGCGGAAGCCGCCGCGGGGACCGTCGGCACCGTCGGCTCGTACACGCCGCCGCGCAGCGCGGGCCGGTATCGCGGCGCCGGCGTCGGGCCGTCACCCGCGTACTCCTACAGCGCCTGCGTGGCCGAGGTGGACGTGGATCCCGAAACGGGGATCGTGCGCGTGCCGACGATCTGGATCGCCCACGACGTCGGCCGCTCGATCAATGCCGCGACGGTGATCGGCCAGGTCGAAGGCTCGATCTACATGGGGCTTGGCGAAGCCTTGATGGAGGAGATGGCCTACCGCGGCAACCGCAACGTCGTGCACAAGATTCCGTCATTGCTCGAGTACAAGAGCCCGACCACGCTGGAAATGTGCGACGTGATCACCTATCTGGTCGAAGACCCCGACCCCAACGGACCGTTCGGCGCCAAGGAGGTCGGCCAGGGCCCGCTGCTGCCGGTGATGCCCGCCGTTGCCAATGCGGTCTACGACGCCGTGGGCGTACGCATCGACGAGGTGCCGATCACGCCGGAGAAAGTGCTCAAGGCATTGCGGAGAAAGGCAAAGGGGGAAGCGGGACGGGTCGGTCCGGAATCATTCCCGGACATCCCCTGGCCCGAACCGACGCGTGTCCCGACGCCCTGGGAGGGCGGCGACGGCAAGGCGGTGGAGCAGGTGCGTGCTTAGGCTTCCCTCATTCCGCTACCTGCAGCCGGCTTCGCTCACCGAAGCACTGCGCATGAAGCGCGACGCCGGACCCGACGGCATGTTCGTCGCCGGCGGCACCGATCTGTATCCCAACATGAAGCGACGCCATCAAGAGCCGCGCACGGTCATCTCGTTGATGGGGATTTCGGACCTGCGGGCGACGGAAGGACGGAAGGACGGAACGACCGTCGGATCGTGTCTGACGCTGAGAGACCTTTCCGTCCTTCCGGCCTTCCGGCCATACGCCGCCGTCGCCACCGCCGCCCGTCTCGTCTCCACCCCGCTGCTGCGCAACATGGGTACCCTCGGCGGCAACCTGTGCCTCGACACTCGCTGCAACTACTACAACCAGAGTTACGAGTGGCGGAAGTCGATCGACTTCTGCATGAAAAAAGACGGCAAGATCTGTTGGGTCGCGCCGTCGTCGCCGCGGTGTTGGGCGGTCAGCTCGTCGGACGTGGCACCGGTGATGGTGGCGATCGGAGCGGAGTACGGTTTGATCGGACCGCACGGTGAGCGAGTCGTGCCGGCCGCGCGGTTCTACAACAACGACGGGATCAATTATCTCACCAAGCAGACGGACGAAATCCTGGTGGAGGTGCGGCTGCCGGCGTCGAACGGCTGGGATGCGGTTTATCACAAGCTCCGCCGGCGCGGCTCGTTTGACTTTCCGGTGTTGGGAGTCGCGGCATGGATCAACTGGCAGTCAGGAGCCGGGAGCCGGGAGCCGCTGGTCAACGATGCGCGGATTGTACTCGGAGGTGTTGCGAGTTATCCGCAGGAGATCGCCGAAGCGGCCGCCGCATTGCGCGGAAAGCCGCTTTCGGATGAGACGATTGCCGCCGCCGCGGAGGCGGCGTATCGGCCATCGAAGCCGATGGACAATACCGACTTCGATTTGTCGTGGCGAAAACAGATGACGCGCGTGTATGTGAAACGGGCCCTCGAGGAGCTGAGGGCCCGTCACACGTAGGCGTGCGAGGCGCGTCCTATGCGCTTCCGGCCGTCGTCTTGGCCAATGCCTCGATTTCCGCCGCCGTCTCGGTCAAGATTTCGGCGATCCGCTTACGCACGTCATTGTCAGCCTTCCAGCCGGTGCGATACACGGTCTTCCCCAGCTGGGCGAGCGCGCGATTCACGTCGGCCATCATCCCGCCGAACGTGCGCTCGATCGTATCGGTGATGCGATCAAAGATGTCCTCGACGATGTCCTTGTGCTCCTCGAGGAATTTCCGTCCGCTGTCCGTGATTTCGTAAACCTTCTTGCCCTCGACCTCGCGCGCGACGACCAGACCTTCATCTTCCAGCCACTGCAAGGTCGGGTACACGGTCCCCGGCGAAGGCGAGTAGGCGCCCTGCATGCGCTCTTCCAAATCCTTCATGATTTCATAGCCATGGCGGGGCTTATCCCGCAGCAGCTTCAGAATCACGTACTTCATATCTCCAGCCCCGAACCACTGCCGCCGCCCCGCCCGCCATCCGCGCGGACCGCGAAAGCCCCAGAACCCTTCCCAGCCGAACTTGCCGCCCATCTCTGCCTCTGGTTAGATGTTACGTCACGATATTCTGGGACGATATATCGTGTCAAGGCCCCAGATTTACCCCATGTGCGCCAAGTCACTACGACACTTAAGCTTGCATGTTGGGCGCGCTCCCCTACATTGTGGCTTCCTTCATTTGCCCCAATGATGCCCCCACCAGCGCCCGGGAGAGGAGCAGCAATGGCAGTGGAAATAACGCCGCACCCATCGTGGGTTGCGGATCTCGATGCGACGCTGGAACCAAGCCGCCAGGCGATTCTCGACACCCCGGTGATTGTGGACGCGTCCGAGAATCAGCTGGTCGACGGCCAGATCCAGAACTTCCTGGTCGCGTTCTATCCCATCATCCGCGATTTCCCGCAATGGCTGCAGATGCTGCTCGACCGCTCCCCGGCCATGGGCCGCGAGTTCTTCACCGACAACATCCGTGTGGAGCGGCGGCACGATGCGATGTGGCGCGCGATGGGGGATGGCTTCAACGTTCCCAAGAAGCGATTTCAGGAACCGGAAGCGATGTTGCCGGAGACCAAGGAGTTCCACGCGTACTTGACCGACATGTGCCGCAACGCCGAATTCGGTACGGCCGTCGCCGCGACCAACTACGCCGTCGAAGGGGTCGCACAAAAGATCTCCGAGAAAGCCTTGCGTGGGCTCGCCAAGAACGCGAAGATCGGCCCGCGCGGCCGGTGGTGGCTCGAGGAGCATGCCAAGTACGACGATGAGCATCCCATTCACGCACTCGAGATCATCAAGGACTGCGTCAAGCGCGGTGGTGATGATCCGGACGACGTCAGCAAAGCCGCGCTCGAGAGCCTCAAGCTGATGCGCTTCTCCATGGAGGCGTCTTATCACGCGTGAGTAAGGCTCGCCGCATCTCGCCGGCGCGGGGCTCCGCACGGACGGCCGCCGCTCCCGGCAAGCGCCCTTCCCTGGACTTGCTCCAGGCGGCAACCGACATCGTTGCCGCGCTGCCGGATGCCGTGGTCGTGACGGGCACCGATCGTCGCGTGCTCGCCGCCAATGAGGCGGGGGCGCACCTGCTGGGCTGGAATCCGGACAACGTTGTTGGACAGGCCATCGCCGACCATTTGACCGTCGCGGAGCGTGCGCACGTCGCGTCACGCGAGGACAAGGTCCTCGTCGGGGAGACGCAGCGCTACGAGACCCGCGTCGTGAATCACGCCACCGGCGAAGAGCGGGACGTCGCCGTGTCGAGCGGGCCATTCCGGGTACACGGCGAGATCATCGGCACCATCGCCACGCTCCGCGATATCACCGATCCCAAACGCGCGCAGGATACCCTGGCGCGCTCGGAAGCGCGCTACCGGCACCTGGTGGAGTCGGCGTCCGACGCCATCGTGACGCTCGATGCGAACGGCCGTTTTACCACCGTGAATCACGCCGCCGAAAACATCTCCGGCTACAGGCGCGAGGAGCTGGTGGGCCAATGGTTCGCGCCCATGCTCCCGGACGATGACCTGCCCAAGGCTTTGGGACACTTCCAGCAGGCGCTCGCGGGCGAGACGGGATTGTTCGAAACGCAGTTCTACCGCAAAGACGGCGAGACGCGGATCATCTCGGTGACGTATTCGACGCCGCAAAAAGACGAAGAAGTCCTCTGCTTGATCCGCGACGTCACCGATCAGAAGATGCTGCAGGAGCAGTTGATCCAGTCGGAGAAGATGTCGGCCATCGGGCAACTCGTCTCGGGCGTCGCGCACGAGCTCAACAATCCGCTCGCCGGCATCTCGGCGTTCGCCCAGCTGCTTCTCGCGGAGAAACGGTTCCCGCCCGACCAGCGGACCGCCGCGGAAACGATTTACAGCGAGGCACGCCGCGCGAGCCGTATCGTGCAGAACCTCCTGACCTTCGCGCGTCAGCATAAAGCCGAGAAGATCCTCACGACCATCAACCAGGTGCTCGACGACACGCTCGAGCTGCGCGGGTACGAGCTGCGAGTCCGCGGCATCGACGTCCGCCGCGAGTACGACGAGTCGTTGCCCGACACGATGGCCGACGCGCATCAGCTGCAGCAGGTGTTCCTCAATCTCATTACCAATGCCGAGCAGGCGATGGAGCGGAAAGAGGGGCACCATCATCGGCTGACCGTGCGCACGCGTCGCAACGGCGATGCAATCCGGATCGAGGTCGAGGACACGGGCGGCGGCATCCCGCAGAACCTGATCGAACGGATCTTTAATCCCTTCTTCACCACCAAGCCGACGGGCTCCGGCACCGGCCTCGGCCTGTCGATCTCGCTCGGCATCGTGCGGGAGCACGAGGGGAAGATCTGGGCCGAGAACGTCGCTCCGAGCAGCTCCGGGCCGAGCGTGATTGGAGGGGGCGGCGCTGGTGCCCGCTTCATCGTCGAAATCCCGGTGACCGAGCCGCGCACGTCGGGCGAGCACGCCGCGCAGCCCCAGGCCCACGCCCTCGGTAATGACAGCCTGCGCGTGCTCGTGGTGGACGACGAGGCGTCGGTGCGAGTGTCCCTTCAGCGGTACCTGGCCGCCAAGGGCCACCAGGTCGAAACCACGGCCTCCGGCGAGGACGCCCTCATCCGGCTCAAGGACGCCAAGTACGACGCCGTGATCCTCGACATGCGCATGCCCGACCTGTCGGGGGAGCAGCTGTTCGAACGGCTCCGCAGCAACGATCCTTCCCATGCCGAGCGCGTGATCTTCACGACGGGCGACCTCGTGAACGAGCAAATGCGCCGCTTCCTCGATGGCACCGGCCGGCCTTGCGTGTCCAAGCCGTTCGAGTTCGCTTCCTTCGACCAGGCTCTACCCGCCGCGCGTCGGCGGTAATTCCCACCCAGAAGGGTGGGCTCGGCACAACACCATCCTGAAGGATTTCATGCGCCCGTTGCTCATGCTGCTTGCGTGCGGCAGCCTCGCGTCTGCGCTCCACGCCCAGGAACTCGCACAGTTCGACTTCTACTCCCGCGGTCCTTATCGCCCGGCCGTCCCCCGCCCGGAGGCCATCACCGGCTATGCCGCGGGTGAGCAGCACACGATGTACGCCGTGATGCAGCACTATCTGGACACATTGGTCGCCACGGCGAGCGACCGCGTGCGCATCGAGACCTGGGGAAGAACGACGGAGTATCGGCCGATCCGGGCGCTGATCATTTCCGATCCGGCGAATCTCGCCAAGCTCGACCAGATCCGCAGTGAGATCGGGGAGCTGGCCGACCCGCGAAAGACCTCCGCGGCGCGCGCCTCCGCGATCGCCGCGCAGAGCCCGGCCGTTGCGGTCTTTAACTATTCCGTCCACGGCGACGAGCCGGCCGGCTTCGAAGCCGCAATGCAGGTCGCGTATCAGCTCGCGGCGTCCGACGAGCCGCAAACGCTCGAGATCCTCAAGTCGGTCGTCGTGGTGCTGAATCCGTCGGCGAATCCGGATGGCCACGAGCGGTTCGCCGCATGGTACAACTCCGTCGGCGTCGGCGCCGATAACCCGTGGGCATTCGAGCACTCGGAGCCGTGGAGTATCACCGGTCGCTACAGCCACTATCGCTTCGACATGAATCGCGACCTCCTCGCGCAGAGCCAGCCCGAGGTGCGCGCCATGATGGACGGGATTCTGCGCTGGCGGCCGCAGGTGTTCGTGGACCACCACTCCACGACGGCTACGTACTTCTTCCCGCCGGTCGCGCAGGCCGTGAACATGAACCTTCCGCCACAGACGACGAAGTGGTTCGACGCGTACGGCCGCGGTAACGCTGCGGCCTTCGACAAATACGGCTGGCAATACCAGGTGCGCGGCGTGTTCGACTTCTTCTATGTGGGCTACTGGGACGAGTGGACCACATTCCAGGGCGCGACCGGCATGACGTACGAGACGGATGGCGGGCCGGAGTTCAACATTCGCCGCGACGACGGCACGATCACGACGCTGCGCGACGGCATCGCGCACCATTTCGTCGCTTCGCTCGCGACGCTCGAGACGACGGCGAAAAACCGCCAGAGCCGGCTGCAGGATTACTACGACTTTCGGAGGTCCGCTCTGACCGAAACGGCCACGGATCGCTTCAAGCGCGTCGTCATCGTGCCGGGCAGCGATCCCCAGTCGGCCGCCCACGTGGTGGGGTTGCTGCTGCGCAATGGCATCGAAGTCACACGCACCAAGCAGCCGCTCGCTT
>Ga0209468_1001238_pt1 | contig 11383 bp, 9 predicted proteins | sample GraSoiAngelo_102_FD_185871 | JGI IMG/M metagenome (GOLD analysis project Ga0209468, IMG submission 185871) | Grasslands soil microbial communities from the Angelo Coastal Reserve, California, USA - 14_0903_02_40cm (SPAdes) (version 2) | ecosystem: Environmental > Terrestrial > Soil > Grasslands ...
TCGACCACTTGGAACGAATTCAAATCTCGTTGCGGCCCGGGGAAGGCCGCGGCGTGGAGATCGAATCGATCACACTTGGCTTTTAGTCGAGCGATAGGCAAACACCAGCATCAACATCCCGAACATCACTAACACGATGCCCCACCACAGATTCACATTGATGCCCAGCGATTTCTGATAGATCGCGGGATCCGACACCAGCCCATAGATCACGAGCATCACTCCCGTGATCGAAAACAGCCCGCCGATCGGCCAGCGAATGTCGAGTCTCACCAGAAGATCACATTGAGAATGGCCGAGGCCACGAGGATCCCGATCGCGAGCGTCACGGGGCGCTTGAACCAGGGCACCGCTTCCTCCCGGATCCGGGGCGTCAGCGAATAGACGAGCCCCCGCAGCTCGTCGTCAGTCTTGGTGCGCGCCGTGAACAGCGAGATCACGACGGTCGAGACGAAGCAGCTGGTCCACGCGAACAACGCCGTCCAGAAGTTGAGCGCCATCTCGCTCGGGTAGATGTGCAACGTCGTGCCGAGGAAGCCGCCGTGAATGCCCGGGCTCGCACCCCGCGGCATCGTGAGTCCGTAATGGAGCGCCGCGACGACCGTTCCGGTGAGCAGTCCGAAGAATGCCGCATGCCCCGTCGTCCGTTTCCAGAACATGCCGAGCAGGAAGGTCGCGAACAGCGGGCCGTTCACGAAGGAGAATACGAGCTGCAGGATGTCGTTGATGTTGTTGAACCGCGTCGCGGCGTAGGCGGCGACCACGCTCGCGAGAATTCCGAACACGGTCGCGGCGTGCCCCACGCGCAGGTAATGCGCGTCGCTCTTGCCGGGCCGGAGAAACGTCTGATAGATGTCGTAGGTCCAGACCGTGTTGAACGCCGTCACGTTCCCGGCCATGCCGGACATGAATGACGCCATCAACGCGGTGAGACCAAGTCCCAGCAGTCCCGTCGGCAGATAGTGCGCGAGCAGCATCGGAATGGCGAGGTTGTAGTTCGGCTGCCCGTCCGAGCCGATGGGCAGAAATCCGCCACGCGTCGCGTGCATGCCGATCGCCAGCATGCCCGGCAGAATCACGAGCGCCGGCATCATCATCTTGGGGACGGCCGCGATCAACGGCGTCCGCCGCGCGGCGGTCATCGATCCGGCGGCCATCGCGCGCTGCACCACCAGAAAGTCGGTGCACCAGTAGCCGAACGACATCGCAAACCCCAACCCCATGACCAGGCCGAACCATTCGATCCCCATCGGATTATGCGTCGGCGAGTCCATGTACTTCCACGAATGCGTCCACGCCCCGGGCTGGAAGCCGGCATTGGTCGCGACCACGGACAACTTGGCCGTCAGGCCGCTCCACCCGCCCACGTCTTTGAGCCCCAGCAACACGAGCGGCAAGAATCCGAACACGATCAAAAAGAACTGGAGCACTTCGTTGTAGATTGCCGAGGTGAGGCCGCCGAGCACGATGTAGATGAGGACGATGATGCCGGTGAGAATGATGCTGCCGTGAAAGCTCCAGCCGAGCACCAGCTCGAGCAGCTTCGCCAGCGCGTACATCGAAATCCCCGACGAAAACACCGTCATGATGGCGAACGTGATCGCGTTCAGCCCGCGCGTCTTTTCATCGAAGCGCAGCTTGAGATATTCCGGGACCGAGCGCGCACGCGAGCCGTAGTAAAACGGCATCATGAAAAGGCCGACGAACACCATCGCGGGCATCGCGCCGACCCAATAGAAATGGCTCGTCATGATGCCGTACTTGGCACCGGACGCGCCCATGCCGATCACTTCCTGCGCGCCAAGGTTGGCGGAGATAAACGCGAGGCCGGCGATCCACGCGGGGATCGACCGGCCTGACAGGAAGAAGTCGTCGCTGCTCTTGATGACTCGCCGAAGTGCCCAGCCGACGCCGAGCACGAAGGCGAAATACACGATCAGGATCGCATAGTCGATCCCGCCGAGGCTGATCTGTCGCAGTTAGTGCGATCCCTTCGTGCGAATCAGGATCACTCCGCTCGCACCGCGCACGCCGTAGATCGCGGTCTCGCCCGGATTCTTCAGCGCCTGAATGAATTCGATGTCCTGCGGGTCGAGCCAGCTCAGCGTCCCATCGGTCTCGACCGGCACGCCGTCGACCACGAACAGCGGCGCCTGGCTCGCGATCATTGAGGTCGGCGTCTGCAACCGCACGATGATTCCGCCACCTGGCGCCGGCATGACGTCCACCCCGGCGATTCTTCCCCCGAGCAGTTGATCGAGTGACGTCGCCTGGTTGCGCGCCACGTCGGCGCGGATCGACGACGGCGGCAGCGGCGCGCGGACCGCAACCGTCTGACTCTGCCGTTGTACCGCGGGAGCACAGGCTACGAGACTGCCGGCCACCAGGGTGAGATACCGCTTCATGGGGCCTCCTTGGTTGTCCCCAATATGCCGAATTGAAACACGGTCCGCGACACGGGGACTATGGACGTTGCGTCAACTCGTAAATGTAAGCTGTGCGCGGCGCCAGCGTGGGAAGCGCGGTCAAATTCCGCCCCGGCGTGAGCAGGCTCCGGAATGTGAACCGGCCGGGCAGGGCGAGCTCGGCGGGCTGTTTGCCCAGGTTCACGAGGACGAGCACCCGACCCCGCTTGTACGCAATCACCGCCTCATTGCCCGTTTCCACGGGTTCGAGCCGGCTTTCCCTCAGCGCCGTGTCGTTCGCCCGCAGTCGAATCAGCCACCGGTACAGCTCCAGCAACGAGCCTTTGCGCTCCTCGGCCGCCACGTTGGCCGTGAGCGTATCGGATTGCGGCATCTCCCACGGCTTCCCGCTCGAGAATCCGCGGGACGTCGCACTCCATTGCATTGGCGTGCGCAGCCGCTCGTCCGGCTTGTCGCCCGTCATGCCGATTTCTTCGCCGTAATAGATGAAAGGCACGCCCGGCAGCGTCATGAGAATCGTGACCGCGAGCCTCGCGCCCGCGGTGTCGTTGCCGAGCGCCGTCATTGTCCGCGTCTGATCGTGATTGCGCTGAAACGGCGCGAAGCGATAGGCCGGCACCGCGCGCTGGAATTGCTCTACCGTCGAAATCAGGCCGCCGGCCTTGCCTGTCTTCACCGCGTCGATGAGCGCTTCCGAAATCGGGAACGCGAAGTACGCGTCGAGCTGATCGGGATAGTAGGTGAGAATGACGTCGGGATTGTCCCACACCTCGCCGATCGTGTACGACTGCGGTGCAATGCTGCGCACGTACTGGCCGTAGTCGCGCAGCACGGCGTGCGTGCCCGGTGTGTTCGAGACCTCGTTCCCCGCCTCCACCAGGTGTCGCACGGCGTCGAGCCGGAAGCCGTCCACGTGCATCGAGTCCAGCCAGAACCGCGCCACCCGCTTCATTTCGTCCAGCACGGCGGGGTTCTCGTAGTTGAGATCGGGCATGCCGCTCCAGAACAGCCCGAAGTAGTACTCGTCTCTGATCGGCGACTTGTGCCAGTTGTTTCCCGGCGTAGCCGACCATCGATACCAGTTGCGATGCGGCGCGGCCGAATCCTTGAGCGCCTCCTGGAACCACGGATGCTCGCTCGATGTGTGATTCAACACCAGATCGGTCAGCACCTTGATCTTGTGCCGATGTGCCGCCGCGACGAACGCCGTGAAGTCGTCGTTCGTCCCGTAGTCCGGCTCGACTTTGTAATAATTGGTGACGTCGTACCCGTGATAGCTCGGCGACTCCGCGACCGGCATCAGCCAGATGCAGTCGGCGCCGAGCCCTGCGATGTAGTCGAGCTTCTGCGTCAGCCCGCGCAGATCGCCGATGCCGTCGCCGTTCGAATCGTAGAACGAACGGACGAAGACTTCGTAACACGTGGTGGGATGAGGGAGGAGGGGCGCAGGGTTTGATTGTAGGGGCGCAGGGTTTGATTGTAGGGGCGCAGGGTTTGATTGTAGGGGCGCAGCATGCTGCGCCCCTACCAACACCAACATCATCTGCGCCCCTACCAACACCAACATCATCAGGGAATACATTCGAATGTCGCCTCCTGCCCTTCGGCCGAGCTCGGTCCGACGTAAACCCGGAACGTGCCCGGCTCGACGACAGGCTTCCGGTCGAGGCCGATGAACCAGAGATCCTTCACCGCAATGGGCAGATCGATGGCGCGCGACTCGCCCGGCTTCAGCGTCACGCGCCGGAAGGCTTTCAGCTCGCGCAGCGGCCGGCTCACGCTCGCCACCATGTCGCGCACATAGAGCTGCACGACCTCCGTGCCTTCGCGGCTCCCCGTATTCGTCACCGTGACCGTTGCGGTGACCGTGTCGCTCACACGAGCCCGTGCGCTGCTGAGCTTGAGATTGCCGTAGCCGAAAGTCGTGTACGACAACCCGAAGCCGAACGGGTAGCGCGGCGTGACGGGCACGTCGATGTACTTCGAGCTGTACTTGTTGTTGACATCGGCCGGGCGGCCGGTATTGCGGCGATTATAGTAGATCGGCACCTGGCCGAGCACGCGCGGAAACGTGATCGGCAAACGGCCGCTCGGGTTGAGGTCGCCGAACAGCACATCGGCCGTCGCATTCCCCGCCTCGACGCCCAGGAACCACGTCTCGACGATCGCCGGCACGTGGTCCGACGCCCACTCGAGAATCAGCGGGCGCCCGTTCATCAGGACGAGCACGACCGGCGTACCGGTCGCCACAACCGCTTCGAGCAGCTGCTCTTGTACGCCCGGAAGCCCCAGAGACGACCGACTGGCCGCTTCCCCACTCATGTCGCCGCGCTCGCCCAACACGAGCACCGCGACCTTCGCCTGTTTGGCGGCCGCGACCGCCGCCGCAAATCCCGCCGTCGAGGTGTCCTCGATGGCCGCTCCTTGCGCGTACAGCACCTGCGTCCCGGCGGTCACTTTCGCTTTTATACCCTGGAGCACACTCACGACGTCTTCTGCTCGGCCCTGCGTATGCCAGGGACCGAGCGGCTCTTCCTTATTGTCTGCGAGCGGGCCGATCACCGCGACCGCACCCGATTTTGAGAGGGGTAACGTAGGGGCGCAGCATGCTGCGCCCCTACCTACCGGTTCGTTTTTCAATAGCACGATCGACTCGGCGCCCACGCGCCGCGCGATGGCGCGGAGCTCCGCGTTGGCGGGCGCCGCGCGCGCGCGATACGGATCGCGAAACAGGCCGAGCCGCTGTTTGGCGCGCAGGATCCGCATCACGGCCGAGTCCACAACCGCCATCGGAATGCGGTTCGAGCGCCCCTGCATGTCCATGTCCACGCCGGCCGTGAGCGCGCGCCGGCCGGCCTCAGCCTGCGAACCCGCGATCCCGTGGTTCACGAGCTCCTGGACTGAAGTCCAGTCGCTCACCACGAACCCGCTGAATCCCCACTCGCGCCGCAGCACCGTATCGGTGAGCCACGCATTGCCGGACGCGGGCACGCCCGAGATGTCGTTGAAGGCGGACATCAGACTCGCTACCCCCGCGTCTACCGCTGCCTTGAAGGGCGGAAGGTACAGCTCGCGCATCGTGCGCTCGGAGATTTCGGTCTCCGCGTACTCGCGACCCGCTTCAGACGCGCCGTACCCGGCGAAGTGCTTGGCCGTCGCGAAGATGTTTTGCTGGAAGCCACGCACGCGCGCCGCCGCCATGAGCGAGCCAAGGTACGGATCCTCACCCGAGCCCTCCGCGATCCGTCCCCACCGGGGATCGCGCGCGATGTCCACCATCGGGGCGTATGTCCAGTTGATGCCGAACGCGGCGGCTTCCTGTCCAGCGGCGCGTGCCGTCGCCTCTGCGGCATCGGGATCGAAGGACGACGCCTCACCGAGCGGGATCGGGAAGATCGCGCGATAACCGTGGATGACGTCGAGCCCGAACAGCAGCGGGATCTTGAGCCGCGACTCCGTCACCGCCACCCGCTGCACCGGCGTGGTGTTCTCGGCGCCGATGACGTTGAACAGGCCGCCCAGTTTGCCGTCGCGCACAAGTTGTATTTGTTGTGGTGATGCCCGGCCGTTCGCCGACAGGAGATTGAGCTGCCCGAGTTTTTCCTCGAGGGTCATGCGGGCGAGCAGCGAGTCGAGACTCTGGGCAGCCATTGGCGTCGCGAGCAGGACCGCGAAAAGCAGGCTGTTGCACATGCGCAACATGGAACAGGTCTCCGGCGCTGAAGAATTGACCTTCAAATTACGGCCCAAAACGGGATGCCGTGAAGGTCTGGCGTTTCCCCTGCCCGCACCGGCAACTTAGGGCACTGACTCAATTTCACGGAGATCTATACATGCTACGTCATCGTTTTTTGTGGCTCGTCTGCGTCACCCTGCTTGGCCTTCCCTTCTCAGTCAACGCGCAAACCACTACTGGCACCGTTCGTGGCTATGTGAAGGATCAGAATGGGGCGGCTGTGGCCGATGCGGCGATCCAGGCGCGGGACACCGCGACCGGGGCCCTGCGGACCGCGACATCGCACGCTGACGGCTCATATGTGTTACCGGGTCTGCGGCCCGCCACTTACGAGCTTTCGATTCGCCAGATCGGTTTCGGCCCCCAACGCAAAGTGCTCACAGTGCAGATCGGCGCCACGTTGAGCGTCGACTTTACACTTCAGGCCGGAGCTGTCGAGCTGCAGGCGGTGACCGTCGAAGGCGCCCCAGCAATCGAGATGAGGACGTCCGAAGTCGCGACCAACGTCACGACGGAGCAGATTCAGCAGCTGCCGAGCAGCAGTCGGAATTTCCTCGATCTGGCTGGCCTCGCGCCTGGTGTCACCGTCACGGAAGATCGCATCAATTCAGGAGCGGGCTTCCGGACCTTCTCGGCGGGTGCCCAGAGTGCCAACAACGTCAATCTTTTCATCGATGGCGCCAGTCTAAAGAATGATCTCACCGGTGGCGGGGTGGTGGGTCAGGACGCGAGCCGCGGCAATCCGTTCCCGCGTAACGCGATTCAGGAGTACCGCGTTGTCACACAGAACTTCAAGGCTGAATACCAGAACGCCTCGAGCGCGATCATCACCGCTACGACGAGAAGCGGCAGTAACCAGTGGTCGGGGAATGCATTCGTCGGTTATCAGGACAAAGGCCTGCTCGCGCTGGACACCTTCCAGATCAAGGACAAGAACGCCAATCCAGCTGCGTTCAAGAAACCCGATTACAGTCGCGTACTGTCAGGCTTCAGTCTCGGCGGCCCGATCAGCAGGGACCGTCTGTTCTTTTTCGGGTCGTATGAGGGAAACTATCAGAACCGCGCGCAAACAGTAAACATGGCCGTGCCAACCGGGTTCACGGCACTCGACAGCGTGAACCTGGGACAGTTCAATGGTCACGTCACGTCGCCGTTCCGCGAGACGCTCCTGTTCGGCAAGCTCAGTTACACGGCGGGACAACATTCGTCGCTCGAGCTGAGCGTCAACAATCGTCACGAAACCGACGTGCGGGATTTCGGCGGGCAGGTGGCGGACCAGGCGGCAGTCAACTACCGGCAGGATATCGGGCTCGCCATCCTGAAGCATCGATATGCGGGCGGTTCGTGGCTGAACGAGGCGAGCGTCAGCTATCAACGCTTCCGCCGGAATCCATCTCCTGATGTGGTCAACCTTCCCGCTCGAGAATTTCAAAACGGCACAACTACGGGATGCTGCTCGACAATTGGCGTGATCGGGAGCAACCTGAGCACGCAGGACTTCACGCAGAAAGGGCCCAGCATCCGAGACGACCTGACGTACACGGGCTGGCATGCCGCTGGCGATCACGTGGTCAAGGTGGGGGTCAACGTTGACTTCATTTCCTACGACGTCATCAAGCGGAACAGCGAGACTCCCCACTTTTTCTATACCGATACGCTCCCCCGCACGCTGCCGGGCGATACGGCGCCGCGTATTCTCGCCTATGACTATCGCAGCCCCTATCAGCTCGTCTGGCAATTCGGCGCGCCGGGACTCACCACTACGAACAACAAAATCGGCGCGTATCTGCAGGACGACTGGAGTCCCTCGCGGCGTTTGACGTTGAACCTGGGGATACGGTGGGATTACGAATCACACATGCTGAATTACAACTACGTCACGCCGCAGAATGTTCGTGACACCATCAGGCTGTACAACAGCCAGCTTCAGTTCCCCATCGACACGACGCAGTATTTCACGAACGGCAGCCAGCGCGACAGATTCCTCGGCGCGTTCCAGCCGCGTGTCGGCTTCTCCTACAGCCTGGACGAGAACAACACGACGGTTCTCTTCGGCGGCGCCGGAATCTTCTACGACCGCTCCCTGTTTGATATCTCCGTCGACGAGACGCTGAAGCTGCGGCGCCCGGAATACAGCGTTCTGTTTGCCGACCCCGATTCTGCGCCACACGCCGGCGAAGTCGCGTGGAACAACTCGTATCTGACCACCGATACCACGGTGCTCAAGTCCCTGATCGCCAGCTCTCCGGGCAGCCTGGGCGAAGTCTGGTTGATCTCGAACAACGCGAAGGTCCCGAAGTCCACGCAGTGGAACATCGGCATCCGTCACGCCTTCGGTTCGCTGGTGGCATCCGTCGGATATGCCGGCGTGCGGGGGTACGACCAGTTGGTGTTCAACTGGGCCAATTTCTCCTGGCGGAACTACGGCACCGATTCGAGCAGCTGCTGCCTCGGCGGCAGCCCGTTCCACGGCTTCACGAACATTCTGTATACCACGAGCAGCGGCCGCACCTGGTACGATGCGCTGCAGGTCCAGATCAACCGGGCGTATCGGAGAACGGCAAGCGGGTTTGGCTGGGGTGCGGGTTTGACCTTCACCAACGCCACGCGCGCAGTCTCCGGTGTCGACGTTCCGGGCGATCAGTTTGCTTTCCCAAACGTCCAGTTCATTCCCAAGCACCCGGCGAACGACGAGAAGAGTCACGTCACCGCCAACTGGATCATGGATCTGCCTGTTCTTGCCGGTCTGCAGTTCAGCGGTTTGATAAACCTGGGAAGCGGACCACTGCAGGACATTTCGGGGCGGTTTGATCCCAGGAACTGGAGACCCGGCGGCTTCACATTGCCGCAGAAGAGCTTCCCATTGCTCTGCGGCTCCGTAAGGATTTCCCGGCATTCTCGGGAGGATCGATGGCTGTAACAGCCGATCTCTTCAATGCGTTCAACTATCAGAACTTCGGCTGCACATACGGCGGCACGACACCCAACTGCGTCGTCAGCGATCCACGACGGTTGCAGGTGGGAGCCGAGTACAACTTCTGATCGGTCGTTGTAGCAGCATTCTGTTTGCCCTGGCCCTCGGAGCCTGCTCCGGCAACTCCGGGGGCCCGGGCATTGCACCCGACACCGCCGCATTCCTCGACACCCTGCAGCAGCGCACGTTCAACTGGTTCTGGGACCTGACGCCGGCCTCGAACGGCCTGACGCCGGACCGCTGGCCCACGCCGTCATTCTCGAGCATCGCCGCGGTCGGGTTCGCGTTGACTGCGTATCCGATCGGCGTAGAGCACGGGTGGATCACCCGCGCCCAGGCCGCCGACCGCACGCTCGCCACCCTGCGCTTCTTCTGGACCGCGCCGCAGGACTCGGCCGGCCCGAACACCACGGGCTATCGCGGCTTCTTCTATCACTTCCTCGACATGCAGACCGGCCGGCGCTTCCAACAGGTCGAGCTCTCCACGATCGACACGTCATTGCTGCTCGGCGGCATCCTGTTCGCTCAGAGCTATTACGACGGCAGCGACACAACCGAGAAACAGATCCGCGCGCTCGCCGACTCGATCTACTTCCGCGTCGACTGGCAGTGGGCCGAGGCGCGGCCGCCCGCGGTCAGCATGGGCTGGCATCCGGAGAGCGGTTTCATCACTGCCGACTGGATCGGCTACAACGAGGGGATGATCCTCAACATCCTCGCCCTCGGCTCACCAACGCATCCGGCCGACTCGGCCGCCTGGAGCAAATGGGTGAGCGGTTATCAGTGGGCCGCTTACCATGGCCAGAGCTTCGTGCAGTTCGCACCACTGTTCGGCCACGAGTATTCACATGTGTGGATCGACTTCCGCGGAATCCGTGACAGCTACATGGCGGGTAAAGGGATCGATTATTTCGAGAACTCGCGGCGCGCTGCGCTGTCACAACGCGCGTACGCGACCGCAAATCCTCAGGGCTATGCGGGCTACAGCGCCAGCATCTGGGGACTTACCGCTTGTGACGGCCCGGCGAACAAGACGCTCACGATTGGCGGCCGCAGTCGCCAGTTCCACACCTACATGGCGCGCGGCGCCTCCTCACTCGAAGAGCCCGATGACGGCACAATTGCTCCCACCGCCGCCGGCGGCGCCGTCCCGTTTGCACCCGAGATTGCGATTCCTGCGTTGATGGAGATGCGTAAGACGTACGGCGTAAAACTGTTCGGAACGTACGGGTTTCTCGACGCCTTCAATCCGACGTTCACCGCGACCGGGCAGCAGGAGACCGGGACCGTTGACCCGCAGCTCGGCTGGTTCGACATCGACTACCTGGGGATCGATCAGGGCCCGATCCTCGCAATGATCGAGAACTACCGCACCGGGCTGGTGTGGCGCGTGATGCGCACGAACCCGCACATTATCCGCGGCCTGCAGCGAGCGGGGTTTGCCGGAGGGTGGCTGCCATAATGCGGAATGCGGAATGCGGAATGCGGAATTTCAGGGAAGGCATCTCAGCGCACGACGCTCATCCGTCAATTCCGCATTCCGAATTCCACATTCCGCATTAGAGCATGTCCGGCCTGCTCACAGCGGTATCTGGGTTGCCCAACGCCGCCGAGCCGGTAGCGGGCTGGATCACCGGCGGTCAGCCCACCGAGCAGCAGCTCAAGGCATTCAAGTCAGCCGGCGGTGAAGTCGTGGTCGACAACCGCGATCCGATGGAGCCTCGGCCGTTCGATGAGCCCGCGACCGTGCGCGCCCTGGGCCTGCAGTATGTGAGTCTGCCGCTCGTCCATGGCGCGGTCACGACAGATACAATGAAGCAAATGCATGCGGCGGTTAAAAAGCTGGAGGGAAGAAAGGCCCTACTCCACTGCTCGAGCGGCAACCGCACGTCCGCCGCGCTGATTCCCTACCTGATGATCGACAAGAAAATGGCACAGGATGATGCAGTTGATACGGCGATGCGGGGCGGGCTCAGAAGCGCAGAGTTGATGGAATTGGCACTGGACTATGTGAGGAAGCGGCCTGCCTAAGACCTCAAGCCTCAAAGCCCCTCAGCCGCTCGGCCTCTCGGCGTCTTCTCATGCCTTAGGCTCTTCCCTCCCTCCCGCGTAGCGGTGCCAGTACATCCTCATCTCCGAGATCTTCCCATCGCGCGTCTCACAAAAGATTGCCCCTCGCGCATCGACCTGTTCACCGGTCCTCCGGCGCCGGAACGTGCACTTGAACTCCGTCGCAAACCACGGCCC
>Ga0209468_1001245_pt1 | contig 11354 bp, 9 predicted proteins | sample GraSoiAngelo_102_FD_185871 | JGI IMG/M metagenome (GOLD analysis project Ga0209468, IMG submission 185871) | Grasslands soil microbial communities from the Angelo Coastal Reserve, California, USA - 14_0903_02_40cm (SPAdes) (version 2) | ecosystem: Environmental > Terrestrial > Soil > Grasslands ...
TGGCAGTTCCTCGTACGCGGAACGGAAAAGGTGCGTTCGGTCGCGCTGCTGCACGCAATCGTCAATAACATGCGCCGCGGGTGGGCGTTCGCCTAACCAGAACCGCGAAAATCGACCGCACCGACCTCCGTGCAGTTTTCTCGACGCTCTTCAGCGGCTATCTTCTTGTCTCGGCCCGCACCATCCCCTTGAGTTCTTCGCGGCTCGAGGTCTCGCGCACGCCATCATCTCGCTCCTTCTGACTCGCTTCTGTCGCCGATCGCGAATCCTTCACAGCCTCTCAGGATGACGGAGCCTACTCCAGCAGCTTGAGGATCGCGCGTAGCTCACTCTTCACGTTCGCGAGGATATCGGGAGGAGTGGTGCGCGCCTCGGGCGCGCCTCCATCCTCTTCCAACTTCTTCTTCGCACCCGCGATCGTGAAGCCCTCGCGATAGAGCAGCTCTTTGATGCGCAGGATCGTGTCGATCTCGCGGCGCGTGTAGAGGCGCTGGCCGCCGCCGCTCTTGTTCGGCGCGAGCTGCGGGAACTCGGTCTCCCAATAGCGAAGCACGTACGGCTGAACATCGGCGAGCTTGCAGACTTCGCCGATCTTGTACAGCTTGTCGTCGTCCTGCGCCACGGCGCTGGTCATGCTCCGATTATAGGCACCTGTTCCAGTTTATCCCGCGCGAAGACGCGGGATCTCCGGTGCCATCGCGTAGGTCGTGTTCAAACGTCTGTCGTGCGGCTACCGGAGATGCCGCGTCTACGCGCGCATAGATTGAAACGTCATGCTCCGATAATCGGCACCTCGATCGGATGCGCGGACACTTCGGGCACGAACCCGCTGACCAGTGACACCGCGGCGGTGAAGACGTCGTCCACCGAAACGTCGGACATGCAGCGGTGATGGCGCAGCGGGCATTCGCGCTGATAGCACGGCTGACAGGCGAGCGTGCTGCGGAGGACGTGCGTCGCGCCGGCGATGACGGTGCGGTCCGGATCGGTCGGTCCGAAGATCGAGACCGACGGCACCGCGAGCGCCGCTGCGACGTGGAGCGGCCCGCTGTCGTTCGTGATGAGCGCGGCGCATTGCGACAGCGCGGCCGCGAGCTGGAGCACGTCGCCGTCGTGGCCGACGATCGGCACGCCATTGCACGTCGTCGCGATCCGCTCTGCCTGTTCGCGCTCGCCGGGACTCGTGAGCAGCACGACGTCGAATCCCTCGAGGCGCAGCATCTTGATCGTGTCGATGTAGCGCGCGTCGCCCCAATGCTTCGCGCGCCCGTACAACCCGCCGGCGTGGATGGCCAGGATCGGGCGGTCGAGATGCATGCCGATCTCGAGCAGTCGCCGCTTGCCGTACTCGCGGATCGCCGGCGGCAGTTTGATCGACGGCGTATCGTCGACGACGCGCGGCGCATTGAGCGCGGCGAGAAGCGGCGTGTAATCGTCGAGCTGATGTCCACGCGTCTCGGGACGCGCAATCGGATGCGTGAGGAGAATGCGACGCAGATCGGTCGGATATCCCCAGCGCTCCTCGATGCGGGCGGCGAAGGTCACCATCGCCGCGCGGAAAGAGTTCGGAAGGATCACCGCGCGCTTGAAGCTGCCGGCCGCGCGCAGCGCGGCGATGCGCTTGCGCGTCGAGCCGTTCCACGGGATCACCTGCTTGAAGAGGCCGGATGCGTCGAGAAGAGCGGCGACGTTCGCCGGCGCGGCCACGGCGATCCCGCCTTCGCTCCGGAAGCGATGCTGGAGCGCTTTGTAGGTGGGAATCGCCAGGACGTTGTCTCCGACCCAGTTGAGACCGATGACGACCGTTTCACACGACATGCATTTCTTCGCTTTCTCCCGTCCCTTTCCATCGATCGTGCATCCATAGCCAAAGGTCCGGGCGGGAGATGATGCGGCGAGAGATCACGTCGTTGATTCTCTCGGTCAACATCACCGGGTCGCTCTCACCCTCCGTCAGCAAATCAGCACGTATCGGCTCCTCGAACTCGAGACGATGCCTAAGGCCGTCCGGAATGCAAAAAGCGAACACAATTGTAGAGCGGGCGCGAATCGCCATCCGCGCGGGCGCGGGCGTGGTCCACGCGGGACGGCCGAGGAATGGGACTTTGACGCCTTCGCGCGGTTGCACGGCTTGGTCGGGAAGGAGCACGATCACGCCGTTTTCGGACAATCCTTTCAGCAGAAATCGCGCGGCGCGGCGGCGGTCGACGACTTCCGCGCCGGTCTTCTCGCGCAATTTCGAGAGATCGCGCTCGAGGAGCTCGTTGTCGAGCGGACGCGCGACCGTGCGGACGTTGCGCAGCATCGACGTCACCGCCAGCCCGCCGATCTCCCACGCGCCCCAGTGCCCGCTGATCAGCAGCGTGCCGTTGCCGCGCGCGATCGCCTCTTCGAGGTAGTGTGCGTTGACGAACGGACAGCGCGCGACGATCTCCTCGAGCGTCAGACTCTGCATTTGCACGTACTGCAAAGCCTCGCGCCCGAAGTGGCGCCACGATTCATCGAGGACCTTGCGCAGCTCGCTCTCGTCGCGCCGCGGAAAGGTCGCGCGCAGATTGCGCATCGCCAGGCGGTCGCGGCCGCGGATGACGCGGCGCGCGAATGCGCCGAGGCGCGTGCCCCAGCGGTAGACCGACTCTTCCGACATGCGGCTCACCGCCCGGACGACGAGGCGGTACGCCGCGTACTCGAGGCGCTGGAGGATCGGATTCTTGCGGCGTTTCTTTTTGGACTGCGGCGGCTGCGCCGCCGCCTTCAAAATCGCCTGCAGCGTCTCTTCGTCGAGATCGAACTCCGCATCGATCGCGGCGATTGCCGGATCGTCGATCTTCACTTTGTCCTTGCCGGTGGTGACGATGCGCGCGTCGCCCGCTTCGCGTTTGATCGCCGCGACGTCGGCGGCGGTGTAGGGATAGTGATCGCGAAACGACTTCGTTCCCACGAGCTGCATGTGCGGACGCAGCGCATCGAAGAATTGTTGGTTGTTGGCGAGCCCGGCGAATGCGAAGACGCGTTGGCCGCGCAGCTCATCGGGAATGAGCGTGCGCAACCGGCGCGGGATTACGAGATCGGCGTCGCGAAGTGCGGAGCGGCCTTCGCGATAGAAGCGCGACGGCGCGTCGATGACGATGTCGAGATCGCGCTGCAGTTGCAAATGCTGGAAGCCGTCATCGAGCACGAATACGTCGACATCATTTTGCTTGAGATATTGCTTCGCGTTTTCGTGGCGGGTTTTGCCTACGATTACGTCGCACTTTGCAAGCTGCTTTATAAGTATCGGCTCATCGCCACCATAACCACGTGTTAATACGGCGACTTTAAATCCTTTCGACTTCAGGAAGCGGCAGACCGCGATGACCGCCGGAGTCTTTCCCGTTCCGCCCATCGCGAGGTTGCCGATGGAGATGACGGGGCGCGGGAGGCGCTTTCCTTTGAGCACGCCCGCGCGATAGAGAGCGCGCCGCGCGCGGTTGATGAGCTTCAGCACGTCAGAAGTTCGACGATCCGGCGCGCCGTCCGTTCCGAAGCTCCCCGATTTTGCAGTACCGTCTGCCGCGCGCGCTCGCCCCACGCGCGCTGCAGCTCCGCGTCGTCGAACATCCGCGCCGCGAACGCGATCACCTCCGCCGCGCTCTTCACCTCCGCCGCGGCCTCGTTGCGCAGAAACACCTGCGCAATCTCGCGAAAGTTCGACATTGACGGTCCGAAACACACCGGCACTCCCGCCGCCGCCGGCTCGATCGGATTGTGCCCGCCGATCGGCACGAGCGTCCCGCCGATGAACGCGGCCGTTGCGTAGCGATACATCTTTGCGAGCTCGCCGAGCGTGTCCAACAGAAGGATGTCCGCGGACGCGTCCGTCAGCTCGCTGCGCCGCACAAAGCGAAAACTCGACGTTTGCAGCAGTCCCGCAACCTGCTCGAATCGCTCCGGCTTGCGCGGCGCAATGACGACAAACACGTTGTACTCGGCGAGCAAGCGCTCCAGCTCCGGCAGCAGCGCTTCGTCTTCGCCTTCCATCGTCGAGCCGAGGATCAGGACCTTGCGGTTGCCGATCAGCGCTTCGAGCTGCGGCGCGATCTCGAGCGGCGAGCGATCCGGCTCGTAGTCGAATTTCACGTTGCCGCTCACTTCGACGCTCTCCGTGGGCGCTCCGATCGCAACGAAGCGCTCGCGGTCCGTCTCCTCGCGCGCGAGGATGCGGTCGTACTTGCGCAGCACGTTGCCGACGATTTTTCGAAACGCGCGATAGCGCGGAAACGAGCGATCGGAAATGCGTCCGTTCGCCAGCACCATCCGCACGCCGCGCGCGCGCGAAAGCCGCGTCGCGTTCGGCCAGATCTCCGTCTCCATCGTCGCGAAGACGCGCGGCTGGTGATGATCGAGAAAGCGCCGCACCGCGAATGCGAAGTCGAATGGGAAGTACGTGACTGTCGCGTCGGGAAAAAGCCGGCGCGCCTGTGCCTGTCCCGTGATCGTCGTCGTCGTGAACACGATCGACGTCGACGGCCGCTGCCGCAGAATCTCCGCCACCACCGGCCGCGCCGCCAGCGCCTCGCCGACCGACACCGCGTGGATCCAAAGGTCATGCTCCGCGGCTGCGCCGCGATAGCTGCCCATCCGCTCCGGCAAATTCGCGAGGTACTTTCCGCGCAGCACGCCCGTCACGAGAAACCACGGAACGGCAACGATCAACACGAGGTACAAAAGGACCTCGTAGAGGACGTACATGGGCGCGAATCATAAGACGGATGGCGGATGGCAGATGGCGGATGGCAGAAACGACAACTTCATTCGCCATCTGCCATCTGCCATCTGCCATCGCGTATGATTGTTCTCGCACCCGCTCGATGGAAAACGTCATCGCCGTTGGCCTCATCCTCCCCGATCTTCCCAAGACTGTCGCCGAAGAACATCTCGAAGAGCTCGGCAAGCTGATCGGCACGGCCGGCGGAACGCTCGTCGCGCGCGTGATCGCGAAGCGCAACGCGCCCGATCCCGCAACGTACGTCGGCAAGGGGAAAGCGGAAGAGTTGCAGCGGCTCGTGCAGAAGCATCGCGGGTCGCTGGTCGTGTTCGACGACGATCTGTCGCCGGCACAGGTGCGCAATCTCGAGAAACTGATCGGCGGCAAGACGAAAGTCATCGACCGCAGCGCTCTGATCCTCGACATTTTTGCGTCGCGTGCAAAGACGCGCGAGGCGCGCACGCAGGTCGAGCTGGCGCAGCTCGAATACATGCTGCCGCGGCTCACGCGCGCGTGGACGCACCTCGAGCGGCAGGCGGGCGGCATCGGGACGCGCGGTGTCGGCGAGACGCAGCTCGAGCTCGACCGCCGCATCGTCCGCACGCGCATCGCGCGCCTGAAAGACGAATTGCAGCGGATCGAGAAGACGCGTGCGACGCAGCGCAAATCGCGCGGCGGCGCGTTCACCGTCGCCCTCGTCGGCTACACGAACGCCGGCAAGTCGACGCTCTTCAATCGCCTCACGCGCGGCGACACGCTGGCGATGGACCAGCTCTTCGCCACGCTCGACGCGAAGTCGCAGCGCATCGCGCGCGAGATGCCGCGCGAGACGGTGATCATCGACACCGTCGGATTCATTCGCAAACTCCCGCACCATCTCGTCGCGTCGTTCCGCTCGACGATGGAGGAAGCCGTCGCCGCCGATCTCGTGCTGCACGTGATCGACGCGAGCCATCCGCAGCACGCCGAGCAGCGCGAGATCGGCGAACAGGTCCTCGCCGACCTCGGCGTCGACTCCGCGCGCGTCGTCGACGTCTACAACAAGAGCGATCGCGTCGACGAGCACTTCGACGTCCGCCGTCGCAATTCCGTCGTCGTCTCCGCGCTCACCGGCGAGCACATCGACCGGCTCGTCGACGTGATTCGCGACCGCGAGCGCGAAGGCGGCGAGCTGCTGCACCTCGAGATCCCGCACGCCGACGCGCGCCTCATCGCGCAGCTGCACGAGCGCGCCGAGGTGTACGAGCAGGCGACGAACGACGAGACGGTGTCGATCAGCGCATGGGTGCCGAACAATTTGATGAACCTGTTCCGGGCCTTTGTGACTGCCGCGCGCAAAAGACGCGCGTCGTAAAGATGGTCGCGCGGTTACGCGGTTGCGTGGCGCCGCGGAACCGAGCGACTGCGCAACCCTAACCGCGCAGCGGCAGCTTCACCGTGAACGTCGATCCCTGTCCTTCTTCGCTCTGCACCTGGATCGCGCCGGTGTGTGCTTCGACGATGGCGCGAGCGATGTAGAGACCGAGGCCGAGGCCGCCGTAGTAGCGGCTGGAGACGTTGCGGGCGCGGTGGAAGCGCTCGAAGAGTTGCGAGATCTCGTCTTTCGGAATGCCGATGCCGCGGTCGCGAACGGCCGTCAGCGCATGGCTTTCGTCGACGCTGATGCGGACGTCGATCTCCGTGCCGTCCGCCGAATACTTGATCGCGTTCGACAACAAATTGTCGACGACCTGTCGCATGCGATCGGGATCGGCGTACACCGTCAGGTCCGGCAACGCGGTCTCGAAGCAGATGAGTCGCGTCGGATGCTGCACGCGGAACGCGGACACGCGCCCTTCGATGAAATCGACCCAGCGGATCGGCGTCGGATGAATCTGCAGCCGGTTGGTCTCGATGCGCGAGACGTCGAGCAGTTCCGAGATCAGCCCCATCATGCGCTCGATCTCGCCGAGGACGGCGTTGATGTACGTCGAGCGCTCCTCGGGGACGAGATCGTTCATCGTCTGCGCGAGGAGTTGCGAGTAGCCCTTGATCGTCGTCAGCGGCGTGCGCAGCTCGTGCGACGCAACGGAGAGGAACTCGTCTTTCTTGCGATCGAGCTCCTGCAGCGCGGTGATGTCGCGGATGACGAGGACGGCGCCGACGATGCCTTCGCTGACGATCGGCGCGGCGGCGATCGAGAGATCGAGATCGCGTCCGGTGATCAGATTTTTTCCGATGGCGAGATAGTCCGGAACGATCTGTCCGGCGAGCGCGCGCGCATACGGCATGTCCTGCCGCGAAATGCGCCGGCTCTCCGAGTCGCGCAGGTTCAGGCTGTCGAACGATCCCTTCTCGACCGCCTCGGAGCGCGACGCGAGGCCGAACATGTTGAGCGCGGCCTGGTTCACGTCAACGACCGCGCCGTTCGCGTCGTAGACCCACAAACCGTCGGTCATCGATCCGAGAATCGAGTCGAGACGCGCGGAACGCTCGGCCATCATGCTGGCGAGGTTCTCGATCTCGCGCTTCGAGCGCACCTGGTCGGACACGTCCTGCACGAGGATGGTGAGGCTCTGCGTGATGCCGGAGAATCGTCCGCGCGCGGCGGAGATGATGCGGTTGACGTAGATCTCTTCGACCGGCAGCTCTTCGTCGACGCGCGTCTCGCCGGTCTCGGCGACGAACTTCAGAATGCGCTCGCTGCCGGGCAGTACTTCGTTCGCCCGCAGGTCGATGACTTTCGTGTCGAGCGCGATTTTTCCGAAGCGCGCGGCGAAGTCGAGAAAGCGCGCGTTGGCGAGCTCGAAGCGCAGCTCGTCGGCCGACACGACGGCGATGCCGATCGGCGCGGACTCGAGCACGGCCTCGAAGCGGACGCGCGCATCGACTTCGCGGCGCGCGAGCTCTTCGGCCGCGCGGTGGCCGTCCTGCGCCATGCGCGTGAGCCGGTGGATGTGCGCGGCCGCGCCGATGCGGTCGGCGGCGGACTGCGCGAACTCCTGGTCTTCCGCGTCGAAATTGCGCCGCGGATCGGACTGCGAGATGACGACGACGCCGATGCGCTCGCCGTACGACTCGATCGGCACCGCGACCAGCGACTCTTCGTGTATCGCCGCTTTCACCGCGCGTTCTTCTTCGTCGCGCGCGTAATCGAGCAGCGCGTCTCCGCGCACTTCGTAGAACAACAGCGGGCGGCCGATGTGGAATACGGTGCCCAGGAGACCTTCGCCGGGACGATACGGATTGCGCTCCCAATAGACGCGGTACTTCTGCAGCTCCGGATCGACGCTGGCGAAGCCGACGAGATCGAGCAACCCGTTCGCGGCGTGATAGAGATGGATGCGGACCGTGCCGGCGACCGCGCGGGCGATGCTCGCCGCCACGTCGTCGAGGTTCTCGAACGTCGGCTGCATGGCCGCGACCTCGAGACCGAGGTTCGCGAGACAGCCGGCGCGGCGGCGGCGCCACGACTCGCGCTCCGCGTTGGCGCGCTCGTCGGTGATGTCGCGCGCGAGCACGACCGAGCCGATGATGCGGTTCTCGCCGTCGCGGATCGGCGCGGCTTTCAGATTGACGACGCGATCGTCGGACGAGCGCGCGTCGTGCACGAGATAGTCGGCCTTCACCACTTCGCCGTGCAGCGCGCGCATCGACGGCAATTCATCGGCCGCGAGCGGCGCGCCGTCGAGCGTACGGTGGCGATTGCTGCGCGTGCGTCCCTCGGCGTCCGACGTGAACAGCGCCGCCGGCTCGCGCTGCGCCGCGGCGTTCATGCGCTCGAGCCTTCCGTTCGCGTCGTAGATCGCCGCCGACTCCGGAATCTGATCGAGGATCGCGTTCACTTTCGCCATCTCGCGGACGGCCCGGTTGTGCAGCAGCGTGTTGTTCAGCGCCAGCGTCGCGTAGCGGCCGATCTCGTTGAACAGCGAGATCTCTTCTTCCGTCCACTCGCGCAGCGTCTCGCACATCTGCATGCCGAACGCCCACGGCTCTTCTTCGCGCGGACGGAGGATCTGCACGATCAGCGACCGCACGCTGAACCGCTTCGCGAGAATCGGATCGAGATCGGCGTCGCCTTCGATCAGCACAAGCGGCCTCGGTTCTTCCATCACCCGGCGAATCAGGTTGTGCTCCGAGGACAGCGGCACCGGTCCCTTGTCGTTCGGGTCGCCTTCGCATCCCGGCGCGGAGACGATGTACGCGATGCGCGCGAACTCCGACTGCTCGTTGATCGGATGCAGCAGCCAGGCGCGGTCGGCTCCGAATTCTTCCCGCGAGACGCTGACGATGCGGCGCAGCACTTCGCGCAGCTCGAGCGTGCCGGTAAAGGATTCGAGGATGCTGGTGAGAAACCTATAGCGCTCCTCGGTCGAGAAGCGCGGTTGCGGCGTGGCCGGCGAGAGATAGCGCACCATCAGCCGCCGGATCGCTGTGTCGTCGTTCGTGACGTCGGGCAGCTCGAGCACGCGCGTCATCGGCTGCTTGCGCTCGGCCACGTCGCGCAATCGCTGCCACGCGGAATTGCCGCTGACGGCGATCAAACGGAATCGCTCGCGGCCCAGGAGCTCGACCGCTTCCTGTTCGGAGCCGGTGATGACGGGAGTAAAGCGGAGAGAGCGCGCAATTTCGGCAGGCGTGCGCGCCGCGTGCTCCGCCGCTACGATGAGAACCTGGTTGGCCATGGACTTCCCGCGCGGAATGCTAACAGAGCAGAATGGCAATATGGCGAAACGCAGCTTCGATGAGCTCGTGCAATTGATGACCACGCTTCGCGGACCGAACGGATGTCCGTGGGACCGGAAGCAGACGCTTCCCGACCTCAAGCCCTACGTGATTGAAGAAGCGTACGAAGTCGTCGACGCGATCGACCGCGATGAGCGCGCGAACCTGATGGAGGAAGTCGGCGACCTGCTGCTCGAAGCCGTGTTCATCGCCGAGATCACGCGCGAGGAAAGATCGTTCGACGTCTACGACTCCATCACCGCGATCCACGACAAGCTCGTGCGACGACATCCGCACGTCTTCGGCGACGTCGTCGCCGGCGACGCGGAGCAGGTGCTCGTCAACTGGGAAAAACTGAAGAGCGACGAGCGCAAAGCGGAGAACAAGAGCGTGCTCTCCGGCGTGCCGCGCTCATTGCCCGCGCTGTTGAAGGCGGGACGATTGACCGAGAAAGCCGCGCGCGTCGGCTTCGACTGGCGCCGCACCGAAGACGTGTTCGAGAAGCTCGACGAAGAGGTCGCGGAGCTGCGCGAAGCGGTAGCGTCGGGCGAGCAGTCGAAGATTCAGGACGAGATCGGCGACTTACTCTTTACGATCGCCAACATCGCGCGCAAAGTAAACGCGAACCCGGAAGAAGCGCTGCAGTCCACGAATCGCAAATTCATGTCGCGCTTCGAGTCGATGGAGTCCGCCGTGCACGGGCGCGGACAGAATCTCGATCAGTTGACGCTCGAGGAGATGGACAACCTGTGGGACGAGGCAAAAGCCGCCGAGCGGGCGTGATCGTGGAGCGGCGGCCGCCCTCGGCCGCCGGTTTCGACTTCGGCGGCCGAGGCGGCCGCCGCTCCACAGTGCTCGTTGCAATCGTTCTTGTCGCGATCATCGCGATTCACGATTTCGCGATGCCCCGCGGTCACGGCTTCGCCGCGCGCGGCGCGATCTTCGCGATCGATGAATATCGCGCGCACGTCTCGCCGCATCTGCGCGGCGTCGTGCGCTGCCGCTTCACACCGACCTGCTCGTTTTACGGCCGCGAGTCGATCCGGAAGTACGGTTTTCTCCGCGGTTCTTTGCGGACGGCTTACCGCCTCGGGCGCTGCGGCCCCTGGACGAAGCAGGGGACGGTTGATCCTCCCTAGACGGACAGAGCTCGTTCACCACGCACACCGCGCATTGCGGTTTGCGCGCGATGCAGGTCTCGCGTCCGTGATAGATCAGTCGGTGCGAGAAGCCCGTCCACTTCGCGCGCTGCAGAAGCGGCAGCAGGTCCTGTTCGATTTTTTCGGGATCGGAATTGGCTGTCAGGCCGAGGCGGCCGGACACGCGCGAGACGTGCGTGTCGACGACGATGCCCACCGGCGTTTGAAATGCGTTGCCGAGAACCACGTTCGCGGTTTTTCGTCCGACGCCGGGCAGCGCGGTCAGCTCGTCCATCGTGCGCGGCACTTCGCCGCCGTGTTTTTCGACGATCGCCTTCGAACAATTGATGACCGCTTTCGCCTTGTTGCGGAAGAAGCCGGTCTGCCGCACGTCCTTTTCCATCTCGACCTGATCCGCGTTCGCGAACGCCTGCGCGTTCGGATACTTGCGGAACAGCGACTTCGTGACGATGTTCACGCGCGCGTCGGTCGACTGCGCGGAGAGAATCGTCGCGATCAGGAGCTCGAACGCGTTGGTGAAATCGAGCGAGCACTTCGCGTCCGGATACTTTTTCTCCAGCCGTTTATTCACTTCAGTCGCGCGCGCTTTCAGGTCGGGCATCGGCATAGAATCGTCTCATGGTGCGCCGTGACGAACCGAAGCAACTGAAAGGGAGTGGAGGTTCAGGCTGCACTTCTCCAGCGGGTGAGAGTCCCGCACCGGTAATCGCCGGAGAGCCGGGTAGCAGGTCCACAGCGCACAC
>Ga0209468_1001246_pt1 | contig 11345 bp, 12 predicted proteins | sample GraSoiAngelo_102_FD_185871 | JGI IMG/M metagenome (GOLD analysis project Ga0209468, IMG submission 185871) | Grasslands soil microbial communities from the Angelo Coastal Reserve, California, USA - 14_0903_02_40cm (SPAdes) (version 2) | ecosystem: Environmental > Terrestrial > Soil > Grasslands ...
GACGACGCCGGCCGAGCCGCCGCCGACGCCTTCGCCAACGCGCGGGCGGTCAGCGCGCCCGATTTCCAGGTCAAGGCGCGCGCGCTCGCTCACGTCGCCGCGCGGCGGCACGATCCGCGCACCGTCGCTCTGTACGAGGAGGCGATCGCCGGCCGCGCGGCGGACCAACCAGGTGTGGCTTCTCACCTCCCTGCATGCGGGGCTCGCGCAGTTCCAGGCGACGCAGGGGCACACCCCCCAGGCGCTCGACAGCGCGCGGCAGGCGATCGAGCTGACGGAGTCGGTCCGGGGGCAGCTGCAGGAGGCGGAGATGCGCTCCTCGTTCTTCGAGGGCAAGCAGGAGCTCTACCAGATCCGTCTCGCGCTGTCGTTGAACCAGCTCGCGGAGGGCTTCGCGTTCGCCGAGCGCAGCCGCGCGCGCGCCTTCCTCGACCTGCTCGGCACGCATACCGCGCTCTCCAAGGGCCGGACCGAGGCGCTCGCGGCGGAGGAGCTGCGTCTGCGCGCCCGGTTGGCCGCGGCGCGGGCGGGGGCGGAGCCCGACGATGAGGGGGAGCGCGGTGGGGACGCGGGCGTGGCGGCGGCCGAGCGCGACTACGCGGAATTTCTAAAAACGGTGCGCGCGGCGAGCGGCGAGCAGGCCTCGTTGATGAGCGTGGAGCCGGTCACGCTGGCCGAGGTCCAGGCGCTGCTCGACGAGGGGACGACGCTGCTCGAGTACCTCGTCACGCGAGGCGAGGTCGTGGTGTGGGTGGTGGACCGCACGCACGCCGAGGTCGTGCGCGTGCGGGTGCGCCGCGACGCGCTCGTGATCGAGGTGCGCGACTTCCGCCGCGCGATCGCCGACCGGGCCCCGGCGGCGGAGGTCGAGCGCCGCGCGGCGGCACTGCATCAGCGCCTCGTCGCGCCGCTGCGCGCGCACGTGCGCGGCGAACGCGTGGTGATCGTTCCTCATGACGTGCTGCACTATCTGCCGTTCGCCGCGCTGCGCAGCCCGGAGGGCCGCTGGCTCGTGGAGGACTGGCGCCTGTCCACCGTGCCGAGCGCCAGCGTACTGAAGTACTTGCCCAGCAAGGGCACGGCCGCGAGCGGGCCGGCGGTGGCGCTCGGCAACCCGGAGCTCGGGCCGGAGCTCGCGCTGCGCTTCGCCGAGCGTGAGGTGCGGGCGGTGGCGGACGCGTTGCCCGGCGCGCGCGTCTACGTGCGCGGGCAGGCCACCGAGCACGAGGCGTAGGCGCTCGGCCCGACCGCCAGCGTGGGTCGTGCTCTCGGCGTGCGAGACGGGCCTGGGCCAGCTCTCGCGTGGCGACGAGCTGGTCGAGCTGCAGCGCGCGTTCCTCTACGCAGGCACTCCCGCCGTCGTCACGACGCTCTGGAAGGTGGACGATCGCGCCTCCTTCGTCCTGATGCGCCGGTTCTACGACGCGCTCGCCTCGAACGGGCCGGCGGAGGCATTGCGCCGGGCGCAGCGCGCGAGCCTCGCCGAGGAGCCGCACCCGTTCTACTGGGCCGCGTTCGGGCTCGCGGGAGACCCGCGCTGAGCATTCGAGCCGCCCGTTAATTCCCGCGCCGTAAGCTCCCGGGAAATCTACCCATAGTTCGTCGGCGGCGCTTATCGATCTACGGCGTGCGGCCCGGCGCCGCGTAATCGTCGCCAAGCCCCCGGTCGGTGAGATACATTGCAGCGCGATGAAGGCCGCCATCCTGCACGGACCGCGCGAGCTGCGCGTCGAGGCGGCCCGGGCTCCCGAGCCGGGCGCGGATCAGGCGCTCGTCCGCGTGGCGGTGGCCGGGCTGTGCGGCACCGACTACAGCATCTTTTCCGGCGACCGTCCGGTGACCTATCCCCGCGTGATGGGCCACGAGTTCGTCGGCCGTGTCGAGGCGGTCGGCCCGGGCGTCACGACGCCACGGGTGGGTGATCGCGTCGCCATCGAGCCGAACTACTCGTGCGGCGCCTGCCCCCTCTGCCGCGAGGGCAACCGCAACCTCTGTCTGTCCCGCACCGCCGTCGGCATCGACGTCGATGGCTGCTTCGCCGAGCTGGTCCGCGTACCCGCGCGCTGCTGCTGGGCGGCCCCGGCCGGCGTCGCCGACGAAGACCTCATGGTGACCGAGCCGCTCGCCGTGGTCGTCCGCGCGGTGGCGCGCGGGCAGGTGCGCGCCGGCGAGACGGCCGCGGTGGTCGGCGCGGGGACGCTCGGGCTGCTGGCGCTCCAGGTGCTGCGCGCCCGCGGCGCGCGCGTGCTCGCGGTCTCCCGCAGCGCGCGGCGCTTTACGCTGGCCCGGGAGCTGGGCGCCGAGGCCACGCATGCCGTGGCCGACGGACCGCTGGAGGAGGTCGCGCGCGGCTTCTCACGCCGCGAGGGCGTCGACTGCGTGGTCGAGACGGCCGGCACGCCGGAGGCCGTGGCCCACGCGCTGGCGCTCGTGCGTCCGGGCGGTCGCGTCGTGCTGACCGGCCTGCCCCACGATCCGACGTCCGTCCGGTTCTTCTCCGTCGTCCGCCGCGAAGTGACGATCGTGGGCTCGATGATCTACCAGGACGAGTTCGCCGAGGCCATGCGGCTGGTCGCCGCGGGCCACGTTCGCACGGGGCCGCTCATCACGCATCGCTTCGCGCTGGACGAGATCGAGCGCGCGTTCGCCGTGCACCGCGAGCCGGCGTCCATCAAGGTGGCGGTGATCCTCTAGGGAGCGACGATGCCCTACGCCATCATCAACAACATCCGGATGCACTTCGAGGTCAGTGGCAAGGGCGATCCCGTGCTGCTGATCAACGACCTGTCGGCGCCCGCGGCCAGCTGGGCGCTCCAGGCCAAGGCGCTCGCGCCGCGCTTCATGGTGGTGACCTTCGACAACCGCGGGGTGGGCGAGACCGATCTGCCCGGCGAGCCCATGTACTCCATCGGCCAGCTCGCCGACGACGCGGCGGCGATCCTCAAGCACCTGAAGATCTCGCGCGCCCACGTGGTCGGCGCCTCCATGGGCGGCGCCATCGGCATGGAGCTGGCGCTGCGCCAGCCGCGGCTCGTACGCTCGCTCACGCTGGCGTGCACGTGGGTGGAGGGTGACGCGCGCTTCCTGCACACGCTCGAGTCGTGGATCTCGCTCGCCTATCGTGTGCCGATCGAGGAGCGCTATCGCCACGTGCTCTATCCATGGTTGTTCACGCCCGACTTCTTCGCGAAGAAGGAGAACGTCGAGCAGGCCTTCCAGCGCTCGATGGCCTACCCGCACCAGACGAAGGCCGAGGCCATCGAGCGGCAGGGCAAGGGGATCATGGCGTGGAACGGCACGCGGCTGAACAAGCTCGGCGGCATCCGCGCGCCCACGCTCGTGCTGGTCGGCAAGGACGACATCATCACGCCGCCCGCTTTCTCGCGCCAGGTCGCCAGCGCCATCCGGCGCGCGCGGCTCGTGATCATGCCCGGCGGCCACGGCTTTTTCCTCGAGCACGCCGACCAGTTCAACCGCGTCCTGGTGCGCTTTCTGAAGTCGGTGCGGTCGAAGTAGCGGCGGCTAACGCGCGGCGCGGTACGTGATGCGGTAGATCGCGCCGGCGTGGTCGTCGGAGACCAGCAGCGCGCCGTCCGGCATGACGAGCACGTCGACCGGACGGCCCGCCACGTGGCCGTTGTCGGCCAGCCAGCCGGTGGCGAACGGCTCGTAGCCCACCACGCGGTCGCCCTCCAGCCGCACCGTCGTCACCCGGTAGCCGATCGGTGTGCTGCGGTTCCACGAGCCGTGCTCGGCGATGAAGATCCGGCCGCGATACTCCGGCGGGAACATCGCGCCCGTGTAGAAGCGCATGCCGAGCGCGGCGACGTGGGGCCCCAGCTCCGCGGCCGGGGGCGTGAAGTCGGCGCAGGACTTGTCGCGTCCGAACTGGGGATCGGCAAGCGCGCGGCCATGGCAGTGCGGAAAGCCGAAGTGCAGCCCGGGCTTCGGCGCGTGGTTCAGCTCGTCGGGCGGCCGGTCGTCGCCCATCCAGTCGCGGCCGTTGTCGGTGAACCATAGATCGTGGGAGCCGGGCCGCCAGTCGAAGCCGACGCTGTTGCGCACGCCGCGCGCGAAGACCTCGATCGCACTGCCGTCCGGCTTCATGCGCGTGATCGTCTCGTGCAGCGGCCCCGGCGGCATGCAGACGTTGCACGGCGCGCCCACCGGCACGTAGAGCCAGCCGTCGGGACCGAACGCGATGAACTTCCAGCCGTGGTGGCGGTCACGGGGGTAGCGGTCGGTGACCACGACCGGCGCGGGAGGGCGGTCGAGCCGCGGCTCGATCTCGTCGAACCGCAAGATCCTGGAGATCTCCGCGACGTAGAGCGCGCCGTTGCGGACGGCGACGCCGTTGGGGCTGTTGAGCCCGCGCGCCAGGGTCCGCGCTTTGGCCGCGTGCGTCGATCTGCCGGCGCCCGGAATCGCGTAGACGACGCCCTTGTCGCGCGTGCCGACGAAGAGCGTGCCCGCGGGGGAGAGGGTCATCGCCCGCGCCCCGGGAACGTCATCGGCGAAGACCTCGAGCGCGAAGCCCGGGGGCAGGGTGATCAGGTCGACTGACAGGCGACCGGCGCTCGAGGCCGCGAAGGCCAGGCCGACGCCTGCGAGTGTCAGCAGCGCGACGCGCCGGGCGAGCACAAGAGTATTATGGACATGAATAACAAGGACGGGTTGTCCGTCCGACGGGCAATGGAGGGTTGACAATGAAGAAGTGGTGGTTGGCTACCCCCCTCGTGGTCGCCCTGCTTCTGCTCACTGCGGTCCCAAGTTACGCTTGGCGCGGCCACCATTGGCACGGCGGTCCCCGCGTTTTTGTCGGCTTCGGCGTCGGCCCGTTCTGGGGCTATCCCTACTGGTACTACCCGCCGCCTCCGTACTACGTATACGCGCCGCCCCCGACGGTAGTCGTCCAGCAGCCGCCGGTCTACGTCGAGCAGCAGGCGACAGTCGCGCCGGCGCCTCCCGCGGGCTCGGCTCCCGCGTCGCAGCAGTTCTGGTATTACTGCCAGCCCTCCGGCGCCTACTACCCGAACGTGTCGACCTGCACGGAGCCCTGGGTCAAGGTCCCCGCGAGGACGCAATGAAGTCGCTCCTCCTCGCTGCGCCGCTGGCGGTGCTGCTCGGCGCTTGCGCGACCATTCCAACGGGCCCCAGCGTGATGGTCCTGCCCGGCACCGGGAAGCCCTTCGAGCAGTTCCAGGCTGACGACGCCGCCTGCCGCCAGTGGGCGCTCCAGTCGGCCGGCATCACCACCAAAAAGGCGGCGACCGACAGCTTGGTGACCGGCGCCGCCGTCGGGACCGCGATCGGCGCGGCCGCTGGCGCGGCCCTCGGCGCAGCCGCCGGCAATCCGGCGATCGGCGCCGCCGCCGGCGCGGGCGTGGGACTGCTCGGCGGCAGCGCGGTCGGCGGGGGGTACGCCGACACCAACGTGCACTCGGTGCAGCGCCGCTACGACGTCGGCTACATGCAGTGCATGTACGCCAAGGGCAACCAGATCCCGGTGTCGCGCGGCTCCGTGCCGTACTCGTCCAACCGCGTGAGCACGCCACCGCCCCCGCCGCCGATGCTGACACCGCCGCCGGGCTCAGCGCCTACCGCGCCTGCGGCGCCTGCCACGCCTGGGCGGCCCTCGACGACCACGCCGCCGAATACTCCGCCGCCGCCTCCCGGCATGCCGCCGCCCCCGCCGCCCGGCGCAAAGTCATAGACCGTAGTCCGACATCGAGGACCGCCACGGGTTCCCCGGGGCGGTCCGAGCGCTGGTCGGATTGGGGGGGCCATTTCGGGGCCCCCCATGTCATGAGACTCGCGGACAAGCATGCGCTCGACTCATATGCGCCCCGCACACCGCGACACCTGCCGCGCAGCAGAGTCGCCTCGAGCTGCGCTGCGACGACGATCGCGCGACCGGAGCAGACGATCGCGATCTGCGCGAGGACAGTCGCTCGTAGTTCGCCGACCAACCCTGGCTGGAGTAGGATACGGTCACCACACCAGGGAGGACGACCCACATGCCGTACGACCTCGTGATCAAGAACGGAACGGTGATCGATGGCTCCGGCCTGCCCGGGTTCCGGGCGGACGTGGGCGTGCGGCACGGACGCATCGTCTCGATCGGACGCATCCGCGAGCGCGGCCGCGAGACGCTCGACGCCGAAGGCCACGTGGTCGCGCCCGGCTTCGTGGACGGCCACACCCACATGGACGCGCAGGTCTTCTGGGATCCGATGGGGACCTCGTCCTGCTACCACGGGATCACGACGGTCGTGATGGGCAACTGCGGCTTCACGCTGGCGCCGTGCGCGGCCGAGGACAAGCACTTCGTCGTCCGCAATCTTCAAAGAGCCGAGGACATCCCGCCGGAGGCGATGGAGGCGGGGATCGACTGGCGCTGGACGACCTTCCCCGAGTTCCTCGACACGCTCGAGAGCCTGCCCAAGGGCATCAACTACGCGGGCTACATCGGGCACTCGGCGCTGCGCACCTACGTGATGGGCGAGCGCGCCTTCGAGAAGCCCGCCACCGAGGATGACCTGCGCGCGATGGAGCGCGAGCTGCGCGACGCGCTGCGCGCCGGCGCCATGGGCTTCACCACCTCGCGCTCGCCGAGCCACGAGACGCCCGACCACCGCCCGGTGGCCAGCCGCGTGGCCGACTGGGCGGAAGTGCGGCGGCTCGTCAACACGATGGGCGAGCTGAACGCGGGCATCTTCGAGATCGCGGGTGAGAACGTCGACCGCGAGGCCGGCAATCCGGGCCTGCCCGACTATCACCGCCGGCTCAAGGCGCTGGCCGTCGAGAGCGGCCGCCCGATCACGTTCGGCGTCTTCGGCCGCCGCGGCGTGCCCGGCGTCTGGCGCAAGTACATGGCGCTGCTCGACGAGACGGCCGCCGAGGGCGGGCGCATGTTCGCCCAGGCGCACAGCCGCTCGCTCTCCGCGCTGCTGTCGTTCAAGACCCAGATGCCGTTCGACCGGCTGCCGCTCTGGAAGGAGCTTCGCAAGCTGCCGCTGGCCGAGAAGATCGCGAAGCTGCGCGATCCGGAGTTCAAGAAGAAGCTCGTCGAGGCCACGAACGAGACGCCCGACAAGAAGGCGCTCGGCACCGAGGCGCGGCCGCAGCCGTACGAGTGGCTCTTCGTGTTCGACACCGTCGAGGGCCCGCACCGCTCGGTGGCCGAGGTCGCGGCCGAGCGCGGCGTCCATCCCGCCCAGGCCATGATCGACCTGGCGCTGGAGAAGGATCTCGACCTCTTCTTCCTGATGCCGGTGGCCAACGAGGACCAGGACGACGCGCTCGAGATCATGAAGCACCCGCGCGCGTGCGTGACGTTCTCGGACTCCGGCGCGCACGTCACGCAGCTGATGGACTCCTCGCTGCAGACGCACCTGCTCGCCCACTGGGTGCGCAAGAAGCAGGCGTTCACGCTGCCGCAGGCCGTGCGCATGCTCACGCTCGTGCCCGCCACGCTCTGGGGCTTCGCGGACCGCGGCCTCGTCCGCGAGGGTATGGCCGCCGACTTCGTCGTCTTCGACCCCGAGAGCATCGGGGCCGAGATGCCGGAGCTGGTGGCGGACCTCCCGGCCGGCGCCAAGCGGCTCGTCCAGCGCTGCCGGGGCGTCGCGGCCACGGTGGTCAACGGCGAGACGATCCTGCGTGACGGCAAGCCGACCGGCGCGCGGCCCGGGCAGCTCCTCCGCGGTCCGCTCGCCCGCCGGGGCTGAGCCGTGCTCGCGGTCTGGGTGAAGGTTCGCGTCCAGCCGGCGGAGCGCGCGCGGTTTCTTGCCGCCATCGAGCAGGACGCGCTCGGCTCCGAGCGCGACGAGCCCGGCTGCTGCCGTTTCAACGTGCTGCAGGACGACGCCGACCCGAACACGTACTACTTCTATGAGGTCTACAAGGACGAAGCGGCGCTGGAGGCGCACCGGGCGGCGCCGCACTACGCGAAGTGGCGCGCGGCGGCCGACACGCTGGACGGCCCGTCGCAGCCGACGCGGTGCAAGACCGTGTTCCCGAGCGATCCGAAGTACTGGCTGGGATCCAAGAAGTAGCCCCGTGACGTGGCTGTCGCCCGCCGCGCTGCTGATCCTCCTGGCGGCAGCCACGGGAGGCGGCCAGCCGGCGCGGCCTGCCGAGCCGTTCCCCGCGCGCAGCACGGCCGGCCAGCTCCTCGTCGCCACCGAAGATCTCCGCGACCCGCGCTTCGCGCGCACCGTCGTCTACATGCTCCGCCACGACGCCGCCGGCGCGCTCGGTCTCATCGTGAATCGTCCCGTCGGCGCGTTGCCGCTCGCGCGCGTGCTGGAATCGCTCGGGCGCGAGCCCGGCGGCGCGAGCGGTGACATCCGCGTCTACTACGGGGGCCCGGTCGAGCCGGGGCGCGGCTTCGTGCTGCACACGCCCGAGTGGACGGGCGGCGACAGCCGGGTCGTGCACGGGGGGGTAGCGGTCACCAGCGATCCCGCGATCTTCGAGGCCATCGCTCGGGGCACCGGGCCGCGCCGCGCGATGTTCGCGGCCGGCTACGCGGGCTGGGCGCCGGGCCAGCTCGAGGGCGAGATCCAGGGCGGCTCCTGGTTCGTGGTCACCGCCGACGAGGCGCTGATCTTCGACGACGACGCGGCGAGCAAGTGGGAGCGCGCGACGGAGCGGCGGACGATCGCTCTCTGAGGTGAAGTGGCGGGGCGCGGGATAGGTCAGGTAGAATCCGGGCACGCTGAACCCAGTCCCGTGAGCCCGAACGCCTGGAGGTCGCCATGGCCCTCAACGGACAGACCGAGGCCCGCAAGCTCCGCTCCCGCCTGAGCCACCCCGTCGTCGACGCCGACGGTCACTGGCTGGAGTACCTGCCGGTGATGCGCGAGCAGTTCAAGAAGATCGCCGGCGACGCGGCGGTCGAGGGGCTGGCGCTGGCCAGCTCGCGCATCCCCAACGCGCTCAAGCTGTCGCTGGCCGAGCGGCGCCGCAAGCGCGTGGGCATGGAGGGGTTCTGGTCCTCGCCGAGCGAGAACGTGCTGGACCGGGCGACCGCGATGTTCCCCCGCCTCTTCTACGAGCGCCTCGACGACCTCGGCATCGACTTCTCGGTCGTCTACCCGACGGCCGGGCTCTCGTTCCACCGGCTGCAAGACACGAAGATGCGCCGCGCCGTCTGCCGCGCGTACAACGTGTTCACGGCCGAGCAGTTCAAGCCGTACGCCGACCGCATCATCCCGGCCGCGATCATCCCGATGTACACGCCGGAGGAGGCGATCGAGGAGCTGGAGTTCGCGGCCACGCAGCTCGGCTTCAAGGTCATCATGGTCGGCGGTCTCATGCGCCGGCCGGTGCCCGCGGTCGCCGAGGAGCAGCCCGAGGCTGCGAAGTTCGCCGAGTGGTTCGACGTCATCGGGATCGACAGCGACTACGACTACGATCCCGTGTGGCAGAAGTGCCGCGAGCTGAAGCTCGCGCCGTCGTTCCACAACGGCGCCCGCTCGATATTACTCAGGAACTCGCCCTCGAACTTCTGCTTCAACCACATCGGCCACTTCGCCTCCGCCGGCCACGCCGTCTGCAAGGGGCTCTTCTTCGGCGGCGTCACGCGGCGCTTCCCCGACCTGAACTTCGCGTTCCTCGAGGGCGGCGTGGGCTGGGCGTGCATGCTCTACGCGGACCTCGTCGGCCACTGGGAGAAGCGCAACGGTGAGGCGATCAAGTCCACCCATCCCTCCAAGCTCGACCGCGCGCGGCTGCTCGAGTTCGCGCGCAAGTACGGGCGCGAGGAGGTCGCGGAGGCGGTTGGCCGCGGCGACGGGTTGGACGAGACGCACGCCATGACCGGCGGCGTCGAGGACGTCGACGACTACTTCCGCTGCAAGATCGAGGCGAAGCAGGATCTGAAATCGCTCTTCGTGCCGCGCTTCTACTTCGGCTGCGAGGCCGACGACCCGGTCAACGCGTGGGCCTTCAACAAGAAGGCCAACCCGATGGGCGCGCGGCTCAACGCGATCTTCTCTTCGGACATCGGCCACTTCGACGTGCCCGACATGGCCGAGGTGGTGCCGGAGGCGTACGAGCTGGTCGAGCACGGCCTCATCGACGACCACGACTTCAAGGACTTCATGTTCACCAACGCCGTGCGCTTCTGGGGCGAGGTGAACCCGGACTTCTTCCGCGGCACGGTGGTCGACAAGCAGGCCAGCGAGGTGCTGCGCAATGGCGCTTGATCCCCAGGCCGCGAACGTCATCGACCTGATCATCAAATCGGGGCGCCCGGCGTATCACACGCTGTCGCCCAAGGAGGCGCGCCGGCTCTTTCTCGAGACCCGGCCGGCCTCGACGCCGCCGGCGCCGCAGCTCGGCGCCGTGCGCGACGTCAGCGCGGAGGGCCCGCTCGGGGCCATTCCGCTGCGCGTGTACCGGCCGGCCGGCGTGCCGGACTCGACGCGGCTGCCCGTGCACGTCTTCTTCCACGGCGGGGGCTGGGTCATCGGCGACATCGAGACCCACGACGTGGTCTGCCGCCAACTGACGGCCGAGGCGGGTGTCAGCGTCATCTCGGTCGACTACCGGCTGGCGCCGGAGCACAAGTTCCCCGCCGCGGTGAACGACGCGTGGGCGGCCACGCGCTGGATCGTCGCCCACGCTGCCGAGCTGGGCGTGGACGGCGGACGTCTCTCGGTCGGCGGCGACAGCGCCGGGGGCAACCTCGCCGCTGTCGTGGCGCTGCTGGCGAGGGACGCGGGCGCGCCGAAGATCTCGCTGCAGGTGCTGGTCTACCCGGTGACTGATCTTGGTGCGGAGACGAAGTCGTACGCCGATCTCGCGGACGGCTACATGCTCACGCGAGACAGCATGCGCTGGTTCCGCGCGCAGTACCTCACCAAGGAAGAAGAGGCGCTCGACTGGCGCGTCTCGCCGATCCGCGCGACGTCGCTGGCCGGTGTCGCGCCGGCGCTGGTGATCACCGCGGGCTTCGATCCGCTGCGCGACGAGGGCGAGGCCTACGCGCGGAAGCTGCGCGAGGCCGGCGTGAGCGTGGACGCCATCTGCTTCGGCGGGATGATCCACGGCTTCGTGCCGATGGGCCGGCTCATCGACACGGCGTTCCGCGGCGTCACCTTGATCGCGGGGTCGCTGCGCCAGGCGCTGCGCTAGGCGCTCGGTGCGGCGCGGACCATGCCACGCCCAAGGGTCGGCGTGAGAACTGAAGGACGAGCTTGGTGCGGACCCCGAGCTTGGCCAGCATGTCGATCAGAGTCTCGCTGTTGAAGAGGTCGATCCGGCCACGCATCAGATCGCTGACTCGCGGCTGACTGACACCCAACAGTTCGGCGGCCTCGCCTTGCTTGAGCTTG
>Ga0209468_1001248_pt1 | contig 11340 bp, 8 predicted proteins | sample GraSoiAngelo_102_FD_185871 | JGI IMG/M metagenome (GOLD analysis project Ga0209468, IMG submission 185871) | Grasslands soil microbial communities from the Angelo Coastal Reserve, California, USA - 14_0903_02_40cm (SPAdes) (version 2) | ecosystem: Environmental > Terrestrial > Soil > Grasslands ...
GAGAACTGATCGAGGAGGGATGCGCCTACCACGCGCTCTGGCAGGATGTCCGACGTGAGGCCAGCGCCCGACCGCGCCGTGATCCGCAACTCGGCGTTGGTGGTCCAGAGAATCGCAGGGACCTGTTCGACGGTGAGGGCAAGACGCGCCAGGCTTTCTACGTCACGCGCGCCCGCCGCTTGGCGGTCGGCGTCGCCGAGCAACCCGATACACACGCCCGCCAGCTCGAGTGCCATCCGTTCGCGCCCGCGCCGCTCGACACCGGGGGGAGGCGGTCGGGGCAGCTCGCGGCGGACCCGCGCGATACACCAGCGCTGTTCCTCTAGGCGGCTCGCGACCCAGCGACACGGCGGCGGGCGCGCTCCGGGCAACTCGCCCAGCGAGCGCAGCGCCGCCTCCAGCTCGCCCGCGAGAGGGGCGATGTCTTCGGAGCTCGAAGCAAGGAGATGCAGTCGACCGCGCGCGTCGGCTTCCCACACACCCACCGCTCGCCCCCCGAGGGTGACCGCGGCCCGTCGCAGGACCTCCTGCCACAGCGGCTCTGGTCCCCGCGAGCGCGCGGGGTTCATAGAATAGCGGAAGCTGCTGGTCGTGCCGCCACAGCCGAAACCCCTCGAGGGTATTCCACTTCTTACCCCGTTGGTCATCCCGCCGCCAGTCGACTGTCGTAGCCCCGCTATTCAGGACTAGCTCCGACGGAGTAGGCCCGTAGACCTACAATCGCATTTTTCTCACGAGCGCGGCGAATCGCGGCTCGTTTCGTAGCGGATCAAAAATCGGATTCACATTCACGTAGGCGAGCCAGCCCCGCCGCTCTTCGAACGACCGCTCACACCAGTCGAGTGCCTCACCATGGTTGCCCAAGCCAATGTGCAGGATCGCGAACGCCACGGGGGACACATAGCCCTGCGCTCGCGCCTGCTCGAGCGCGTGCAGCAGCTGCTCGGCCCCCGGGCGCTTGCCCGCGCGTGCCAGGAGCCACCCGAGTGTCGCTTTCGAGTACGCCCCAGCTCCCGGCAGCGCGAGCGCTTCTCGAAAGACCCGCTCCGCCTCGGCGAGCTCACCTTGGAGGGCCAGCGTGCTGCCGAACATCCGATAGCTCTCGACCGCCATGGGGTTCATCTCGATCGCGCGTGCCAAATGCTCGCGCGCCTGCTCGTAGCGGCGGGCGTAGTAGTAGACCCAACCGACTGCCCGCCGGACGGAGACGGACGCGGGGTCCAGCTCCAGTGCGGTGTGTGCCTCCAGGAGCGCCGCGTCGAACCGACCGCGGGCCGCGAGCAGGAACGCGAACCACTGATGCGCGCTGGCGTAACGGGGATTCAGCTCGATAGCCCGGTGGAATTCGCGTTCCGCCTCATCCCACTGCCAATCGTAGATGAACAAGCTCCACGCGAGTGACGCATGCGCGCTCGGCACAGACTCGTCGAGCGCCAGCGCCTGGCGCGCGTAGTCCTTGGCGCGCGCGTACGCGTCGGCGACCGGAATGGACCGATAATCGATGTCGAGCGAATACGAATCGGCCAGTCCGGCGTAGGCCGGCGCGTAGCCCGGGTCCTCCGCGATCGCCTGTTGGAAGTACTCGATCGCCTCGGCGACACCTTCCTGGGTCCGTTTGTTCCAGGCGAAACGCCCCTTCAGATAGAGCCCATACGCGTGGATGTTTTCGGTGTAGCGCTTCGGGACGTGCTCGGACAAGTCGGCGAACATCGTGGCGCGCAGAGTGTTGACGATAGTCGCAGCGATCTCGTCCTGAATCGCGAACACGTCCACGAGCTGGCGATCGTAGCGCTGCGACCAGAGGAGGCGGCCGTCTTCAGTCGATGTGAGCTGGGCGGTGATGCGCAGCCGATCGCCCGCACGGCGCACCGTTCCCTCCAGCACCACCGAGGTGCCCAGCAGCGCGCCCACGGCGCGGACGTCGAGCGGCTTTCCCTTCAGCGCAAACGCGGACGTGCGCGAGGCAACCCTCAGCCCGGAGATTTTGGCGAGCGCGTCGATCAGCTCGTCGGTGATGCCGTCGCTCAAGTACTCGTTTTCGGGGTCAGGGCTGGCATTGATGAAGGGCAGCACAGCGATCGACCGCGTGACGGCGGGACTGCGCAGCAGCGCGGGCGGCGCCAGGAGCTCGGCGACGAAATCGGCGGCGGTGGCGGTCCGCTGATCGGGATCTTTCTCCAGCGCGCGCGCAATGGCCCGCTCGAGCGACGGGGGGACCTCCGGTCGCAGACTGCGCAACGGCCGCGGCGCCTCCGTCACCTGCTTCGCCATGACGGCGCGGTGGCCCGCACCGTGGAAGGGCGACTCGCCCGCGAGCATCTCGTACACGACACAGGCGAGGCTGTAGACGTCGCTCGCCGCGGTGAGCTCGATCTCCCCGCTTGCCTGCTCGGGGCTCATATACTCCGGCGTGCCGACGGCGAAGCCGACTTCCGTCACCAGCTCCCGGCGGGCGTCCGCGTCGGCTTCGGCGTCACAGCATGCCCGTGCGACGCCAAAATCAGCGAGCACCGCGTGGCCATCGGCGAACAGGATGTTCTCCGGTTTCACATCGCGATGCACGAATCCCTTGCGGTGCGCGAAATCGAGACCGGCGCCGACCTCCTGAGCGATGCGGAGCGCGTCTTTTACGGGCAGCTGCCGTGTTTCGTCGAGGCGCTCACGCAGCGATCCGCCAGGAACATGCGGCTGGACATAATAGAGCAGGCCGGCGGCCTCACCGGAGTCAATCAAGGCAACGATGTGCGGATGCGACAACTGGGCGGCGATGCCGATTTCACGCAGGAAGCGGTCCGTGCCGAGCGCCGCCGTGATTTCGGGTCGCAAGACTTTAATCGCGACTTTGCGGCCGTGTTTCCTTTCTTCGGCAAGATAGACCGTTGCCATTCCCCCGCGACCGAGCTCCCGCTCGATGATGTAGCGATCGCCGAGGGCGGCGGCCATCGAAGCCAGCTCCGGAGTACGCACGGAGCCCAAAGCTAACCCGAGTTGGGAGAGTCAGGCTCCCCGCCAATTGCGGGCAATCGGTGTGTGTCCCGGCATCGCGACGGGCGCCACGGGCATCGGTCCTAAAGACAGGTCCGGCGGCACCAGCTCCTGCTCCGAGGCGAGCAGCTCCTCCCACACGATCACCTGCCCGGTGTAGGCGGCCTCGCGCCCCATGATTGCCGTAAGCGTGGTCTCGGCCACTTGGCGGCCCTCGTTGAGCGGCGTACGCCGGCGAATGCTCGCGATCAAGTCGGCGTGCTCCTGCACGTAGGGGTTCGGTTTGGGCATCTGAGGATCCAGCCGCCAGGGCGCCGCTCCCTCGATCACCGAGTTCCCGTCGGAGGAACCGCGCGTCCCCACGAACCGCTCCCCCACATGGTGTGCCGTACCGTCGATCTGGCGACACATGCTGAGCACGTGCGCGCCGTTCGGGTATTCGAAGTCGACGGCGAAGTGGTCGTAGATGTGGCCGTAAGCGGGATCCGTGCGGCACTGCCGGCCGCCCACGCCCACTGCCCTCACCGGATGGGCACCGAGCGCCCAGTTCGCCACGTCGAGGTTGTGAATGTGCTGCTCCACGATGTGGTCGCCGGAGAGCCAGGTGAAGTAGAGCCAGTTCCGGACTTGCCACTCGACATCGGACCATTCGGGCCGGCGCTGATGCATCCAGAGTCCGCCCTGGTTCCAGTAGACTTGGCCCGACACGACGTCGCCGATCGCGCCGTCGTGAATGCGCTGCATCACGGCCTGATACCCGATGTCGTGACGACGCTGCGTCCCGGCTACGATCGCGAGACCCTGCTCCGCCGCACGCTCGGACGTGGCGATGACGGAACGGACGCCCGCCGGATCCACGGCCACCGGCTTCTCCATGAAGACATGCTTGCCAGCCTCGATCGCGGCCGCGAGATGTTGCGGGCGAAACGCGGGCGGCGTGGCGAGCAGGATGAGATCCACCTTGCTCGCGATCACCCTACGATAGGCGTCGAATCCCACGAAGCAGCGGGAGTCCTCCACGCGAATCTTCGGCTTGAGCGTGGCATCTTCAGTGATCATGCGGGCGAGGCTCTCGCGACACTTGGCGACATGGTCGGGGAACAGATCGCCGAGCGCGACAAGCTCGACATCCTCGGCGGCGGTGAGGCAGTCCTTGGCCGCGCCGGTGCCGCGGCCGCCGCAACCGATCAGGCCTATGCGGATCTTCTTGTCGGAGCCGGTGTCGACCGCCAGGTGGTGAGGCAGCGCCACGGCGGCAGTCGCGGCAGCCGTGGTCTCGAGGAATTCGCGACGGGTAAAATCACGGTGCTTGGTCGTCATGGCGGGTCTCATGGTCGGCAGGGCTAACGATTGAGCGGCACGCCGGCACCAACGTGGATCCCCCAGTTGCCGGCGTAGAAATTGAACGGACTCTGTGCGGACGTGTGGAACATCGCGTCGAGGTCCAGTCCGATCCGCAGCCATAGCTGCTGCGACGCACGATAGCGCACTCCCAGCAACCCGGAGATACCGTCGTCCGCCAGGTGATACGGCGCACCGTACCAGTTGTGCACAAGCCCGAAGCCCAGCAGCGCCTCGACCCGATCGCTCACTGGCCCTTCGTACGCCGCGCGAACGTGCAGCGGGGTGTGGTCGGGTGACCGCGCGAGGTCTACCTCGATGGCAAAGGTTGGTCCCAGGTACAGCGCCACTCGCCCACCCACGGCAACGGCATTATCCAAGCCGATGGCGTTGTCATAATTGACGTAGCGGCCGAAGGCGCCGATTTCGAGCGTGCCCCTCCCTTGCGCCGCCGCCGAGGCCGGCAGGGCGCAGCCGAGCAGTGCCGCGAGGGCCGTACAAATGAGTCGAGTCGTCATGAGGTTCTCCTAGGGTCCGCGCTTGGTGGTGATCACGATCACGCCGTTGGCACCGCGCGAGCCGTAAATCGCCGTGGATCCAGCGTCCTTGAGCACGTCGATGCGGGCGATGTCCTGCGGGACGAGCCCCGAGAGCGCGGCCCCGATGGAGCCTCGCACCGGCACGTCGTCGATCACGAGGAGCGGCTCATTATCCCCCTGGAGCGAGCGCTTTCCCCGGATGCGTAGCGAGACATCTCCGTTCGCTAGCCGGATTACCGAGAGACCGGGCACGCGCCCTTCCAGCATGTCCACGACGCACGCGACGCGAGCGTCCCTCTCCTCGGGAGAGAGCGACGCGATCGAGCCCGTCACCTGCTCCGGCTCCTTAGTGCCGTAGCCGACGGAGACCTCGCCGCGGTCCGGGCTCGCGTGCTCCGACTGCGCCGAGCCGCCACAGCCGGCCAGCAGCAAAAGAGCAATGACGAATAACATTCTTCAGTAGCCCGGATTCTGTTTGAGCAAATTGTTCCGGTTCAGCTCATCCAGCCGAATCGGCATGAAGTACATCTTGTCATTCCATGCCCGCTGCTGGACATCGTAGGTCTGGTAGCGGTAGTTCCTCCAGGTGCTGCGGTCGGTGGGGCTGTCCCCGTCGAGGTAGATGTTGATGCCCCCCGCATTCTTGCTGAATACTTGCGGCGCGATCATCCAACGGCGCACGTCAAAAAAGCGCTGTTCTTCAAATGCCATCTCGACGCGCCGCTCGTTGCGGGACTCGTCGCGCAGGGTGGCCTGATCCAACCCGGAGAATTCCGGCATGCCGGCGCGCCGCCGAATCTGATTCAGGGCAGTCATTGCGTCACCCAGCTCATTCAGCTCGATCGACGCCTCGGCATAGTTCAGCACGATCTCCGCGTAGCGGAAGAAGATCCACGGCACCTGTTGGACGACGAACTGATGATCCACAGTGGGATCGACGAACTTCCGGATGTAGTAGCCGGAGTAGCCACCGTTCCAGTCTTCGATCGGGCCCTCCCGGGTGTCGAGCCCCGCTGCGACCTTCGTCGTACCCGACTCGACGTATGTGAGCGCGCGGAAGGTCTCGATCATATTGTTGGGTTCGAACTTCTGCGCGTCGGTTGGACGCGTTCTCCATGGTGCCCCGTCGTAGAGGATCGACGCGTAGAAGCGCGGGTCCCGGTTTGCGTATGGCTTCGCCGCATGCACCGGGTTGCTCCAGTCGAACTTCGAGCCGTCGGCCATGCGGTAATCGTCGATCAGGTTCTGGATCGGGGTGTTGCCGCCCCAGTTGTGATAGCCGTTCGGGCCGTTGAAGAGGCCGAAGGGGCCGCCGTCCGACCACCCTCGACTGGTCAGGAACTGGCGGCTCATGATCACTTCTTCGCTGGTTTGCTGGAGGAACAGGTCACCGTAGTTCTTCGCCGCCTCCTGCGCGTTCGCCGGAGCCGGGCGGAAGAGGCTATAGACACCGAGATCCATCACTGCCTTGGCGGCGTCCTTGGCGGCCCGCCACAGCGCCGTACGGTCCTGCGAGCCGGTGTAGCCGGTCTCCGGCTGGCCGCTCGGGTTCACGTTGTAGAGATCGCTCGCCGCGTAGAGGAGCACACGCGCTTTGAGCGCGAGCGCCGCCCCCTTTGTCGCCCGTCCCACATCGGCTGCGCTGTACGACACCGGCAACAGGGCGGCGGCCGAGTCGGCGTTGGCGACGATGAAGTCGACCGTCTCCTTGAAGGTGTTCCGCGCGACCTTGTAGTCCTCATTCAAGCCGTAGACTTTGGTGATGAGCGGCACGCCGCCGTACATCCGCAGCAGGTTGTGATAGAAGTACGCGCGCAGGAAATACGCTTCTCCCTTCATGCGCTGCTTCCAGGCGGTGTCGAACGTGGTGGAGTCGATCCTTCTGAGGAATGTGTTCGCCTGCCTGATGCGGGTGTAGTTATCCGACCAGTCGAAGTGATTGAAACGGTTGTCGTCGAGGGCGCCCCGGTCGCTCGGCGTGATCCGCGCCTGAACGACTTTGTCCGTTTGATACACGTGAATGAAATGCGTCTCGTCGGCCATGGAGCTGAGCATGATCTCATAGAGCCCCTGCCCCATACCGCGATACATATCGTTCACGAAGGCTTGGGCCAGATTGGGGTCGGCGAAGACCGCGTCGTCCGACAGTTGATCCCTGGGGCTCACGTCCAGGATCCCGTTGCAGCCCGTCAGCCCGAGGACGAGCACCGCCGCGATGGTAGTGTGTCTCATGGTCTCGTGCTCTCTGTCAGAAGTTTACGGACGCACCGACATTGATGACGCGCTGCTGCGTGTAATAGGCTCCGTTCTGTGACCGTGCCTCGGGGTCCAGCAGCTTGAACTTGTCCCACGTCACCACGTTGAACCCGCTGGCGTAAAGCCGCAGGTCCCGAAGCCGCACGCTGGACGTCAAGCGGCTCGGCACGCGGTAGCCGATCTCGACCGTCTTCAGCCGGATGTAGGACGCGTCACGCAGGAAATAGGTGTTGTCGTTCGAGATCCAGTATTCCTCTTCCCGGTTGAACGCCCGGGGATACCTGTCGGTCGGATGCTCGGGGGTCCAGCGATTGGCGGCGAATTCTTCGTAGTAGTTGCCGATGTCGCCTGATTGCGTGCGCCAGTACTGCACGGCGTCGAAGGCGCCCTGGAAGAACACGGCGACATCCACGCTCCTCAGCTGAGCGCCGAGCCTGAGGCCGACGGTGACAGTGGGATCACCGGTCTTGTTGATCCGGATGCGGTCGTTCGCCGTGATCTTCCCGTCCCCGTCGATGTCCGCGAAGATGATGTCTCCGGGGCGGGCGCCGGCCACGTGGGGGTAGGCGTCCACGGCGGCTTGATCCTTGAACACGCCGATCGCCTGGTAGTACAGGCCGCCGTTGGGGCATGCCTGCGTGCCCGGAATGCACATCCGGTAGCCGGTCGAACGCTGCCACGCGGGTGCTCCCGGGGCTTCGTCCCAGAACTCCACTTTGTTCTGGGCATATCCGCCGTTGAACGTGACGTCGTAGGAGACGCCGCCGGAGAACTGCTGGCGCCAGGTGATCGAGCCGTCATAGCCCCAGCTCGCGACCCGGCCGATGTTCTCGCGGGGCAGAGGCAGTGCGGCCGTCTGGGGCACCGAGGCGTTCCGATACCAGAGGATGTTGCTCCGCCGCTCGTGGAAGCGATCCGCCTCGAAGGAGAGCCGATTGTTGAGGAGGCGACCTTCGAGCCCGACGTCGACCTGATTCGCGACTTCCCAGGTGACGTTGGGGTTGGGGATACGCGTCTGATAGACGCTCTTCTGTTCCGTGCCGCCAAAGACGTACCCGCCGCCGAATCCGTACGTCGCCATATACTGCCACTCGTTGATCCGGTCATTCCCCGTGCGGCCCCACGAAGCGCGGAGCTTCAGCTCGTTGAACAGCGGCACCTTGTCGCGGAAGAAGGGCTCTTCTGAGATGCGCCACCCCGCCGAGACACCGGGGAAGAAGCCGAAACGCTTGCTCTGGGGGAAGATGTACGAGCCGTCGTAGCGCGCGACGAATTCGAAGAGGTACTTGTCGCGAAACGCGTAATTGAGACGCGTGAAGTAATTCTGCCGCGCTGCAATCCAGCCTGTGCCGCCGTTGGTCTTCTCCGGATCGCCGCCCGCAAACAGTTGATCGATCTGATCCGAGACGTAGCCCTTGCGGAAACCACTGAGGTCCGAGCTGTCCGCCTTCTGTCGCTCGACGCCGCCGAGGATGCCAATCGCATGTGGCCCGAACTCGCGGCGGTACTCGCCGAGGAGATTCAGCAGGATCCCCGTTCCTCGCCTGTCGTACTGTTGGAGCTCCGGCGTGCTAAAGCCCCGCCGGGCGGGCTGGAGCACGACCTGGCCGGTCGCCTGGTAGGTGGTCCGGTCCAAGTCGTACAGCGTCCACGGAGTGCGCCACTGCTTTTCGCTCCGGAAGGACTGGTCGTAGGCCGCATTGGCCCGGAACGTCAGCCCGCGCACCCCGGGTACCTTCCAGTCGAACCCCAGGTTGCCCTGCAGGAAGTATCGCTGGTCCCTGTCGTATCCCGTCTGCTTCGTCGAAATGACGACTGGGTTATCGCCGTACTCGATATCGGGACCCGGCATCCCGTTCGGCCAGTACGCCGGGAGGTTCGGCTTGCCGCGCATGAGCATCCAGTAGATGGATCCCGCGCTGCGGTTCGGGAAGTTGCGATCCTCGAGACGCCCCGTCAGGTCGAAGCGCAGGGCGAGGTGGTCACTGACCTGGCCGTCAATGTTGCTCCGGAAGTTGTACTGGCCGTACCAGGTCGCGCTGTTCCGGTAATATCCGTCTTCCTTCTCGCCGCCCAGGGACAGGTAGTACCCAATCCGATCGCTGCTGCCGCGGAGGGCGGCGGATGCTCTGGTTTGCAGGGAGACGGGCTTGATGACCGCGGCGAACCAGTCGGTGTTGGGATAGAGCCACGGATCCGCGCCGTCCCGGTACTTCTGGATTTCGTCCGCCGAGTAGCGGGGTGTCCGGTTGCGGTACGTGTCGATCTCGTCGAGCATCGTCATGTACGTCGCCGCAAGCCTTGATTGAAGCTCGCGCTGAGCTGCGGCGGCTGCGGTGTGTCGCTGCGCCCGCGCTTCGTCGTGATCAGGATGACGCCATTGGCGGAGCGCGCGCCATAGATCGCGGCCGACGCGTCCTTCAGGACGCTGATGCTTTCGATATCCTGCGGATCCAGTCGCTCCAGCCCGCCGGTACGATCAGCCACGCCATCGATGACCACCAGCGCGCTGTTATCATTCAGCGTGTGGTTGCCCCGGATCCGAATCGACGCCCCGTCGTACCCGGGCTCGCCGCTCGCGTTAACCGTGATCACACCCGGCAGCCGGCCGCCCAGCGTGTTGGACACGTTGGCGTTGGGCACCCCTTGAATGGCCTCGCCGGCGACCGCGCTGACTGCTCCGGTCAGGGTCGCCTTGGCCTGCGTGCCGTAGCCGACCGCCACGACCGGGTTGAGCTCTACCGCCTGCGGCTGCAGCTGAAAGCTCACTACGACCGTGTCCCCGCCTCGGACCACGACGTTCGCCTGCTGTCCGACTGCGTAGCCGATGACCTGGGCCCGCACCACGTATGTGCCCGCGGCTACCGGACCACCGATCGTAAGGTCTGTTACGGTGCCGACGATTGTACCCGCCTCCTGAGCCCAGATGGACTGCAGGGGCACCAACGCTAGAAGGAAGACCACAAGACGGTTCATGGACATGCCTCCGGCCACGCGGGATGGCTACGACCTGGTGATGTCAATGGAGAGGTTGGCGGAGAGGAAAACGGAGGGGACACCGGGATTGCCCGGCGCACCGTCACCGGGGTCGCGTGAGCGTGACGGCGCCGCTTCCCCATGAGGCCGACGTCCACGGTGGCAAGGTGCATGCCCTCGTGATGCGCGCCGGTCGACGAGTTCGTCGAATGCGCGAAGCGATTGCGCGGCTTGAAGTCGCGGGGAGTTGTCGTGCCTCCGGCAGGCAGCGACGGGGATCGACGCGACGGCAAGTTGCGCCGGAGCCGCAGCGTCGTGGCAAAGTTTGTGGCGCGATCACATCAGGCAGGTGGGGAACGGATGCGCAGCCGGGCCTTGCTCCTCACGCGCCACCCACTGCGTGGAAGAGCCAGCGCGTCAGCAGAATCCCGAGCGCGAGCAGCGCGAGCGCCAGAACCAGCACACCAGAGATGATGAGCCAAACGAACGCCCGGTCCGCTCGCCCGGCCTGCGCGGGCGCCGCCAGATGTCGCTCCAGCAGCGCCACGTTCCGAAGATTGGCTTTCCAGGCGAAGTCGAAGAAATCCCCAAGTACGGGAATCGCGCCGAGCCCCGCGTCGAGCGCCACATTTCCGGCCATGCGCAGCAAGGTGGCGCGGGAGGCCCCGAGGCGAAACGCTTCGATGAGAACCCACGCAGAGAGGACAGCGCCGGCGGCATCGCCGGCGCCGGGAATCAGTCCCAGGAGGGGATCGAGACCGACTCCATCCAGCAAGTACGCGAATCTCCGGAGCCGCGCGAGACTTGCTGACGAGCCGTCACCCGTGGTCATGACTCCACACCCCCGTTATCAGGGTGCTAGGTATCGCGCCTCCAGTCAACCGTCCCGCCCAGCCCCTTTGCCTCGGGCCGACGGCGGCCCAGCTTATGTGCTGACCGAGACACCCGAGGCGAATATCCAGTTCGGCACCGGCATGCTGCTGCGCGCCCAGACGTGACCGCGGCCTCACTGCTCCTGCCCCGCGCGCCGACCCTCCGCGCCGCCGTCGCCCGGCTGGGGCCCGCGCTCGCCCTGGTGCTCGTGATCGCAGTGTTCGCTCTACTCACGGACGCGCCGGCGCGCTACCTCTCGCCATTCAATCTCCGCATCGTCCTCACGCAGACGGTGATCGTCGCGCTCGGAGCGATCGGGATGACGTTGATCATCATCGGCGGCGGGATCGATCTGTCCGTCGGCGCGACG
>Ga0209468_1001250_pt1 | contig 11329 bp, 8 predicted proteins | sample GraSoiAngelo_102_FD_185871 | JGI IMG/M metagenome (GOLD analysis project Ga0209468, IMG submission 185871) | Grasslands soil microbial communities from the Angelo Coastal Reserve, California, USA - 14_0903_02_40cm (SPAdes) (version 2) | ecosystem: Environmental > Terrestrial > Soil > Grasslands ...
TTGGCGCCGCAGCCGCGCCGTCATGCGCTCCAGGGCGGGCAGCTCCTCGAGCGATGGGCCGCACCGCCGGGACCAGAAGGCGACGAAGGTCACCCGGCCGCGCGCCAGCGAGTCGAAGCGCACGAGGCGCCCGGCGGCCCGTTCCAGACGGATGCTCGCAGGCAGGGGGCGGCGGGTGGCGCGGTCCAGCACGCGACTCCGCATCTCGAAGCGCCCGTGTTCCAGGGCACGGCCCCAGGACGCGGTGTCCACGGCGCTGCCGATGAACCGGCGGGTCGAGTCCACCGTCCAGCTCTCGGCAGCGGGGTCCGCGGCCGCGAACGCGAGCAGCGTAAGCGCGCCGGCGGTGTCACCGGTTGCCAGGCGGGTGCGCGCGACGTCCCGGAAGAGGGCGACGTCCCACCCTTCGCGGACCGCCAGGTCGAGCGTATCGAGTCCCGCCGTGGCGTGTCCGCTTGCGACCAGCGCCTGGCCCAGCACGGCCAGGAGTGAGCGCGCGTTCGCCGCATCAGCCGCGCGTTGCTCCTCGACCGTGTGCTCGAGCGACCGCCGCGCGTCGTCCGGGGTGTCGAGTGCGTGGAGCTCCTGACGCAGCAGCCGCATCCCTTCGTTCCGCAGGCCGGAATAGCGGGTGAACGCGGTCGCGATCCATGCGGAGTCGCCGCGGTTCATGTCCAAATAGTGGCTTGCCCAGCGGACCAGCCCCGCGGAATCCCCCACGATCTGGGCCACCCTCCATCCCACGTTTACGACGTTGCCGTGCGCCGGCCCCACGTCGTCCCATAACCGGTCCATGTCGGCCAGCGCGCGGAGCGAGTCCTTGTCCTTCCACATCCGCGCGGAGATTGCGAGGGCGCGGTTCTGCGCCGCGAACGGCGACCGTGGCGCCTCGCGTTCCAACCGGTCCTTCCAATACGCCTCGAGGGTCGAGTCGCCTATCGAGAGGGCGTACCAGAACATGAAGCCCAGGTCGTCGGAAGAGGGCGTTGTCTGTGAGTTGAGCCGGGCGTGAAATGCCTTCAGGCGAGCCCGGTGGCTAACGAGGGTGCTGTCGAGGTGTGATTCGCCGAGCTCGTAAAAGAGGAGATTCGACCAGCTCTCGATCCGCTCGGGGTACAGCGCCGCTACCCGACGCGCGGTCTCGTAGCCAAGCTCCCAGTTGCGGCCCATCAGGTCGTGTTCGCGCTGAGTCAGGGCATCGAAGGTCGGGCGCCCCAGGGTGTCGTGTACAAGCAGCTCCCACAGGCGGCTCCCGTTGCTGTCCACGTGTCGGCCGCCTGAGTCCTCCACTGCGAACACGGCGTAAACGACAGAGTCGGGGAGCCGGAGTGAGCCGCGATACAGCTCGCGGTCCACGCGGGTCAGCACGCCCGCCGTGGTCTGCCGCATGCCGCGGTTGTAGGGGTCATCGCGCGGTGTGCGGAACCTGGCGCGCAGCACGAGCCGATCGGGGCCGGCCAGCAGGGCGGAAGCGCGGTACTCTACCTGCAGCGTCGCGCCGGCGAGCGGTCGGGCAGGCGAGAACCGCAGCAGGCCCTCGCTTGAACCCGCGCTCAAATGAGGCGTGGGCCACAGCAGCCACGCGGTCGCGAGCACCAGCACACTCGCCGCGATTGCGGCGGGGACGCTTCCCACCACGTGCGTAGGTCGTGGGTCGGCCACTGGAAGGATCACGTTGTCTCCGGCTGCCAGCCGCGCAGTGACGCGGTCCAACAGCCCCGGAGCGGCGGTCACTGCGTCGAGCGCGACCACGCGGGCCCGCAGCTCTCGCGCGAACGCGACGTAACCCCGACACGCGACGCAACGAGCCAGATGAGCGGCGACTCGCTCCCGAGTCTGCGGCGGAAGCTCGCCGTCGGCGAACCGCTTGAGTGTCTGCTCCCTCGCGTGCAGTAACGGCCCGATCATTGCACCCTCCCCAGGACGCGTCGCAGTGTGCGAATGGCTCGGCACAAACGCACTTCGCTCGTTCCGGTGCGGATTCCCAGCATGCGACCGATCTCCGCGTGCGAATAGCCTGCGACTTCCTTCAACACGAACACAGTGCGCAGGGCGTCCGGGAGCGTGGTGATGGCTCGCTCGAGCTCCAACCGCTCCCCCAGCGCCTCCGGCCCCGCTCCCCCCGACGGCTCCGAAAGCGGGTTCAGCGGCACTTGCCGGCGGCGCCCCTCTCGCCGGAGATGACCCAGCGCCACACGAACGGTGACGGTGCGAAGCCAACCCACGAACTCCCCCTGTTCGTGGTAACGCCGGACGGCGAGGGGGAGCCCGACGAACACGTCCTGCACTACGTCCTCTGCCTCGCTGCGCGAGCCCGTCAGCCGGAAGGCGATGCCGAGGAGCCGGCCGGCGTGCCGGTGATAGAGTCCTGCCAGAGCGGTTTGATCGCCGCCCCGCAGCTGCTCCACGAGCGCGCGGTCATCCACGGGCGGATCGTCGCGACGTGGCACGAGGTTGGTCGTTGTCTGGCCCACTCAAAGGAGTAATGCGCGGGGCTGGCGGAACCTTACAGCGTGTGGGCGGCCGCCTAGCCGAGTCTCCAGGCCAGCAACGCCCCCGCCCCGACATAGCGGGCCACGTCGAGCGACGCGTGCGCCAGCAGCGCGCGCCGGCGCCGGGGCTCCACGTACTGCCACATGACGAGACGCCGCGGGAAGGCGACGAGTAGACCGACCAGGAAGAAGAGCAGCCACCAGCCGCCCGCACCGAGCGAGTCGAACCACAGCGCCGCGAACAGCGTCACCACTGCGGCCTCGGCGACCCGCCACCCGATCTCCCAGCGGTTGAACGACCACACGACAGCATTCTGGACGATCGCCTGGTCCCAGCGGTATCCGATCGGTGGCGTGACGGCGAAGAGGATGGCCACCGGCAGCCAGGCGCCGACGAGCCGGCCGAGGGTCACCGCCCGCGGCGCTCGGGCGGCACGTAGCCGGGGCCCCGCAACCCGCGACCGGGCCGGGCGGCCGTGAGCGCGCCGTGGTCCAGCACCTTCTGCCCGTTCACGAACACGTACGCGAACCCCACGGACGGCTGATGCGGCCGCTCGAACGTGGCGCGGTCGGCCACGGTGTTGGCGTCGAAGATCGTGATGTCGGCGGCCATGCCGGGCGCGAGCAGGCCGCGGTCCCCGAGCCCGACCCGCTGCGCGGCGAGCGAGGTCATCTTCCGCACGGCGAACTCGAGCGGGAACAGCTTGAGCTCACGCACGTAGTGGCCAAGGATACGGGCAAATGTCCCATAGGCGCGAGGGTGAGCGGACTGGCTGCCGAGCGGTCCGTCGGGCGCCACGCCGCCGAAGTCGGTGTTCACGGCCACCCACCACGTCTTCATCGCTTCCTGGACGTCGGGCTCGCTCATCACGGCGTATACGGCGTCGGTGCGATGGCCGCCTTCGGCGAGCACGATGTCGAACAGCGTCTCGACGGCGTCGCGGTGGCGGGCGGCGGCGATCTCGGCGATGGTCTTGCCCTGCAGCCCGCGCAGCGAGTCCTGGAAGGTGCCGGTGATCAGCACACCGGCGCCGCCGCCCGCTTCGTAATAGAAACTCTCCGCTCCCCCTCGGGGGTAGAGCATCTCCTGGCGCAGCCGCGCCCGCGTCCTCGGGTCCCGGAGCCGCGCCAGCAGCGAGTCCATGCCGCCGCTCTCCGCCCACGTGGGAATCGAGGCATCGAGCGCGGTCGCGGCCCTGATGTAGGGATACTGGTCCGCGGTGACGTCGAGACCCGAGGCGCGCGCCGAATCAATGCGCGCGATCACCCGGCGCATTTGTCCCCAGCTGTCCCGGCCGGACACCTTGAGGTGCGAGACCTCGGCCGGGATGTCGGCCTCCCGCGCGACGCGGAACAGCTCGTTCAGCGCCTGGTCGATCTGGATCCCCTCGTTCCGCATGTGCGACGCATAGATGCCGCCGTGGCGCCGCGCCGCTCGCGCGAGCGCGATGATTTCGTTGGTCGTCGAGTAGCTCGCCGGCGCGTATTCGAGCGCGGTCCACACGCCCAGCGCGCCTTGCTGCATCAGGGTGTCCACCAACGCCGCCATGTGGGCGAGCTCGGGCGTGGTCGGCTGCCGGTTCGCGTTCCCGATCACGGCGAGGCGCACCTGGGTCGCGCCCACGAACGTCGCGATGTTCACCGTGGAACCGTGGCGCTCGAGCTGGGTGACGTAGCCGTCCAGATCGCGCCAGTCCTCGCGGTAGTGCCACTTCTTCATCGCGTCGGAGTCGTCGCGCACCAGCTTGTCGGTGAGCGGCGCGATGGAGCCGCCTTCGCCCGTCACCTCCGTCGTGACACCCTGCGTGACCTTCGACAGCACGCGGTTGTCGATCAGCACGTTGATCTCCGACTGCCCCATCATGTCGATGAATCCCGGCGCCACGACGAGACCCGAGACATCGAGCGTCTCGCGGGCCTGGGCGCCCGCCAGGAACCCGAGGCTCGCGATTCGGTCTCCCGCGATCGCCACATCGCCCCGGTAGCGCGGATTGCCGCTGCCGTCCACGATCCAGCCGCCACGGAGGAGCACATCGTAGTTCCCCTTCCCCCTTCCCCCTTCCCCGTTCCCGCAACCCACCACGAGCAGGAGCAGTCCGAGGACCGGCCTCATTTCGCCCATGTCTTCCTCAACGAATCAGGTTGGATGATCCGTCCGCGGATCATCACCCACGCGATGCGGCGCGTCGCGGCGATGGTCGTCACGGGATCGCCGTCGAGCACGACGAGATCCGCGACCTTGCCCGCCCCGAGGAGACCGAGCGAGTCCGCGTGCAGCAGCTGGGCGCCTTTCCGCGTGGCGGCGGTGATCGCCTCGACCGCGGTGAAACCGGCGGCCACCAGCAAGGCGATCTCCTCGTGGAGCGACAACCCGGGCACGAGCAGCTGGTTCGCCGCATCCGAACCGGCGGCGATCAAGCCGCCGGCGCGCTTGAACTCCCGCACGAATTGATCCTGGCGCGGCCGGGCGCGGCGGAACGCCTGGAGGTCGGCGGCGCGCCAGCGCGTGCGCTTGAGCAGGCCGGCAACGTCGCGCACGCTGGCGGCGCTCGCCGGCACGTCCTCCATCCCGGGGCGTAGCAGCAGCGTGGGGTTGTCGAGCCGCGCCAGCATCTCGTGCAGCACCAGGGTGGGTACCACGGCGGTGCGGGTCGCCGCGACCGCCCGGGCGACGCGCTGGACCGAGCCGGAGTCGAGCGCCGCCCAACCGGCTTCTTCCAGCGTCCATCCGCTGAGGAACTGGTCGTGCGCCTTGAAGTACGGCGCGGGGTCGCGCACCGCGGCCTGGACCACGCCCGCCATGTGCTCGAGCGAGGCGACTCCGGCCCGCGCCGCCGTGATCGCATCGGTCTTGCCGAGGTGCGCCGCGACGGCGAGCCGCAGCGTCGACGCTTCGTCCATCAGCGGCTTGAGCAGCGACGGCGTGATCTTCGTGTAGATCTTGAGCAGGTCGGTGCCCACGACGGCGCGCCGATCGACCGCCTTGCGGGCGGCGCTCGCCTCGGCGACTCCGGTCGCCGTGGGATAGGTCGGAGGGACGCCGTCGATCATCGCCCCGGACGTGAACAGCCGGGGCCCGAGCACCGCACCGAGGTCGCAGTCGTTCTTGAGCGCGATCGCCGAATCGGTGCTCATCGCGCCCAGGTCGCGCACCGTGGTCACACCCCACGCCACGTACCGCTCCAGCGCCCAGCGCTCCACGTGCGCGTGCGCGTCGATCAGTCCCGGAATCACGGTCTTGCCGATCAGGCTGATCTCTCGCGCGCCGCGGGGCACGGCGACTTCGTTGACCCGCGCGACGGCCTGGATGTGGCCGTTCTTGACCAGGATCAGGGCGTCCTTTACCGGCTCCCTCCCCGAGCCGTCGAGCAGCGTGGCGCCTTCGAGGGCGACGACCCCATCACCCGACGGGTTGCACGCGGCCGACATCAGGACCACGGCGGCGGTCAGGAGAATCGGCGGTCGGGCGGTCGGCAGCCGGCCCCTCACGCGCTTCACTTCGGGTCGCTCGACGTGTGATCGTGCAGGATCTGCCAGCGGTCGCCCCGCTTCTGGAGGAGCAACGTGAACGGCCCGCTCGCGACGACCGCGCCGCCGTGGTGCAGCACGAAGCGCGCAGTGCACAGGGCGAGGTCGAGCGTCAACGGCCGCACGCGCACTTCCTCGAAGGTCAGCGAATCGCGCGTCTTCCCCGGGGCGAAGTACGCGGCCTGGTAGTGATCGTACAGCGGCTGCCAGCCGTACTGCACGTGGCCGCCCGTGACGTAGCTCGTGAGCGAGTCGCGCGCGTAGTCGCTCATGAACGCGGCCAGATCGCCCGCGTTCCAGTTCGCGGCGCTGTGCGCCAGCATCTGGGCGATCTCGGCCTGCGGATCGCCGAGCGGTAGCTTCGGTGCCGCACAACTGATGAGGATGAACAGGCCGGCCCCCCCGGCCCCCGCGGCCCCCCCCACGCCGTAGGCCCAACGCCCCACGTTCATGGCCGTTTCGCTCCGTGCCGGGGTGACTCGAAAACGTACCGCGGGAGCGCCTCGAGGGGATGGGTCGAGCCATCCAACAGGCGCTCCCGCGGTGTGGTGATGCGGTGGGCTCAGCGGCGACGCCGCTTCGCCGCTTTCTTCCGCTTCGCGCCCCGCTTGGCCTTACCCTTCGGCCGCTTCTTGGCGGCCTTCTTCGCCTTGGGCCGCTTCGCAGCCTTCTTCTTCTTGCGTGCGGGCGCCTTCCGCCTCGGTGCCTCCTCCGGCTCGTCCATCATCGGCGCCGGGCTCGGCATCGGTGGAGGCGATGGCGGGTACATCGGCTCCATCATGCCGGAGCCAGTCCAGCTGCTCTCCGAGAAGTCGTTTGGCTCGAGCATCGGATCTCCTCTGCTGGTTGTCCGTGGGCGTGGCTTATAGCTTACCCTGGGAATGCTGTCACGCAAGTGAGCACGCGCCACCGACGTGCGCGTCGCCTGGCCGGCGCGGGAGCGCGACTCGCGTCCGTTGTACGCCCAGAGGTAGGCGCGTCACCAACGACGTTGGCCCCGGCGTGAGGCGCGCCTGGCGCGCGCCCCGCTTGACCCGGCGGCCCCTGGAGAACGGGCTCGTGGCGGCGTCGCCATGGCCGGTGGGACTCGTTCGCTGGAAAGCCGTTATGCCGTTGGCCGGGCCGGGGCACCGAGCGATCCTGGGCGGCCGCGTTGCGAATCATGCCCCGCGGTGACAAGTTAGCTTGACAACAACACTTACGTGCGCTTACGTTGGCGCCGCTATGACCCCTCGCGCGGTTGTGATCTGGATCACGTTCGCTCTTCCCGGACGCGCCGTCGCGCAAAATGTATCCGAAGTTCAGGTCGCCCCGCCCACCGTGACGGTCAAGGTAGGCGAGCGCAGTGGCTTGTTGGCCACGGCGTTCGATCGTGCGGGCAATGTGATCCCGACGGTGCGATTCATCTGGTCCTCGAACAACGTGTCGGTGGCCAAGGTCGACAACGACGGCACCGTGACCGGCGTGGCCGGGGGCGTCGCGATCGTCGAAGCGCGGGTGGGACCGCGTCGCGGTCAGGCGGCCGTGCAGGTGATCGGCGCGCCGTCAGCGGGCACGCAGGCGGGCGCGCCACCGCAGACGACGGCCCGACCGACGGACGGGACTGGTGGCGTCGATCCGCTCGCGGGCCAGCCCCCCGGCACGGGCCCGGCTTCCGTCATGCGGATCGAGCCGCCGACCGTGTACCTGCTGCCGTCCGAGAACACGCGCGTCGTGCCGCGCGCGCTCAAGGACGACGGCTCGCCCGCCGCACCGGTCGCCGTGACGTGGAAGTCGCTCCGCCCCGATATCGCGAGCGTGGACCAGAACGGTGTGATCGTCGCGCTATCTGCGGGCCAGGGGACGGTGCAGGTGACGAGCTCGACCGGGCTCACGGCGACGGCACCGGTCGTCGTGCAACCGAGCGACATCGCGATCCAGGAGCCGAGTCCCGTCACGCTCGGGCCCAACGACGTCGACACGCTGCATGTGATCGTGCCGGGACAGGGGAATCGCGTCGTGAGTCCCCTGACGATGCAATGGGCGTCGGCGGACCCGAACGTCGCTCGGGTGTCGCTCACGGGCGTCGTGACCGCGGTGGCGCCGGGCAAGACCACGCTGTCCGTGTCCGGGCTGCTGCAGACCAAGAGCGTGGACATCGTGGTGCACAAGACGGTGGCCCAGCTGACGGTGATCCCCGTCTTCAAGACCGAAGTGCCGCTGCCGATCCAGGGGACCGCGAAGTTTCAGGTGACGGCGGTCGCGCCCGATGGGACGCCCGTGCCAGAGGCGCCGATCCGGTGGAGCGTGGGCGACACATCGCTGGCGAGCTTCGATCCGGCGACCGGGTCGCTCACGGGGAAGAAGGCGGGGAAGACGACGCTGACGGCTAGAGGCCCGGGCCTGGGACTGGTGGCGACGTGGCAGATCCGGGTCATCGCCGCGGCCCTCAAGCTGTCGGCCACGCGACTCGGTCTGCCGCTCAACCGACGGTATGGATTGCGCGCCAGCTTCGCCGACGAGACGGGAACGGTGATCGGCCCCGCGACGGCCGTCACCTTCGCTTCCGACAACCCGCCGGCCGTCGCCGTGGCGGAGGACGGGACGATCTCGGCAACCGGGTACGGCCACGCCCGCGTCACCGCGTCCGCCCCCGGGGGCAAGCATGCCGTCGTCGAGGTCTTCGTGCAGGGTGAGATCGTAGTCGCCAGCTCGCGGTCCGGGCGGCTCCAGCTGTACGCCGCGGAGCGCGCGAACCTGGCGCAGCTGCGCAAGGTGCTAGACGACAGCTCCACGGCCGCCGAGCCCGCCTACTCGCCGGACGGCTCGCGCCTGGCGTTCGTGTCGACACGCGACGGCCAGCCGGAGATCTACGTGATGGACGCCGACGGGACGAGCCCGTCGCGGCTCACCAACGCCCCGGGCGCGGACGGCGCCCCGTCGTTCACGGCCGACGGGCGTGCCGTGGTGTTCCATTCCCCTCGCACCGGCCACCGTCAGATCTTCGTGCAGCCGATCACGGGCTCGGACGCGATCCAGCTGACCCAGGAGCCGTCGGAGAATTCGCAGCCATCCGCCTCGCCGGACGGCGAGACCATCGCGTTCGTGTCGAACCGGGACGGCAGCGACGACATCTGGCTGATGTCGCGTGACGGCTCGAACCAGCGCAACTTCACGAAGTCGCCCCAGGTCAAGGAAAAGAGTCCCCACTTCATGCGCGACGGCTCGCTCGCCTTCCTGCTCGAGGGGAAGGACGGCGGCCGCACCGTCACGCAGGTCGTGAAGGCGGATCTGGCGAGCGGCCGCGCGGCCCCGCTCACCGGCACCGATCTCGTCATCACCGACTTCGCGGTCTCCCCCGGGGGCGACCTGCTCGCGCTAGTGGTCAACGTGCAGAAGAACGTGCAGAAGATCTTCATCCAGCCGGTTGCGACGGGGGGCGGAGCGGCCGGTGGGGGTGCCCCGGTCGCGATCCCCACGACCGGCGCCGAGCAGATGGTGGCCGCGACGTTCATGCCATAAGCCGCCGATGCGCGCTTGGGTCATCCGCGCGACCGGCAGTCTCGATCAAGTCCAGCTGGCCGATGTGTCCGAGCCCGCGGTGCCGCTGGGGCCGCGAGAGGTGCGTGTCGCAATCCGCGCCGCCGCGCTCAACCACCTCGACCTGTTCGTGGTGCGCGGCCTCCCGCACGGCCACACCTTCCCCCACATCCTCGGGGCTGACGGCGCGGGCGTGGTGGCTGCCGTCGGCACGGAGGTCCGCTCTGTACGGTTGGGCGACCGCGTCATGCTCAACCCCGGCATTTCCGACTACACCTGCGAATATTGCCGGGCGGGGGAGCATTCCCTGTGTGTGAACTACCGGATGCTGGGCGAGCACCTCCCGGGTACGTTGTGCGAGTCCGTCATCGTCCCGGAGCAGAATGTCGCCATCATCCCGACAGTGACGCCGCCGCTCAACTGGGCTGAAGCCGCGGCGTTCTCGCTCGTCACGCTCACCGCCTGGCGGATGGTCGTGACGCGGGCCCAGCTCCGGGCGGGGGAGACGGTCCTGATCTGGGGGATCGGGGGCGGGGTGTCCCTCACGGCGCTGCGGATCGCGAAGCTGCGAGGCGCGCGTGTGATCGTCACCAGCTCGAGTGATGCGAAGCTCGAGACGGCGCGTCGTCTGGGCGCCGACGTGACCCTCAATCACCGCACCCAACAGGTGGCGCAGGAAGTCCGGATCCTGACCAACAAGCGGGGCGCGGACGTCGTGGTCGAGAACGTCGGCGCGGCGACGTGGCAGCAGTCGCTGCGCTCGCTCGGGCGCGGCGGCCGGTTGGTGACGTGCGGCGCCACGACCGGCCCCGACGTGGGGATCGACCTGCGGCGGCTTTTCTGGTATCACTGGAGCATCCTGGGTTCGACGATGGGGAACGACGCAGAGTACCGGGAGGTCGTCGGGCTGCTGGCGAGTGGCGAGCTGCGGCCGATCGTGGACCGCGTCTTCCCGCTCGAGGAGGCGCGAGCGGCGTTCGAGCGCCTGGACAAAGGGGAGCAGCTGGGGAAGATCGTGGTGCAGGTGCGCGACTGAGGAAAGCATGGGCTCGGCGCAGCACTGTCCTGAAGGACATCCGCTTCACAAGCTTCGCTTCGCTCGTTGTGTTTCAGCGCAGCGTTGGGCCGAGCCCAGGCTACAGCAGCCTGGGAACACGATGTGCGGCACCCCTCAACGGGGCGTCAACAAAGCCCCCTAGGGAACGGCGCCGTGCGTTGCCTTTCCAGGTCTAAGTGTTTAATTTTCTGCAACTTAGCGTGCTTGTCGGCACTCCCGATCCCTGACCTCTGACCACCGGCCCCAGCCGCTCATGACCGCACCCAACGCCCGCGAACGCATCCTCCCCCGCCTCATCGAAGACGAGATGAAGGAGTCGTTCCTCGACTACTCGATGAGCGTGATCGTGCAGCGCGCACTGCCCGACGTGCGCGACGGGTTGAAGCCTGTGCACCGCCGCATCCTGTACGCGATGCACGAGCTCGGCCTGGTGCCGGGTCGGCCGTACAAGAAGAGCGCCACCGTCGTCGGCGACGTGCTGGGGAAGTATCACCCGCACGGCGACATCGCCGTGTACGACGCTCTGGTGCGCATGGTGCAGGACTTCTCGCTGCGGTACCCCCTCGTCGACGGTCAGGGGAACTTTGGCTCGGTGGACGGGGACCCGGCGGCGGCGTATCGCTACACCGAAGCGCGCCTCACCCGCGTGGCGATGACGATGTTGGAGGACATCGACAAGAACACCGTCGATTTCATCCCCAACTTCGACGATCGGCTACAGGAGCCGACGGTG
>Ga0209468_1001262_pt1 | contig 11258 bp, 8 predicted proteins | sample GraSoiAngelo_102_FD_185871 | JGI IMG/M metagenome (GOLD analysis project Ga0209468, IMG submission 185871) | Grasslands soil microbial communities from the Angelo Coastal Reserve, California, USA - 14_0903_02_40cm (SPAdes) (version 2) | ecosystem: Environmental > Terrestrial > Soil > Grasslands ...
AGTTCGACGGGCGGCAATGCAAATATCAGCCAGCCATCGCCAAGATCGACCGACGGGAATTCCAGCACAGTCTTAAAGAACGCACGATCGGCTTCAGGATCCTTGCTGTAGAGAAGAAAATGCGCTCCCGCAATCATTGCGGCAGTATATTGACGTGGCACAAAATGAACAGCCTCAATAACGCGTTGTTGTTGAAATATATTCGTTTGCCAATGAAAGACCGAAAATGAGATAGTTTGCCTGGCGCACCTTGGGATGTTCCAGCAGGGTGTCGCTATCGAAATGACTACGAATTTACCGGAAACAACTTCGAAAATGGAAGGGCCGTTGGTGAAACAGTTCTCTGTTTTTCTTCCGAACAAGGTTGGGGCAATGCTGGACGTCGTGAAACTGCTCAGCACTCAGAGCACTCACGCCGTGGCGCTGAGTGTATCCGAATCGACCGATTCAGCCATCGCCCGGATTATCGCGAGTGATCCGGCGCGCGTGGAGAAATTGTTCCGGGAAAAAAACGTGCCATTCGGTGTTTGTGAAGTCGTGGTCGTAGAAATTCGAGAAGTGGCCACACAACTGGTGAAACTGCTTGCCGCACTGGTGATGGCGGAGGTGAACGTCCATTTCGCTTATCCCCTGCTTATTCGTCCGCGTGGCTTTGCCGCGATTGCTCTCCACGTGGACGATACCGAATGCGCGTCCTCGGTGCTGATGGGCGAAGGATTCAAGATGTTGGGGCAGGACGATATTTCGCGCTAGCGCACCGTGAATCGCTAAGACGTTAAACCGTTGAAGCATGAAAGGAACCAGTCCCATTTGACGATTCGACGCTTCAACTTTTTTTACGTTTTACGTGGCGAAGCCGTTGACAGCTTGGCGAGGGCGCGCTTACAGAAATGGGGTTTATTGCTGCATGCGGACTCTTCTTTCACGGGCTACGCAGATCGATCCAAGCTTTAACGTCGGGCTCGGCTTGGTTGTGATTCTGGCGGTGGTGGAAATCTTCGCTGCTACCTCCTATTATCTCGGTCGGGTCCGAGCTGCGCGAACGTCGGCGCAGGCCGTCGCGACAAACGTTGCACGACCTGTGGCTCCTCCCGTTTCAACGCCCCCAGCGGCGACTACTACCTCCGCAATGGCACCGCCAGCAACGCAAACGGCTCCTTCACCCGAAGCGGTGACCCATCCGCCGCCTCCGTCGCTTGTTGATCAACTTTTGCGCGAAGGCACTGAGCTGAGGGACCGTGGCGATACAACAAACGCGCTCGCGCGGTTCGAGGAAGCGTTAGACAGCGGACCCAGCAACGTCACCGTGCTCGAGGAAATAGCCAAGACGTACGATTCCATGCAGGTTTATGAAAAGTCGAACGAAGTGTGGCGTAAACTACACGATATGGGTCCTTCGGCTGGAGAAGCATATGAGTTGGCCGATCAGCGCCTGAAGTTGGGAGTGCCAACCCCGGCCACAACAAACGCTGGCCTGGCAAGCGCACCACTCGACGCTGCGTCACATAGGGATGTCGGCGGCAATCCGGAAGGCTCTGTCATGGGCATCACGGAAGTCAAAGCCGCTGAGACATCCGATCCCGACGCCGAAACCAACCTCGCGCTACAGATCGGAATAAAAAAACAGTCAGGCGCAACGATCGATCACACCAAAGTTAAGATCTTGGTGGAATTTTATGACACGGTTGGTGACAAAGATGTGAAGCTCACTGACGCGGACGTGAATTACGAATGGCTGACGCCAAGGCATGATTGGGCCGACGCGAATCCCGAGATACTGTTGGTTAGTTACCTCCGCCCGAAAACAGGAGTCGGGTCGCCGGAGTCATCGCTTTCTGAGGCGGCTGCGACCATCCGACCGGGGCAAAAAAGCAGAGGAGCCAAAAGTTCCGCCCCAGATGCTGGAAAGCGAAAATATCTGGGATACAGGATTCGAATTTATTACGACGATAAATTGCAGGCAGTTCAGGCCGAACCTTCGCGGCTTTTACAGCTTTTTCCTGCAGCCGAAACCAGCTCGGCACAATGAGACCATGGCATTTGGGGATGTGGTGGGCGCGCGAACTAAGCGATCTTGATCGGTATAACGCGAAAGGGCTCTGCAAAATGACGAAATCCGAATGACGAAATAATGTCGAAGCACGACTTTCGAAACGAGACGCCGACATGAACATCTTTGCCTTCGCGTCCGTCATTTATTCTTTGCGATCCTCCTCCAAAACGCCAGCTCGACCCCGTCCGACCGCTTCGGACTTCGTCATTCTTTCGTCATTCGACATTCGCGCTTCGTCATTAAGACATATGATGAGATATCTCCTGTCCATTGCATGTGTCGTCCTCATTGCTGCGAAAGTACAAGCTCAAATTCAGGTGGATCTAAAATTCAAGCGATTGCAGTACATCGCTTACGAACCCGTCGTAGTGACCTTAAGCATCACCAATCTCGCCGGACGCGACATCGACCTTCACAATGCGGACGGGCAATCATGGCTTGGGTTTGAGATAACTGGAAGCGAAGGTCAACCGATTGCGCCGATCAGTACCGAAAACGGTCAGGCGCCCTTGAAGATCGCAGCCGGGCAGAGAGTCACGCATCAGATCAATCTGACTCCACTTTATCCCGTGCACGATTTCGGCAGTTATCATGTCCGGACCAATGTTTATTTTGCCGATCTCGGAAAGTTTTTTTATTCCCCAACGCGAGTTTTTGAAGTGACCGATGCGCGGCCAATCTGGCAGCAAACAGTCGGCATCCCCGATGGCATTGCCGCGCCAGGCAACGTCCGCACGTACTCGCTTCTCACCAACCGCTTTCCGGACCATACTTCGTTGTACGTGCGTGTGCAGGATAAGGACAGTGGAATCGTTTATGCGACTTATTCGTTAGGCCGGGCCATCGCCTTTGAAGAACCACAGGCGGAGATCGATCACGCAAATCAATTGCATGTTCTGCACTGCTCTGCCCCGCGCGCATGGGCGTATTCGCGCGTCGGCTTGAACGGCGAACTGCTGGCACACTCCTCCTTCATGGAAACCAAAACTCGGCCGCGTCTCGTTCATGCCGCTAATGGCGACGTGGCCGTTCGCGGCGGCACGATTGAATCGCCGACCGCACAAAGCCCGCGTGGCACGGCACCGAAACTATCCGCTCGCCCTCCCGAACCGGCGAAAGACGATCAGTGATGCTGGCAAATTCCTACCGACTCCGTCTGTTTGCCGCCAGTTTGCTAATCGCGTTACTGGGAACTTTGTCCACGGCTCAGGCGAAACGCGCTTCTCAAGACAGCGGATCCGCCACTACCGTAGTGATCGATGCGGGTCATGGCGGCTATGACCGCGGTGGAATCCCAGGTCAGCAGGTTGCAGAAAAGGATATGACCTTGGATGTCGCGCAGCGTCTTAAACGCGTTCTCGCCGCGGGCGGCTATCGGGTCGTGATGACGCGGGATAGCGATGTATTCGTTTCGCTGGGTGGGCGAGTAGCAATCGCCAATTCCTACCCGAATGCGCTTTTTGTATGCATCCATTTCAACTCGGCAAAACGGATGGGCGCAGGTGGGATAGAAACATATTTTTATAGTCGTGACAGCCTGCCGCTCGCCTCTGCGATCCATTATTTCGTCGCCGGCGGCGCCCCTTCCTCCAATCGCGGGGTGCGGCGTCGTGGTTACTACGTATTGCGAAAGACGAACATTCCGGCTGTGCTGGTGGAATGCGGGTTCCTAACTAACCCAACCGAAGCTGCGTACGCACAAACCGCTTCTTATCGTCAAAAGCTCGCAGAAGAAATTGCAGCCGGTGTCCACGGTCGTAATTCCGTCACGAGCGCGTTGACGACGACGCGAGTCGCGACGGGCGAAAACATTCCGTTGCAACCGTATATCGATCAAACCAAAGTGGCAAAATCTGAACGCCCCCGGTCCAAGCGTTCTCACAAGAAAAGTGCTCGGCGGAAGAAAAGCTCATCGAAACCAGCCGAGTCAAAGACAAAGGCGGCCTCAAAAGATCAGGAGGGATAATTGAACCTGCCCGTCCTGACTTCGGCGCAGATGCGAACGGCGGAAGAAGCCGCCTTCGCGCGGGGCGTAGAAGTTGAAGCGCTGATGGACAAGGCCGGCGCCGGCATTGCGCGAGCTGTCACCAGATTTTTCGGAAAACCTGGCAAGTGCATTGTGTTCGCCGGAAAAGGCCACAATGCGGGCGATGCGCTGGTTGCAGCTGAACGTTTACGGCGCCGCGGATGGAAAATCGAAGTACGACTTGCCTTTCAGGAAGCCGATTGCAGCGGGATGATGCGCAAGAAACTTGACAGCCTGCGCCGCAGACCACCAGAAATTCTTGGCGCGACGCCATCCCGCGGCGGTGGGACTGATGCCAGCGTGATTATTGTCGAACTTTTGGAAGAAGCGGCTGAACAGCTGTCCGCCGCTCAGGAAGCGATGGCGGCAGAGGCGTATCTGGGCACTGCTGCGCCGTTGATAATTCTTGATGGCTTGCTTGGGCTTGGCGCGAAGCCGCCGCTCCGCGATCCGATTCGCGCGGCCTGTCGTTGCATCAATCACTTGCGCGCAGACAAGGGCGCCTATGTGTTCGCTGTCGATCTTCCGACCGGTCTCGACGGTGATTCGGGTAAAACCGATCGCGACTGTGTCATTGCGGATTTTACCGTCACGATCGGATTCGCAAAGCCAGGATTGCTGGCCGACGACGCGCTGAACTTCGTGGGCAGACTGGAAGTGGTCCAGTTGGATGAACTGCGCGCTCCGGAAAAAAAAGCGAAAGAAGTTGTCGCTGCCCTGTCAACTTTTCGCGAATTGCTGCCGAGGCGCAAATTCGGCACATACAAGAATCAGTGTGGACGCATTGGTGTCGTTGCCGGTTCCAGGGGATTCATCGGCGCAGCGCTGATGACTTCGCGGGGCGCGCTGCGCGCAGGCGCTGGACTGGTCGAGGTTTTTGTCCCCGAAGAAATCTACGAAATTGTCGCCGGCGCCGCGCCAATGGAATCAATGGTTAAGCCACTCAAATCTTACCGCGATTTGCTCAAGGAAAAAGCCGACGTCTGGGCGGTGGGACCTGGTCTTGGAAAATCGCGCGCTGCCGAAATTCTGGACCTGATCGAAAAGGCGAAGCAACCGATGGTGATTGACGCTGACGGCTTGAATATTTTGGCGGAAAAAATCTCCACGCTCAAGCGTTGCAAGGGTAAACGGTTGCTCACGCCGCATCCCGGCGAGATGAAGAGGCTGTCGCATGGCGAAAAAGAGACGCGCGCCAAAACGGCGACAAAATTCTGCCATCATTTTCCGGTAACACTCTTGTTGAAAGGCAGCCGAACCATCGTGGCTGAACGGGATCGGCCGCTAAGCTATAACACGGCCGGCAATCCGGGAATGGCCACGGGCGGAATGGGCGATATTCTCACCGGTGTCTGCGCCGGATTAGCAGGACAAGGTCTGTCTCTTTACGACGCGGCGTGTCTCGGTGCGTGGTTATGCGGGCGCGCCGCGGAAATCGCGATTTTTGATGGGAGTCAAAGCGAACAATCTCTGTTGCCGCGCGACGTCCTCGATCATCTGGGCGATGCTTTTAATGAATTGTAGGGCGTCTGTGTTAGCCCCGAAAATTTTCGAGGTTCACAGAACGGAGTTGGCGAGCCTCGAGCGGCATAGACGGGGGAAGCCCAAAAGGCGAGCCAACTGGCGCGAGCGAATCAAACGCCCTACAATCTCTAGGTAACGCAACGCATTACCGATTTACGATTCAACGATTTACGAATCAACCTCCGCTAAGCCATGAATCTTCAAACCGAACCAATCCAGGAGTACAAGGCGCCTTCCGAGGAGACGGCCTGGAGCCGGGTGAAGAAAGCGTTCGCGCCGCTCGGGGTGATTGGAGTGCTGATCGCGAAGTTTTTCGCGAAGCTGAAGTTCGTTCTACTTCCGCTCCTGAAGTTTCTGCCCATTCTGCTGAAGTCCGGCGGGACCATGTTGTTGATGATCTGGATCTACACCCGGATGTGGGGCTGGCAATTCGCGCTCGGATTTGTCCTGCTCTTGCTGGTGCACGAAACCGGCCATCTACTCGTCGCTAAAAAGTTCGGGCTGAAGGTCGGTGCACCTGTTTTTATTCCGTTCATGGGCGCATTCATCGCACTCAAAGAAGCGCCGCGCAATGCATGGATGGAAGCATGCGTCGGTATCGGCGGCCCGATCCTAGGGAGTCTTGGCGCGCTGGTTTGCAACGTCTTGGGCGAATTGTTCGCCGCGCCGCTTTTTATCGCGCTGGCTTGGTTCGGATACTTTCTCAATCTTTTCAATCTCACTCCGGTCGGAATGCTTGATGGCGGGCGCATCGTGACCGCGCTCTCGCGCTGGCTTTGGTTGCCAGGATTCGCATTGCTTCTCTGGTTCGGATGGAAATACCCGAATTTCATTATCTGGTTGATCGTCTTGTTATCATTGCCACGGATCTATTCGCTTTTCCGCAAGAGGACCGAGGAAGAACAGCGTTATTTTGAAGTCACGCCGACCCAGCGTTGGACGATGTCGATATTGTATTTCGGTCTGATTGCGATCCTGCTGTTTGGAATGCACGTGGCGCAGCAGGACTTAAACAAGTACGGTGTGCGCTCTCACGGCCACGGTCGGGACACGATTGTGCAGTAATCAAGGAGCTGTCGCCGCGAAGACTTTCTCAGGTTCGAGTCCAATTCGCTGGAGAATTGATCTGAAACGCTTGTCCGAACGAAGCGGTACAAATTCGGGAGCGATGCCAACAATGTGCAAAGCTGACGAGCGTTGCTCGCACGCGCGTTCGAGTTCACGAATTGCGTCATCATGGGCGCCAAGCGTTACATACACATGTGCAATAGCATCGCCTGGTCGGTAGCCCCAGCCTGCGACAGCTGCGTTTAGATTTTCCAGCGCCTCCTCGCGCCGGTTCATCCGAGCGTAACTGATCGCCAGACCAAACCCTGGCCTTCCAGTGAACTCTCGTGCTTTTTCGTAGAGCGCAATTGCTTCATCGAAACGTCCCATTTCGCGATACAGTGCTGCCAACGACGGCTCACCATAATGGGCAAATGTTGGATCAAGTTGCAATGCGCGTTGGCCGGCCGCCATCGCTTCATCGTAAAGACCAAAGTAACGATAGAGTTCGCACGCAAAGTTGTTCACCCAAAGTGACGCCGGATCGAGTTTCGACGTACGTTGCAAATAGGCCAGTGCTTGGTGGCGATCGCCGCGCGCCGCATAAAACGCAGCAATGAAATAATTCGACGGTGTCGAATTTGGTTCGATCTCGACTGCGCGATTGAATTCCGCTTCCGCGCCGTCAAGGTCCCAGTCCAGTATGCGCTTGCTCTCGGCCAGATAAACGTGTGCTTCGGCCTCTTGATCGTTGAGTTGTAATGCTTGCACCGCGGCATCGCGAACCTTCGGGTAGGCTTCGAGCGGAGGCACAAAGGCATCAGCCAGCCACAACCAGGCCTTTGCGATCCCCGTCCAGGCGCGACTGAATTTCGGATCTTGTTCCAGCGCCCGCTGGAAAAACTCGAGGCTCTTGCGCAACTCTGGCTCCGTGTTCTTGTCGGAATAAACAAGGCCCTCCAAGTAAGCATCGTACGCAGCTGTGCTTCGAGATGGACGCGACGGCGAGATCGCGAGTTTGAGCTTCAGAGTATCGACGATGGAGCGCGTGATCTCGTCCTGTAGCGTGAAAATTCCATGCATTTCGCGCTCGTACGTTTCCGACCAAATAGTAAATCCGTCACCCGCATCGATTAGCTCCGCGGTGATACGGACTCGGTTGCCATCGCGCCGAACACTACCCTCGAGCACGTGCCCGACATTTAACTTGGATGCGATTTCGCCTAGCTCGGCCTCTTTGTCTTTAAACCAGAATGAAGACCGCCGCGCTGCTACGCGCAGACCATCAACTTTCGCCAGCGCGCCCAGAAGCTCCTCCGCAATACCTTCACCAAAGTAGGCGTGGTCTTTGGCCGGGCTTAAATCGTTGAAAGGCAAAACAGCGATGGATTTCTCACCGGGCTCAACTCGGTTGGAAGCGGTTGCGGATGGAACGATGTCGGTACTGCGAGTGTCGAGATCGGGCGTTCGCACAATTCCGTATCGCGTGAGATCGAAAAACCAGGAGAACGCCAGCGCAACTGGAAACCCCAGCACGATCAGCAGTACAGTGAGGCGCACCACCCAATTCGGGATGTCGAAAACGGGAAGGACCTGAGCAATGCCCTGAGCGAGCGCCCACCCACCGACAAGATAGGCGACCGCGACGCTATAGACTCTCCTCCGTTTTAGCTCGGCAAAAAAATTTTTTGGATTCACTGCTCGATCGAGAGATCAAGCCTCATATTTTGTCCACGATTGGCAACCGACAAGTTCTGTGTTCGATTGAAACGGCGCGACGACTGGAACGCCAATACGTCAGCCGAGCCTAAGCGCCGAGGAGTCACTTCGCTGGTTGTTCGAGGAGCTTTTGAAAGCGAGGATCACTTCGAATCGGGTCCCATTCCCAGCGATGTTTCAGGTCGTTGATGGTGACGCTATAATCGACGCTGTCCACCGCGCCCGGCGTTTTGATCAATCGGTCAAGGAGCGCAAACGCTAGATCTTTTTCACCGACGCGAGCGTAGATCAATGCCAGGTAGCAATTCGCAATCACGCCGTCAACGGCATCCTTAGACTCCGGCTTCAGTTCGACCGCGCGGCGGCCCTCTCGCATCGCGTCCTCTTTGCGCCCCATAAACGCGTAGAACCAGCCTAGATTAGCATGCCGCATAGCGCTCAAAGGCGCCTCTTTGACAGCGTTTTCAAAAACAGGCTGCGCGTCTGCAAAGTATTTTTGCGATCCGGCGATATCACCTTGCGCCAGGGCAATGGAGCCTTCAAAGAAACTCCGTGGCGTTGCTCCCTCGGCTGTGTATGAAAGTTCCTTGGCAGTTGAGCCATCGATCGCACGTCTGGCGGCTGCGTAATCTCGATCCAACATCGCGACTTCCCATCGCACCGAGGTAACGCCGCCATCAGGATCGACACCGGGAGGAACCTGGTTCAGAAAAGACTTCAACAGAGCGGTGTCTCCCTTCCACCAAAAATCCACGTAGCCGCTCTGAATTTTCGCCACGATTGATGCAGGCGCCATAGCGCGCAGTTGCTCTACCCACCGCGCGGCTTCCGGCCAACGACGCATCGCCGTGTTTGTAAAGATAAGTTCGCGGACAGTATTTGGATTTTGCGGATCGAGTCTCGCAACTCTTTCATATTCCTTGAGCGATTGTTCCCACTTGCCCTGTCGGCGCTTTATCGCCGCAATCAGTCGCCCGATATCTCCATTGCTGGGCGATAAACGAGCAGCAATATCGAATTGTTCGAGAGCGCGCTCGTAATCTTGATCCATCCAGTAAATGCATTGACCGAGGGCAAGATGCGCTTCCGCCAGGTTGGGTTGGAGATGGAGGGCTATTTCCGCTTCAGCGCGAGCTCTGTTTTCCCAATCCTGGGTTGGCTCGTAATAATGGAAAATCTCAGCGCAAACGGATGCAAGCCGCGCGTGCGCAAGCGCAAAATCCGGGTCGAGCGCTATCGCTTGCACGTAAAGTTGCTCTGCAGTCTTGTAATCCTCCAGCAGCGTGTCGGGATTCCGCGAGATTTGATTAGCTCGCAAATAAAATACATAAGCATCCGGATTTTGCGTGGGCTTGGCTGTCACTCGCGCTTGCTCATCCGTACTCAGCGTAGCGCGCAGAGCTTCGGCGATTTCACTGGCCAATTCGCCTTGCAATCCCAGCGAGTCAGCGAGGGTGCGGTCGTAATGGTTCGCCCAGATCTGTCGGGCGCTCTTTGCATCGACCAATTGCACGTTGACGACTACCCGATCACCTTCCCGCCGCACACTGCCCTCGAGGACATTTGCCACGCCAAGCGTTTTGCCGATGGCGCGCAGATTCTGTGCCGCAGCGTCGCGAAACTTCATCACAGACGAACGGCTGATCACTCTGAGGTCTTTGATCTTTGCTAGACTGGTGAGGATGTCGTCCTGAACTCCGTCTGCAAAAAATGCATTCTCCTTGTCCGGGCTAAAGTTTTGGAATGGCAGCACCGCGATGGTTTTCTCGGGCACAAGCGACGTTCCCTCCGCTTGTTTGAAATAGAGCCAAACGCAAAAAGTGGCGACGGCGATCAAAAGAGCACCGGCCGCGATCAAAAGACCTTTGCGTCGAAAGATCGATGGAGAACCATCTGCGGCCTGCGCGGCTTGCTCCGATTGCCATTGTTTAACCTTCTGCGGCAATTGCGCGTTCCCAATTTCGTCTGTGTAGAGATTTACAATGGAAATGGGAACGCTGTGTTTGACGGCGCATTCGCCCAGATCGTGCAAGTAAGGACGCCACTGTCGCGACTGAGTCAGGTCTTCGGCCACGCGCTTGGATAGGAGAATGTGACCGGTATCGCCGCAATCCATCACTCGCTGTGCAATGTTAATTCCTGCGCCTGCAACGTTTGCTCGACCATTTACATCCTGGACTTCGTTGACCGGCCCGCTGTGAATTCCCATCCGAAGCTTCAGCTGAGGATGTTGCTTTAGCTTTTTAGTGATCTCGATCGCGCATTGGACGGGCGCCTCGGGACTGTTGAAAAAAACCAGCGCCATTCCGTCTCCAGCGGGCAGTCGGATCAGTTTGTCGGCGGCTTCCGCAGCACGAACTTGCTCGGTGTTGCGGACGATTTCAGTGAGGTGTTCTACCAGCTCGCGCTGCTCGTCCAGGAGTAGCTTGGAGTAGCCGACCACATCCATGAATAAGACATGACCGATCTCCAGCCGCACACCCGCCCCAGCGCTATTGGACATATTGTTTCAGTGTGCCAAGCAGCTCGTGAAGTTCATAACGGCTTCCGTGTGCCGTTCCATTATGCATCACGCCATTGCCAATGCCGACACAAATTATCATATTGACCCGAACCATGATAATGCGACGTCAGTCCTTGAAATGCCTTCTCGGGGTCGGGCGGCGACATTGGCCGCACCGATGATCAACCGTGGCTGGTTTCAGCTCTTCGCGGAGACCACGACCAAATACTCTGCCCGCGCCATCGATCTGGTTCAGCGCAGCACAATAGTGGACATGCTTAACCCCTTCACGCTACTTGGCGTGCTGGCGCCGTTCAAGGGAGACAAGCGCCCAACCTGGTTCACGAATCCTGAGACATTTACTGCTGTTGATTTTCAGCGCTTCA
>Ga0209468_1001263_pt1 | contig 11253 bp, 12 predicted proteins | sample GraSoiAngelo_102_FD_185871 | JGI IMG/M metagenome (GOLD analysis project Ga0209468, IMG submission 185871) | Grasslands soil microbial communities from the Angelo Coastal Reserve, California, USA - 14_0903_02_40cm (SPAdes) (version 2) | ecosystem: Environmental > Terrestrial > Soil > Grasslands ...
TAAGTGAGCTTTACGTAAAAGTATTTACTGTTGCAGACTTACTCCATATTAGTCGTGATGATGCGGGCGAATTCGTTTCAGGAACAGGGGGCGAGAGTGGTGTTAGTCTGATTTTTTCAGCGTGATGCGGCGAAAAACGGTCTTATCGGGAAGGATGAAAGTTCCTTCGAGCTTGTCACCGTTAAGTTTAAGGGTGATGACTCCGCGGGGAAGCTCCACAGAAAGAGTCTGCTTTTCGCTGTCGTAGCGCCACTCCCCCGAACCCATCACGATTTCCTTGCCGTCCACGACTTTTCCGCCGGTGACCATCAGATAACCGCGCTTGCCTGGCATAGTGGCAATGCGGTAGACGGCGACCTCGTCATGGCAGGCGGCGCCTTTCTCCACGCAGAGAGAATCGCCGCGCCAGGTGCCCTCGAGTTTCCGCTCCTCACCCGCTCTCGAAGCGCTCGCGGGAGCGTTCTGGGGGATCGCAACAGCAACAGGAACGAAAGATACGCTCACGGAAAAAACGATGGCGACGACTCGGAAAAATTGAATTCGCAAGGTTGTCACCTACGGTTGGTTCAATCCGATGAGACGCACAACAAGGGCAATCGTTATCGGATGAGTAGAATCAATCGCGCAGCGTCCGGGCTGGATCGGTACGGGTGGCGCGCCAGGCGGGCAAGAAACACGCCGCCAGCGAAGCGATAGTCATCACCGCGAGCGCCGAACCGAATGCCAGCGGGTCGCGCGGGCTGACGTTATATAAAAGATTCCCAAGCAGCCGCGTCAAAGCAAGGGCTATCACGGCGCCAAGCAACACGCCACCGGCCGTCAACGCCAGGCCGCGCGACATCACCAGGCGCAACACATTGGATGTGTCCGCGCCAAGCGCCATGCGCAATCCCAATTCGCGGGTGCTCTGCGAAACCGCGTAGGACATCACGCCATACAGACCGATGGCGGCAAGCAGCAGCGCCAATCCACCGAGGATGCCGACGAGCGTCACGGCCACCATTTGCGGCGACGTGGACCGTTCGAGCTGCTCCTGGAGCGTGATGACTTCGTAGGGGGCGAGATTGGCGTCGAGCGCGTGCACTTCGCGGGCGATGGCCGTGGCCATAGTTTGCGGAGCGAGCGGCGTGCGGATGTTCAGAATGGCGGCGCGCAAGGAATTTTGCCGCACGGGCACAAAGAAGAACGGCGTGGGCCTCTCGCGCACGCTCGAATACTTCGAGTCTTTGGCGATGCCGACGACCTGCATCCAGCGTCCCTTGAGCTGGAGGCGCTGGCCGAGCGGGTCGCGGCCCTGCCAGTAGCGCTGGGCCATGGTTTCGTTGACGACGGCGACGAGCGCGCCTTTTTCGTCATCGGCGCGCGTGAATTCGCGTCCGCCGACAAGCGGGATGCCCATGGTGACGAAGTAGTCTTCGCCGACTTCGTTGTAATCGACGGTGGGGGATTCCTCCGGCGGCGGCGTGTAGCCATCGACGACGATGGGTGCGGTGGCGGAGCTGACGTAGCTGAGCGGAGTCATCTTTGCGAAGGCGGCGGACTCCACGCCGGGGAGCGACCGGACGCGCTCGAGCAGGGCGTCCTGAAAGGTCTGCGCACGCGCGGGAGTGTAGCCGGCAGAGACCAGGTCGATGGCGGTGTCCAGTACGCCGCGGGTGTTAAAGCCAGGGCTAGCGTTGCGGACCTTCAGCAAGCTCTGCATGAGCAGGCCTGTGCCAACCAGCAAAACAAAGCTGAGCGAGACTTGCACCAGCACCAAGCCGGAGCGCACCCAGGCGCGGCCGCGACCGCCGACTACTCCGGTAGATTCCATTTTCATAGACTGCGCGAGGTCGATCTTTCCTGTTTGCAGCGCGGGCACCAGGCCCATCAGCAGGGTGGTGGCCAGGCAGACGGCGACGCTGAGCGCAAGCACGCGCCAATCGATTTCGCCAGGGAGATGCATCTGCACGCCGCCGCGCGCGGGGAAGAGCAGCACGAGCGCGGGGCGGCACCAGTACGCGACCAAAAGACCGCCGGCGGCTCCGAACAGGGAGAGAACCAGGCCTTCGGTGAGGAGCTGCTTCCAGAGGCGCGCGCGACCGGCACCAACGGCTAGGCGCACGCTCATTTCGTGGCGGCGCGCGAAGGAGCGCACGAGGAGCAAATTGCCGACGTTGGCGCAGGCAATAAGCAGAACGCAGGCGACGACCACGAGCATGATTTCCAACGTGGGGAGCAGGGTGGCGGCGTTGTTGAACGGCGTCTGCCACAGTGGCCAGAATCGAATAGCGCGGCCGCGATTGGTGGCGGGATACTCGGCCTCGAGGTGGCCTGAGATTGCGGCGAATTCCTGCTGGGCCTGCTGCTGGGTTACTCCGGGCTTGAGGCGCGCGTAGGCTTCGATCCAGCGTGCGCCCCGATCTTCGAGCTTGTAGCCGCCGGACTCGAAGATGTCCTCCATGGAGGCGGGCACCCAGAAGTTCATGCTCCAACCGACGAAGGTGCCGTAGAAGCCCTCTGGGACGACGCCGACGATGGTGTGCATGACGCCGTTAAGGCGCTGCGTCTTGCCGGCGATTTGCGGATCGCCACGGAAGCGACCTTGCCAGAGCTGATAGCTGATGACGGCGACGGGATGCGCGCTTTGCCCAATGTCCTCGCCCGGCAAAAAGCCGCGACCCAGAATCGGATGCACCCCGATGGCGTCGAAGTAGTTGGCGGAGACGATGCTGCCGGTGGTGCGCTCGGCGCGATCGCCGATGCTGAGCGTGGTGCCGGTAATTTTGCTGACGAAGACCGTTTCGCAGAGCGTGCAGCTTCGCTGGAGGTCCTGGAAATCGGGCCAGGAAAGCGGGGTGCCCCGGGGTTCGTCGCGTGAGGTGCCGCCGATGGCGACGAGCCGCTCCTGATGCGCGACGGCGGGATAGGGGCGGAAGAGGATGCCTTCGATCCAACTGAAGACAGCGGCGTTGGCGCCGATACCCAAAGTCAGGCAAAGGATTGCGAGGATAGAAAAGCCCGCACTGCGCCGGAGCATGCGGAGCCCGAAGCGGAGGTCCTGTAAAGTGGTCTCGATCATGGGCAGTCCTCTCTGGTCGCGATAAATTTCCTTGGTTTGTTCGAGGCCACCAAAACTCCGTAACGCTTCGCGGCGAGCGTCGGCGGGAGACATGCCTTTTCGCGCGTTGAGTTCGATGGCCATCTCCAGATGCGAACGCAGTTCGTCGTCCAAGTCCTTTTCGAGACGACGGCGGCGAAAGAGCGCGGCGATGCGATGGAGCAACGTGCCGAAGCCTTCACGCATAACTTGGGCACTCCTTAGCGCCAGGAGAAAACCTGTGCTCCTTTAGACGGTCAACAGGAGAAAGGGCGAGCGTAGCACATTCCTTTTGGACATCAACAGGAGTTTTGAAAAAAACCAGGGGCCACGTGCCCCGACTTGCACCTGAATCGCCTTCTCTGCCCACCATCCCGAATCGTTAAATGCCTTTCGACCCCGCGCCAGCCGCCGCCGCCCGCGAGGCGACATTCTTCTCCGCCTGCTCCGTTGCGCTCCTGTCGATTCCGATCGAACCTTTGAAGTCCGCGCCGTCTTCGATCAGGATCTGCGCCATCCTCAAATTCCCGATGATCGCACCATCCTTCTTGATCTCGATCCGTCCCTTCGCGCGCACGTTTCCTTTCAGGTAGCCGTACACCACCACGTCGTGCGCGTTGACGTCCGCCGTCACCTTCGCCGTCGCCCCCACCGTCAGCTTCCGCTCATCCAGATGAATCAAGCCTTCGACCGCCCCATCAATCTGCAGGTCCTCGGTACCGGTGATTTCGCCTTTCACCTGCAGGCCTGACCCTAGCCACGCTGTCTCGTGCTTCGCTGACTCATCCAATGCACTCATCGAATCTGTGTTCTTCTTACCCCACATAGAATCCTCCTAAACGGTGTGTCTCGGGACGAGCTAGGCGGGTTCCGGCGAGAGGCAGCGTTGCGCAGAATCCTACTCCTGCAAACCGTACGCATCAAGCCGCCACGCATCATTTCCATTTCACGTAGGGGCACCATACATGCGGAAGTACTACGATGGCGCAAGACACAACTTTTTCTCTCTATACCAAGAACAACTGCCCCGAAGCCTTGCGCCCCACGCCTAAGCTGCATAAGCCCGGCGGAGTGTGAATTCTCGCAAACCGTAACTGGCGAGGCAATGAATCAATCTTGAGCGGGCTGCGGCGGAGACGGTGCTCGACGCCTTTGTGCGACGAAGCCGCCGCATGCACCACCCACGAGTTTCAGCGCGTGGGCCACAATGTATGCAAGAGGTTCAGGCTGCGCGCGTGTCAGGGCAATGTAGATCAGCGCCGCGACCACTCCGACCAACGTCCCATGCAGAATGAAGTTGGATTCGGTCCGCCGGCACACCCAGAGCGCTCCCAGGAAGCACATGATGAAGGACCCGGGAGGAGCAGTGTAGTGCAGAAAATTGTCGCCGAGACGCAAACCGAGAGGAACAATCGCGAGAATGAGAGCTACTTCCGCGAGCAGCCCGCCGAACAAAATTCGCGCCCAGTGAATTGTTGCACTACTCATTTTCCTTCTCCCGTGCCGCAACTAAACGAGAGGCGCCTCCGCATCTCTCAAGGTATTCTTTCAATCGCTGTTTTTCGACGCGCCTCGCAGCAAGAAACATTAGGAGCATACTACCAACGCATCCCGAACCGATTGCTACCGACAGGAACAAGTCCATCTGCGTTCCAGACAAGCAGGACCACGGCCACTATGGGCACCAAACCAGTGGCAATAAGTCGAAGGCCGTCCCACCGTGGCCTGCGGAGTTTCATGCCTGCCAATTGTAGGAGCCCCCCATTGGATGCCGGTTGAGCATAAAGACGGCGAATGCAAACTCCCAATCGAGCGATGATGGATTTAGTTTACGGTCATGCAGGTACGCGGCCTTCCCTAGCGCGCATACTCGTTCGAGGTTGGTATTTCTAGGAACCAGCACCGTAAAGTCCGCGCTCCAGATTGCTGGCCCGGAAGGAAGGTAGTTGAGCAACAGGCGTTGTTCGTCGCTCAGTGGCTCACCTGACACCTTGGCCTGTTCCGCTATCCGGCCGATCACGAAGCTGAGAGCTGAGTCTAAGTCTGCCGTTCGGTCCATTAAGCCTCATGGATTGTCGCTTCCTTACGTAACGAAGCAGCGTAGCTGTCGCGACCATGCGTTGTCACTTAGAACCCTTTCGTTGATGCATCGGAAGCACCGTGCCGAGGCGCTGTTCTTGGGCAAGGGACGGCAACTCACAGGAACCCGCGGTGTCTAAGCTTGCAAGGTGTAGGACTTGAAGCGTTCTAATTCCTGCCGTGCGAGAATAGCTTGAACTGGAGGACGCCGTGTTGCCAAAATCCTTCCGCTATTTCTGGGTCGCTGTAGTTCTTTGTGCGGGCTGCGCTCACAAAGCTGCGACTTACCAGAAGGCGACTGGCTTGTCAGAGGGCGAAGGTGGGCAGGTTTCCTCTGCCGATTATGCCCGTGTAGCGCGCCTTGGACTGAGCGGGGCTGGTGGAGGCGGAGGGGCAGTTCTTGCGGCGTCGCGATTCGTGGCCGTGCGGCACAAGCTGGAAATCGTCGAGCCAGGCTCCGGGCTAGCACAATCGATCGAAGCCGTGGTTGCGTTTTGCGGGACCATTCAGTGCGGGGTGCTCTCTTCGAGCGTCACCAATGAAACGGCGGTGTTGTCCCCCTCGGGGAACATCACGGCGCGTGTCGCGCCGCAAGACCTGAACAAATTCCTGGATTTCGTTGGGAAACAAGGACAAATTGCGCGGCACGCCACGGAATCGGAAGACAAGACTGCGGCGGTCGTGGACGTCGAAGCCAAACTCAAAAACCAGACTGAGTTTCGCGACAGTCTGCGCAGGATGCTGACCAAGCCCGGCGTCAGCGTGGCCGACCTGCTGCGGAAGCTCAGGCGGAGCTCGACAGCGAAGCCACGCAGCGCAAGGTCCTCGCCAACGAAACCGAAAAGGTGTATGTCGAAATCGTCTTTCACGCCGAACAGCGGACGATTAGCCGCGGCTCTTTCGCGTCCGTCGGCGAAGCGCTGCGGGATTTCGGCTCTGTCCTTGGCGACAGCCTCGCCGCTCTCATTACTGCCGTCGCGGCCATCATTCCCTGGTTGATCGTGATCATTCCCGGGTTATGGTTCTTGACCAAAGCCATTCGCCGGTTCCGGGAGCGTCGGCGTGCTGCGAAGGCAGCCACACCAGCCGCGTAGTCTAGCGGGGCATCTCGATTTCTGCCGCTTCACCAATGCATGTTGGCGGGTGGTTTTTGCATCCCCTTGCTTATTTACCGGGACCCTTCCCCTCGGACAACTTGAACCCCCTGCTTCAACCCTGCCACCCGAAGCTCTCACCCATTCAAGCTCTCGGCTTTAACTCACTTAAAACTAAAAACTAAGAACTAACAACCCTCCTCTTCCGCGTGACCTTTTTCCTAGCCGACAGTTATATTGTCAGAGCCAAGATGGCCACACGACGACCGGCACGAAAGGCTTCGGCGAAGGGCGTGGAGGAAGGTGTGCCCCTGGGCACTGGCCAAATCGCCGAGCCCAGGCTGGTACAGGCCGCACAAAGTGACCCGGCAAAATTCGATGCGCTCTACGAGCTTCATTTCGAGCGCGTGTACGCGTTTGCGGCAAGCCGAGTGCGGGACCGGGCCACAGCCGAAGATGTGACGTCGGAGGTGTTTCACAAGGCGCTGGCCAACCTGCCGACTTATGAATGGCGCGGCGTGCCATTCCTAGCGTGGCTGCTGCGGATCGCGGCGAACGCTATCGTCGATCACGCCAAACGCGCCGCGCGGGAGCTCCCTGCCCCGGACGATCCGCCGGAGCAGGCGAACGACCCCAATGTGCAAGCCTCTGAGATGCGCGCGATTGAGCATCGCGCCCTGTTGTTCCGGTTGGTGGGGCAGCTTCCGGCGATTCAGAAGCAAGTGGTGCTCGAGCGATTCGTGGAACAACGAAGCATAAAGGAAATTGCGCAGCGGCTTGGAAAGACGGAAGGAGCTGTAAAGCAATTGCAATTGCGCGCGGTGCAGAATCTGCGGGCGCAGATGGAGGGCAGCCATGGCTAAGCGCTCCCTCGCTTTGCAACTCGATGAAGTGGTGCAGGCGATGCTCGTGTCGCTGCAACCACGCTCGGAAAAAGAACCGAACCGCGAGTTGGCTTCGCTGCAGCGCGTGGCTCAGGAATTGCGTGACCTGCCGCGCGAACAGTTTCGAGCAGCATTGAAATCCGATTTGCAAAGGAGAGCGTCGATGAGCGAAAGCACAGCAGCAGCAAAAACAGGAATGGGGGAAGCGCAAGCGAGAGCCATTCATTACCTGCGGCCGGGATTGACGTCCATTACACCTTACATCATCGTTCGAGGTGCAGCACAGTTCATCGAATTCTTGAAATCTTCGTTCGAAGCTACGGAGCGGATGCGCGTGCCGACGCCCGACGGAAAAATCATGCACGCGGAAGTGGCGATCGGCAACGGCGCGATCGAGGTGAGCGATGGAAGCGAGGCGTACCCGGCCGCGCCGCAGGCGATTCACCTGTATGTGGACGACCCTGATGCAGCGTACGCACGTACGCTGCAAGGCGGCGCCACCTCTTTCTACGCGCCGACCGACGACCATCCCTCAGGAGATCGCTGGGGCGCGGTCAAAGACCCCTTCGGCAATCATTGGTACATCGCCAAGCCTCGTGGATGGACGCCCGGGCCGGAGGGTTTGCGCTCGGTCCAGCCGTATTTGCACCTGCGGGAGGCGGATAAGATGATTCCATTTTTGGAGGCGGCGTTCGGGGCCGAGGCGATGGGGGTACACAAATCGCCGGAAGGCATCGTGCACCATGCAACGATTCGAATCGGGAACGCGACGCTGGAAATTGACGAGGCGCACGGAGAATTTCAGCCGATGCCGTGCCACCTGCATATTTACGTGCCGGACACGGATGCGGTTTACGCGCAGGCGCTGCGTGCGGGCGCCAGTTCGATTGACGCGCCGCGCAACGCGCCCTACAGCGACCGCGCCGCAGGAGTCAAAGATGCGTGGGGGAATAGCTGGTTTATGGCAACGTATCTGGGGCAGTGAGAAACCGCCACCAAAAAAGTGCGGCAATCTATCGCGCTCCGGGCAGAGAAGCGAAGAGAGATTCCTCGCTGCGCTCGGAATGACGGAAGAGTGATTAAGCGGCGGATTCGGAGCGGAAGACGCGCTGGAAACGCGGGCCGGTAAATTGGACGCCGACGAGTTTTTCTCTTCCGGACTCCGAATCGCAAACATGGACTACGCGGCCGTGCGTGGCGAAGTCCGTCTCGTTCATTCTAGCGCCGGCGAAACGGTTTCCATTCGAAGGGCCTCCCGCCCGTTCCGGCTGAGCGCGGCGCGAACCGTATTGCGATAAAGGGATGCGGATTTCGAGGTCGGAGCCGATAGCGACGTCGAAACGCGTGACGAAAGCGGCGCCGTTGCGGCAGAGATTTTCGCTGGAAGTATCTTCTTCGAAGGCGAAGCCGTGGGCGTCGCGGCCGCGGACTTTGAGCGGCAGGCGGACGGAAATTCTACGTTCCGAGCGTTGCTTCGAAACGGTGGTGCTCGCGAGCGGGACCATGGGCTGGGTCCTCCTCTACTTTTGCAGCGACGCGGCCCTCGTTTCTGGCGACCGCAGAGCGGTCATCTTTTTCGGCGGCCGTAAGAGGGCCAACGAAAAAGCGTTCCACACCTTCGAGGACTTCACCGGGCGTTCGCGCCGCGTGTACAATCCGACGAAGTTCGCTGCCGTTCCCCACGCCATGAGTAAACCAGCAAGCGAACTGCTTCATTTTGCCTATGGCGTCGGGCAGGCTGGCAGCATTAATTTTCCTATAGTAGCCCATCAGTAAACAGTAGCGGGCGTCGTCGGTGGGGACGTCGTAGCGGCCGGTTTCGGCGAATTGCTGCATCTGCGAAAAAATCCACGGGTTGGTGGCGGCGGCGCGGCCGATCATGACGGCGTCGCAGCCGGTTTCGCGAACCATGCGCGCGGCGTCTTCCGGCTTGTTGATGTCGCCATTGCCAATGACGGGAATTTTTACAGCTTGCTTGACGGCGGCGATGATGCTCCAGTCCGCGGCGCCAGTGTAGCCTTGCTCGCGGGTGCGGGGATGCACGGCGACGGCTTCCACGCCGATGCTTTCGGCCATTTTCGCGACGTCGACGGCAACGATGGAATTTTCGTCCCAGCCGGCGCGGAGCTTGATGGTCAGCGGAATTTTCACGGCGGAGCGGACCGCCTTGAAAATATCTTCGAGAAGCGGAAGATCGCGGAGCAAACCGGAGCCGCCGCACTTGACGACTTTTTTGGCGGGGCAGCCGAGGTTGATGTCCACGGCGTCGTAGCCAAGATCCTCGACCATTTTCGCGGCTTCGGCCATGACAGCGGGATTCGCGCCGAAAAGTTGCGCGGTGATGGGATGCTCGTCTTCCTGGAAGTAGAGATAGCGCAAAGTTTTCGCGGCGCTGCGCGTGATGCCTTCGGAGCTGGTGAACTCCGTCATGAGCAAGCCGCAGCCGCCGAGCCCGCGAATGACGCGGCGGAAGAGCGTGTCCGTCACGCCAGCCATAGGAGCGAGAACCGCGGCGGGACGGATGGTGCGGTCGCGAATTTGCAAGCTCGCCGGAATCATCTATCTCAGTTTAGGCTGGTGCGTATAGTGTAGCAAGACGATGCGCGACCAGTGTTCCCTCGTCCAGCCAAATAGAATTGCTCGAAAATCGTGTTTGCAAATCATGAATACTGTGTAATAATAACTCTAGGGTTAATATACGGCTGGACGCGATTTCACCGTTTTTCATTTTGAGCCCCATTTTCCCGTGACATCTCTGGTCACCTTCTTTCTCTGTGACCTCCGTGCTCCGGCCCTGTGTTCTCTGTGTTCTTTTTCCTTTCAACTTTCGACTTTCAACTCCTCGAATCCCAACTTTGGATCCAAAAATGAAGAACAAAAAACCGAACGCCGAAGTTGTCTGGACACAATTGGAAGACCTGCTCGTGCCGCGCCTGTCGGTGATCGACCGCGCCATCTATTCTCATCTCCTGCGGCACAGCCGGCTGGAAGGAAAACTCTGCCTGCGCTTTTCGATTCGATGGCTGGCGCGCCATATCCGGCTATCCGCGGGACCGGTGCGCGGTGCGGTGCGCCGACTCGTGGCCCAAGGCGCTTTGCGTTTGGTTCAACGCAGCAAAACGGGGCACGTGGTGGGGGTGCGGCCGCCCGAGGAGATTCGCCCTGAAAAGCTGAATGGCGTCGAGCACCGGCCCGCTGATTCCTACCGCAACCTGGTCTCGAGCTGCAAGCGGACAAGGGAAAAGCTCCGCCCAAAAGCGTTTTTCGGAATCAAGGCGCGGCTACCCGCCCATGCATCACGAGGATCACGATGGTAGACGTTTCGCCGGAATCTTCTCGAGCGTTTGTATGGTGATCTGCTTATAACCCCCTTCGACGCGGACCACCATTTGATTTTTGTCGCCGACCGGCATTTTCAGTTCCATCGGGTCGTGTTTCTCCATGACAGTACCGGAGGCGCGGACGCGAGCATTCAGGAGACTCTTGAGCCGCTGATTGCCATCCGCGGGAAAGTACAGAATGCCATTGTCCGTGGCGATTGCGAGAGGCACACCGCGCACCAAGCAGGCCGCTCCACAGTCTTTGTGAGATGCGGCTGTGGCCGCGGAAGCATGCAACATGAAACATGCAGCATCGACCACCTTGCCGGTGACAGTGAGGGAATCGGACGAAGCGGTCTGGCGGGGAGTTTCGGAACCGGCAGCCTTGGGAAGACGATCGCTCGGGTGGAAGGCAGCATTGATCAAGCGCGCTTGCGGATAGGTTAGACGCTTACGGGAGAAACCTGCGATGTCCCGTTCTTGCCTTTCTTCCTCATCGTCACGCTTCGAGATGCTTGGGCAAGGGGACGGCTGCACCGAACCCGCGTAGGTTAGACAGCGGTTGTTCTCGAAGGTATTCGCGCCCGGAGTCGAGAGATCTTGAATATCCGCGCCGATCTCTCATTAGGAGGACATTTCTATCGTGGAGAAAAGGGGACATTATCATCGGGGTACAACAGCGGACAGGGACAGCGGAAGTCCCAGCCTTGGCAACGTCAAGGTGCTTGTGTAAAAAGGCGGAGGGCGCGATTTTGTTTTCTGCGCGTCGTTTGTGGGGACGCCCCGGTAGAACCGAC
>Ga0209468_1001279_pt1 | contig 11157 bp, 9 predicted proteins | sample GraSoiAngelo_102_FD_185871 | JGI IMG/M metagenome (GOLD analysis project Ga0209468, IMG submission 185871) | Grasslands soil microbial communities from the Angelo Coastal Reserve, California, USA - 14_0903_02_40cm (SPAdes) (version 2) | ecosystem: Environmental > Terrestrial > Soil > Grasslands ...
GAGCCCTTAGGCGTCTTCGGCGGCGTCGAGCCGCCTCAGCCGCAACCCCTCTCCCTACCCTCTCCCCTAAAGGGGCGAGGGGTTTTGCTTCAAACACTCGGAACCAGGAATGATGACAGACGAAAAGGCGGTCCTCCAGCGCCTGCGCAAGATTGCGCCGGAGAAGCGGGGAATGGCGCTGTTCGCGATCGGCGAGGCGCTGGTGAAGACCCTCGACGGATATTGGCCGACCTGGGCGCATGAGGGTCAGGCGCCGCCGAACGACGATTGGGACGTGTGGGTGATGCTCGCCGGGCGCGGGTTCGGCAAGACGCGGGCCGGGGCGGAATGGGTGAGCGCCCGGGCGCGGGAGAATCCGGAAGCGCGGATCGCTCTGGTCGCCGCGACTCCGATGGAGGCGCGCCGGGTGATGGTCGAGGGGCGCGGCGGCCTGTTCGCCGCCGCGCGCGACGGCGAGGAACGGCGCAAGATGCACTGGGAGCCCTCGCTCGGCCGGTTGACCTTCGCCAGCGGCGCGGAGGCGTTCGTCTATTCAGGCGCGGACGGGGAGACTTTGCGCGGTCCCGAGCATCATTTCGCCTGGTGCGACGAGCTCGCCAAGTGGAAGCAGGCCGAGATTGCGTGGGATAATTTGCTGCTGGGGCTGCGTGCGGGCAAGCGACCCCGCGCGATCGTGACGACGACTCCGCGCCCGGTGCCGGCGCTTCGGCGCGTGCTCGCCATGTCCGGGGTTGTTCTGACGGGCGGAGCGAGTCGCGACAATCCACACCTCGCCGCCGCCTTCATCCGGATGATCGAGGAGGTGCACGGAAAGACCCGCTTCGGGCGGCAGGAACTGCTCGGCGAATTGATCGAGGATCTGGGCGGCGCGCTATGGCCGCGCGCCCTGATCGAGGCGAGCCGAGCCGAGCCGCCGCCACGGGAGGCGCTGAGGCGGGTGGTGATCGGGGTCGATCCGCCGGCCACGGCCGATGGCGATGAATGCGGGATCGTCGCCTGCGGGATCGACGAAGGCGGAACCGCCTATGTGCTCGGCGACCACAGCGCCGGCGGCCTCTCGCCCGAGCAATGGGCGCGCAAGGTGGCCGGAGCGGCGGAAAAATGGGCCGCCGACCGGGTGATCGCCGAGGGCAATAATGGCGGCGAGATGGTGGAGAGCGTGCTGAAGGGCGCGGGGCTGAGGCTGCCGGTCAGGCGGGTCCACGCGCGGACGGGAAAGAGCGCGCGTGCCGAGCCGATCGCCGCCTTCTTCGAAAGCGGCGAGGCGAAATTCGCCGGGCGGTTCCCGGCGCTCGAGGACCAACTGGCCGGGCTCGTGGCCGGCGGCGACTATCAGGGTCCAGGCCGCTCCCCCGACCGCGCCGACGCCTGCATCTGGGCGCTGACCGAATTGCTGCTCAGCCCGCGAAGGGAGCCGCGGATCAGGGCGCTTTAGGAGGCGGCTTCTATCCTCCCCTCGATTCCCGAGGGGAGGGGGACCATCCGCAGGATGGTGGAGGGGCACCCCCTTCAACAGAAGGTCCCCTCCACCGCGCTACGCGCGGTCCCCCTCCCCAGGAAATCCTGGGGAGGAACTGGAAGCCGTCCCCGCCTCCCGCCCACCAAATCCGCAGCTTTTGGCTAACACCATCTTAACACCTTGCGCCTTAACTCGGCGGCGAAGAGACGCGTGCACGAAAAGGGATGGTGACGATGACTGAGGCGTCGGGCAAGGGCCAGGGCATCAGCTACGAGAAGAGGCTCGCTCTGTTCGCGGCCGACAGCGACCTCGTCGCCGACTGCCGCGAAATCTGGGAGCTGATCGTCCACGGCAGGGAAGACATCGCGCGTCAGTTCTGGATCCAATATTCACGCTCGGAGGACGTCGCGCGCAAGATCGAGGGCGACAAGCTCGACGAGCTCACGGCACGGATCGTGCCCTATCTCGCCGCCAAATATGGAAACCTTTCCGATCCCGCCTGGACGGATTCGGTCAGCGCCTATGTCGCCTCCGCGGCCTCGGCCGGAATCTCCCTGACCTCGCTCTTCGCCGGAGTCGCCGCGGGCGCTCAGACCGCGCACGACCTGCTCATCCGGGCGCTGATCGGCGAGCCGGAGCGGTTGGCGCGGCTCGGCAAGGCGCTGACCCAGGCGACGGTGCTCGAGATCGACGTCTTCTCCGACCATTATGACGCGCTTCGCAAGCGCGCCGAGGCCGAGCGGCGCACCGCCCAGGGCTCCGACTTCAACAAGGAAATCATGACCGTGGTCGAAAAGACCACCAGCGGCAGCCGCAAGGTGCGCACCCAGGCGGCCGAGGCGAGCAATGCGGCGCGCGGGATGCTCGGCAAGACCAGCGAGGTCGCCGCCGCCGCCGAACAGTCGGCGGTCGCGATGCGCGAGGCGGCGCAGACCGCGGCGGGGCTGATCATGGCCATCGAGGAAGCTCGGAACGAGGTCGAGGTCGCCGCCGGGGTCGCGGTGCGCGCCGGCGACCAGGCGAGCCAGGCGGTCAAGGTCAGCCAGGCCCTTTCCGCCCATGTCGAGGCGATCGAATCGATCCTGGGGCTGATCCGCGACATCGCCGGCCAGACCAATTTGCTCGCGCTCAACGCGACGATCGAGGCGGCGCGCGCTGGCGACGCGGGGCGCGGCTTCGCGGTCGTCGCCCAGGAAGTGAAGAGCCTCGCCAGCCAGACGGCGCGGGCCACGGACGATATCACCTCGAAGATCGCCGCCATCCAGTCGGCCACCAAGCAGACCCTCGAGGCCAACGATTCGATCCAGGGGACGGTCGAGGAGGTTCAGGTCAGCGCCGACCGGATCCGCAAGGCGATGGAGATGCAGGCGCAGACGGTGACCATGATCACCGCGGCGGTCGACGAGACCGCGCTCGCCGCCGATTCGATGAGCTCGACGATCGCCGCGATCCGCTCCGACACCGAGAATGTGGCGAGCGAGATCGACGAGGTCGCCAAGAGCTTCGGCGAGGTGGATGAGCAGATGGCCAAGTTCAAGCTGAGCGCGGGCCGCTTCGTCCAGAATTTCGCGGCCTAGGCTTTTCAGCCCCCCACGGCGCGCCTATCCCGCGTGCCATGAGCGAACCTCTCCACATCCTCGTCACCGGCACCAGCCGGGGCATCGGCGAATCCATCCTCGAAGCGTTCGCCGGGCACCGCGCCGTCGGCCACTCCACCGCGGGAGGCGGCGGCAGGATCGCCGCCGACCTCTCCCGCCCGGGCGTCGCCGAGGGGCTGTGGGGCGAGGCGCTGGAACGGCTCGAGGGGCGGATCGACGTGCTGGTCAACAATGCCGGCGTTTTCGAGGCGGCGCCGATCGATCTTGCCCACGGCGAATGGGTCGCGGGGTGGGAGCGGACTCACCGGATCAACCTGTTCGCCGCGGCCGAGCTCTGCCGCCTCGCGGTGCTTCACTTCCGCGGACGCGGAAGTGATGGCCGGATCGTCAACGTCGCCAGCCGCGCGGCCTATCGCGGCGACAGCCCCGACCATTGGCATTATGCTGCGTCCAAGGCCGGCATGGTGGGAATGACCAAGACCATCGCCCGGAGCTACGCGGCCGAGGGAATCTACGCCTTCACCGTGTGCCCCGGCTTCACCGTCACCGGAATGGTCGAGGATTATATCGAGAGCCGCGGCGGGCTCGCCTCGCTGGGCGACCTGCCGATCGGGCGACCGGCGACGACGGCGGAGATCGCCGAGACGGTGCGCTGGCTTGCTCTCGACGCGCCCGCATCGGCCACCGGAGCGGTCATCGACGTCAATGGAGCGAGCTTTGTCCGCTAGCGCCTGGAAGGTCACCCTCCCCTGCACCAAGGCGGAGGCCGAAGCGCTGACGGGCGACATCGCGCAGCTCGCGGCGATGGATTCGCCGCCGGTGCTGATGACCAGCGAGGCCGACGGCGAGAAGTGGCGGCTCGACGCCTATTTCGAGCTCGCGCCGACCCGCTCCGACGTGGACCTGCTGCACTTCCTCGTGCCGAGCTCGGCGGCGACCGATGCGGTGATCGAGCGGCTGCAGGAGCAGGATTGGGTGACCTTGAGCCAGCAGGGGCTGGAGCCGATCCGTGCCGGGCGCTTCTTCGTCCATACGCCGGCCCATCGCGATGCCGTGCCGGCGGGCGCCGTGGCGTTCGAGATCGACGCCGGGCGCGCGTTCGGCACCGGCCAGCACGAGACGACCACCGGCTGCCTGCTCGCGCTCGACCGGCTGAAGGCGACCGGCGCCAGCTTCTCCGACCTCGCGGACATCGGCACCGGCACCGGGCTGCTCGCCTTCGCGGCCATGCGGCTGTGGCCCGCGGCGAGAGCCGTCGCCTCGGACATCGACCCGGTGGCGATCGAGGTCGCGGCCGGCAATGCGAAGGTGAACCGGATCCCGGTCGGACGGGCTCGCGGCCAGGTGGAGCTGATCGTGGCGGCCGGCCTCGACCACCCGCGGCTGAAGGATCGCGCGCCCTACGATCTGCTCATCGCCAATATCCTCGCCGGGCCGCTGATCGCGATGGCGCCGGCGCTGGCCGGCGCGCTGGCGCCGGGCGGCCGGCTGATCCTCGCCGGCCTGCTCGATTCGCAGGCGGGCGCGGTCTCGGCCGCTTATCGCCGGCAGGGCATGATGGCCGCGGGCAGGATCGACCGCGGCGATTGGCCGACCCTGGTGATGCGCAAGCGGCGGGCGACGGGCTGGCGGTAGATTTGAGCAGTCATTGCGAGGAGCGAATCCAGCGGGCCTCGGATGCCGCACTGGATTGCTTCGCTACGCTCGCAATGACGGGGTGAGGCTTAGCGGGGGCCCCACTGCCGCCGCTGCTCTTCGCTGATCAGCACCGCTTCGTGGCAGCCGTCGACGACCCGGTCGACCGCAAACAGGGCGCGGCCGGGCGGCTCGCGGTCGAGCCGGGTGCCGTCCCGCCGCTCGCCCCGCGCGACCTGCTGCTGGATCGGGGTGCAGCGCGGGCGCTGCTGAAACCGGTTCATCCGGTCGAGGCTGGGCGGGGCCTGTTGCGCCGCCTCCGCGCGAGGCCCGGCCTCGGGCGCGGCGGGTGGGGCGGCCGTGGCCGTCAGGGGCAGAAAGGCCAGGGCCGCCGCCGCGATGATACGCATGGCTCGTCTCCTTTGCTGGCGCGCTTATAACGCACGAAGCGGCGAAAATCAGCCGCCCGCTTCGGCGACGATCCTGAGCCAGGCCGCCTCGTCGATCACCTCGATACCCAAATCGGCGGCCTTCTTGAGCTTCGAGCCCGCGCCTGGGCCGGCGACGACGAGATCGGTCTTCTTCGAGACGTCGCCCGCCGCCTTGGCGCCGAGCTTTTCCGCCTGGGCCTTGGCCTCGTCGCGGGAGAGCGCTTGGAGGCTGCCGGTGAAGACCACCGTCTTGCCGGTCACGGGGGACTGGCGGACCTCGTGGACGACGTCAGCCACGGCGACGCCCGCCGCGAAGATCGCCGCCAGCGCCTCGCGGTTATGCTCCTCCTCGAAGAAATCGAGCAAGGCATTGGCGACTTCGGGGCCGATATTCTGCGTGGCGACGGCCTCGACGATCGCCTTGTCGCGCCGCTGGCTGAATTTCCGCTCGTCCTCGCCGAGCACCGGCTGCATCTCGCGCCGGACCCCGAGCGCGGCCTCGATCATCGCCACCAGGCCGTCCCAGCTTCGGTAGCGGCGGGCGAGATCGCGCGCCGTGACCTCGCCGACATGGCGGATGCCGAGCGCATAGAGGAAGCGGTCGAGCGGCGGATTGCGCTTCGCGTCGATCGCATCGATCAGATTCTGCGCCGAAATCTCCGCCCAGCGCTCGCGGCTCAGCAGCTGTTCCTTGGTCAACGTGAATATGTCCGCGGGCGACTGGAGCAGGCCGTCGCGGAAGAAGCTTTCGATATTGGTGATCCCCAGCCCCTCGATATCGAGCGCGTGGCGGCTGACGAAATGGCGCAGCCGCTCGACGCGCTGGGCCGGACAGATCAGACCGCCGGTGCAGCGGACGTCGACTTCGCCCTCCTCGCGCACCGCGTCGGAGCCGCATTCGGGGCAGGCGCGGGGGAAGATGTAGGGCGGCCGCTCCTCGCCCGGCGTGAGATTCTCCAGCACCTGCGGGATCACGTCGCCGGCGCGCTGGATCAGTACCCGGTCGCCGACCCGCACGCCGAGCCGGGCGATCTCGTCGGCATTGTGGAGCGTCGCGTTGGTCACGGTCACTCCGCCGACTCCGACCGGCTTCAGTCGCGCCACCGGGGTCAGCTTGCCGGTCCGGCCGACCTGGATATCGATCGCCAGAAGCTCTGTCTCCGCCTTCTCGGCCGGGAATTTATGGGCCAGCGCCCAGCGCGGGGCCCGGGCGACCTGGCCCAAGCGGCGCTGCCAATCGAGCCGATCGACCTTGTAGACGACGCCGTCGATGTCGAACGGCAGGTCCGCCCGCCCGGCGCCGATCTTCTGGTAGTGCGCCATCAGCCCCGCAATGTCCGAGACGCAGGCGATATCATCGGCGATCGGCACGCCCCAGCTCTCGATCGCGCGCATCACACCGAGTTGGGTGTCGGCGGGAACCGCCGAGGCCTCGCCCCAGCCATGGGCGTAGAAGCGCAAGGGGCGCGAGGCCGTGACTGCGGCGTCCTTCTGGCGGAGCGAGCCGGCGGCGGCGTTCCTCGGGTTGGCGAACTGACGCGCCTTGTCCGGGTCCTCCGCCTCGGCCAGCAGGCGAGCGTTGAGCGCGGCGAAATCGGCCTTGGACATGTAGACCTCGCCGCGGACCTCGAAGATTTCGGGGATCTCGTTCCCCGAGGGCAGTGGTCCGGCTGCGCCGGACCCTGGGCCCCGGCCTTCGCCGGGGAACAGGTGCTGGGGAATGTCTTCGATGGTCCCGACGTTGGGCGTAACGTCCTCGCCGGTGGTGCCGTCGCCGCGGGTGGCGGCGAGCACGAGCGCGCCTTTCTCGTAGCGAAGCGAGCAGGAGAGGCCGTCGATCTTGGGCTCGGCGGTGAGCTTCACATCCTCGCCTTCGGGCAGGCTCAGGAAACGCCGCACGCGGGCGAGGAAGTCGGCCACCTCGTCTTCCGAGAAGGCGTTTTCCAGGCTGAGCATCGGCAGCGCATGGCGGACCTTGGCGAGCGCTCCCGTAGGCGTCGCGCCAACGACTTTGGACGGGCTGTCGTCACGCACCAGATGCGGAAACTCGGCCTCCAGCGCGGAATTGCGCCGAACGAGCGCGTCGAACTCGGCATCGCCAATCTCGGGCGCGTCATTGTCGTGGTACAGGCGGTTGTGCCGCGCGATCTCGTTGGCGAGACGCTCCAGCTCGGCGGCGGCTTCGGCGTCAGTCATCGCGCGGGCCGGGGAATCCAGATCGAGCAGGAAAGTCCCCACGTCGCGGGGGTGCCATCGGGCATGCGGACGCGCTTGAAGCATCCCCCCAGCGGGAAGTCGCGGCTGAGCCAATAGCCATCCTGGCCGGCATTCTGCTCATAGGAGTGGACATTCGCGCGCTCCAGAAAGGTCCAGAACCGCTCGGCAGCCTCGTCGGTGCAGGTATATTTGTGGCTGTCGTCCGTTTCGCTGACCTCACCCGTCTCGATCGCGTTCGCGAGGCATGCCTCGATCAGGCCCGGCACGTGCTCCGGAAATGGCGTGGGCGCCGGGTCGGTAAGGGCCATGGCAGCGATCAGCAGCAACATGTCAGCTCTCCCTCCGGGCCAATTGCGGGGCGCGCGCACATCCACCTACCGGCCCTCACGCAGCCTCCAGCAGCCGCGAGGCCTGCGCGCGCGCCTCGTCGGTCACCTCGGCGCCGGACAGCATCCGCGCGATCTCCTCGCGCCGCCGCCCCGCGTCGAGCAGGTGGACGCCCGTTCGGGTAACCAGGCCGTCGTGGCTCTTTTCGATCAGCAGGTGGCGCGCGCCGCGGGCGGCGACCTGGGGGGAGTGGGTAACGACGAGGACCTGGCCGCGCGTCGCGAGGCGATGCAGGCGCTCGCCGACGGCGCTTGCGACCGCGCCGCCGACTCCGCGGTCGATCTCGTCGAAGATCATCGTCGTCGCCCCGCCTTTCTCGGCCAAAGCGACCTTGAGGGCGAGGATGAAGCGCGACAGCTCGCCCCCCGAGGCGATCCGGATCAGCGCCCCGAAGGGCGCTCCGGGATTGGTCGAGACTTCGAACTCGACTCGGTCGCGGCCCGAAGGGCCGGGCTCGGCCTCCGCGAAGGCGGTGCGGAAGCGCGCCTGATCGAGCTTGAGCGGCGCCAGCTCCGCCGCAACCGCCGAGTCGAGCCTGGCCGCGGCCGCCTTTCGCGCCTCGCCGAGCGCGGCCGAGGCCGCATCATAGGCGCTCCTCGCTTCAGCCAGATCGGCCTCGATCGCCGCGGTCCGGGCGCCGCCGGCCTCGATCGCTCCGAGCCGGCTTTTCAGGTCCTCGAGCAAGCCCGCCAGCGCGTCGGCTTCGACCCGGTGCTTGCGCGCCAAAGCGCGGATCTCGAACAGCCGCGCCTCGGCCTCTTCGAGCCGGGCCGGATCGTAGGCCAGAGCCTCGGCCGCACGCTCCAGCGCCGCTTCTCCGTCGGACGCCTCGATCAGCGCGCGATCGAGCGCCGCGAGCGCCTCGGCGAGCGCGGGATGGTCTGCCGCGATCCGGTCCAGCCGCCGCGCCGCCTGGCGCAGCTGCGCAAGGCCGCCTTCCGATCCCTGGAGCAAGGCGGCGACCGTTCCGAGCTCGTCGCCGAGCCGAGCGCCGGCCTGCATCGTCGCGCGAAGGCCGGCCAATTCCTGCTCCTCGCCGGGGCGGGGATCGAGGCGTCCTATCTCCTCCACTGAATGTTCGAGCCATTCGCGGTCGCGCGCCGCGGCTTCGGCCTCTGCCTGGGCGGCGGCGAGCGCGTCCTCGAGCGAGCGCATCCGCCGCCACGCCGCTTCGGCCGCGCCGGCGTCGACCCTGCCGTAAGCGTCGAGCAGGGCGCGGTGGCCGCGCGGGTTGAGCAGGCCGCGATCGTCGTGCTGGCCGTGGATCTCGACCAGGCTCGCGCCCAACTCGCGCAGCAGGCCGGCCGAGACGGGCTGGTCGTCGACGAAGGCGCGGCTTCCACCGTCGGACTTGACCGTGCGGCGGATGACGAGGGGTTCGCCGGGCTCGTGGCTCAGGCCGTTCTCGTCGAGCGCGGCGAGCGCGGGATGATCGGCGGCGACCTCGAAGGTGACGCTGACCGAGGCCTGGGGCTGGCCGGCGCGGACGAGGCCGCTGTCCGCCCGGGCGCCGAGCGCGAGGCCGAGCGCGTCGAGCAGGATCGACTTGCCCGCCCCGGTCTCGCCGGTGAGAACGCCGAGGCCCTGCCCGAACTCGAGGTCGAGCGTGTCGATCAGGACGACGTCGCGGATCGAGAGGCCGGTCAGCATGGACCAGTCTCTGCCACCGCCGGGCTCAGCGGATCAAGTCGCGGGAGTCTGCGCCGCGGCGGCCTGCTGGGGCGCGTGGCGCTGGATCAGATCGTAGGCGCGCTGATACCAGGGCGTGGTCGGGAAATTGGCGCCGAGCACCGCCGCCGAGCGCCGCGCTTCCTCGGGAATGCCGAGCGCGAGATAGGATTCGGTAAGGCGCATCAAGGCTTCCGGGGCGTGGCTGGTGGTCTGATATTCGTCGACCACCGCGCGGAACCGGATCGTCGCCGCCAGCCACTGCCGGCGGCGCTGGTAGAAGCGGCCGATCTCCATCTCCTTGCCGGCGAGGTGATCGCGGACCAGATCGACCTTCAGCCGGGCGTCGGCGGCATAAGGCGTGTCGGGATAGCGGCGGACGACCTCGCCAAGCGAATCGAGCGCCTGGCGGGTCACGGCCTGATCGCGGGTCACGTCGCTGATCTGCTCGTAATAGTTGAGCGAGATCAGGTAGAGCGCGTAGGGCGCGTCGCGGTTGCCCGGATGGATCGAAAGGAAGCGGCGAGCGGATTCGATCGACTTGGTGTGATCGGCGGCGGCGTAATAGTTGAACGCGCTCATCAGCTGCGCTCGGCGGGCCCAGATCGAATAGGGATGCTGGCGCTCGACCTCGTCGAAGATGATCGCGGCCTGGGCGTAATTGCCCTGGCGCATCCGCTCCCACGCCGCGTTGTAGAGCGTGTTGACGTCGCGCGCGACGTAACGGGTATCGGCCTTGGTCCGCCCGCCTCCGCCCATGCAGGCGCAAGCGCTGAGAGGAACGAGGCTTGCGGCGATCGCGACGAACATCGCGGCACGGGTTTTGATCTGCATGGCGGGCTTCTTAGCGGAGGGTCGGGCAGAGGCCAAGCGGCCTTGAGGCCATCTGAACGCCGGGGCGATGAACCCGCGTTTAATGGGAGGCGTCCTTAACCCTGGATTTGCTATGACGCCGGCGATGCTGCGCGTCCTGACCCTCGCCACGCTCTTCCCGAACGGCGCGCGCCCGACGCTGGGCGTGTTCGTCGAGCGGCAGACGCAGGGCCTGGCCGCGCTGGAGGGCGTGGAGGTCGAGGTCGTGGCGCCGGTCGGGCTGCCGGCATGGCCGCTTTCGCTCCATCCGCATTATGCCGACCTGCGGGGCCTTCCGATCGAGGAGATTCGCGGCGGGCTCAAGGTGCACAGGCCGCGCTACCGCGTGGCGCCGTGGCTCGGCCGGGCCCGCACCGCGAAAGTCATTGCCGACGCGCTGCTGCCGATGGTCCGCCGGCTTCGCGGGCGCTTTCCGTTCGATGTGATCGATGCGGAGTATTTCTGGCCCGACGGACCGGTCGCGATGCGCCTTGCGCGCGCCCTCGGCGTGCCTTTCTCGGTCAAGGCGCGCGGCAGCGATATCCACCTGTGGGGAAAGCGCCGGCGCATCGCCGCCGAGATTCTGGAGGCAAGCAAGGAAGCGGGCGGGCTGATCGCCGTCAGCGCCGCGCTGCGCGGCGACATGGCGGCGCTGGGCATGGATGCCGGCAAGGTGCGCGTGCATCGGACGGGCATCGATCTCGACCGCTTCCGTCCGCTGGATCGGGCGGCGGCCAAGGCGAGGCTCGGCGTCTCCGGCCCGCTGCTGGCCGCTGCGGGAGCCTTGGTCCCGCGCAAGGGCCAGGACCTCGCTTTGGCGGCATTGGCCCGGATTCCGGACGCGACCTTGCTGCTCATCGGCGGCGGTCCAGATCGGGCGCGTCTCGAGCGGCTGGCGGGGGAGCAGGGC
>Ga0209468_1001280_pt1 | contig 11149 bp, 10 predicted proteins | sample GraSoiAngelo_102_FD_185871 | JGI IMG/M metagenome (GOLD analysis project Ga0209468, IMG submission 185871) | Grasslands soil microbial communities from the Angelo Coastal Reserve, California, USA - 14_0903_02_40cm (SPAdes) (version 2) | ecosystem: Environmental > Terrestrial > Soil > Grasslands ...
GTCCAAGGTAAATCTCTGCAATCGAGCGTTCGCGCGATCAGCCACGACCAGCACTGGCGCTTCGCCACGGGTATCGACGCAGAGACCGTGCGGACAATCGAGTTGGCCGGGGCCCTTTCCCAAGCCGCCGAAGGCGCGAACAAATTCGGCCTTCTAGTTGTATTGGTTAATGTAACTGGAACCGTAGCCGTCACCGACGTAGATGTCACCGCCCGGGGCAATGGCCACGTTGGTTGGTTTGTAGCTAACCGCAGCCCCGTCTTTGGATTGATAGGCGGGCGATTCCGCCGGATAGCCCAAAGTGAAAACCTAAATTCTGGACTCCACCGACGATAAAAGAGAACAGAAATACGCACACTTCATTTCTGCGCCAACGCTGGCTTGTCCGTAACGAGTTGCGGGTCGGCGAATTGCAACCAGAAACCCATCATCTCTTCGTCGCTCGGCTCGCCCCACCGAAGTGCTTTGGACGGGTCGGGATTCTGCGGGTTGTTCTTGGAATTGTCGAAATAGGCCACGGTCATGAGTTTGGTGCCTTTCGGTAGCAAGAACTGATGCTTCAAGAAGTACGTCTCCTGCCACCGGAAGTCATAGTGTGGCACGTTGAGCAGAACCTCTTCGCGGCCATCCGGATAGATAGCCTTCGTCATCATGCTTTTCCCTCGAAAGTGCATATGCGCGGTGTAGGCCACTGCAGTGACGTCTTTAGGCAGGGTAAAGCACGAGGTCACGCGGTGATTGTCGTCGTTGGGAGGGATCAGAAACATGTTGTTCCAGATTTCGTACTGCGCGATTTCGTGCTTCACGGGTTCCCTGGCGAACACCAGCCCGATGCTGGTGTGATCCTTCAGATCCAGCCCATGATGATTGCTGTAATGAATCTGAAATTGCAGATACGCGCCAGCAGGAATGCGCAGAGCGTATCCTGGAGGCCTCGTCTCCGGCATGTGACCCGGCAGGTAGATCGCCGGCACTATGTTCAAATAGCCAGAAGGCTTGCCGGGAATCCCGCCGCCATCAGGTGTGGAACAGCCGTCGTCTATGACTGGGGCGTCAGGCCGGAGATGCAAAACTTTTCCGGTGCGATAGTGGTACTGATCGACGCCGGCGTCTTCCCGGGAGTGCTCCGCCATGTGTTTGTCCAATTCGGCTCGATCGACCACTGAAACGGTGGCATGATGCACCGCCCGCCGATCGCCCGGGAGCACTTCTCCGGACTGGATCCACTTCTCTTCCGTGAAATTCGTCGGGACGTAAATGTATTCGTAATCGTCTAGGGCCGTCTTCGGCACTAGAAATTCAGGAATGGTGAAAACGACGTCCGGCTTGATGTGCCAGCCCTGTTCGAGGGCTGGGGCGGGAGGCAAATCTCTGGCATCGCCCTTTTTCATTCCGCCCTTTACCCAGCCATCGATGGTGGCGACTTCGTCGTCGCTCAAGCGCGCGTCATTCATGAATTCGCCGACATTAGGGTCCGCATGCCAGGGCGGCATCTTGCGCTTCAGCACGCTATCGCTCATCATGCGAGCGAAGGGCAAAACCTCGTCGTAGGTCATGAGCGACATAGGCGCAACGTCGTTCGGACGATGGCACATGACGCAGTTCTGATTCAGAATCGGGGCGACATCCTTGCAGTAGGTGATTTCTTTTTGAGGCGGGAGGCGCTGTCCTCTGGTTTCTAGCGCCACGGTGCACAATCCAGCCAGGAAAAATATTGTGGTCGTTGCACGTAGTCCCATACTCCCTCTTGTCAAGGCACGCTATTCGTTAATTCCGGCTCACTCCCTCGGTGAATAGCGGCAACGGAGGAAATTGTACGCCTCTCTCACGCATGCGGACCCGAAAGATGAGACGAAAAACTGGCGGAGAGGGTGGGATTCGAACCCACGGTACGGTTTCCCGCACGCTCGCTTTCGAGGCGAGTGCTTTCAACCGCTCAGCCACCTCTCCGCGGTCGTTGTAGGTGTAATCGTAGCAGAGCGTTGCGTTTTTCGGCAATCGAGCGCTCGGTTCGCGCGTCAAGAAGGCGCTGGCGGGCCCAGGGCCGGCACACAAACTGAGTTCCAGAAGCTGAAGGATTCACAGGTCAGCGGCGTTCAGCGAAGAAGGATTGCAGGATGGAGGCGCAGTCCGCGGCGAGGACACCGGAAGTGATTTCTACATGGTGGTTAAGCCGAGGGTGGGAGAGGACTTCGAAGCAGGAGCGGACGGCGCCGCCTTTGGGATCGTCAGCGCCATAAACTAAGCGGGGGACGCGGGCTTGGAGGATGGCTCCTGCGCACATGCTACAAGGCTCGATGGTCACGTAGAGCGTGGTATCGGCAAGGCGGTAGTTTCCCAGAAGGCGGGCGGCTTCGCGAAGGACAACCATTTCCGCGTGGGCCGTGGGGTCATTGTCGCGGATGGTGCGGTTGCCGGATCGAGCGAGAATTTTGCCGCCATGGACCAGCACGGCGCCGATGGGGACTTCACCGGCGGTGGCTGCAGCGCGCGCTTCGGATAGACCCTCCTGCATGAACGTGCCGTCACTTTCCATCGCCGGAAAGAATAACACGCGAGAACAGCGGAGATTGATTTAACACAGCGCGGCAGAGCCGCAACCAAAGGTAGAAGGCGCTTCTGTTCTCGATAAGATGTGGTGGTTCTGCAAGAACGCCATATCGTCGGAGGACAGAAACGCCATGGAAGAGTTTATCGCGAAACACAGGGAAGAGATTGCGGGAGTACTGAGTGGCTTCGACCGGCTGATATTTCGGGGGACGCTGAGGTCGATCAGCTATCCGGAAGGGATGATGGGTTATCTGTGGGCCAAACAGGTGCGGCTGACGGAATTTGGCAGGCATGTGCTGCGGGTGAGCGAGCGCTTGAAGCAAGCGTGTCGAGCAAAGGCCGAGGCTCTGAAGCGGCCGATGAAGTATCTGGCCTCGGCAGGAGAGAGCAAGGAAGAGGTAGCGCGCGGGATCGCGGCACGAGAAAAGATCGAGGAAGGGTTGGTATGTGTGCTGAGTTGTGTAGAGCCTTGTCAGACGTTCGACGTCTATCGCAACCGGGAGACGCGCAAGCTGGAGTTGGTATCGCGCATCCGGAAGTGCCTGTTTTTGTATCACTACTGGATACATCGAGAGTTTGGATTTTTAAATGCGCGGATACAAACATGGTTTCCGTTCTCGAAACAGGTGTGTATGAACGGGCGGGAATGGCTGGCGCGGCAGATGGGGCGAGCGGAGATCCATCGATGTGGTGTTTCGGCAGGCGCACGTGTTGCGGCGGTTGTACCCGCGACTGGTGCACTACGGGATAACCACGCTGGGGAGCACCGACGTGCTGCGCTATCTGGGTCGGCCGGTGCGGCTGGACGGTGCAGTGCCGAAGTCGTTTCGTGGGGAAGTGAGTAGCGATTTGAAATGGCGCGAAGAAGGAATGCGCATCAAGCATAGCGTGAATGGGAACTCGGTGAAGCTGTACGACAAGGCGTTCACAGCGGTAGGCAGCGTGTTGCGGGCCGAGACCACCATCCACCGCGGGGGAGAGTTTCGGGTGTACCGCCGTAAAGAGGGGGATAGCAAAGGGAAGAAATCGTGGCGTGTCTTGCGAGGTGGAGTGGCCGATCTGCACCGCCGTGCGGAGATTTCCGAACGAGCGGCAGAGCGCTATCTGGATGCGCTGGCCGGTGTGGACGAACAGACCACCTTACAGGAATTGCTCGACCGGCTCGGACAGCCCAAGCAATGGAAAGGGCGGCGAGTGCGCGCCTTGCATCCATTAGGAGCAGACCGTGCGCTGTTGGAGACCATTTGCCGCGGGGAATTCATGCTGAACGGTTTTCGTAATCGGGATTTGCAGAGATTCTTCTTTGCTAAGGCGACCCAGGATCTGCGAGAGGCCCGTCGGCGCTCGGCGTGGGTCAGTCGGAAACTGCGGCTGCTCCGGGCGCACGGAATAATCCGCAAGGTCTCCGGCACCTATCGCTACCAACTGACGGAGACCGGGCGGAAAGCCGTCGCTGCCTTACTCACTGCCTTGCGCTCCACAGTCCGAGACCTTATACCGGAGGCCGCCTGAAATTCGTCGCCAGAAGGAAAGAAATCACAGATTAGTAGTACAGAGATCACAGAGTCCACAGAGAAGAGAGGGCGGACTGAAGTCCGCCCCTGCACGAAATATCTACGCGAAATTCCGACAGCTGTGGCTATGGCGGCTCATTGCTTCGGTGGCGGGAGGCGCTTCTCCATGGACTTGAGGCGCTCGCTCATTTCCTGAAGAAGGCGCTCGAGCTTTTCGAGTCGTTGCTCGGTCGTGACATTCTCACTGCCGGCATTTTCTCCGGATTCTTCGTCGGCATCTCCGGAACCGGGATTGCCGCGCGGTTTTCCATCCGCGGGTTTCTTCAGACGCGCAATTTGTCCTTTGATCATGGGCGTCATTTCGATGCTGAGGTCGTCGCTTTTCAGGAGAGCTTCGAGGGCGGGAATGGCGGTGGCATCGCCACGTCCTCCTAGGGCATAGATGGCAGCCATGCGAACGGGAAAGTGCGGCTCCGTGAGATAAGCGGCAATTTGCTTGGTGATGTCCTGATCGTCTTTCTGCAGCCGTGCCAGGCTGTTGATGGCCGCCCTGCGCGAATCGATGGGCTTGCCGGCAGCGGACCACTGCAATAGAAGCGGCACGGCCTTATCGTCTCCCAGGGAGCCGAGAGCACGAAGAGCGGCGTTGCGGAGGAAGCCGTCCGGGGAATCGGCGGCGACAGCGGCGTCGAGCGTCGCTAGGGCCGTTGGCGTTTTAACATGGCCCAGCGCTTGCAACGCCTCCGCGCGAGCACGATAGGATTCATCCTGTTTGGCGACGGCATTGAGCTTGGCCACAATCGCAGCATCGTCTTTGAAATTTCCCAGCGCGCTGACGACGCGACTGCGCACCCAGGGTTTATCGTTCGAACCCAGCGCGGAGAGGAGCAGTTTGGAGGCGGAAGGGCTGCCTAAGTGGCCAAGAGTGTCGGCAGCGGTGGCGCGAACTCCCCATGCTTTGTCATTGCGCAGTGTGTCGCCGAGCGCCCCTACGACTTCTTCATCGCCCTTCATCTTGCCGAGGGCCACAACGGCGTCGGCGCGATCGCCGAGGTCCGCGGCGTTTTTCAATTGATAGAGCCACTCTTTCTTTTCTTTGTGGAATTCAGCGGATTTGAGGACCTGACCGCCCTTGTCGAAGAGAACCATCAGCGGAGCAGAATCCGCGGGCAGGGGAAAAGTCTGCTTCTCCTTCGCAACCGTGATGTTGTAGAGCTTGGGCCCTGACCCGGTCGTGATTTCAACCTCCACCGGGACGCGGAATAAGCCCACGCGGCCTTCAACCGTTTGCGTTTGCTTAACTGTGAGCGCGACTTGATGTTTCTCGGCATCGTAGGAATAGCTCAAGTCAAATTTCGGCGCGCCCGCACCGTATAGCCATTGGCTGAAGAATTGGTCGACGTTGGTGTGAGTGGCGTCTTCGACGACCTTGGCGAAATCGGCAGTGACAACATTCTTGCCGCGATTCGCTTCGAGATAATGCTTCAGCGCACGGTAAAAAGCGTCTTCACCGAGCTGATGGCGGAGCATGTACAGAACCCATCCGCTCTTGCCGTACGCATTGCCGTCGAATTCGCTGGAATCGTCGAAGTCGTGGCGCACGATCGGCTTGTTCCAGAGATTGCTGCTTCCGAACCACTCGCGGGTGTTGTTCCAGCGCTCGTAATCGGCTTGATCCTTGCCGAAGTGCGCTTCGGTCCACACGGCTTCCATGAAAGTGGCAAAACCTTCGTTGAGCCAGACGTCTCCCCAATCTTTGCAGGTGACGAGATCGCCGAACCACTGGTGGCCGAGTTCGTGAGAGATCAAGTCGTCCTCGCCGGTAAAGTATTCGGGAGCGAGCTTGGGATGAACGAGGGAGGCGCTGGTATTGGTGGTAGCGCTGGAATTCTCCATCCCGCCGGCGACGAAATCATCGACCATGACTTGCGCGTATTTTTCCCACGGGTAGTCGACGCCAATTTTCTTGCTGAAAAGCTCGATCATGGCTGGAGTGCGCCCGTAGTTCATGGGGAGACGATCGCCGCGTCCCTTTGGAGCGTAATAGGTGACGGGGATGCCTCGCCAGGACTCTTTCACTTCGTCAAATTCGCCGGCGACAACAGTGATCAAGTACGTGGAGCTGGGGACCGACTCTTTCCAGTACCAGGTCTTCAAACCTTTGCCCGCGTCGCTGATACTGATGAGCTTGCCGTTCGAAACGGTGACCCATGAAGCGGGAACGGTAAGGATCGTTTCCGTGGTCAGCCGGTCATTCGGATAGTCGTAGGTCGGCAAGTAGTAATGCGTATCTTCCGATTCGCCTTGCGTCCAGATTTGGCTGGGCCGGTCTGGATAATCCTTGTCCGGCAAGATGAAGTACATTCCCTTTGTTGGCTTGCCTTCGTACCGAATAGTGATTTCGAATTTGTCTCCAGTCTTAGCTTCAGCGGCAAGCGGAATGATCAGTTTCTCCGCCGTCGTTTCAAACTTGGCGGCGTCTTTGTTGACCGTCACTCTGTGAATGGTGAGTCCAGCCGAGTCGAAAACGATTTTCGCGGTGCCATCGCGAAGAATCGCGAGTGAGTGCGTGACTTCACCGAGAACTTTCTTATTGTCGAGGTCGAAACGCAGGGAAATCTTGGAATGTTGCAAATCGTAATCGCGGCTGCGGGCGTACGGTTCATCGGAGAATAGTTGCGGTGCGGCAACCAAACTCGCCAGCAACGCCACCAATGCGAGGAACGCGGGACGAATACGATTGCGTTTAATGCTGCGAAGGGGCTCCCGGATCATTCAGCTTTGCTCCTGTGAATGGTATGTCCTGCGCGCTCCAGCGCGGCGAGTGCCACCGGCAGTGTTTCGGAAACGACGAGCAGATAATCTGTATCAAATGTCGAAACGGCAAACAAACTGATTCTTGCCTCAGCGAGTGGCTTGGCGAGAGCGGCCAGGACGCCGACTTCGGACAAAACGAAGGGTCCCTGAACTTTCAAGACGCGCCAGCCGAGCTGGGAGTGCACGCCTGCGGGAACCAGAGACAGTTCGGTGACGACGGAAAGCTCATCGCCGGTGCGAGTAACGGAAAAGAACGGGCCTTTTGTCGCCCACTGGGGGATCGGCGAATCCCCAGCGAGACGGGAAATAGCAAAGTGCTCGGGCAGCAAACTGAGTTCAAGATGGCGAGTTGGGGCGGCCATGGAGGACTAGAGCAGACTCCTCACCAGGCCACCATCGACGGCGAGAGACACACCATTCACGTAGCTGGCACGTTCCGAAGCCAGGAAAGCGACGACAGCGGCGAATTCCTGCGGTGTGCCAAGGCGGCCCGCGGGAATCTCGCGTTCCCACCCGGCAAAAACTTCTTCGGTCTTGGATCCCGTGCGCGCGGAGATCGCGGAGGCCAGGCCGTCGAGGCGAGCCGTGCGAGTGTAACCCGGGCAAACGTTGTTCACGGTAATGCCATCGGCAGCGTACTCATTGGCCAGCGTGCGCGCCAGGCCAGTGACGGCGGCACGGAGCGAATTCGAGAGCAAGAGGCCATCCACGGGCTGTTTGACAACCGACGAAGTAATCGTAATCAGACGTCCCCACTTGTTCTTCTGCATGCGAGGCAGAGTTTCCTTGGCAAAATAAATGGTGCTCATCAGAAGCTGGTCGAAGGCAGTGCGCCAGGCTTCCGGCGGGGTATTCTTAAACACATTAGACGGAGGGCCGCCGGAATTGGTAACGCAGATATCAATACGGCCGAGCCGGGCTTCCACATCCGCAACGAAGGCAGCAACTCCAGTAGAATCAGTCACATTCAGCGCTTGATCGAAGACTTCCTGGCCCGTGGTTTTCTGAATGCGGGCGGCGGTTTCAGCGAGCGTACTTGCCGTTCGCGCGCAGATAGCGACACGGGCGCCTTCGCGGGCGAGTTCTTCCGCGACGGCGCGTCCCAGCCCTTTGCTGGCCGCTGCGACAATGGCCACGCGGCCCGTAAGCCCCAGATTCATTCGACCACTCCATTCAAAACTTACATTGTCTCGTGAAACGGGGAGCGCGTCAAAATGTCGTGGGACCAAGTATTGGACTTGAGTGCGGCGTCAGGAGAAAGTGATTTTCTCGCCGTGCACTCACCAGTCTTGGCTAGCCAGCCAACGTCCACTTGTCCTAAACTCCATTCCAATTTCCGGGGCTCCAAGAAAACTCGGTCAAATTGCTCGATCAAAGAGGAACGATGGTGACAGCCATAGCTCATCCAAGTAATCCCGCAAAGCCTTCCGTCAGTTTGCCAGGCCGCCGTTACGACCATTTATTCTTCTCAGCCATGGCCCTGCTGATGTTGATAACCGTTTTCGTGGGATTTGCGCGCACTTACTATCTCGCCGGAGTGTTTCACGCGCCGCTGCCCAGTCTGATCATTCATGTGCACGGAGCGGCATTTTCCTGCTGGATTCTCTTGCTGGTTAGCCAAACTTCTCTGGTGTCCGCGGGGCGCGTGGATATTCATCGCCGCCTTGGCATTGCGGGTTTCCTCCTTGCATGTCTCATGGTGGTTCTCGGCGTACTAGCAGCCTCCGATGCCCTGGTCCGGGAAGCCGGTCCGGCGGGAAGAGATGCCAAGTTTTTCTACATCATTCCTCTGACGGACATGCTGATTTTCGCGACGCTCATTCTGTTCGCCTTCCGGGCCCGCTCCAATCCCTCAGCACACAAGCGCCTTATCCTCGTCGCCACAGTTGCGTTGTTGATTGCCGCCATCGCCCGCTGGCCAATCGACTTTGTCTACAGAAAAGCTCCGGCTGCGGCGCTGCTTTCCTACAGCTTCCTGATCATCCTGGTGGCTTACGATCTGTGGGCCTCTCGAAAGGTTCATCGCGCTACGCTCTGGGCGGGAGCTTTCCTCATTTTCGTGCAGCAGATCAGGCTACCGATCGGCCAAACGGACGCGTGGCATGCTTTCTCGACGTGGGTGCAATCCCTTGCCCGCTAAGCCGCTGTCGCGACGCGACAAGTTTAGGTAGTCGTGGAGCTCACTGACTTCCGGCTGGACCGGACAGTTGAGGTCTTGCCACGAGGAGTGTCCGGCGAAGGATTCTATTTGCCTCGCGGGGAGCGCAGCACTAAGATGCAGTTAATTGCCGGCGTCCGGAGGTGCTTATGCAAAAGACCAAGTGGTTGAGCGGTGCGGTATTCCTCCTGGTATGTTCAGCATGCCCTGTCTTCGGCCAGCAGATCGGAAAGTACGTTCCGGTTCAGGCGGGGTCGGAAGTGGACCACGCATTGACGGAGATCAACGCCGCAACCGATCCGGCGCAGAAGCTTGCGCTCATTGACCAGTTTGCCGCCGGGCCGGGCAAGGAGGGAGACAATCCCATCCTGGCCAACGGTCTGTACGTGGACTACTATATTGCGCTGAAGAATTACGACAAGGCGTTTGAGTATGGCGACAAACTTTTCGCCATCGACCCGGACAGTTTTCAGAACGCCATGAACATGATCCGTGCTGCTTCCGAAAAAGGAGATTCCGAGCGGCTCATCGTGTACGCGGAGAAAACGCAGGGAATCCTCAAGAGGTACAAGGAATCGGCTCCTCCAGCCGGAGCTGATGCTTCCCAATGGGAGCAGCAAAAGTCACAAACACTGGAAAACAATAAGGATGGCATCGCTTACATTCAGCAAGCCGTTTACAACGGCGCAATTCAGGCTAAGGATGCAGGGAAGCGCGCAGCATACCTAGCTCGGTTCGCGCAGGCTTTTCCGGATTCACCGTACGCCAATCAGGCGCTGGGAGTGGCCGCGACGTCTTATCTGCAGGCGCAAAACGCGCCCAAGATGCTGGAGGTGGCGAACGGCCTTCTGGCAAAGGATCCCAACAACGTGGGGATGTTGCTGCTGCTCTCCGATTATTATTGCGACAAAGCTGACCAGCTCACGAAAGCTGAAACGTACGCGAAAAAAGCGATCTCGGTGCTGGACGCGGCGCCGAAGCCGGAAGGCTTGGCAGGCGAACAGTGGACCCAGCAAAAGAACTTGCAGAAGGGCTTGGCGCTGAGTTCCTTGGGACAAGTGAATATCGGGAAAAAGGACAACGCTCAGGCGGTGGACAATCTGAAGGCGGCAGGGCCGCTCCTGAAGGCGGATGATGGCAGCTACGGGCGAAATCAGTACCGCTTGGGATATGCGTTACTGAATCTGAAAAAAACCGCGGAGGCCAAGGAAGCGTTCACGCAGGCTGCTTCCGTGAACGGCCCCTATAAATCACTGGCACAGGACAAATTGAAGGCCAGCGCGGGGCCCGCGACGTCGGCCCGGCGAAAGTCGCCCTAGGGGCCATCGAGAGTCGCGGGCGGCTCGCGCACCTAAGTGTTGTAAACATGACAAGAGTTTGCAGCGAGGGGTGAAATCCATGGCAGAGATAGCGACATTTGGAGCAGGGTGTTTCTGGGGCGTGGAGGCGGCGTTTCAGCGCGTGTCAGGAGTTGTTGATACGACTGTGGGGTACAGCGGCGGAGAGACGCCGAATCCAACCTACAAGGATGTTTGCACGGATGAAACGGGGCACGCCGAAGTGGTGCAGGTGACTTTTGATCCCAGGAAAGTAAGCTACGAACAGTTGCTCGATGTCTTCTGGCAAGCGCACGACCCGACGCAAGTGAACCGCCAGGGGCCGGACTTTGGGACGCAGTACCGCAGCGCGATTTTCTTCCATTCGCCCGAACAGGAAGCGGCGGCTAAGCAGTCCCGGGCTGCGCTCGAAGCCAGCGGGAAACTCGAGCGTCCCATCGCAACAGAAATTACTCCCGCAAGCACGTTCTATCGGGCCGAGGAATATCACCAGAAGTACCTGCAGAAGCGCGGCGTGGCGTCCTGCCACTTTTGAGTGTGGCCGATTTCCTTGCATCGATGGTTCAGGCCACTTTGCGCAGTTTGGTAACCCGGCCCACTTCGACCCATTCCACAACGAAGATATTGCCATAGTGGACGAAGCACGCGCTGTGAGGGCAAAGGAATTTTCCAGGAAGAAATGTCGTGCGCGCCTGCTCGCGAGCTTTACGCCACTCTTGCTGAGTCGAATAATCGCCGCTCCCCAGAGCAGCCACGACCTGGTTGCTGCGGTC
>Ga0209468_1001287_pt1 | contig 11115 bp, 8 predicted proteins | sample GraSoiAngelo_102_FD_185871 | JGI IMG/M metagenome (GOLD analysis project Ga0209468, IMG submission 185871) | Grasslands soil microbial communities from the Angelo Coastal Reserve, California, USA - 14_0903_02_40cm (SPAdes) (version 2) | ecosystem: Environmental > Terrestrial > Soil > Grasslands ...
CAGTCAGGGCTCCAGCCGTCACCTGAGCGAAACATCCTTGCCGCACCCACTTTTTCAAGCGCTCTGGCCGCACCCGCAAAATGGCGTTGCGTTCCGGATGGGTGATCACCGGTTGCAAACCAGCAAGCAGAATCTCATGCAGCGTCTGGTCCATCGAAGGCGGGATCGCATACTCATTGAATTCCACGAGGAGGAAATCGCGCTGATTGATGCAATACTGCCGGGCGTCCTTGCGCAACGACCCCAGATTCTCCGCGTTGAGATGAAAATCGCAGCCCGTGCCGATTTTCAGCCGGTCACGAATTCTGGCCCGCAACTCATCTCGAATATGGCGCACATGCGCGAACTCGAAATAGTAGTCGCTGTTGAAGTGCGGCGTCGCAACAACGTGCGTGATTCCATCAGCGATGGCCGATTCCGCCATGGCAACGGATTCTTCTATGGTGGCCGGGCCGTCATCCAGACCCGGCAGAATGTGACAGTGCAAATCAATCATCTCGATGAGCCGTCTCTAGCGCCACCATGCCTCCAGTGCCTGCCACACACCGAGCAGGACCAGGACGCCAGCAAAAGCCTGGCGCATGCTTCGCGGCTGGATTTTCTTCGCCAAGACCCCCCCCCGCGATGCCGCCCAAAAATACGCCAGGGATCAACAGCAACCCGGTTTCCACGATAAGAACCCTTGTTTCGAGTACGCCATTAGCGCCAGTACTCCAGTAGGCGGTATCAACGCCACCAGGGAGGTGCCCTGCGCGCGATGCTGGCTGAACCCGAACAGCAACCCCAGCAGTGGCACCAGCAGCACGCCGCCGCCAATCCCAAACATTCCGGAGGCCACTCCGCACACACACGCAACCGCGAAGATTCCAGCGATGCGGCCCATCGATTCAAGCATGAACTTTCCCCTGGCTGCCTCCGGGCGCGTTCGCATCGCTGCGCGTCTTTCTCCAAAGCAGAAATCCAGACAATATCAGGAAGCAGCCGAACAGCCCCTTCAAGTTTCGAGACGGCAGGGGGAGCGCTATCAAGCTTCCGGCGTAAGCGCCGAAGAGCATTCCCAGTGCGCACAAAATCCCTGCCGGTAAGTCCACTTGGCCCTGCTTCCAATACTCGCGCAAAGCTCCGAGTCCGATGGGCGGCAGCAATATGAAAAGCGAAGTTCCCTGCGCCAAGTGCTGGTCCATATGCAAGAGGTAGACCATGGCCGGCACGAGAACGACGCCACCCCCGATCCCCAGGAGGCCCACCAGCACACCAACGCCAAGTCCCAGCAAAAGAATGATGAAAATCATGTTGATTGAACGGCACTTCGCGCATCTTTCCAATAGTCAGGCCAGCCTCCCCTATCTTCCTCCCTCGGGTCCTCGGCGGCAACCTTATGGGCAAGCGGCCACGGATGAAATGAGCGTATTTTTTTGTTTGCAGGGAACCTGCTATATTTAATTGTCTTGGTCACGTCGCAGGCGGTAGCGTGCCCGCCTGCATCAAAGTATCCCCAAAAACGCGAAGCCATTGATCCCGCCAATCCGGGGTCATATATGCACAAAGAGGAGTGCGACGGAACCTATGCCAATCGACCGGAAACCTGAATTTTTCAAAGGCACCCAGCTCAAGGTTGGGATCATTGGCTGCGGCTACGTCGGGCTGCCGCTGGCGCTGCGCTTCGCCGAAGCAGGGCACAAAGTCACTGGATTTGATGTTGATCCCCACAAAGTGTCGATGCTCAACGCGGGGAAGTCCTACATCGAGCACATTCCTCAAAACAAGATCCAGCAATTCGTGAACAGCAGGCACTTCAGTGCGACGAGTGATTTCGAAAAGCTGAAAGAAGCCGACGCCATAATTATTTGCGTGCCTACGCCGCTCGACGAACGCCGTGAACCGGATCTTAGCTACGTCGAACAGACCGCCATTTCAATTTATCCCCATCTGCAAAAGGGACAGCTCGTGGTTCTCGAATCGACGACTTACCCGGGGACCACCGAAGAAATGGTTCTTCCTATCTTGGAGAAAAGCGGTTTGCGATGTCCCGTCGCGGCAGGCCAGGAAAACGAGAATATTGCGTGCGATTTTTACCTGGCGTTTTCGCCGGAGCGCGAAGATCCAGGAAACAAACAATTTGGGCTGGCGCAAATTCCAAAAGTGGTTGGCGGATTGAATCCGCCGAGTGGGCGCGCGGCGCAGGCGCTGTACACGCAGGTGGTGGCCCGCGTCGTGCCGGTGAGTTCGACGCGCGCGGCCGAAATGGCGAAGCTGCTTGAAAATATTTTCCGGTGCGTGAACATCGCCCTGGTGAACGAACTCAAACAGCTCAGCCTGCGTATGAACATTGACATTTGGGAAGTGATCGACGCGGCGGCGACGAAACCCTTTGGCTATATGCCGTTCTATCCGGGGCCGGGTCTGGGCGGCCATTGCATTCCGGTGGATCCGTATTATCTTTCGTGGAAGGCGCGCGAATATGACTTTTCGACGCGCTTCATCGAGCTGGCCGGAGAAGTGAACACCGCGATGCCTTACCACGTCGTGGATGCGGTTGCGAATTCGCTGAACGATCACAAGAAGAGCTTGAAAGGCTCAAAGATTCTGGTCCTCGGCGTGGCCTACAAAAAAGACGTAGACGACTTGCGGGAATCGCCGACCCTGAAAATCATGCAGCTTCTGCAACAGCGCGGCGCACATCTGGATTACAACGATCCTTATTTCCCGAAACTGCACAAGATGCGGCACTATAATTACGAAAACATGAAGTCGGTGCCGCTGACACCGCAAACCCTCGGAAGCTATGACGCCGTGGTTATCGCCACCGATCACACCAGTTATGACTATGCGGCGATCGCCGATGCCGCAAAGCTGGTCATTGACACGCGCAACGCCACGCGCCGCGTGGTGCGTCACCGCGAAAAAATCGTTCTCTGCTAGGCAGCGATGACCTGGCCTGTGGAAGAGATTCGCCGCCAACTCGAGGAAAGCGCTCGCGTCAAGCAGAGTTTTTCCAGCGAATTGATCGGCCGGATCGCGCAATTTGCGGAGAAGTCCGCAGCCGCGCTGCGTGCCGGAGGCAAGCTCGTTTTTTTTGGAAACGGCGGTAGCGCTGCCGACGCCCTGCACGTCGCCGCCGAATTGGTCGTGCGGCTGCAAACGGAACGCCCAGGGCTGGCCGCGCTCGCGCTCACGACGAATCCTTCGGTATTGACCGCGGCCGGAAACGATTACGGATTCGAATTTATTTTCTCTCGCCAGATTGAGGCCCTTGTGTCAAAACAGGATGTTCTCGTGGCGCTCACGACGAGCGGCAACAGTCCCAATGTCATGCGCGGGGTGGAAGCGGGCCGCGCGCGCGGGGCGTATGTCGTGGCCTTTACTGGAGAAACCGGCGGGCAACTCGCGGGCAAGGTTGATCTTCTTCTGAATGTCCCGTCGAATGACGCGCAGCGCATCCAGGAATGCCACATCACGATCGGGCACATCGCGTGCAGCCTCGTCGAACGGCTAGCAGGCAGATAACAAAGCCACTCCCCGCTGTTTTGGGTTGATATCCTACCCAAACGCGCGCATACTCAGGTTAGATGTCTACCCAAGAAACCAGAGAACGGCTCGAACTGTTGCAGGGCACACTAGATCTGTTGATCCTGCGCACACTGATCTTTGGATCCCAGCATGGTCAGGGGATCGCACGCGCCATTCAACAGACATCGGAAGAGGAATTGCTGGTGGAACATGGCGCCCTTTATCCCGCGCTCCAGCGGCTTGAGGAACGCGGCTGGATCTCTGCCAAGTGGGGAACCTCATCCAATAACCGAAAGGCCCGCTTTTACTCTCTGACCGCGGCAGGCCGCAAACAACTCGTGAAGGAGACCGCCAAGTGGAAACGTCTGGCAGCAGCCATAGGACGGATCCTAGGCCCAGCAAAGGAGGGCTAAATGCCATGTTTCGACGCAAGCGGAAGCCAAGCGACTTTGGCGCAGAAATTGAAGCACACATACAGCACGAGAGCGAGCGTTTGCGAGAGCAAGGACTGAGTGAAGAGGAGGCCCGAGCCGCCGCACGCCGTTCTTTCGGCAACGTCATGCAGGCTGAAGAACGTTTCTACGAGTTCGGCCGCTGGCTCTGGTGGGATTACCTCCGGCAAGACTTTCGCTTCGGACTGCGAATGTTGGCCCGGAACCCCGGTTTCACTGTGACTGTAGTTCTTACGCTTGCCCTTTCCATCGGGGCGAACACCGCGATTTTTTCCATCGTGAACACGCTCCTCCTGAAGAGCCTGCCCTATGCGCATCCCGAACGGATGGGCACGATTTACACGCGGGTGACAGGCCCCCTAGGCTCGGATGAGAGGCATCACGTGAATGGTGAGCAATGGGAGCTGCTGCGAGACAATGTTCCTGCTCTGATATCGGCCGTTTCAGGCCTAAGAGCTTCAGGTGCCAACCTGGAGGCGGGTTCGCAGGTGCAGTATGTTCACGCGGGACGCATCTCCGCGCATTACCTCGACGTCCTGGCTATTCATCCCATCATGGGGCGCAATTTCTCGGATGCGGAAGACCTTCCGCATGGGCCGAAGACAACCATTTTGAGCTATGGCTTGTGGCGCAACGCCTTGGGCGCCAATCCTACGATTCCGGGCCAGACCGTTCTGCTGAAAGGCGAGCCATACACGGTCATCGGCGTGCTTCCAGAGGGAGCGATTATCCCTCTGAACGCTGACCTGTATACGGCGCTTCAGCCCAGCCGCCAGGGCGAAGGAACGGGAACGAACTTTGAGGTGATTACGCGGCTGCGCGATGGAGTGATCTGGCAGGAGGCGGATGCCGAAATTAATCGTGCTTGGTCGCTCCGCACGCAGCGTTATGAATTAGAGAACAATCCAGGAGCGCAAGTGACCTACTATTCCGTTCCGCTCCAAAAGGGGGAGACGGCTACGCTGCGTCCGCAGGTCTTGACGCTAATGTTGGCAGCGGGATTCATTCTGCTGATCGCCTGCGCCAATCTGGCCGGGCTGACGCTGGTGCGGGTGATGCGGCGCACTTCGGAAGTAGCCACGCGTCTAGCGCTGGGAGCTTCGCGCTGGCAGATCCGGAGACAGTTCTGGATCGAAAACCTGCTGCTGGCGCTTGTGGGCGGAGCGGTTAGCATCGGTGTGGGCTACCTGGCACTGCGCGGGCTCTTGCTGCTTTTGCCTGAACACTTTCTCCATGTGGCACAAGTTTCCCTCGACGGCCGCGTGATGGGCTCCACACTGGCCGCTTCCCTGCTGGCCAGCATCCTATTCGGCATGCTCCCGGCGATCGCAAGCGGGAGTGTGGACCTGCGATCGTCGATGGCTAGCCGCGCCGTGGCCGGGAGCGGCGGCCTGCGCTTGCGCCAAGGGCTTATCGCCGGCGAGGTTGCCCTTACCGTTGTGCTGTTGGCGGCCTCCGGCCTGCTCATCCGCACTCTGGTCCACCTGGAAACTCTGCCGCCGGGGTTCAATCCCAATGGAGTAATGACCGCCAAAGCATCGCTCGATGAGGTGCGCTTCCACGATGCCGCGGCCTTCAGAAAGTTATTGGCAGAGAGCACAACCGCCATGCAGCAGATTCCCGGAGTGCAGCAGTCCGCTGTTGGCCTGAGCCTGCCATACGAGCGGACGGTAATTACGGGAGACATAGCCATCAGCGACGGTAAAGAAGCGGGGCAGAAAGCCACTGCCGACGTGATATACACCACACCTGATTATTTCGCTGCGTTGCAGATTCCGGTTCTGGCGGGGCGATCCTTCACCGAAGCAGACGGGCCAGATACGCAGCGAGTGGCTATCGTCAACCAGAAGTTCGCGCGCAAGTTTTTCCATGGGGCAAATGCAGTCGGCCATTACGTGGATAAGGACACTATGATTGTCGGCGTGGTGGAGAATGTGGCTATGGCGCCGGGCATTGATCCTGTTGCGCCTCTCACCGGTGAAGAAACAATGTACCTTCCGGCCGCGCAAATGGAGGCAAGGCAACTCGGGCTGCTTCACGTGTGGTTCCAGCCTAGCTGGATTGTTCGCACATCTGGCCCGGTGGAAGGATTGACCGGACAGATGCAACGCGCTCTAGCGAGCGCTGATCCCAACCTCCCCTTCTCGGGTTTCTTTAATATGCGCGACCTGCTGGCGAAGACCTTGGCAATACAGCGTGTAGAAGTAGCACTTCTGAGCGCAATGACGGCACTGGCTCTGCTGCTGAGTGCCGTTGGAATCTTTGCGTTGATAGCAAATATCGTAACGCAGAAGACGCGGGAAATCGGCATCCGCCTTGCTCTGGGCTCTTCGATTAGGAAGGCGATGATCGACATCGGTAGGGCGGGAGTGGGCGCTTCGGCTCTCGGACTGGTTCTGGGACTGGTCCTCTGTTCGGGCGCGCTTCGCGCTATGCGGAGTGTTCTCTACGGCGTAGAGGTTTACGATGTTCCGACTATCCTGGCCGTGGTGCTAATGCTCTCTGTTGTGACGCTCCTCGCTACAACGGTACCGGCGCTCAGAGTTGCAAGAATCGATCCGGCCAAGACGCTGCGCGAAGAGTAGGGCGGCCATGCAGGATGAATGCGGCCGGAGAGCTTGGGTTTAGGACTCAAAGCGGCGGGCAGAATGTCATCATGTATCGAGATGTATCGGGGGATTGGACGCAGGCGAGCCCTATTTGGCTTTCAGGAGTTCGACGCGGGCGGTGGCGAAGGGCATGACGGCTTCGAGCAAAACGGGAGTGCGCGCCGCGTTATTTGCGATGTAGAGAACGAAGGAAGCGTCCTTCATTTCCACGCCCGCATCGAATACGCGAATGCCGATTCTTGACGCGGGGTAGTCTCCTGCCGGAACGTTAACCTTCTCGGAAGCGGCTCCGAGTTTGGCGCGAACGTCATATAGCTTATGCCCATCGTAAACCGGGCAGCGCACTTCGGGCGTTCTTGCCCAGTCCACGTTTCGCAAGTATTGCATCAAGCCGAGCGGATCGCGCGTGCCTGGCAACACGCGCGCCTGCGCTGCATCCGGCGAGGCCGGCTCTTTGCCGGTGGCGGTCATGCGCTGGAGGGACTCCACCTTCTGCCCACGCTCGTTCAGGCGCATTTCATACTGCAAGCTCGCCAGGGTCGCCGCGTCGCTGTAGGAATCGAACTGATCGTCCAGTTCGAAAACCATGCGCAACGGGCTCTGCGTATGGGCAAAGGCCTGCAAATGCCAGACGCTCTTTCCCAGAAAAGTGCCGCGCCCGGCAACCTCGAGCTTCAAACTTGCCACGTTCTCGAGGTTGGAGACGTTAGCGGTGTATTCCAGAACTTCGCCGGCGCGCAGAGGCAACGCGGTGTCAACGGGAGCGGCAGCTTTCTTTGAAACAGCCGGCAGGCGGGGCTTGCCTGCCGCAGCGCTCGCGGGTTTCGCCGGAGGCGGTGCGTCACGGAACCCGGCCGGCGGGGGGGATACGACCTCCTGCACGGGCTGCGCCCCACGTGCACGCAGATAGTAGAAGGCGCCTACAGCGCAGGCAAGCACGGCCAGTGCCGCGACGCCGACGGTGGTCCTGAGGGTCATGATCTTTGTGTGACGCGTATTTGATTCAACGGTTTGCCCAGCGCGCTTCCGTCGTACAATATCTCTCTGTGCGCGGAAATCATCCGGTTCGCAGTGCCGGCTCGCCACAAACTATGAGCGTATCAAAACACGGGCCAGCCGTCTTTCCCTGGCTCGCGTCATAAGTTGAAAAGCAGCAGGAGGATTTCCTGAATGCGCTACCTCGTCACGGGCGGCGCCGGCTTCATCGGCTCAAATACAGTGGACGAACTGGTCCGGCGCGGCCATAGCGTCGTCGTCCTGGACGACCTCTCTTCCGGCAAAGAGGACAACCTGGCGGAAATCCGCAACAAGATTACTTTCATCAAGGGCAGCATCACGGACATTGAAGTGGTGCGGAAAGCCATGCACGAGGCGGAGTACGTGTTGCACCTCGGGGCCCGAACATCCGTACCGCGCTCGCTGAAGGACCCCATCGAAACGAATCGGATCAATATTGACGGGACGCTGAACGTCCTGGTTGCGGCAAAAGAACTAAAGGTGAAGCGCGTGGTGTTCGCGGCTTCGTCCTCTGCCTATGGGGAAACGCCCACACTTCCAAAAGTCGAAACCATGCAACCGCAGCCAATTTCTCCCTATGGCGTCACCAAGTTTGTGGGAGAGCTTTACGGACAGACGTTCGGGCGGTGTTACGGGCTGGAAAACGTGGCGCTGCGTTACTTCAATATTTTTGGGCCGCGGCAGGATCCCAGCTCACCATACTCCGGTGTACTTGCCAAGTTTTGCACTGCATTTCTGGAAGACTCGCAGCCGGTTGTTTTCGGAGATGGCGAGCAAACGCGGGACTTCACCTATGTGGAGAACGCGGTCCAGGCGAATTTGCTCGCGTGCGAAGCACCCAATGTTTCTGGAAAAGTTTTCAATGTCGGCGTCGGGGGACGCGTCTCCCTCAATGAAGTTGTACGCGAGCTTGGAAAAATCACCGGCAAGGCGCTCGAAGCGAAGTACGATCCGCCGCGCGAGGGAGATATCCGTGACTCTCAGGCGGACATTTCGCAGGCGCGGGAGTTCCTTGGCTATGAGCCGCAGGTACGATTCGAGGAAGGATTGGCGCGGACATTCGAATGGTACCGGGAGACGCAAGCGAAGGCGGCGGTAAAGACGGAGAAGTGAGTGGTGGTTCGTGAGGCGCCGGCAACGCCGGACACCCCACAAACGCAACTCATCAAAGTTGAACACTCAGGGTTGAGTGGTTTTTCCGTAGTTGAGCGGGTCACCAGGTTTCGGAGTGTCGTAGTTGTTCCAGAACCAGAGCGGCTCCATCTTCTTTTGTTCGGGCCACACCTGGTTCAGTGTGTCCCCTTCGAACAATTCCCCATTCTTCATCACCCAGTGGATGGTGTTCGTGTTGTGGATATCGTCGAGCGGATTCTTGTCCATGATTACGAGATCCGCCAGCTTGCCGGGCTCAATCGAGCCCAAATCTGCAGGCCGGCCGACAATTTTTGAACCGTTGACGGTGGCGCAACGGATGACTTCGAGCGGGGTCATGCCGCCGCTCGCAAGCATCCACATCTCCCAGTGATAGCCGATTCCCTGCATCTCTCCGTGGCTGCCAACGCCGACAAGTCCGCCGGCGCGCTCCAGCTTGGCCATCTGGGCAGCAAGTTTCGGAAATTCGTACTCATCTTTACGGAACCATCCTTGCCGGCGCTTGGTTCTCTGGTCGAGGACGCGGTGGGGAACGAAGTGATTCAACTTGGCGTTATCGTGGACTTCGCTGTTCTCAAACCAGAAGTCCTCGCCGAACGGACCACCATAGTTGACGATAAGCGTGGGAGTCTCGGCGATGCCGGACTTCGCAAACATCTGGATCATGTCGTTGTAGAGCGGCGTGATCGGCAGCGTGTGCTCGTTGCCGTGAAAGCCATCGATGAGATGGGTCAAATCAAGCTTCAAATCGAGCGCGCCTTCGGTTGTAGGCATCATCTCCAGTTCTTTGGAGGCTTGCACCATATACTGACGCTGTTTGCGATTGCCCACGACGTAGCTCTTAATGTTGTGCGTGCCATAGTATTTTCTGTACTTGGTCAGCACGCCCTTCACTTCGTCTGCGGACTGGAAGTTGTTGTCGGAGAAAACGCCGGGTCCCGTGGAGAAAGCGCGTAGCCCGAGGATATCGCCGCTGTCCACCAGATCCTGGTAGGCAAACATATCGTTGGTGCCGGTCTGCACGTCAAGGCCGGCGGTGACGCCATACGCAAGGTTGGCGAGGAATGACCAGTTTTGCGTGTCCAGGATGCCGCGGCGAATTTCGGTCCAATGCGCGTGAGTATCGATGAAGCCCGGCACGATTGTCTTGCCGCTCACGTCGAACACTTTGCCGCCTGCCGGCGCACTGCCCTTCGCGCCCACACTCTTGATGCGGTTGCTTTCGACGACGATATCGGCGTTCTTCAGAACTTCATCGCCCTTCATCGTCACAACTGTCGCGCCGCGCAGGACGATCGTGCCCTTCGGAGTTTTTCGCGGGACTTCCAGATCGACGGCGATTTCCTGAACGTCCTTTTCCTGCTCTTTCAGTTTCTTCTCTTCTTTTTGTTCGTCCTTCTTTTGATCTTTCTTTTCGTCTTTTTTCGCGTCAGCGGTTTGTGACGCAGCGTCTTTCTTATCCGCCTCTTTCTTATCGGAGTCCTTGGCGTCCGCATCCTTTTTCTCGCCCTCTTTCTTTTCGTCCTTCGGCGGTTCGAAGGAAATGGCACTCAGCGGCTCGCGGAAAAGACTCGCGCCTACAGCCCACGTGATCGTTTTTCCGTCATCCGCCCAAGCGAAATAGTCCGCTCCTATGTCGGTCAGCCGCTTTGTCGGAACTGCGGGAGTGGCCACGTTCACGGTTGGCGGTTCCCCGCCCACCACCGGCATGGCGATGACATAGAGTTGATTCATCACATGCGCGAGCACCCATTGGCCATCAGGGCTTGGCACGATGTCGTCGGCGGGGACCGGTTCCTCCGCGAAGTACAGCCCTTGTCCTTTCACCACGAGATGAGTGCGGCGGTCCGTGCCGTCGTAGCGCAGCGAGACCAGACCCTGCGGGGTGTAAACATAGATGCGATCTTTGTCGTTGGTGAAATGCGGCCCGCCCGCTCCGCGCGCAGGCAAAATCAAATTGGCGTCGCCGCCGTCCGCGGGAATCCAGATAAGATCGGCGTTGGCGGTCTGCCCGCCGTCGAACGTGCTGTTTTCGCGGTCATACGCGTTGCCGCGCAGCAGGACAATTTTCGTGCCGTCAGGCGACCAGGCCGGATTGCTGTACACAGCCAGCGACTTCGATAATTGTACGGGCGTCCCACCGGCCGCTGGAATTTTCCAGAGTTGTCCGCCCTCGCTGGACCAAGTCACGTAAGCGATGAACTTCCCATCGGCCGACCAGGCAGGCTGAAACTCGCGCGCGTTCCCCCTGGTAAGCCGCCGGGGCTTGCCAGCGGGCATGTCCATGGCGAAGAGGTGCGCCATGGCGGAGAAGACCAGCTTTTTCCCGTCGGGTGATTCCGCCGGATCCATGATCAGCCGCACTTTCACAGGAC
>Ga0209468_1001290_pt1 | contig 11106 bp, 10 predicted proteins | sample GraSoiAngelo_102_FD_185871 | JGI IMG/M metagenome (GOLD analysis project Ga0209468, IMG submission 185871) | Grasslands soil microbial communities from the Angelo Coastal Reserve, California, USA - 14_0903_02_40cm (SPAdes) (version 2) | ecosystem: Environmental > Terrestrial > Soil > Grasslands ...
CCCGGCGTCGACCGCGAAGCGGAGGCGCTCCTCGAGGAACGCGGCGACGTCCGACACGACGTCAGCGTAGGCGGGCTCCCGCTCCCAATGCATCAGGCAGACCCACGCTCTGGACGTCGCGACGAGCCCGGCCATGCCGGCGTCTCCCCGCAGGGCCGTGACGTCGTTGACGAGCTCCGCACCGAGCTCGAGCGCGCGCCGTGCGACCTCCGCTTTGGAGGTGTCGATCGAGACGGGAACTCCGTCGAGCCGCTCGATCACGGGCAGAACGCGGCGCAGCTCGTCGTCGAGCGGCACGGGCTCATGCCCGGGACGCGTCGATTCGCCGCCCACATCCACGATCGCTGCACCCTCCTCGATCAGACGGTGAGCGGCCGCGACCGCGCGATCCGGATCGAGATACACGCCTCCATCGGAGAACGAGTCCGGCGTCACGTTGACGATGCCCATCACCGACGGGCGCGGAAAGCGATTTGACATCTCCGGATACTTTCTCCGATGGGGGAACACGACGCGCAACGGCGCGCGGCGTGGAGGTTCGTGCGCGCCGTCATTCGCTCGCAGAGCGCGGGCGTGATCGGGGCAGCCCTCTCCGGCCTGCTCTGGCAGGTCGGAGCGGTCGCGGCGCCGCTGATGGTCAAGCAGGCGATCGACCGCGGGGTGCTGACGCGCGACCACAGCGCATTGCTGATCTGGCTCGGCGCGCTGCTCTTCGTCGGCCTGCTGGAGATGGCTGCGGGGGCGGTACGGCACCTCTACGCGATCCGCAATCGCGCGCGCTCGGACGCTCGCGTCCGGGACGCGATCTTCGCGCACGCGCTACGCCTCGACGCCAGCTACCACGACCGCGTCGGGCCCGGCGAGCTGATGAGCCGCGCCTCGTCCGACTCCGAGCAGGTCGCGCGGATGATGGACTCGATCGGCCACACGATCGGCTACGTCCTGACCGTGTTCGCCGTAGCGGTCGTGCTGCTCGTGATCGACTGGAAGCTGGCGCTGATTGTCCTGATCCCCCTGCCGCTGATCAGCCTCGCCGGCTGGGGCTACTCGCGGCGCTACCACGCCCAGTCGGAACGGCTGCAGGCGGCTTGGGGCAACGCGGCAAGCCTGGTCGAGGAGACGGTCGCCGGCATCCGCGTCGTCAAAGGGATCGGCGCGGGCCGTCCGCTGGCCGGCGACTTCCGGGCACGCAGCGCGCGCATCGTCGAGCGCGCCCTCGACATCGCTCGGCTGGACGCCGTCTTCATGCCGACGCTCGAGTTCCTGCCGCTGCTCGGCCTGCTGGCCGTGCTGTGGCTCGGCGGACGGCGCGTGATCGCCGGCGACCTCAGCCTCGGCTCGTTCGTCGCGTTCAACGCGTACGTCGCCATGCTCGTGTGGCCCCTCCGCGTGCTCGGCCAGCGGGTGACCACCTTGCAGAAGGCGGTCGGCGCGAGCGCGCGGATCAGCGAGGTGCTCGAGGCCGAGCCGAAGCTCCGCGAGCCGCGTCACCCGATCAAGCTCGAGCAGGCCGTGCGCGGCGACGTGCGGCTGGCCGACGTGCGGTTCGGCCACGAGGACGGCCACCCGGTGCTCGACGGCCTCGACCTGCACCTGGCGCCGGGCGAGTCGCTTGCGCTCGTCGGGCCCACGGGCTCCGGCAAGAGCACGGTCGCCGGTCTGCTCGCACGGCTGTACGACCCCGACGAGGGCGCGGTGCTGCTCGACGGGCACAACGTGCGCGACCTCGCGCTCGGCGACGTGCGTAAAGCGGTTGCGCTCGTCTTCGAGGAGACGTTCCTCTTCAGCGACACGGTCGCCGAGAACATCCGCTTCGCGCGGCCGAACGCGAACGACGAGGAGATCTCGCGCGCGGCGGAGCTCGCCGGCGCCGCGGCGTTCATCGCCGATCTGCCGGACGGATACGAGACAGTGCTCGGCGAGCGTGGCTTCTCCCTCTCCGGCGGTCAGCGGCAGCGCATCGCGATCGCACGCGCGATCGTGGCAGATCCGGCGGTTCTCGTCCTCGACGATGCGACGTCCGCCGTTGACGCCACGAAGGAGCACGAGATCCGCGCGGCGCTCACAACCGTGATGCAGAGCCGGACGACGCTCGTGATCGCGCACCGGCCCGCGACGATCGCTCTCGCGGACCGAGTCGCGGTGCTCGACGGCGGGCGCATCGTCGAGCAGGGAACGCACGCCGACCTGCTGCGGGGCTCGGCGCGCTACCGGGCGCTCCTCGCCCTCGAGGCGGTCGCGTAGTGGACCGCGCTTCGTCGAGAGCAGTCTGGCGGGAGTCGCGCAAGCAAATGCGGCCGGTGCGCGGCCGCTATTTCGGCGCCGCCGCGGCGGTGATCGCCTCGACGTTGATCACGCTTTCGGGCCCGGCGCTCGTCCGCTACGCCGTGGACGCCGGGATCAAGAAGCACGACACCCATCCCCTCAACGTCGCGGCGATCATCTTCCTCTGCCTCGCCTCCCTGAAGCCCTTCGTCGTGCGCGCACAGATCCTGCTCGCTGCGACTGCCGGCGAGCGGTTCCTGCATTCGCTGCGTGTCGCCTCGTTCGACAAGCTGCAGGCACTGCCGCTCGGCTTCTACGAGCGCGAACGCGCGGGCGTGCTCATTTCGCGGCTGACCTCGGACGTGCAGTCCCTGAACGAGCTCGTCCGAGAGGCCCTGGTGGAGATCGTGGGCAGCGCGCTCCAGATCGTCCTCACCGTGGTGGCGCTCATCTTCCTCTCCCCCGAGCTCGCCGCGATCTCGCTCGTCGCGCTCCCGATCCTGGTGGCGTCGAGTTGGAGCTTCCACCACGGCGCCGGCCGTGCGTACCACGCGATTCGCGATCGCGTCGCCGAGACGCTGACGGCGCTGCAGGAGGGGCTCGCCGGCGTGCGCGTCGTGCAGGCGTTCAGGCGCGAGCAGCGCACGCTCGAGCGGTATCGCCCGCGCAGCCAGGCGCAGATTCGTGCCTGGCGGCGGGCGTCGTTCGTGAACATCCGGCTGTTCGCCTTCCTGCCGCTTGCGCAGGCGTCGGCGCTGATCGTCGTGCTGCTCACCGCCGCGTCGATGTACAAGGACGGCAAGATCTCGCTCGGGACGGTCACCGCCTTCGTCCTCTACCTGATCCAGCTCTTCGACCCGATCGGGCGCTTCACGGAATGGCTCGGGGAGTTCCGGCAGGGCCTCGCCGCGCTCGCGAAGATCGTGGGGCTGCTCGAGGTGCCGGCCTCGATCACGCAGAAGCCGAGCGCCGTCGAGTTGCCGCACGAGGGCGCGCTCGCATTGAGCAACGTCACGTTCGGCTACCGAAAGCGTCCGGTCGTCCGGGATCTGACGCTGGAGGTGGCGCCCGGAGAGCACATTGCGCTCGTCGGCGCGACCGGCGCAGGCAAGTCCACCGTCGCGAAGCTCCTGACGCGTCAGTACGACCCGCAGCAGGGGAGCATCCAGCTCAGCGGCGTCGACCTGCGCGACGGGACGCTCGCGTCGTTACGCAGGCAGATCGTGCTGCTGCCGCAGGAGGGCCACTTGTTCACCGGGACGATTGCCGACAACGTCCGCCTCGCGCATCCGGAGGCATCCGACGAGGACGTGCGCCGCGCGCTGCGGACGATCGGCGCGCTCGACCGGTTCGAGTCGCTGCCGCAGGGGCTCGACACCGACGTCCAGACGCGCGGGCTGCGGCTGTCGGCCGGAGAGCGGCAGCTCGTCGGGATCGCACGGATCGCGCTCGCGGATCCCGCCGTGATCGTGCTCGACGAGGCAACGTCGAGCCTCGATCCAGCGACGGAGGTCGCGGTCGAGACGGCGCTCTCCGCGGTCGCCGAAGGGCGGACGGTGATCACGATCGCGCACCGCCTCTCGACCGCACAGCGCGCCGACCGCGTCGCGGTGATGGAGCACGGCCGTCTAGTCGAGGTCGCGTCCCACGACGAGCTCGTCGAGCAAGGCGAACGCTACGCCCGGCTGTGGGCATCCTGGCAAGCGGGTCTCGCGGCGCCGTAGCGAACTGCTGGGGTCAGACCCCCTTCGGCGTCAGACCCGTCAAGGCCGCAGCGTAAGCCGGCGCGGAGCGCGGCTTACGCTGAGGCGAACTGATGCGACGCGAGCACGCGCAGCCTGCTCGCGCCGCACGGAAGAGGACAGCCGCCCACCGACCAGGAGCGGGCGGGCTTTGCCCGCGCGCGTTAACCGCGAAGCGGCGTAACCCGGTACCACCACCTAATGGTGGTGGTACTCGTGGACGACCGCGTGGCCTTTGCCGCGGGCGATCAACCAACGGTTGACGAGCAACGCGGGGCCGAATGCGATCGCGAAGCCGATCGCGATGCTCCACCAGAAGATCGCATCGCCGAGACCGGCGGCCAGCGCACCGGGGACGGCGAGCACGAAGAGGTTGTCCACTAGCTCCATCACAGAGATCGAGACCGTGTCCGACGCGAGCGCGATGCGCGAAGCGTGCTTGAACGGGACGCCGGCGGCCAGCACGGGCCGCATCGTGAGCGCGTAGCCGAACACGAACGCGAGTGCAATCGCAAGCACGATCTGCACCGCGTTGCCCCAGCCGAACGCGGTCGCGAGCGCCATACCGACGACCTCGCCGATCGCGCAGCCGGCCAGACAATGCAACGTCGCGAAGGTCGCGTAGCCGTTGAGGCTGTGCTCAGCGTGTACGTGCAAAACGCTGGACCGCGGCGAGGAGCTCCTCTGTCTTCTGCGCGGCGGCGTTCCTGTCGCCTGATGCAACCGCGTCGGCCACGCAGTGACTCACATGATCGTCGAGCACCTTGAAGGCCAGGCTCTCGAGGGCGGTGTTCACCGCCGCGACCTGCGTGAGGATGTCGATGCAGTAGCGGTCGTCCTCGACCATCCGCTCGATCCCACGGACCTGGCCTTCGATGCGGTGCAGGCGCTTCGTCAGCGCAGCCTTGTCGTACCCGTGCTTCATGTCCCCTCCCGAATTCCATGGAACCTACGCAGTCGCAAGCTGTTCGCCACGACGAAGAGCGACGACAACGCCATCGCAGCGGCGGCGATCATCGGATTCAGCAGCCCGGCGACGGCCAGAGGGATCGCCGCGACGTTGTACGCGAACGCCCAGAAGAGGTTGCCCCTGATCGTTCGCAGCGTGCGCCGGGCAAGCCGGATCGCGTCGACGACTGCGCGGAGGTCACCGGAGACGAGAGTCACGTCGCTCGCCTCGATGGCGACGTCGGTACCCGTCCCGATCGCGAGCCCGAGGTCCGCCTGTGCGAGCGCAGGCGCGTCGTTGATGCCGTCGCCGACCATGGCGACCACCTGCCCTGCTTCCTGCAGGCGTTTCACCTCCGCGAACTTGTCATCGGGATACACCTCGGCGAGCACGCGCTCGATCCCGACCTCTGCAGCCACACGCTCGGCGACAGTGCGTTCATCGCCCGTGAGGAGGATCGGGCGCAAGAGCAGCGGCGCTGGTCGGCTTGACGGCGTCACGAACCGCGAGGGTCGCGCGGGAAACGCCGTCCCAGGAGACGTCGATGCGCCCGTCGCGCCGACCGACCTCGACCTCGTGCCCGTCGACCACGCCGACGACGCCGATGCCCGGACGGTTGCGAAAGCCCGCAACAGGAGGAAGCTTCCCTAGCCGCGCACGCGCGGCGTCGGCGATCGCGCGACCGATCGGATGCTCACTCCCCGCCTCGACGGCTCCGGCGAGTCGCAGGATCTCGTCGCGGGTTGCACCGTCGAGCGGCGCGACATCGAGGAGCTTCATCTTCCCCTCGGTGACGGTCCCGGTCTTGTCGAGCACGATCGTGTCGATTCGGCGCGTCTGCTCGAGGACATCCGGTCCTTTGATCAGAACCCCGAGCTGCGCACCGCGTCCAGTTCCCACCATCAGCGCCGTCGGCGTCGCAAGACCGAGCGCGCACGGGCAGGCGATGATCAGAACCGCGACGGCCGCAGTGAACGCGGTCGACGCCGGTGCGCCGAACGCAAGCCAGCCGAGGAGCGTCGCCAGCGAGATGGCGATCACGATCGGGACGAAGACCGCCGAGACTCGATCGGCGAGCCGCTGGATCGGAGCCTTGCCCGATTGCGCGGCTTCCACGAGCCGCGCGATCTGAGCCAGCGCCGTATCCGAGCCGACCTTCGTCGCACGTACGACGAGACGTCCATATGTGTTGACCGTCGCACCGAGCACCTCGCTGCCCGTCGCAACCTCCACCGGAACGGACTCGCCTGTCAGGACCGACTGGTCGATCGCCGATTCCCCTTCGACCACGACACCGTCGGTGGCGATCTTCTCGCCCGGTCGCATGACGAAGAGGTCACCCGGACGCAAATCGCCGACCGCGACGAGAGCTTCGCCACCGTCGCGAAGGAGCCGCGCCTCCTTCGCTCCGAGCTCGAGCAGCTTTCGGATTGCCTCACCGGAGCGCCCCTTCGCACGAGTCTCGAAGAACCGTCCGAGCAGGACGAGCACCGTGATCACCGCCGGCACTTCGAAGTACGTTTCCGCGTCGAGCGACCCGAGGAGCACAACCGTCGACCAGAGCCATGCGGCGAGCGTGCCGATCGAGATGAGCGTGTCCATCGTCGCCGCCAGGTGACGTGCGCTCCGCAGCGCTGCGCGGTGAAAGGCGCTGCCGCTCCAAAAAACCACCGGTGTCGAGAGGGCGAGGGCGACCCAGCCCCAACCCGGAAACCGCAGCGGTGGGACGAGCGCGAGAAAAGAGAGCGGAATCGTCAGCGCAATCGCGAACACCAGACGCCGCCGAAGCAGTTCGATAGCTTCTTCGTGGTGGTGGAGCTGCAGCGGCGCCGCCTCGCGCGCGCCGTAGCCCGCCGTGTGCACGGCGCCGATCAGCGCATCGACCGGAACGGGCGCAGCCGAACGCACGGTCGCCTGTTCGGTCGCAAAGTTGACGGTCGCCTCCACCCCGTCGAGCTTGTTCAGCTTCTTCTCGATGCGTGCGGCACAGGACGCACACGTCATGCCGTCGAGATCGAGACGGACCTCAGCCATCTCAGGCAGCCTCGTACCCGGCTTCTTCGATCGCCGCGCGGAGCGCGCGATCGTCGAGTGATTCGCCGTCGACGGCTACCAGCTTACGCTCGAGATCGATGTCGACCGACGACACGCCGTTCACTGACCTGACCTCCTCGACGACGGCGCGTTCGCAGTGGGCGCAGTGCATCCCGGGCACGAAGTAGACGAGCCGTCCGGCCATTACGCTGGCATCTTATACCCCCTAGGGGTACGCCGGCATCGCGGCGCCGGGCCGCGACAATCGAGGCGACTAGCCCTTGGAGGGCTCGGGCGGAGGCGGCTGCATGGTCGCGCCCGGGATCGGGAACGGCCGCGTCTTCGGCTCCGGCTTGCGCTTCTTCTCGTCGGCGGGCTCCGGAGACGGCTGCTTCGACGCGTCGTCCTCGAAGACCGCCTGCTCGGTCTCGCCCGCAAGCAGGCGCTCGAACTGCTCCTTGTCGATCGTCTCACGCTCGATGAGGATCAGCGAGATCTTGTGGAGCTCGTCGATGTGCTCCTTGAGGACGACCGTGGCGTGCTCGTGCGCTTCTTCGATGATGCGCCGGATCTCGTCGTCGATCTCCCGCGCGACCTCTTCCGAGTAGTCCGGCTCGGCGCCCATCTCGCGACCGAGGAACGGCATGTCGTGGTTGCGGCCGAGGACGCGGGGGCCGAGCTTCTCGCTCATACCGAAGCGCATCACCATCTGTTTCGAGGTCGACGTCACCTTCTCGAGGTCGTTCGCCGCGCCGGTCGTCACCTCGTTGAAGACGATCTCCTCGGCTGCGCGACCGCCCAGCGTCATCGCAAGCTGGTTCATCAGGTTCTGCTTCGTCGTCAGGTAGCGGTCCTCGCGGGGCAGCGAGATCGTGTACCCGAGCGCCTGGCCGCGGCCGATGATCGAGATCTTGTGGACCTCGGACTCCTGGTCGAGGTAGTGGCCGACGATCGCGTGGCCGAGCTCGTGGTACGCGGTGATCTTCTTCTCGGGGCCGGCGATCACACGCATGATCCCTTCCTCCAGCTCGTCCTGCTCGATCGTCTTCTTGCCGCGGCGCGCTGCAAGCAGCGCCGCCTCGTTCACGAGGTTCGCGAGGTCCGCGCCGGTGAAACCCGGCGTTCCGGCTGCGAGCGTGTCGAGCTCGATCTCCGGCGCGAGCGGCTTGCCCTTCGAGTGCACCTCGAGGATCTTCTTGCGGCCGTTGCGGTCGGGACGGTCGACGACGATCTGCCGGTCGAAGCGGCCCGGGCGCAGCAGCGCCGGATCCAGGATGTCGGGGCGGTTCGTCGCCGCGATCAGGATGATGTTGTCCTTCAGCTCGAAGCCGTCCATCTCGACGAGCAGCTGGTTGAGCGTCTGCTCTCGCTCGTCGTGACCGCCGCCGAGGCCGGCGCCGCGATGGCGGCCGACCGCATCGATCTCGTCCATGAACACGATGCACGGCGACGCCTGCTTCGCCTGCTCGAACAGGTCGCGCACGCGCGACGCGCCGACGCCGACGAACATCTCGACGAAGTCGGAGCCGGAGATGGAGAAGAAGGGCACGCCGGCCTCGCCGGCGACCGCGCGCGCGAGCAGCGTCTTACCGGTACCGGGCGGCCCGTACAGCAGCACGCCCTTCGGGATGCGCGCGCCGAGCGCCTGGAACTTCTTCGGGTTCTCGAGGAACTCCTTGATCTCCTGGAGCTCCTCGACGGCCTCCTCGACGCCGGCGACATCCTTGAAGCCGATCTTCGGCGAGTCGGGCGTCATGCGCTTCGCGCGAGACTTGCCGAACGACATGACCTTCGAGCCGCCGCCCTGCACCTGGTTCATCAGGAAGATCCAGAACCCGAAGAGCAGGACGAACGGCAGCAGGGAGGTGAGGATCGACCACCACGGCGACGAGCCCGTCCCCTTCGAGTCGTAGAGGACCTGGTGGTCGTGCATCTGCTTCTGCAGGTCCGGCACGACCTGGTCGGTCGGGTAATGGACCGTCGCCTTCTTCCCGTCGTTGTACTTGAGGTTGAGCTGCTGCTTGTTCGGGTTGAAGACGACCTCTTGGATCGGGCAGCCCGGGTTGTCCTTCGTGTGGCACTGGAGGACCTGGTTGTAGACCTGCGAGTACGTGTACTTCTCGCTCTTGCTGCTGTGCCCGCCGAGGGTCTGCAACGCCAGCCAGACGAGGGCCGCGATGATCACGAGCGGGAAAAGGGCGCTGCGGAAGAATCGATTCACCAGAGCTCTTTCGGCAGGGTACCAGCCTCGGTTTGAGCCGAACCACCCCTAAACGGGGTGATCAAGCCGGACTTACGCGCCTTCCGGAACCAACTCCGTATCCAGTACGCCGACATAGGGCAGGTTCCTGTACCGCTCCGCGAAGTCGAGGCCGTAGCCGATCACGAACCGGTTGGGAATCTCGAAGCCGATGTACCGGACCGGCACGTCGATCTCCCGCCGCTCCGGCTTCGTCAGCAGGGCGCAGACCTCCAGGCTGGCCGGCTCGCGGGATTCCAGGTTCCGCATCAGGTAGGAGAGCGTCAGGCCGGAGTCGATGATGTCCTCGACGACGAGGACGTCGCGGCCCTCGATGTTGATGTCGAGGTCCTTCAGGATCCGCACGACGCCCGACGAATCCGTCTGAGCGCCGTAGCTCGAGATCGCCATGAAGTCGATCTCGCATGGAACCGTCAGCGTTCGCATCAGGTCCGCCATGAAGAAGACGGCGCCCTTGAGGACGCCGATCAACAGCAGGTCGCGCCCGGCGTAGTCCGCCGAGACCTCCTCACCGAGCTCTTGCACGCGCGACTTCAGCCGATCCTCGTCGATGAGGATCTCCGCCACATCGCGTTCGAGCTCAGTGTGAGCCGACACGCTCGGCGCGCACTCCTTCCGCCTCGACGATCCCCGGGACCGCGACGACCTCGTCGCCGCGTACGACGAGCGGCCACGACTCACGGGCCGAACGGGGGATCTTCGCGTCGACGAACACGTCCTGGATCTTCTTCGAGCGTCCGGCGAGCCGGTCGCCGGCACGCCACGCACGTACCTTAAGGCCTGGCGCGTCGGCGGCGATCCGCCAGTCGCCCCAGCGGACCTCGCCGTCGAGCGCGACGGGTGTGCGCTCGAGCCAGACGTTCCCGTACTCACGCACCGCCGTCAGCCCGGAACCGAGGTCCAGCCGCTTCGAACCGGATGTGGACGCGAGGAGCTCGTCGAGCGCGGACGGCTCGCCCTGCGCGACGCGCAGCAGGTTCTGGTCTGCAGCGGGATGCAGCTCACGCAGGCGCGGGAGGATCTCGTCGCGGATCAGCCCCCGCTTCGTGTCCGCGTTCGACGTGTCGGTGCGAAAGGCGAGCCCGTGCGCGCGGCAGTGCTCCTCCGTCTCGTCGCGCCAGAGCTGCAGCAGCGGGCGAACGACGCCGTCCTCGCGCCGCAGCTTGATCCCTTTCGCGAGGCCGCTGGCGACGAGGCGGTAGAGCACCGTCTCGACCTGGTCCGACGCCGTGTGCCCGGTGGCGCGAAGGCGGTCGGTCGCGAAGGAGTAGCGAATGTCGCGCAGCTCCGCTTCCGTAGTGCCGCCGCGGCCGTCGACGATCTCGGCACCGAGCTGCTCGGCACAGAAGCGCGCGTCGGCCTCTGACTCCTCACCGCGCAGGCCGTGGTTCACGTGCAATGCCGAGACGCCGTAGCCCAGCTCGCGCAGCACGTGCCAGAGGCACGTCGAGTCGGCGCCCCCGGAGACGAGGCACGTCAATTCGCCGCCCGGCGGGATCAAGTCGTAAGTCCGAATGAACTGCTCGACGCGGACCGCGATGTTCACGCGAACAAGGGTAGACGCGTACTGCTCGAAAAGCCGATGGAAAGCACGTGACGACCTTCTTCCATGCCTGGCGCCGAAACCAGGCGAACCGCCAGGCCGCGGAGTGGCTCGCAGAGCGGACCGAGGCGCGGGTCGCCGTGGCCGAGGTCCCCGCGGAGATCCGCGACGACGTCCGGCGGCTCGTCGACACGCTGTTCGAGGGCGCCGACGGCGAAGTCGAGCCTGCCCTGAAGGAACTCTGGGATCTGCTGGACGACTATCCCGGCCTGCGCGAGCGCTTCGCGCGCCTCCGAATAGTCGCGGACGCGCT
>Ga0209468_1001295_pt1 | contig 11089 bp, 13 predicted proteins | sample GraSoiAngelo_102_FD_185871 | JGI IMG/M metagenome (GOLD analysis project Ga0209468, IMG submission 185871) | Grasslands soil microbial communities from the Angelo Coastal Reserve, California, USA - 14_0903_02_40cm (SPAdes) (version 2) | ecosystem: Environmental > Terrestrial > Soil > Grasslands ...
CATGCCCAGAAGAAGCTTCGGACTTCGCCACCCTTCTTCATCCTCCGGTGTGCATGGGTCCCGGCCTGCGCCGGGATGACTCCATTTTCTGGCCCAAACCTCAATTCCAATTGAGTCCTGACCCTGGGCAGCCGCGCATTTGGTCGGCGGGGGCGGGGCCTTTGTCGAGGGGCGGACGCTGCCGTCGAAAGCTCCGCTCCGGCCGTCGAAGTCCCGGCGCGCTCCTGAATCATCCCCGGTAGGAGAGTGGAAGCGGCACTTCCGCCGCGCCAAGGAGATGAAAGATGACTGCCGCCTCGTTCCGCGATCTCGCCACCACCTTCGCCGCCTTCTTCGTCGGCATCCTGCTGGTGGCCGCGTCCGGCGCCGCGCCGCTGATGGCGTAGGGCATGGGCCTCATTCGGGAGCCGCGCCCGGGTTGTTGAAGCCCGCGCGCGGCTTCTTGCTATTCGGTCCCGCGCAGTCTTCTCAGGGCGCGCGAATTTCGACTCCGCCCTTCATCACCAGCCGCACGGCGCGGACCGCATGAATGTCGGCGGTGGGATCGCCTTCGACCGCGACGAGGTCGGCGAGAAGCCCGGGGCGGATTGCGCCGCGGTCGGCGAGATGGAATATCCCGGCATTGCCCGAGGTCGCGGCGATCAGCACCTCGGCCGGACTCATCCCGTAGGCGGCCATCAGCTCCATCTCGCGCGCATTGTCGCCGTGCGCGTAGACCCCGACGTCGCCGCCCATGCACATCCTCACCCCGGCGGCCCGCGCCGCAGCGAAGCTCGCCCGGCTGCCCCGGACCGCTTCCGGCTCGGGCGCGGTCCCGTTCCAGCCGCGATAGCGGGCGACAGCGTCGGTCGCGGCCAGAGTCGGGCAGAGCGCGGTGCCGCGCTCGCGCATCAGGCGGAACACTTCGGGCGTTCCGTCATAGCCGTGCTCGATCGTGTCGACCCCGGCGAGGATGGCCCGGCGCATGCCCTCGGCGGTGGCGGCATGGGCGGCGACGGTTCGGCCGGCGGCATGGGCCACCTCGGCCGCGGCGCGCATCTCCTCGATGGTGAAGGTCGCCCGGCTCGGCTCGCCCGGGCGCCAGCGATAGTCGGCGTAGAATTTGACGACGTCCGCCCCGCCGCCGATCTGCCGGCGCGTGGCCGCGACCAGCTCCGGCCCGTCCGCCTCCTCCGCGCCGAGCAGGGGCGCGGTCGCATCGAAGGTCTTGGGCCCGTAGCTTCCGGTGGCGACCAGAGCGCGGGTGGCGACGAGCAGGCGAGGGCCCGGCACGATTCCCTGGGCGATGGCGTCGCGCAGGCCGACGTCGGCATAGCCCGCGCCCTCGGTGCCGAGGTCGCGCAATGTGGTGAAGCCGGCCATCAGCGTGGCGCGGGCGTTGGCCACGGCTCGGGCGGTGCGCAGCGCGAGCGGCTCGCGAAGCACCTGATCGTCCCAGCTGGCCTCGTTATAGGGATGGAGGAAGAGGTGGGCGTGGCCCTCGATCAGGCCGGGCATCAGGGTCATGCCCGGAAGCTCGATCACGCGCGCGCCGGGCGGCGCAGCAAGGCCCGGCCCGGCCGCCTCGATCCGGTCGCCGCGGACCAGCACCTGCCAGCCCTCATGCGGCCGCGGATCGACTCCGTCGAAGACTCGCGCCGGGCGAAGCAGGATCGCCTCGCCTTGCTGCGCGGAGGCGGGGACGGCGGCCAGCGCCGCCAGCAGGATCAGGAACCAGCGCCAGCCCGGCATCGACCACCCTCCTTCGATCTCGGAAGGGGTTAATCGCCGCCGCGCCGGGGCGCAACGGGATCAGCCGTTGCCGCGCTTGCGGCGGGTTTCCCAGCCCTTCTTGGCGGCGGCGCTGCGGCTCTCGGAGGTGCGGCTGGACGAAGAGCCTCCCTTGCGGCCGCCCCTTCGCGCGCTGGCGTTGCTGTCCTTCCTGCCGCGGCCGGAACCCGATTTGTTGCCGCCGCCCGAATCCTTGTTGACGGTCGCCCAGGCGCGGCTCTTGGCCTCCTTCTCGGAGACTCCGCGATCCTCATAGCCCTCGGCGATATGCTCGGCCTTGCGCTTCTGCTTGTCGGTATATTTGTCCTTGTCGCCCTGTGGCATGACCGGAACTCCTTTCCGCCGGCGACAACGCGCGGAAAGGATTGGAGTTCTACGCCAACGACGCCCGCACGCGCTGCTGGAGCACGGTCAGCGGCATCGCGCCGCCGTTCAGCACCGAATCGTGGAACGCCTTGATGTCGAAGCGCGCGCCCATCCTCCGCTCGGCCTCGGCGCGCAAGGCGGCGATCACGGTCTGGCCGCTCTTGTAGGCGCAGGCCTGGCCGGGCCACACGCAATAGCGCTCGATCTCGCGCACCGCCGATCCTTCCGGCTCGGCGGCATTGTCGATCATGTAGCGGATCGCCTGCTCGCGGCTCCATCCCTTGGCGTGGAGCCCGGAATCGACGACCAGCCGGACGGCGCGGAACAGATAGGATTGGAGGTAGCCGATCTTGCCCAGCGCATCGCCCTCGTAGCAGCCGAGCTCGTCGGCCACCCGCTCGGCGTAGAGCGCCCAGCCCTCGCTATAGGCGGAAAAGCCGCCGACTCGCCGGTAGACCGGCAGCGATCCCGCCTCGCGCGCGATGCTGATCTGGAAATGGTGGCCGGGAATGCCCTCGTGATAGGTCAAGGTCTTGAGGCCCATCTTGGGCCATTCGTGCGTGTCCTTGAGGTTGATATAATAGGTGCCGGGCCGCGAATTATCGAGCGGCGCGCCTTGGTAATAGCCGCCCGGAGCGCCGGATTCGATCGCCGCCGGGACCCGGTTGATGCGCAGGTCCGCGCGGGGAAGCGTGTTGAACATGCGCGGCAAACGCGGGCGGATGTCGGCCAGCACCTCGTCGAGATAGGCGAGCAGCGCCGTCCGCCCCTCGTCGGTGTTCGGATAGAGGTTGCGCGCGTCGACGTTGAGCGCGTTGATCCGCTCGCCGACCGTCCCTCGGGTGAAGCCCTCGGCGCGCAGCAGCGGATCGAGCTGGCCGTGGAGCTCGGCGACCTGGGCGAGGCCCATGCGGTGGATGTCGTCGCCGGTCATCGTCGTCGTCGTGTTGGCGCGCAGCCCCCAGGCATAATAAGCCTCGCCGTCGGGCAGGCGGTGAGCGCCGGCCTCGTGGGTGGCATTGGGGCGGAGCGCGCGAAGCGCGGCGATCTGGCGGTCGAGCGCCGAGGCGATCGGGCCGGAAACCAGCGCGGACGCGCGCGCCCCGTAATCGCCTTCCAGATGCGCTTCGCCGGCGCGGCGGACGAGCGAACGGACCAACGTGGTCTCGCCCGCCGGGGTCGCGCGAAGCCGCTCGAGATTGCCGATCGCCTTGTCGAGCACGAAATCGGGCGGGGTGACCCCGAGCCCGGCGTCGTGGCGGATGCGCGCCGTCTCCTCGTCGAGGTTGGCGGCAAAGGCTTCGAGCCGGGAGAGGTAATAATCGGCGTCCTGGGCGGTGCGGACCGGGTGCTGCGTATCGAGGAAATCGGGCACCTGGTAATAAGCGCCGCCGAGCTGGCTGACGACATAGGGGGCCACGCGGCCTCCGGCATTGCCGTAGTGAAAGCGCGCGCCCATCGAGCCGATCTCGGCGCGGAAGGCGGCGATGTCGTAGTTGAGCCGGCCCGCCTCGCTCAGGCCCGCGCGCCCGAACGCGTTCAGCTCTCCCGCGCGCCGTACCGCCTTCGCCCGCTCGGCGTCGGCCCTGGCCTGGGATGCGTCGCCGAGCCGTCCGCGAAGCGCCGCGAGTTCCCCGGTGTCGAGGCCGAGATTGGTGGCGGTGGTCGGCATGTCGCGCAGGTCCTCGTCGAACCAGCGCGTCAGCAAGGCATCGAGCGCCCGGTCGCGGTCATTGGTGTCCTGCGCGACGGCTTTCGGTGCAAACCCGGCCAGGGCAAGGGCGGCGGTGGAGCTGGCGAGAAACGTGCGGCGGTCGAGCAAGGCAGGCCTCCATGGAATGCGGTTCGCTCCGGCCTAGGCCCGCGCCGCCACGCGCGCAATATGGGTCGAATGCGGGGCTCCAGGCGGGCGAACGCAAAAGGATTAGCGCCGAATGGGAATGGCTTATCGCCCTGGGCTTATCTTTAATCTTATGCTAATAGTTGAGAAAGCATAAGCATTAGCCTTGCTAACGAAGGAGGCGGGATGGGCGAGGGGGAAGCCAAAGACGTCGCGGCGCGGCTGCATTCGAGCGCGGTCCGCTTGCTGAGGACTCTTCGGCGGGAGGATGACGGCAGCGGCCTTTCCGCGCCGCGCCTGTCGGCGCTGTCGGTGATCGTCTTCGCCGGGCCGATGTCGCTCGCCGAGCTGGCGGCGGCAAGCCGCCGACGATGAGCCGGATCGTCGACGCCTTGGTCGAGCGCGGCCTCGTCACCCGCGTCGCCAAGCCCGGGGACCGCCGCAGCGTCGAGATCGCCGCCACGAGCGAGGGCGCCGGCCTGCTCGACGCCGGCCGCGAGCGCCGGGTTCACGCATTGGTGAAGCGGTTGGGCAGCCTCGCCGACAGCGAACGCCGGGCGCTCGCCCGCGGAGTCGAGATATTGGAACGGGTGACACGCTAAGCGCGCATCCGCCCTTGCTGCATTGCAGCACGATGTCTATATGGCCGCCGCACCCCAATCGAGAGTTACCGCACGATGAGCCTTCGCAACGTGGCGATCATCGCCCACGTCGATCACGGCAAGACGACCCTTGTCGACCAGCTGTTCCGCCAGTCCGGCACCTTCCGCGACAACCAGCGCGTGGAGGAGCGGGCGATGGATTCGAACGACCTGGAGAAGGAGCGCGGGATCACCATCCTCGCCAAGTGCACCTCGGTCGAGTGGGCGCCGCCGGGCGGCGGCGAGACGGTGCACATCAACATCGTCGACACGCCCGGCCACGCCGATTTCGGCGCCGAGGTCGAGCGCATCCTGTCGATGGTCGACGGAGTCATCCTGCTGGTGGACGCGGCCGAGGGGCCGATGCCGCAGACCAAGTTCGTCACCGGCAAGGCGCTCGCGCTCGGCCTCAAGCCGATCGTCGTCGTCAACAAGATCGACCGGCCGGACGCTCGGCCCGCCGAAGTGCTCGACGAATGTTTCGAGCTGTTTTTGAGCCTCGACGCCAATGACGAGCAGCTCGATTTCCCGACGCTCTACGCTTCGGGCCGCGCCGGCTATGCGGGTCTGACGGACGACGTCCGTGAAGGCGATCTCACGCCGATGTTCGAGACCATCATCAGCCATATCCCCGCGCCCGGCCTCGACCCCGACGGCCCGTTCGCCATGCTGACGACCTTGCTCGACCGCGACCCCTTCCTCGGGCGGATCCTGACCGGCCGGATCGAGAGCGGCACGCTCAACGTCAACATGCCGATCCGGGCGCTCGACGTCGATGGCAACGGCGTAGAGGAAGGCCGCGCAACCAAGGTTTTCGCGTTCCGCGGCCTCGAGCGCGTCCCGGTCGAGACCGCGCAGGCGGGCGACATCGTCGCCATTGCCGGCCTCACCAAGGCGACCGTTTCCAACACCATCGCCGATCCGGGCATGACCCAGCCGCTTCGCGCGCGCCCGATCGACCCGCCGACCCTGGCGATGAGCTTCACCGTCAACGACAGCCCTTATGCGGGCCGCGACGGCGACAAGGTGCAGAGCCGGGTCATCCGCGACCGGCTCGAGCGCGAGGCGGAGGGCAATGTCGCCATCCGGATCACCGAAAGCTCGGACAAGGACGCCTTCGAGGTCGCCGGCCGCGGCGAGCTCCAGCTCGGCGTGCTGATCGAGACGATGCGCCGCGAGGGCTTCGAGCTTTCGATCTCCCGGCCGCGAGTCCTCTTCCGCGACGGTCCCAACGGCCGGGAGGAGCCCTATGAGACGGTCGTCATCGACGTCGACGACGAGCATTCGGGAACGGTCGTCGAGAAGATGGCGCAGCGCAAGGGCGAGATGACGGACATGCGCCCCTCGGGCGGCGGCAAGACGCGCCTCACCTTCACCGCGCCGTCGCGCGGCCTGATCGGCTACCACGGCGAGTTCCTTTCCGACACGCGCGGCACCGGAATCATGAACCGGCTGTTCGACAAATACGGCCCGTACCGGGGCCCGATCCAGGGCCGGCAGAACGGCGTCCTGATCTCCATGGAGACGGGCGCGGCGGTCGGCTATGCGCTCAACATGCTGGAAGAGCGCGGTATCCTGTTCATCGCTCCGGGCGACATGCTCTACGAGGGCATGGTGATCGGCGAGAACGCCAAGCCGCAGGACCTCGAGGTCAACCCGCTCAAGTCCAAGCAGCTGACCAACTTCCGCGCCTCGGGCGGCAAGGACGACGCCATCCGCCTCACGCCGCCCAAGCGCATGACTCTGGAGCAGGCGATCGCCTACATCCAGGACGACGAGCTGGTCGAGGTCACCCCCAAGGTGATCCGAATCCGCAAGCGCCACCTCGACCCGCACGAGCGCAAGCGCGCGTCGCGCAAAGAGGCTGCCTAGGCCTCCAAGCCCCGCCGGCAAGGGAAAGCCCGCCGCAACCGATGTCGCGGCGGGCTTCCAGAGCGGGTCGGGTGCTTCCTGGACCGGCGCTAGAGTGTCGCGGCCGTCCTTGCGCGAGTCGAGCTGTGGCCGCCGTAGCGGTACAGAATGTCCTCGGCGGTTTCGCGGGTGATCCCGGCGTCGCTGGTGTCGACGGAAACGAACACGCCGCCGTCATTGATGCGCCCTTCATAGTAACGCGCATCGTCGTCGCTGACGCCGTGCTCGGTCAGAAGACCGGTGACTCCGCCCGCGACGGCGCCGACTCCGGCGCCGATGGCGGCCGCCCCGGGAATCGCGGAGGTGGCGATCGCGCCGGCGGCGACGAGCGGGCCGACGCCGGGAATGGCGAGGGCGGCGATGCCGAGCAGGGCGCCGACGCCTGCGCCGCCCAGCGCGCCCTTGATCAGACCTTCCGTATTCTCACCCACTTCTTGGGTATTGGCGTCGCCATAGTCTCCGTCGGCGCCTTCGCGGCGCGCGATGACCGAAAGCGCGCTGTCGCGCACGCCGGCCTCGCGAAGCGCGCGGACGGCGGTCTCCGCTTCGGAATGGCTGTCGAAGACGGCGGACACAATGTTCTGGTTCATGGGAACTCCTACAATGTTCGAGAAAGGCCGCAACGGCCTGACACGACAACGATATCCGGGCGATGTCGTTGCTCGGCTGGGCGGATTTGCGCTCGTCCTGGCGCTCAGGGGCTCAGCAAAATTGGCCTGATTGGAATCCGCCACTTTTCGAGGTGACAGGACCGGTATTCTCGCGCACCCATGCTTTGGTTCGAAACGCAAGGGGGCAAATATGCGCTATCGCCACGTCGTCGCCATGCTCGCAATCTGCGCGGTCGCCGTACAGCCCTGCCTCGCAGCCGATCTCGCGGCCGATGGCGGCGTGGTCGGGGGACGCATCGGGGCTTTCGCGGGGCTCAGGATCGCGGCCCCGCTCGGCGGCGCGGAGAGGCACGTCCTGCGGGCGCGGCTTCAAGTGGCGCCCAGCTACGCGATGCTCGATGCCCGGTCCGGCGCCCTCGTCGGGGCCCGGTCCGCGGCCGGTCTCGAGCTCGGCGTCGCGCGCAGCGGCTCGCCCGGCTTGTCGCTGGGCGGCCGCACGGCGCCGGAGCTGAGGCGCCAGCTCGGCTTTCACGGATCGACGCCGTACATTGTCGTAGGGGGCGTCCTGCTTCTCGTCGGCCTGCTCGCGGCGGTGGCCAGCGCCTCTCCCAAGCCCGGCCCGCGGCCCGGCGACTTCTAGGAGAGCCGGGCAAGATGTCCGGCGCGCCCTATCACGCCCATATCTATTATGCGGACCGCGAGCGCGCCGCGGCGGCGGCGCTGCGCGAAACCTTCATCGCACTGGCCGAGGGCGGGAAGGATGCGCCGGTCCTGTTCGTAGGCCGGATGATGGATCGGGGCGTCGGCCCCCACCCGATTCCGCAATACGAGATCCACTTTCGAGAGCGCTCGGTTGAAGAGGTCGTCGCGAGGATCGAGGCGTCGGGCCTGCGCGCGCTGGTCCACCCGCTGACCGACGACGATCTCGCCGATCACACGCGCCTCGCCCGCTGGATCGGGGAGCCGGTGCAGCTGGACGAAAGCACGCTCGATCCGCCGGGGCGAAACCAGGGCGTGGAGCGCTTCGGCAAGACGGATTTCTAGGCCCTGCCGAACCCGACGCTGCCGGTTAGCCCGGCTTGGCTGCGGCCTTGGGCACGGCGGCATCGGGCACCGGCGTCACCGTAAAGTCGCTCGGCTTCAGCGGATGCGCCTCGACGCCTGCGCCAGCGCCCGGCGGCGGGCAGTAGCTGTCGGCGGGGACGACCGCGCCGTCGGGACAGGTCTGCATCGGCACATTGCCCTGCGGCACCGCCCCGGGCGGCGGGGCGCCATAGGGGGCGGCGCCATAGGGAGCCGCGCCATACGGGCCGTCATAATGTTCGTCGTAATGATCGGCGGCGATCGCCGCGCCCAGTGCCGCCCCGAACAGGCCGCCGATCAGGATGTCGCCGCCATAGCCGTAATAGCCGCCGTAATAGGGCGGATAGCCGTAATAAGGCGCGTAGCCATAGTCGTAATAGGGGTAATAAGAGGCGTAGCCGTAATAGGGATAATAGCCGTAGCCATAGCCGTGGCCGCCATGGCCGTAATGCCCGCCATGGCCGTAATAGCCGCCGTGACGGCCGTAACCGCCTCCTCCATGGCCGTAGCCGCCGGCATAGCTCCGCCCGCCGCCATTCCAGCCGCCCCCGGAGCCGCGCCCGCCGCCGCCCCAGCCGCCGCGGCCTCCTCCGCCGCCTCCGCCGCCACGCCAGCTGCCACCGCCTCCGCCGCCGCCGTGCCAGCCGCCGCCGCCCCCGCCGCGGCCTCCGCCTCCGCCATGGCCTCCGCCGCCATGGCCGCCGCGCTGGGCGAGCGTCGCACCAGGCAGGACAAGCAAGGCGCCGGCGAGCGCATAAGCGGCGAGGCGGGGCAAGGAATTGGGCATGGCAAACCTACCTTTCCGCGCGCGACCGTTCCCTGTCCAAGGATCGGCTGCCAGTGCGGCACTGGCCGGCGCGCGCGCCGCGGTTGAGCTCTTGGTCGTTTTTCGCACGAAACGAAGCCGCGCGCCATCGGGGAACATCCCGATCCTTGGGCAGGGAGGCGGCCCGGGCAGCGCGGGCGCATCGCTGCGGGTCAGGGCGGATCGACGTTCAGCAGCAAGGCTCCCTCTCCCATAGGGAGAGGGTTGGGGTGAGGGGTTGCTGCGTCAGTGGGAAAACCGCGAACGCCGTGAACCCCCACCCTACCCTCCCCCCCAGGGGGAGGGATTAGAAGGCCGAATCTCGACCCCCCTAAGGCGTGCAGATACGGGCGTGATAGCGCACGCGGCGCGAGTCGGCTTCGTAGACCATGTCCGTGGCATAGCGGCCGACGAAGCGCTGCGGATCGGCCGGATCGACGAGCAGCGGCTGGCCTTCATTCGCCCCGGGCATGGCCAGATAGGCCTGGGCGGGGCTGGTGCCGAACAGCGTCACGTAGACGTCGGGCGCGTTGCCGTCGCAATGGAACAGAAGCGGCCCCGAAGATATCCCCTCATTGTCGTCCTGCAGCTCGGACACTCGCCGAAGCTCGCCGATGTCGTCGAGATAGACGTCGCGCAGGCATTCTTCGAGCGGAGCGGCGGATTCGGGGCAGGTATTGCGCTCCTCGAGGAAATCGCGCTGGCGCTTGAGCAGCGCCGCCCGGTCGGCCCGGGGCACCACGCGGGCGATGCCGTAGATCCGCGCCTCCTCGCGGTCGAGCGCGGCGAGCTCGGCATGGGCGCAGATCGATCGTTCGATGTCGGTGCGGGCGCGGGCGCAATCGAAGCTCGGCCCCGCCGCGGCCAGTTGCAAGAGCGCGATGAAGATCATCGTCGGATCCTCCCCTGCCAGTGCCAACAACAATGCTACTCGACGCGTTAGGGCGTCAACCCTCCGCGCTTAGGGGTTTGCCCCGGTTGCGGCCTTCGCTGGGCGGCGCCAGCCTTTCTCGGACCAGGGGAGAGGTGAAATGACGCTGCCGGCCGATCGAATCCTTCTCGGCGCCCCGATCTGGGCGATCGGGCTCACGCTCTTCGTCCTGCTGATCGGGATGATGCTGCTCGGCATCGCGGTGCGGCGGCGGACCGAGCGCAGGGCGGCTTCCGAAGGCGAGGACGCGCAGGAGGGCTATATCGTGTCGGGCGCCCTGGGGCTGCTCGCGCTTCTGCTCGGCTTCACCTTCGCGATGGCGGTCGACCGCTACGACAATCGCCGCTCGCTGGTGCTCGAGGAAGCCAATGCGATCGGAACCACTTATTTGCGGGCGCAATTGCTCGACGAGCCTTTCCGCAGCCGGCTGAGCCGCCTGCTGGAGGGCTATACCGCGAGCCGGATCAGGCTGGCGACGGCGGATTCCCGCGAGCAGCGTGCGCCGCTGATGGCGCGGTCCGACGATTATCAGCAGCAGATGTGGACCGAGACCGTCGCGGCGGTGCGGCCGATCCGCGCCCTCGCCGTCTCCGCGCGCTTCGTCGACGCGATGAACGCGACGATCGACGCCGGCGCCGCGCGGGTCGCGTCCCGGCGGGCGCATGTCCCGAGCCGGGTGCTGGTCATGCTCGCCATCTACATGCTGATCACCGCCTACATCCTCGGCTACGCGATGTCCGCCGCCCGCCGCCGAAGCGCGACCGCGGTGCTTCTGGCTCTGACCACGCTCGCCTATACCCTGATCCTCGACATCGACCGGCCGACGGGCGGGCGTGTGCTGGAATCCCAGGCGGCGATGGAGGATTTGCTGAATATGATGCGCAAGAACCCGCCGGCGCGCTTCGGCACGCTGGTCCAGCAACCCGCGCCCGTTTCCCCGCCCGGCTAGCCGTTCCCCGGCGAAGGCCGGGGCCCAGGAGCCGAAGGCTTCAGGCTGTTGCGCTGGAGCCCGGCGAGCGCCGGGCCTGGGCCCCGGCCTTCGCCGGGGAGCAGCGTGTGGGGACGGTCGAATATCGCGCTAGGGCCTCAACGCCGCCGCGTTGCGGGTTTCCACCGATGGGCCGGGCCGGG
>Ga0209468_1001305_pt1 | contig 11039 bp, 10 predicted proteins | sample GraSoiAngelo_102_FD_185871 | JGI IMG/M metagenome (GOLD analysis project Ga0209468, IMG submission 185871) | Grasslands soil microbial communities from the Angelo Coastal Reserve, California, USA - 14_0903_02_40cm (SPAdes) (version 2) | ecosystem: Environmental > Terrestrial > Soil > Grasslands ...
CCGAGCACGCGGCCGACGAGGTCACTCGGTGTCGCGGTCTTCGGAAAGTCGGGATCGATCCAGGGCATGGCGCCCCTCAAGATACGCCGAGAAAGCGGCGCTTGACGTCCTCGTCGGCCGCCAGCGCCGCCGACGAGCCTTCGTACACGATCTGGCCCTTGTTCATGACGTAGACGCGGTCGGCCACGCGGAGCGCCAGCGGCACGTTCTGCTCCACCAGCAGGATCGAGAGGCCCTGCTGCTTGAGCCCGATCAGCACGCGTCCGATCTCGCGCACGATGAGTGGCGCGAGTCCCTCCGAGGGCTCGTCGAGCAGGAGCAGGTGCGGGTTGGTCATGAGCGCGCGGGCGACCGCGAGCATCTGCTGCTCGCCGCCGGACAACGTGCCGCCGCCTTGCCGTGCCCGCTCACGGAGTCGCGGAAACAGCTCGTAGGCGCGCTCGCGGGTGAATTGTCGCGTACCTTGCCGAGCCGTCGGTTTCCGTGCGCCGAGCATCAGGTTCTCGCTCACGCTGAGCGGCGCGAAGATGCGGCGCCCCTGGGGAACCAGGCCGATGCCGAGCCGCGCAATAGCATAGGCGGTGCTGCCTTCGATCCGGCCGGCGCGCGGAGGCGTGAAGCCGACCACCGAGCGAATCAGCGTCGTCTTCCCGGCGCCGTTGCGGCCGAGGAGCGCCACCGCCTCACCGGCAGCAACGTGCAGCGACACCCCGTGCAGGACGTGGCTGTCGCCGTAATACGCGTGGACGTCCGCGATCTCGAGCATCGTCAGCGCTCGTCGTCGGTCCCGAGATAGACCTCGTACACGCGGGGATCGCCACGCACGGCGTCGGGCGTCCCTTCCGCAAGCACTTCGCCATAGTGGAGCACGGTGATCCGGTCGGACAGGGAGAAGACCACGTCCATGTCGTGCTCGATGATGAGCACGGTGACGTCGCGGGGCAACCCGGCCAACAGCCGCGTCATCCGCTGCGTCTCTTCCGGCGACATGCCGGCGGTCGGCTCGTCGAGCAGGAGCAGCGTCGGTGACGTGGCGAGCGCGATGCCGATCTCGAGCTGGCGCTGCTCGCCGTACGACAGCGCTCCCGCTGGCGTCTCGAGGCGGCCCGTCAACCCGACGGCTTCGGCGATTTCACGAGCTCTGCCGAGCGGGCGCACCATCCGCGTCACCGAGCCGAAGAGGCTGAAGGAGCCACGCTCACCAGCCGCCGCGGCCAGTCTCAGGTTCTCGAGCACGCTGAGACCAGTGAACACGTTGTTGCGCTGGAACGATCGTGAGATGCCCAGGCGGGCGACGGCGTGCGGCGGCAATCCGCCGAGCGGGCGTCCCTGGAAGACGATGGTGCCTCGGGTCGGCTGAAGGTGCCCACTGATCACGTTGAAGAGCGTCGTCTTCCCGGCCCCGTTCGGGCCGATGATCGCGCGGCGTTCCCTCGGCTCGACCGTCATCGACACACCGTTGACCGCGGTCAGCGCACCGAAGCTGTGGGTCAGGTTCCGAATCTCGAGGAGGGGCCGATTTTCGGTCATCTCACCGCTCAGCTCGTCCGCCGGGCGGCCTCACTTCGCACGGCCACGCGCCGCGGCGGCGCCTCGGCTCGCCCATTTTTCGGTCATTTCACCGCTCGCCTCGTCGCCGCGGCGGCGCCTCGGCTCGCAATGCCACTGAGCGCGCCGATGACCCCCCCGGGCGCGAAGAGCACGAACAAGATGAAGGTCAGTCCGAGGATGAGCATCCATCGCTCCGTGTAGGAGCTGACGAGGCTCTGGAGCAGGATGAAGGCCGCGGCACCCAGCCCACCGCCGAAGAGCGTGCCCGTCCCGCCGATGATCACCATCAGGAGCGCTTCGCCCGAGGTCGTCCACAGGAACGCATCCGGCGTGATCGATCCAACGAACTGCGTGTACAGCGAGCCGGCGAGGCCGGCGATGGTCCCCGCGATGACGAAGGCGAGCAGCTTGTAACGCCCGACCGCGTAGCCGACCGCCTGCATGCGCGCTTCGTTCTCGCGGATGCCCCGGAGCACGTGGCCGAAGGGCGACTGCACGATGCGCCACAACGCGAGTGCGGCGAGGGCCACGAGGACGATCAGGTAGAGGTGAAAGCGCCGGGCGTCGCCGAGCTCGAGGCCGGCGATCCGCGGGCGGGGCACGCCGACGATTCCGTCTTCGGCGCCGAGCCAGGCCGCCTGGAAGGTCACCGCGTAGAACATCTGCGAGAACGCCAGCGTCAGCATGATGAAGTACACGCCACTCACCCGGATCGAGAAGAACCCGATCACGAGCGCGGCGAGGGCCGCGGCGAGGCCCGGAAGCACCAGCGCCGACGTGAGACCCGCGTCGCGGCTCAGCGCCAGCGCGGCCACGTAGCCGCCGACGCCGAAGAAAGCGGAGTGGCCGAACGACACCATCCCGGCATAGCCCATGATCAGATCGAGGCTCATCGCGAACACGCCCCAGATGAGGATCTCCTGCAACAGCTTGACCGGGTACGTTCCGAGAAACCCCGGCGCCAACGCGAGCACGAGCAGGACGACGGCGAAGCCGGCGAGCTTTCGCTTCATCGGAGGGGACGGCCGAAGAGGCCCTGCGGTCGGGCCAGGACGACCAGCGCCATGACGACATAGATCATCAGCATCGACGCCCCGGGCAGCCAGGCCTTCCCGAACGTTTCGGCCTGCCCGATGATGAGGCTGCCCACCAGTGAGCCCTTGAGGCTTCCCAGGCCGCCGACCACGACGACGATGAGGGCCGGGATCAGGATGCCGGCGCCCATCGGCGGCGACGCTGACTGGATCGGTCCCGCGATCACGCCGGAGAGCCCACCGAGCGCGGCCCCGAACGCGAAGACCGAGGTGAAGACGAGGGGAATGTTGATGCCGAGGCCGGCGGCCATCTCGGCGTCGAAGACGCCGGCGCGGATGACCGAGCCCAGGCGCGTGCGCTCGATCAGCAGCCAGAGCAGGAGCGCCACCACGAGGCCGAAGACGATGACGAACAGGCGGTAGGAGGGCACCGTGGCCCCAAAGATCTTCACCGAGCGTGAGAAGAGATCGGGGGGTGGGATGGAGCGGATGCGTCCACCCCAGATCCACTTCACGAGGTCCTCGAAGAGGTAGATGAACCCGAACGTGAGGAGCACCTGGTCGAGCGGCGAGCGCACGTAGAGCGGGCGCAGCACGAGCCGCTCCATGACGGCGCCGATCACGCCCACCGCGAGCGGCGCGACGACGAGGGCGAGCCAGAAGTTCCCGGTGGCCCCAATCGTGGCGAGGCCGGCGTAGGCGCCGAGCATGTAGAACGACCCGTGAGCGAGGTTGACCACGTCGAGCATGCCGAAGATGAGCGTGAGACCGACCGAGAGGAGAAAGAGCAGGACGCCGTATGACAGCCCATTCAGGGCCTGGCCGAAGAAGTCGGGCACGAACACGACGGCTACGTCGACGTCCGACGGCCCCCCATCTCCATCAAGCCGGCAAGGTGCAGCCGGTGCCGGGATCGGTGACGTTGGCGATCTTGTCGATCGGCACGTTGTCGAGGCCGCCAGACACTTCCTTCACCTCGCGCACGTAGATGAACGGCTGGATGACGTTGTGCGTCTTCGGGTCGAAGCGGAAGCGACCCCGTGGGCTATCGAACTCGACCCGGGCGATCGCGTCGACCAGCTTGTCCTTGTCCTTGGTGTTCCCGTTCACCGCCTTCAGCGCACGGACGATGACCTCGGCCGTGTCGTAGCCCTGGCAGGCGAAGCCGTCCGGCGTTTTGTTGGCGAACTTCGCCTTGAAATCGGCGACGAACTTCCGGTTCGTCGGGCTGTCGAGTTGCGGCGTGTAGAAGTGGCCCGTGATCACGCCCAGCGCCGACTTGCCCTGAGCCGGCAACACGTCGGGCTCGGTGAGGAAGCCGGCCCCGGTGAGCTTGATCGACTGCTTCAATCCAAAGTCGTCGTACTGCTTCACGAAGTTCACGGCGTCGGTCCCCGAAAAGAAGGCGTACACGGCCTTGGCGCCCGACTGCTTGATCTTGGTGAGGTACGGCGCGTAGTCCGTCTCGCCGAGCTTCGGGTAATCTTCACCGACCAGCTTGCCACCGGCCGGCACGAACGTCTCCTTGAACGCGCCGAGCTGATCTTTCCCCGCCTGATAGTTGGGCGCGGTGATGAAGACTTCTTTGGCGACGTGATTGGCCACCCAGCCGCCCATCGGCTGGTTCGGCTGCCAGTTCGAGAACGACGTGCGGAAGATCCACCGCGAGCAGCGCTCGCGGCTGATCGCGTCGGCGCCGGCGTTGGACACGATCAGGATCGTCTTGCTGTTGTGCACCTTGTCGCGCATGCCCATGAGGATGCCGCTGTGCACGGGCCCGGTGAGGATGTCGACATTGTCCGAATCGATGAGCTTCTCCGTCTTACGGATGCCGACGGGTGGCTTCATCTCGTCGTCTTCCCGGATCATCTCGACCTTGCGGCCGGCCACGGTCCAGTTCTCGCGCGCGAAGACCAGCTCCATGCCCTGCGTGATCGATTCGCCCAGCACCGCGTAGACCCCGGTGTACGGGAGCACGAGGCCGATCTTGACCGGCGCGCCTTGAGCCGCGCTGCGCAGCACCCATGGCCCGACGGCCACTCCGGCCGCAGTCGCCGAGGCGCCGGCGAGGAAGGTTCGACGGGTCAATCCGCGCATGTGGGTTCCTCCTTTGGAGGGCTCAATCTACACTGTCTGTGCCTTGAGGAGGCGGCTGATGTGCTCGGGAATCGGCGCGGCCCTCCGCCGGTCGTCCGCCGTGACCGGCCGGACCACCCACGCGCGAATCTCGAAGCCGCGGGCGCACAATGTAGCTCCCACCGTGATCTCGTGGTCCATGCGGAACGTCTTTTCCTTTACCCATGCGACCGTGGAGCGGATGTTCACCTCGTCGCCATAGCGGATCGGCGCGAGAAAGGTCGATCCCGACTCGACGATGGGCACACCCACGATGGCCTCGCGGGGGAACATCTCGGGCCAGGGCAGGCCGAGGGACTCGAACAGCGTCTCGGTGCCCAGGTCGTACCACTCGTAGAAGCGCGGGTAGAAGACGATGCCGGCGGGATCGGTGTCGCCCCAGCGCGCTTTCACCGTGGTCGTGTGCGCAGGCATCTAACGAACGAACTCGCGCAGGCGGAAGCGCTGGAGCTTGCCCGTCGCGGTGCGGGGCAGCTCGGCGAGCAGGAAGATCCGGCGCGGGCGCTGGTGCGCCGGCAGTTCGGCCTCGGCAATGCGTCCGAGATCGCTGGCGAGATGGGCCGCCGCGGCGGCGTCCTTCGGGACGACGAAGGCGAACGGCTTGACCAGGCCGTGCTCGTCGGCGGCGCCGACGACGCCGGCGTCGGCGACTGCCGGATGGGCGGACAATGCGCGCTCGACGTCGGCCGGCGCGACCCACATCCCGGCCACCTTGAACCGATCGTCTTCGCGTCCGCGATGGTGATAGAAGCCCTCGGCATCCCGGACGTAGACGTCACCGGTTCGAAACCACTCGCCGATGAACGCCTGGCGCGACTGGTCCGCGCGGTTCCAGTAAAACGGACTGGTGGACGCCGCGCGCACGTGGAGCACGCCTTCGACGCCGTCCGGGACATCGCGACCGTCGGCATCGAGCAGCCGCGCCTCCGCCCCGGGTACCGGCAATCCCGATGATCCCGCCCGGCTTCGGCCCCGCCGGTTCGACAACACCATGAAGATCGTCTCGGTGGCCCCCATGCCGTCCAGGATCTCGACGCCAAACCGCTCGCGAAACGCCGAGCCAATCTCGACAGGCAGCCGCTCGCCAGCCGACACCGCACACCGCACGGAGGCGAACGCGTCGCTCGGCAGCCCGGCTCGGAGCAACCGTCCATAGAACGTCGGCACCGAGAAGAGGAGCGTCGGACGGAAGCTGGCGGCGATCTCGGCGACGGCGTTGGGCTCGGCCCAGGCCGAGCTCAGGTAGGTCTGCGCGCCGACGGAGAACGGGATGAGCAGCGCGTTGCCGAGCGCGTAGGCGAAGAACAGCTTCGACGTGGCGAAGACCCGGTCGGTCGCGCTGGCGCCGAGGACGTCGCAGCCATACGGCCGGCCGGCGAGAAGGTCGCGATGCAGGTGCACGGCGGCCTTGGCCGCGCCCGTCGTGCCCGAGGTGTAGAGCCAGAAGGCCATCGCGTCGAGGCCGACGGGCTCCGGGGAGAGCCCGTCGTTGGCGCCGGCGACGAGCTCCGTGAAGTCGACGATCGCCCGCAGGTGTGGCAGCTCGGCGTGGTGGCCGGCAACGACGCGAGCCAGCGCCGCGTCGGCCACGAGCACTCTGGCTCGACTGTCGCGGAGCATGTCCGTCCACTCGGCGGCGCTGAGCCGCGTGTTGAAGGGCACCGCGATCGCGCCGATCCGAAGAGCGCCGAAGAACGTGGCCACCCAGGCAAGGCCGTCAGGAAGGAGCACGGCCACGCGCTGCTCGGGCTCGACACCGAGGGCGCGCAGCCCCCGGGCCGCGCGGTTGGCCAGCGCGAGCACCTCGGCGTAGGTTGTCGTGGTGTCGGCCGTGACGACGGCGGGCGATCCACCGTCCCCGGTCCCGACGCGATCGTCGAGAAACGCCGTGACCGCGTTGGCGATCATGAGCGAGGGCCCCGCGGATTACGCCAGGGCGCCGCGTTCCAGTCGAACTCCTTCCAGAACGTGTCGATGCGATCGATGATGCCGTGGAACTTGTGAGCGCCGTCGGCGTGCGCGGCCCACAGGTCGTCGAAGGAATCGAACTGCGCAAGGTAGCCGAGGCCGTACTCGGCCGGCTCGGCCATCGCCATCTCGCCCGCGCAGAAGCGCTGATACCCGATCCCGGGCGCGATCCAGAAGCCCTCCGACGTCTCCTCGGTGTAGAGGCGCGGGAGCTGATCCACGGGAACCGGACAGAGGAAGAAGCGCGCGCTGAACCGGATCGGGCTCGACGTGGGCGTGATGAAGTGCGAGAGGTACCGCAACGGGCGCGCATCCGCGTACCAGGCTTCGCGCGTGAGCAGCGTGGCGAACGGAGCCTCGCCCGCCATCAGCGACTTCCGGAGGCGGTCGATCCGCGCCGCCACGAGAGGATCGTGGGCGTCGATGGCGCGCCCACCGGCATCGCAGGCGAGCAGTAGACCGGTCTCCTCGAGCAGCTCGCGCACCGAGGTCATCCAGTACGCGAGCGAGGGGACGCCGGCGGCGCGCGGAACGAGCGCTTCGGCCTCGGACGACGTGAGCCCATGGCAGCGCGCCGCGGCGTCACCGGCTCCGTCCTCGACGTCCACTTTGCCGCCGGGGAACGCATAGTAGCCGCCGAGGAACTTCATCCCCTTCTGGCGGCGGATCATGTAGACCTCGAGCGGTTCGGCCGCGCCGCCCGGCGCCGCGCGCACGAGGAGGACCGACGCGGCCGGCTTGGGATCGGCGGGAGTCACGAAGCGAATGATACCGCGCGGGCGGTCAGCTGCCGGAGGGTCAGCGGCTGAGCTTGCGGTGGTCCCAGGACACGATGCGAGTGGGATGGAAGCGCAGCAGGACTCGCTTGGCGGCCTGAGGACCGACGTACGCGCGCACTTCCGGCGTGTCGGGCGTGGCGTTCGGAATGCCGAGATACTTGATGGCGATGGCCGCACCGGCGGCGGTCACGCGAGCCAGCTCACGAACGATCTCGACGTCGCACTCCAGCATCGCACCGCGCAGCTCGGCGTAGGCATCGCCGGCCTCGACCTGGAGCGTGGCCTGGGGCTTGCGCTCGAGATTGCGGACCTTCTGCGACTTCGCGTACGTCCACGCGGTGACGACGCCGTCGTCCACGACGTACCAGAGCGGCATCAGGCCATTGGGGCCGATGGAGGCGCACGTCACGAGGCGTTCCTCGCCGAGGAACCGCATCAGCTCGGCCTCCGACATCTTGATCTCGGTCCGTCGCGCCAGTCGCGCCACGACTACAAACTAATCAGCTGGGCGACCTTCTCCCGGTGGTGCGTGGCGTCGCCGAACGTGAATTCCGACGACTTGGCGCGCTTGAAATAGAGATGCAGGTCGTGCTCCCACGTGAAGCCGATGCCACCGTGGAGCTGGATGCCCGCGGCCGAGACGCGACGGAACGCGTCGGAGGCGTAGGCCTTGGCCATCGAGACCGCCAGCGCCGAATCCGGAACGTTCTCGTCGACGGCCCAGGCCGCGTAGTACGTCAGTGACTTGGCGTTCTCCACGTCCACGAGCATGTCGGCGGCGCGATGCTTGACGCCCTGGTAGGACCCGATCGGACGGTTGAAGGCGACGCGGATCTTCGCGTACTCCGTCGTCATCTCGAGGACCTTCTGGGCACCGCCGCACATCTCGGCGCAGAGCGCCACGGTCGCGCGCTCGAGCACGCGGCTGAGTGGCGCCGACGCGCCATCCTTGGCACCGAGTAGCGCCGAGCCCGGCAGGCGCACGTCGCGCAGGACCACCTCGCAGAGCTTGCGCGTCTGGTCCATCGTCGGCAGCAGCTTGGGCTCGAAGCCGGGGGTTCCCTTGGGGACGAGAAAGAGCGAGAGGCCTGGCTGGCCGGCTTTGTTCTCGGCCGTGCGCGCGACGACCGCGGTGACGTCCGCGATGTGGGCATCGAGGACGAACAGCTTGGTGCCCGAGAGCAGCCAGCCATCGGCCGTCGGCTTGGCCGTGGTGGCGACGCCGGCGGCGTCCCAGCGCGCGCTCGGCTCGGTCCAGGCCAGCGCGGCCTTGGCCTTGCCGTCGGCGAGCCGCGGCAGCCACTGCTTCTTCTGCTCGGCCGAGCCCGCTTCGAGGATGGCCAGGCCACCGAGGAGCGTCGCGAGGAACGGGCCGGGCATGACGACGCGGCCCATCTCCTCCATGAGCACGGTCAGATCGACGAAGCCGAGGCCGACACCGCCGTACTCCTCGGGATAGACGAGGCCAAGCCAGCCCTGCTCGGCGAGCTTGGTCCAGAAGTCATCGGTGACGCCCGCTGGCTCCTCCATCCGCTGCCGCACGACCGTGGAGGTGCACTCGTTCTCGAAGAACTTCCGCGCCGAGGCACGGAGCATCTCCTGCTCTTCGCTGAAGCCAAAATCCATGGAAACGCTCTCCTAGCCCTTCGGTAAGCCGAGAATGCGCTCGCCGATGATGTTCTTCTGGACCTCGGTGGTACCGCCCTCGATCGAGTTGGCCCGCGAGCGGAGGAACGTGTACTGCCAGACCCCGCTTTCGACCGCCCAGTCCGAGCCGCGCACGAGCTGCGAGTACGGGCCTTCGATCTCCATGGCCAGCTCTTGCAGCTTCTGATGGGTCTCCACCCAGATCATCTTTCCGATGGATGCCTCGGGACCGGGAATCTCGCCCTTGAGGAGCTTGGTGATCGCCCGCGCCCCGAGGTACTTGAGGCACTCGGTATCGATCCAGAGCTGGGCGATCTTCTGCCGCATCACGGGGTCCTTGGTGAGGACGCGGCCTTCCTTCTCCATGCGCCGAGCCAGCTCGATGAGGCCGTCGAGCGCGATGCGCAGCCGTACCTGGAGCCCGAATCCAAGCGCCAGGCGCTCGTACATCAGCGTGGTGAGCCCGACCTGCCAGCCGTTGTTGAGGCCGCCGAGGATCTCGGACTCGTGGACGCGCACGTTGTCGAAGAAGACTTCGTTGAACTCGGGATCGCCCGTGATCTGCTTGAGCGGCTTCACCGTCACGCCGGGCAAGCGCATGTCGAGCAGGAAGTACGTGATGCCCTTGTGCCTCGGCGCGGCGGGATCGGTCCGCGCCAGCAGCATCATGCGATCGGAGACGTGGGCCAGCGACGTCCACACCTTCTGCCCGTTGATCACCCAGTACTCGCCGTCTTTCACCGCACGAGTCTGGAGCGACGCGAGATCGGACCCGGCGTCCGGCTCCGAATACCCCTGGCACCAGATCTCTTCGCAGGAGAGGATCTTGGCCGGATACCGCTTCTTCTGCTCCTCGGTCCCGTAGGCGATGATCGTCGGCCCGGCCATGCCGACGCCGAGGATGTTCAGGATCTGCGGCGCCTTGGCCAACGCCATCTCCTCGTGGAGGATCAGCTCCTCCATGAAGGTGAGGCCCCGCCCGCCGTACTCCTTGGGCCACGTCAGTCCGACGAACCCCGCGTCGTAGAGCGTGCGCTGCCAGTCGCGAAGGAACTGATACGCCTCGGGTCGAGGAACCTCCGCGCTGGCCATGACGCGACGGGACCAGTCACGCGGAATGTTCTCTTTGAGCCACGCGCGGACCTGCTCGCGAAACGCGTCCTGTTCGGGAGTGAGCGAGAAGTCCAAAATCGCCTCCTGGAAGGTGAGACAGAGCAACTGAACCGCGGTTCATTCTAGGGAGCGCTCTCCGACTTAGTCAAGGGTTATACTCGGCGTCCCATGCTTTCGGTGTCGTTGACGCGACTTCAACGCCGTCTGGTCGCCCTCTCTCGATTTGGCGGATTACTGGGCGGTGGCGTCACGCGGCCGGCCTGGAGCCCTCAGCACGAGGAAGCCCGGGCGTGGCTGATCGCCGAGATGCGAGGCGCGGGCCTGGCCACCTGGGTCGATCCCGCCGGAAACACGTTCGGGAGCCTTGGGGCAACGGCACTAGCGAGTGACCGCCCCGCCGTCCTGACCGGATCCCACATCGATACGGTGCCCGAAGGCGGCATGCTCGATGGCGCGCTCGGCGTCATCGCCGGCCTCGAATGCCTCGAAGTCCTCGCCGAGACGAAGACGGCGCACCAACGCCCCCTCGCCGTCGCGGCCTGGACCGACGAGGAGGGCCGCTACGGCAGCCTGTTCGGGTCGCGCGCATTCTGCGGCAAGCTCGACGGCGCGAGCGTCGTCGACATGGCCGCGGTGGACGGCGAGCGATTGGCCGACGTGATGGCGCGTGCTGGCTTCGACGCCCGTCGTGCGCCGGAAGCGAAAGCGCCAGCCGGCTCGGTCGCCGCGTACGTCGAACTGCACATCGAGCAGGGCCCGCGGCTCGAAGAATCGGGCGTGCAGATCGGCGTCGTGGAGGCGATCGTCGGCG
>Ga0209468_1001314_pt1 | contig 10995 bp, 11 predicted proteins | sample GraSoiAngelo_102_FD_185871 | JGI IMG/M metagenome (GOLD analysis project Ga0209468, IMG submission 185871) | Grasslands soil microbial communities from the Angelo Coastal Reserve, California, USA - 14_0903_02_40cm (SPAdes) (version 2) | ecosystem: Environmental > Terrestrial > Soil > Grasslands ...
CTTGCTGGGACCCTTTGCCTCATCTTGGCCCGCAGCATCCGCCGATTCCCGGCGTGCACAACTCCGGTTGGGTGCAAAGTCCCGGCGCCGCGGCGCTGGCGGACCCCACACAAGTTTCGCGCCTGAGAGCCTACGTCCAAGGCGTCATCGGAGCGTTTGCCAAAGACGACCGCATCCTCGCCTGGGACGTTTGGAACGAGCCAGGTGCTGACAACGCTGGCAGCTACGCGAAACAAGAGTTGAAAGAAAAGACCGCTCGCGTGATCCCTCTCCTGCCCCAAGTTTTCGCTTGGGCGCGCGAAGCCAACCCCACGCAGCCACTCACCAGCGGAGTCTGTTGCGTGGACACCTCGCCCGACGGGGCAAACCTCCCTGAAATCCAGCAGATTCAACTTCGCGAATCGGACGTCGTCACCTTTCACAACTACAGTTGGCCGGAATACTTCAAGCAGGAGATTGCGTGGCTAAAGAAGTACAACCGGCCGGTAATTTGTACGGAATACATGGCCCGGTCCGTAGGCAGCACGTTTGACACGATACTGCCGATCGCCAAGCAGGAACATGTTGGGGCCATCAACTGGGGATTCGTCGCCGGCAAAACGCAAACCAATTTGCCCTGGGAATCCTGGGAGCATCCCTACATTCTCGGCCAACCGCCCGTATGGTTTCATGAAGTGCTGCGCCCCGACGGAACGCCTTACCGCCAGGCCGAAGCAGACTTGATCCGCCGCCTCACCGCCAACCAGTAGCAATCACAATTTCTCTTTGCTCTTGCCTTCTGCCTTTGACTTACCGCGCACGTTGCGCCACGCCCCAACTCTTTAGTTTAGAATCTGCTTACTCGAAACCCTTTGCGCTGAGGGAAGGACGAATGAACATTTCTGAGGCCTACGATTACCTCGTACGCGCCCGCCGGGACTTGTGGGGCGCGCTGCGGTGCGTGCCGGACGAGGTTTTATCTCGCCCGTTGCTGGACGGCGCGAAGCTTCACTGCATCAAGGACCTCGTGTTTCACATAGCCTCCACCGAGGACTTCTGGATTCGCGAGGAAATCCTGCGCGAGCAGCCGGCGCGGAAAACCAATCCCGCCTTGAAGGATACGAAGGGCGGCCCTGTTTTTGCGGGTTTCGCGCTCGAAACGCTGCTCGACTACTGGCGGGTCGTAGAGCAGAGCACCGTCACGTACCTCTCCTCTCTCGATGACGACGAGTTGAACCGGATTGTGACTGTGCACGACAGGCCTGGGAAGCGGTACACCGTGGACGGCCTGCTGTGGAACCTCATAATCCACGAGGCGCGGCACGTGGCACAGATTAGCGTACTCCTTCGCACGCAGGGCATCGCGCCGCCTTTTCTTGACCTGTTGAATTACTTGCCGGTGCCACCGGCCTAACCACTGGCTAGGGATAACGCGCTGAGTGAATTCGCTAAATCACAGGGCATTCGGACAGGGCGGGCAAAAGGAGAGAGGCGCTCGGCAACCTCACAAGCGCCTCCTCCACTACCTCAACGTAAACCGTACCTCACTGGATCACCTCCTTCTCGGCAAGAACGCCGATGTCGACAAGAGTGTCGAGTGCTCCGAGTATAGCGCGGGTCGGAGATGTCAGACCATGCGTTTCCTCTACCCTTTGGGTTTGGGCGGCGCTGATCCAAAGTTGGGGCTTTTGATTTTCTCGCCTCAGCTGGGCATTGCATTCTTCCGCATCATGCTACTGCGGCCTCGACGATCGGGAGCCACGTTTCAGGACCATTGAGCTCGACGTTGTAGTCAGCACCGGGCAGTTGCAGGCATTCGGGCGGATTCAAGGCGAGAACGTGAGCCTTGGGGTATTTGGCCTTCAGCCAAACAACAATTTCCCTCCTCGTTTGTTCAGGTGCTTTATGGCCGACGATAAAAAGGTCGACGCGTTGCGGCAAGCTTAAGACGGCTTGCGCACGCTCGTTGCCGACCACAGAAATCACCTCGTACCCAACACGTTTCAGCACACCGGCCCTTTGCTCAAGTCGTCGTTCCTCGTAAGCGACCTGAAACACCACGCGTTTACCCCGGGCTATATTCGCGAGAGCAACGACCTGGCGGGCTGGCAGGTATATTACGGAACACTCGTTGGTTGTGGTTCTTGCGAGCTGTTGAAGCTTGCGACGGGCATTCTCCAGTCCGTGCACGCAACCATGCCAGACCACGGATTGATCCTTGGAGCGCTCGAAGAGATCGTAATCCTTTTCCGTGTGAGCACTGCCTTCCTATCGGCAACGGCATCAACCCCAGCCTGCAATGCACGTTGGTTCAATTCCACTTTACATGAGCTCTCCCGCTGGGCGGGGACTCATCTCAACTCGTACGCCTCGGCGACGTGAATGTCAAGATTCGCGCCCCGCGCGGCCCCGCGCGGGTCCCAGTTAGTTGTCCTACAAGGAAGCCGAAACGTGCTTGCAAAGCTAGCATTTTTTACATACCTCCTCATTACTTTCGTGTCTATTTCTCACATTGGTGATTCTCCCCATATCGATTGGGGTTTTTCTCGGATTGCGAGTCCGGAACCTTGGACGTACCCTGATGTTAGGGCACGGCCAGGTATCCTCTTCTTCCGGCTCCGAGCGCGCCTTCCGTCGCGCACGTGCAGCCCGCCGCATTACCCTGACTCGACCTGAGAGCCCAACAAGTCTCTTAGAGCCACCAGACTTTCGCTGTTGCCGAACGGAGGCAACGAAAGGAGGCTGCTCAGAGGCAGTGTTCCTTTTTGCACAGACGCTAGAACACTGAGAGACTAAAATCTCCACGCCTCTATTCGGACGCAACTCGGCCGGCATCCCAGTAATGCAGCGACAGGAAGCAAGTGCTAAATGCATGTACCCACTGGCCGATATGAAAAGCGCACTTCGAAGGCAGTGCACGTAGAGCTTTTGCGCTTGGACGAGTCGCAACGCATTAAGAGCGCGGTCACTGAAAACGTAAGCCCACGAGGCGCACGCGTTGTGACTGAGTGCATCTGCCCTCCGGGGAAGCATGTGGTAGTTACCGCCCCCCAGGAAGGCGTCAAGTCGCTCGCGCGCGTGGTTTACTGCCAGCGCGTGGAGAGTTCAAAATTTGCTGTTGGCCTCCAGCTTGTTGTGCGAGTCGAGGAGTGGGGGAAACGCGCTAACCACGAATGAGTTTGCATCCCCCAAAATCCCAGCCTGAGTAGATGACGCCGGCGGCTTGTGAGCAACACCATCAGATAGCGCTTTGCCGATTACCAAACTCCATTGGCAGAGCCGTGGGCGAGCGGAGAGTCCGAATATCCCGCATGGGTGGTTGGCCGAAGAAGCGACTGTATTCGCGATTGAATTGGCTGGCGCTCTCGTATCCGACCTCAAAAGCCGCACTGGCGGCGTCCAGACCATCCATGAGCATGCGTTCCCGCGCTGCCTGCAGCCGAAGCTGCTTCTGATACTGAAGAGGACTCATCGCTGTCAGCGCCCGGAAATGGTGGTGCAGTGTAGAGACGCCCATGCCCGCGATTTTTGCAAGATCTTCCACTCGTAGCGGCTTCGCGTAGTTCGCCCTGACCCACGCGATTGCCTTTGCCGTCCGCTGGCTCTGGTCCCCCAGCGTGGCAATCGCTCGAAGGCGCGCCCCCGCAGGTCCCCGGAGGATTCGGTAGATGATCTCACGCTGAATCAGGCCGCTCAGAAATGGAATGTCCTGCGGCGTGTTCAGTAGGTCGATGAGTCGGCAACAGGCATCGAGCAACTCGGCCGTGGTCTCACCAGTGGCCATGGCCGGACTATCAGACGGCGCCTCAGTCGCTAGAATCTCCTCTCGGCTAAGAAGTCAGTTGCAATAAAGAACTGCGCAAGCGATCCGCTCATTGCCCAATCTTACGAGGAACGAATGCACGCAAACGGGAGAGTGCCCAGTGAAAGTTGAGGTCTTATATGTGGCAGACTGCCCAACTCACCCTGCGGCAGTGAATCTGGTTAAACAAGTCTTGGCCGCAGAAGGTGTCGAGGCGGAGATCCACGAGGTACTCGTCAGGGACGAAGGGATGGCCAACGAACTTGGATTTTGCGGCTCACCAACAATCCGAATTAATGGACGAGACGTCGCGGGAGAGTCGCAGAACGCTCGCAGTTTCGCGCTGAGTTGCCGTTTGTATCCTGGATCGAAGCAGGTCGGGCTTCCACCAGCGGAGATGGTTCATCGGGCAGTGCTGAAAGGACGGCAAGGCGCCAGAACGTGAAAGGAGCACGGGCGTTTCGGCCTTCCTCGGGGCAAATCCTGAGTTCCATGAATGGAGGGTCCAAGTTGTGACAGAGGAAAAGAGAGCTTGCTGCAGCTCACCGGCGGCGATGTGCTATTGGTTCGCTGTGTCTTTGATTGCGTGGGGAGCACTCAGCCTCATAGGAATCTATTGGCGTCCTCTGCATGGGTCGTCCGCCACCACCATCCTTTTTGCCATGGGCATCGGCTGCGTTGCGAACTTGGTCAGGAATCGCACTCTTCACTGCGCGTTCAGTGCGCCACTACTCTTGATCGCCGCCGTTGTGTTCTTGCTATCCGAGGTAAACATCCTTCACGTCAATCCCATTCTGATTTGGCCATTCGTCCTCATTGGAGTAGGCGCAGCGTTTCTAGTGGAGTGGCGTCATGCACGCGTCGTGCGCCAAGGGGCCTAGAGGGGGAACGAGTTTCTGATGAGTAGCGAAACGATTAGCGCGACCGGCAAAGCTTCTTCGAAAGGGGGACTTGCGGCTGCGCTCTCAGCGGTAGGAAGTGTTCTAGCTGCGGCGACATGTTGCCTACCCTTACTTCCTTTTGTACTCGCTGCCGGAACGGCGGGGAGTGCGAGGTTCCTGTCTTCGTTCGTCGGGGTTCTTCGGCCATACCTGTTAGGGCTGTCCGTTCTCCTCATTGCGCTCGGCTTCTATCAAAGCAGACGCGCCAGCCAATGTAATTGTAAACCGAGTGTTCTCAGCCAAGTAGTTCTGTGGTTGTCGGCCCTGATTGTTGCCATCTCGATTCTGCTTCCACAGGCCTTCGCGGATCTGGTCGAGAGGCTGCTATGACCCGCAGAAACATTGCACTAGGTCTTGCGGCCCTGGCCATTTTTGCTGGGCTGCTTTATTTCTATGGCGGACACCAGACTCCCAGCAGCCAAGCGCCTCTTGCCGATCTAAATACGGCGAACCTGAGTGAACTCAAAAATGAGTTCAACAGCAGTCACGCCAATGTTCGAATGCTGGTGCTTCTTTCCCCGACTTGACCGGTTTGCGTGCGGGGGGCCTCCGCACTCGAATCATTGCTGGAAACTCAAACAGACTCGCATCTGCGCGTGTTCGTAATTTGGGAACCAGTGCTGGCTACCGACTTGGGCGCGCCTTCGACCATCACTCTTCGGAGGATACATGATCCGCGCGTGAAGCAATATTTGGGACTCAAAGCGAATTCTCTCCCACGCTATGGGAGAGCATGATCGTCCGAGCGTCATCTGGGACTACATCGCGGTTTATAAGCCAGGACAAATCTGGACAGAAGCGCCCCCGCAAGCCGAATTCACGGGCCGCCCCGTTGTGCGCTTCATCGAAGGAGCGCGGAAGGCATTACAGACTATTTATTTTGAGGCGAGAAACGGAATGTAGCTGCTCAGGGATCAAAAGGGACACATGGTCGTCGAACACCCGCCACCCCCACCGCCCCCCAATCCCATTCCCGCAACGCAACCCGCTACGTCGGTCACACCAGCCACTTACTCCGGCAACCCGCCGCGGACCGGCCCACCCACTCCGCAACTGCTCCAAATAGAGTCGCCCACGCGCTGCACTTCGACCATTAGCTGCCGCCTCTTTGTCGCGGGCGCGCAGCAAGGCTAGCCTAAGTTCGTCATGAGGAGCGCTAAAAGCGGAGCAACTCCTTCAGAATCAGTTCACGCAATCGCCGAGTCTACACTACATTGGCGGGTCACCTTACAACAGAAAGCAGCATAAGATGGGGGTATTTTCAGAGCAGCAGGCTGATGAAAAACGAGAAACACCCCCATTGCCGAGCTTCAGAAGCGCCTAACCTAAGTTCGTCATGAGGAGCGCTAAAAGCGGAGCAACTCCTTCAGAATCAGTTCACGCAATCGCCGAGTCTACACTACATTGGCGGTTGAAACTGAGGCGGTCGGGAAGGCTGCTGCCCAGCAGGTCGAGAAGAGATTTCTGCTCAGCGGTGGGCTCAGTCACCCGGCGCAGTCGGATCTCACGGCCGTCTGTCGTGGGCAGAACGATGTCGCCGCTGTGCAGTTTGGATAAAAGTGCCAGGGCTTGCATGGGTGTAAGCGGCTGAGTGTTCCCGACGTCGGCCGCCGCTGGCTTCGGAATCAAGGCTGGCCGACGCTGCAGCAGATGTTTTAAGGTGACCCAAAGCGCATACCCCAGAAACGCTACCAGCACGTGGGCTTTGACGCGCCGCTCCTTTTGATGAAAGAGAGGCCGAATGGAAAGTTCGCTCTTCAGTGCCCGGAACGACGCTTCGGCCTCAGTCAACTGCATATACTTCGACCATAACTCCTCGGGCGTCTCCGCCTGCAGGTTGGTGCGCAGCAGGTAGGCGCCTTCGCGCGACTCGTGCCAGCGGCGACGATCCTCTCGCATGTGCCAGGACAAGCGTACGCCTGCACCTGTTTCTCGCAGGGAGATTTCATAGAGGTCGTTCACCGCTGGATGCCGAGCTTGAATCTTCCCCAATCGTCGCTCCATTAGATTGCGATTTTTCAACCGCCCCGTGGCCATGGTCTTTTCCAGGCGCTTCAGAGCCTCTTCCATCCGGGAGCAGAAACGCTCCCGGATGGCTTTCTCTTTTTCCCGACGACCCGCCGTGCGACAGAGAATGTAAGTTTCCTCGCCCTGCGGAATGGCTACCTTCTTTACTTCCACTTCGGGCCGCACCCGCGTCCAGTCCTCTTTCACCAGTTCCGCTTCAAACCGCTTCATCTGCCGGCGGGGTGTGCCCACCAGATATTGCCCGCCGCGCTTGCGGATCGCCGCCAGGTTTTCCTCACTCACGATACCCCGATCGAATATCCAGATCCTGCGCGCCTTCCCATATTTGCGCTCCACCATGCGCAGGATGGTTTCCACCGTCGAGACGTCGGCGCGGTTGCCGTCGAACGTCTCATAGCTGAACGGAAAACCTTCGCTGTTGACGATCAGGGCGATGACCATCTGCTCGCAGTCGGGACGATGGTCGCGCGAATAGCCTCGCCGCATCATCGGATTGTCCTCTGCCGCTCCTTCCACATAGGTGCTCGTCAGATCGTAGAGCAGCACATCGAACTCCGCTCCAAATAGCGAACCGTAGCGCTCCTTCAGATGCCCCTCTAATTTCGTCTTGTGCGGCAGAATTTGGTCTAGACAGCGGTACAGGCGCGTGTCATTGATCTTGCCTTCTTCGATTCCCAGCAGATCATCCAGCGCCGTCGAGGGGTACCAGCGTTGTTCGACCGCCAGCTCGCTGCCGGGCGCACATAGCCGGTTGATCGTCAGCAGTGCAGCGATACGAGACCAGGGCACATCCGCGGGAGCCTCATCGATGGCCTCCTCGAAGAAGTGATCGAGTTCGAGCCGTTTCCAGAGCTCGAGGCCCAAATAGCAGGCGCCAAACTGCCGCGTCCTTTCCAGGCGCACCTGGTTCAGCAGAACGCGGGCTACCTGCGGATCATCCTCCGGCGGCTCGATATGCGACGGAAACAGCTTCAACTGTTCCGCCTCACCCTGTTCGTTGAAAACCTCGATGGTCTTCAACCAGCGTGCCTGTGCCGAGCCGTTCAGCTCACCCAGATAACACAGCGTCCTCTGTCGTGGTCCGTCCGGAGTTCGAACCGTTTCAACCAGCGACCAGTAGGTGTGATCTTTGCCATCCTTGATTCGATGGTTCGAACGCAAAAACATTCTGGACGGATGGTGTCACGCGGATGCTGGCTACCACAAGAGGGCCGGTCTACACTACATCGCCGTTTCAATCGCCGCCATTGCAGGCGCAGGGTTTGCTATCCTTATTCAGGTCGAAAAAATTTTGAATGGCTCGCGTGTGACGAACTTGGGCTAGAAGTCAATCCAATGGGTGAGAGTCCCATCGACAGAGCAATCCAGTGGCTGTCGTAGTTATATCCAGCGCCGAGAAGGGTGACCGACTCGACGGAAGCCTGGAAGTAAAAGTCCCGATGGCTGGGAAATTTCTGGTCAGATCCGCACAGGGGGCGAGCAACTTGACAGGCCGCAGCAGAAGCGAACCAGGAAGCCCCGTAAAACCTCACCTGCGGGAAGCGGATGGCAGGTTACTTGGGAGAGCCGAGCCTCTGTCCGCGTAGGCAAAGGCCATGTTGGGGCCGCGAGACTGGAATACCGCGGCACCGAACTCCCCGGGGTCGTAGAGGGTGGCATGTCAAGAAGGATTGATTTTTCGAAAGCCTGGAACCAGTCGTCGTCAGCCTAGGCCGGATGAATCGGCACAGCAGAGACGTCGCATATAACCTGTTATACAGGGAAAGTGCGGCGAGATGGCGAGTGGGACGGATGGGGTCGATTAAGCGATGATGGCTTGGAGAGCAAAAGCCGGGCCGGAGCGAGGACCCCTGGGGTAGAGCGGTGAAGGCCGCTCGAACGGAGGTGCTCAAGCGCGCGACGTCCCTCGGCTCAGTCCGAGGATCACGACGATGAAAGCGGAGAGCACGAAGGACGGAAGCAAACCGAGCGACGCGACGATGTGTGCGTGGCGATTGGGAAGGCCCCGTCTGACATACCGACCTTGAAGCCGTACTGGGGAAAACTCACCGTACGGAAGTGCGACCAGGAAAAAGCAGGTGTGTTCAGTGGGAGGCAGACCCACCGAGGCAAAAGTCAGAAGCCTCGTAGCTTGGATAGCGGGGAGGAGGGAAATCGAATTTCCGAAGCCTATCGACAAAGCCATCTTTCAGGATGGTGAGCAAGTCATCGGGCCGTAACGAAAGTGCACGCAGATTTGGCCTCGAGAAGCGGTAGCCCCAGTGGTCGAGCTCACTTCCGTAGAGCGAAGACAACAGGGATCGTCCGCAGACTGACTGACGCGGCGATTCACTCTGGCGGGGTTAAAGCGACAGCACGATGACAAGGACACGCTAAGCAACTGGAGAGACCCTCCTCGTCCCGACGAGAAATCGGCGGAGCAAGGAAGCCATATAACTGGGAATACCGGGAAGGTGGCGGAAGACGAGAGGGAGTAGGAGGGGTTCATAGTATCGATGAAGCGGGGTAATGCCCGCGGAGAGAGGGAACCCTGCTGTTTGCAATGGCTCAAACAAAATGGGAGGCAAGGGTGATATGACAAAGACACCCAGCAGTTTGCAGGACCTGAGTAAGAGCCTATACGACAAGGCGAAGGCCGAACCAACCAAGCGTTTCTGGGGACTGTACGTCCATGTCTGCAAAATGGAAACCCTTCAGGAAGCCTATGAGATGACGAAGAAGAATGACGGGGCACCGGGAATCGACGGGGTCACGTTCGAAGTCATCGAAGAGAGTGGAGCGGAGAGTTTTCTGCAACAGATCAGAGACGAACTGATCCACAACACGTATCGACCCATGCGGTTACGGAAGAAGGAAATACCCAAAGACGGGGGAAAAGTCAGAATTCTCTCGATTCCTTCCATCCGTGATCGCGTGGTCCAGGGAGCACTCAAGCTCATCCTGGAACCGATCTTTGAAGCGGACTTCCAAGCAGGATCGTACGGATACCGACCGAAACGAACGGCACATGAAGCGATTAACCGGGTAGCACAGGCAATCGTTGAAGAGAAGACCAAAATCATCGATCTGGATTTGCGAGCCTACTTTGATAACGTGCAGCATTCTCTGCTGTTAGAGAAGGTGGCTAAGCGAGTGCAGGATGATGCGGTGATGAGGCTGCTCAAGATGATCCTGAAAGCGACGGGGAAGAAAGGGGTTCCGCAAGGCGGTGTGATTTCGCCGCTGATCAGCAACGTCTATCTCACCGGGATAGATAAAATGCTGGAGAAGGCGATCGAAACCACACGCTATCAACAGTACACGGCCATCCAATATGCAAGGTTTGCGGATGACCTGGTGGTGTTGGTGGATTCCCATGCGCGGCATAGCTGGATCGTAGCGGCGTTGAAGAAACGACTGCGGGAAGAATTCGAGAAACTCAGAGTGGAGATAAACGAGGAGAAAAGCCGAATGGTGGACCTCAGGAAGAAGAAGGAAAGTTTCGGATTCCTGGGATTCCAGTTTCGACGTGTCCGGAGTTTAAAGGGACGATGGCGACCCCAGTACACGCCCAAGCTGAAAAAGCGAACAGCGCTACTGGAGAAGCTACGGGAGATCTTCCGGCGAAACGAGAGCCAGCCGGTAGGGCGGGTGATCGAACGGATCAATCCGATCTTACAGGGATGGGTAAACTACTTTAGGGTAGGGCACTCAGCACGGTGCTTCGCGATGATCCAAGACTGGGTGGAAAAGAAAATTCGGCGACATCTGATGCGTGCGCGGAAGGGCAAGGGGTTCGGCTGGAAGCGATGGAGTAGGGAGTGGCTCCAAAACGTGCTCAGGCTATTTAACGGCTATCGAACACGATACTACGAGCCACAACGGAAAGTCGCTCCAGCCCGATAGGTCACATAAACCTTGACAGGAAGCAGGCAGGAAAGCCGAGTGCTCGAAATGGGCATGCTCGGTTTGAAGCGGCGGGGACTGAAAACCAGCTTACGATTCGATTAGTGAGGCACTCCCAGAGGAAACGGGGAGCAACAGATAGATCGGATCTAAGGAGCTTGGCGTCAGTCCTCGACCCTACTTTTAGGGAGGGCGATGGAAACGTCGGCATCATTCGAAGCCCGCTACGCGCCATCGCTCTACCCGACCTGCGAAGGCCCCAGCCCGCAAACTTGGCATCGCGTACGACGCCGACGATGCGGAAGGTGCCGGAATAGTCGGGGACATCAAGGCCAAAGTGCTGATCGAGCGGGTCTTCTG
>Ga0209468_1001315_pt1 | contig 10995 bp, 10 predicted proteins | sample GraSoiAngelo_102_FD_185871 | JGI IMG/M metagenome (GOLD analysis project Ga0209468, IMG submission 185871) | Grasslands soil microbial communities from the Angelo Coastal Reserve, California, USA - 14_0903_02_40cm (SPAdes) (version 2) | ecosystem: Environmental > Terrestrial > Soil > Grasslands ...
ATTCTCGTCTTCACAGTCGTCCTGGTACTGGCGACCATGCTTCCGGCGATGGCAGGCGGGGCAAAGTTTCTGCTCTGTATGTCCGCGGCTGGCGCGTTCTTTCTTTATCACACCGGCAAGCTGGCGGCCTCTGATTCGAAACTTCTGCCGAGCCGCGTGGTACACGCTTCCGTCATCTACTTACCTGTAGTCCTCGGGATCATGGCCGCGTGGAAACGGTAGCGCCGCCCACTCTTCGTGTTCATTAAGAGCTATGAGTAAACAGTTTCTAAGCGCGGGCCTGCTGATTACCGCGCTACTGCTCCTCGCCGCACATCAAACTCACGCCCGCAAGCACGAGCATTATGGTGAAGGATTTTCCGTCGATCTTACACAGCCCTATGACGAAGTCCTCGATGTGGTGCAGCAGGTCACCAACGACGGAGTCATCCGGGGCACATATCAGTACAAAGGTACTAACGAACTAGATGGAGCCGAATCAGCTAACACATCTAACGCTTTTTCGCCTTGGACCGGGCAAGGCAAGGCTTTCTATAAGATTCGCCCGCATGCGCTATCGCCCGAACATTTTTACCAGAGCAACGACGAAGGCACCGTCGCCGTTCGCTACATCGTTGAACCACTTACCCCGTCAGGAACTCGCCTGCGTATCGATGCTGTTTTCATCGAAGCGTCGCTGCGCAGACGTCACGCCTCCGACGGTCAGGTCGAGAACAGCGAATTTGAGGCCGTCTCCGCCAAAATGCAGGACATCGAAGATACCGAAGCCAAAAAGCGGGGAAAGCTTCTGCATGATCAACAGCAGCGACAACTCGAGCAATTTCAGGCTCAGTTGGATCAGGAAACCGCCCAATTAAAAACGGCCATCGCAAAGCAGCAGCAGCTCGAGCAGCAGCTCCAAGAGCAGCAAGGTCTACGCGCCGCCCGAGTGAAAACCTCCAACGCAGATTTAAAAGCCGAGCCTTACAACCAATCGAAGACGGTGCGAGTGCTTTCACAGGGAGACGAGCTTACAGTATTGGTCGAGACGCCAAGCTGGTATCGCGTGCAAATGGCCACCGGTGAGCAAGGCTGGGTTTACAGGCTTATGCTGGAGATAACTTAGTGAGGTTGCCGCGAATTGCCCTCCTGCTGATCTTGGTCTCTTGCGCGGCCGCCGATGACGCCCACAAAACGCAGGAACGCGACTTCCCCTACCCGCCTGCGGCCATCGAGACGGCCCTACGCCAGCTCGGCGCTTACACCGGATCGCGTCTGCCCAGCCTGGATGGATTCATAAAAACCGAACGCGCACAGTTGCCGCATTACCAGCGCCCGTATTACGAATATAAGATTGAACTTGCACCCGCGGCCTCTGAACACACCATCGTGAAAGTCAAGGCGAATGTTTCCGCTTGGTACGAAGATCCGGAAAGCCACCAGTCCGGCTATCAGGCTCTGGAGTCGAATGGCCGCCTGGAAAACGATCTCCTTGATCGCTTGGCTGATTACCTGGCCAATAACGGATCGAAAATCATCACCGATCCACAGGAGCTTGCGAAACGACTCGAAGCGGTCCGCCAGCAGCGTGTGGAAGCCGAACGTCGCGTCGCGGAACTCGAAAACCACATGCAAGCACTGCACGCCAAACCCCAATCGGATCCTGCTGAATTTGTCTCGGCGCCAAGATCGTCTATCCCAATCCTCAGCGCGCCGCAGGAACGGGCCTCAGCGCTCCTACAAGCTCAAGCCGAAGACGAATTTGAGGTGCTTGAACATCGCGGCCCATGGCTTCGCGTTCAGCTTCAAGATTCTCAAAGCGGCTGGGTTAAAAGCGCGCTGATGAAATCCAACCGTGCAGCCGCACAAGCGAGCGGCTCTGCCAACGTGCAAGGATTCACCATTATTCGCGAAGTGCCTTCTACCTTCTCCGGTGATTGGCCGCGATTGAAAGGCAAGCAGGCGCTCTACATCTGGGCGCGACCGGAAGGCTCGGTTCTGAACGAGGCCGGAAGCAAGTTGCGTTTTGCGGAAAGCATTTTCAAAGAGCGTTACCGTGAAGCCTCACACAATTCGCAGAACTCAGTCGCCGGCATTGTGGTCATCTTCCTCGACCAGCGCGGAGGCGTAGCCGCCGCGGCTTTACAGGATATCGGCCATTGGGCGGATGGAACTCTCACGCAACCCGCTTTCCTAAAAAAGTGTTCATTGGATCCGCCCGGCGCCTTCGAAGCTGCACGCCCCAATCCTCAAGCAACCCTTCACTGATGGAGTATGTCTCGCTCCTGAGAGTTGCGCTGGTTTTCCTCTGTGCCCTCTGTGTCCTCTGTAGTAAATGGGTTTTGGGTTTTCAACCACAGCGGTTCACAGAGAAGATATCGACATGGAAGCCATCCCCTTCATGACTCCATCGTTGCCGTGAGCACAATTTCCCGCTCCCTCGGCCCATCTAACTCGATCAGAACTATCCGCTGCCAAGTCCCCAGCAGCATCTTTCCGTTCTCAAACGGCAGCGCCACCGAGGTCCCAATCAGCGCGGACAAAATGTGATCCGGCACATGCGCCGGATTATGCGGATGCCGGTAGCGCAACTTGGGAATCATCTCTTCGAACGCATCGAGCATGTCGAGGTCGGTTCCGGGATCCAGATCAGCCGTCGTCAGCGCAGCCGTGGTGTGCAGGATGAACAGATTGCAAATGCCTGAATCGCCGGAATTCCGCTTCCCGAGCGCCTTCTCAACCGTTTCAGTAATATCCAGCACTTCTTTTTTCTTATGCGTTTTGATCTTCAAGTTTTTCATGCTTTAACCTTGCATGGAAATGCGATGCGAAGAGGACGCACGACGATGCGCGCCAATGGAACGAAGCCAGGTCGCAGGCTCTCGCCCGCGCTAAATCGAAAAACTTACAGGATGCTTAGCTTCGTATGCCGCAATTTCCGCTTCATGCTGCAGCGTGAGCCCAATATCATCAAATCCATTCAGAAGACAGTAGCGGGTGAATTCGTCGATTTGGAAGTTAGCTGAAAATCCGTGCTCATCGAAAAGCGTGCATTTCTCCAGATCAATCGCGAGCCCATAATTAGAAACTTCCCCTGCACGCCGCGCCAGTTCACCAACTTGATCCTCGGATAGAACAACGGTGAGGACACCATTCTTTACGCAGTTATTCGCAAAGATATCGGCAAACGAAGGTGCAATCACAACGCGAAAACCAAAATTCTCCAGCGCCCAGACAGCATGCTCGCGTGACGATCCACAACCGAAATTCTTACCGGCGACAAGAACACTTGCGCCAGAATAGCGTGGCTGATTAAGAGAAAATGCGGGATCAAGCTGGCCATCCGGAGTGTGCCGCCAATCGTAAAACAGAAATTCGCCGAAGCCCGTACGCTCGATCCGTTTCAGAAACTGCTTGGGAATAATCTGATCGGTGTCGACGTTCGCCCGCTCAAGCGGCGCGACCTTCCCTTTGTGAACTCGAAATGGTCTCATACATACCTACCACCGGAGTTGCTGAGGCTCCTGAAATTTCTTAAACTCTGTGCCCTCTGTGGTTAGAAAACAAAACATTCAGTGCAGGAACTTCCACTCCCGAATATCCGTAAAATGTCCGGCAATCGCTGCCGCCACGGCCATCATCGGGCTAACTAAGTGCGTGCGCCCTCCCCGACCCTGCCGTCCTTCAAAATTGCGATTGCTGGTCGAAGCGCAACGCTCTCCAGGCTGCAAGATATCCGGATTCATCCCCAGGCACATCGAACATCCCGATTCCCGCCACTCGAAACCAGCTTCCCGGAAAATTTTATCCAGCCCTTCCTGCTCCGCTTCGCGCTTCACCGCCTGTGAGCCGGGCACGACCATGGCGCGCACCTTTGGATTCACGCGATATCCGCGAGCCACGCGCGCTGCCGCACGCAAATCTTCCAGCCGCGAGTTCGTGCAAGACCCGATGAATACCCGGTCTACAGCAATCTTCTGAATCGGAGTCCCGGGCTGCAGTCCCATATATTCCAGCATCCGCTGCGCGGCCTCGCGTTCCCCGTAACTCTTCAATTCATTCAATTGAGGAACGCGGCCATTCACGGGCACAACCATCCCTGGGTTCGTTCCCCAGGTTACAAATGGCGCCAGCTTTGAGGCATCGATCTCGACGACTTTGTCGTATCGCGCTCCGGGATCAGAAGCCAAGCTGCGCCAGTGGGCACTCGCCTGCTCCCATTCTTTCGGAGCAAAGCGCCGTCCTTTGACATACGCAAACGTCGTCTCATCCGGCGCAACCATTCCCGCGCGAGCTCCAGCCTCAATGCTCATGTTGCAGAGCGTCATTCGCCCTTCCATGGACAGCGCTCGAACCGCTTCGCCTGCGTATTCGATAACATGCCCCGCAGCGCCGTCAGTGCCGATCTGCCCAATAATCCCGAGCGCCAAATCCTTCGCTGTTACACCTTCCGGCAGCTCTCCGCGCACACTGATCAGCATGGTCTTCGGCTTGCGCTGCGGCAAACACTGAGTGGCCAGCACGTGCTCGACTTCAGAGGTCCCAATCCCAAACGCCAGCGCTCCAAAAGCTCCATGCGTACTCGTATGGCTGTCGCCACAGACAATCGTCATTCCCGGCTGCGTCAATCCCAGCTCCGGCCCGATCACGTGGACGATACCTTGCTCTGCAGAATCCATGTCGAATAGCGGAACTCCGAATTCTTTGCAGTTCTGTTGCAATGCCTGAATCTGGCGGGCGGCAATAGGATCACTAATCGGTGTGCCGCGCGGAGTGGTCGGGACGTTGTGATCCACAGTTGCGACCGTGCGATGCGGCTGTCGAACCTTGCGCCCAGCCGTCCGCAACCCATCAAAAGCCTGGGGCGAAGTTACTTCGTGCACCAGGTGAAGGTCGATAAACAAGAGCGGCAATTGCCCCACTGACGCGGACACTACGTGCTCATCCCAAACTTTTTCGAAAAGTGTGCGTTTTTCGGACATGCAAGTATGAACGACCGCGGCTTGAGGCCAGTTTTTATGCCTCAGGATAGTTTACCAACAAAAACTTCGGTCGGGCCGCTGCCAGTCAGGGCACGGGCCTTGCACTTTCGTTGCAGTTCCTTGGTCGCGGCGGGTTATCATAGCTATAGCCATCCTTCGTCGAGAGTCATCGCGCCAGACCGTTTCAAAGGGAATGGAATGCTTAATGGGAAACGGATCGCTGTAGTTCTGCCCGCCTACAACGCGGAGAAGACGCTGGAAGCGACCGTCCGCGAACTGCCTGATCTAGTCGACATCCGCATTCTTGTCGACGACCACAGTTCCGACCGGACGGTAGAGGTCGCCCACCAACTGGGATTGCAATTCTACGTTCACGACCAGAACTACGGCTACGGACGCAACCAGCAAACCTGCTATCGGGAAGCCCTGGCTGAAGGCGCCGACGTCGTGATCATGCTGCACCCCGATTATCAGTACACGCCTCTGCTGGTTACAGCTATGGCCAGCATGGTGGCTTTCGATGTTTATGACGTCGTGCTGGGTTCGCGCATTATCGGAGGCCGCGCCCTGCAGGGCGGCATGCCGGTCTATAAGTATGTTTTCAACCGCATGCTTACCGCGTTCCAAAATATATTCCTGCGCGTGAAGCTGTCGGAATACCACACCGGATATCGCGCCTTCAGTCGCAAGGTGCTGCTGGAGCTACCGCTGCTCGAGAATTCCGATGACTTCGTTTTTGATAATCAGGTCCTGGCGCAATGCGTGCATTTCGGTTTCCGCATCGGCGAGGTCTCCTGCCCTACGAAATACTTTGAGGAGGGATCTTCCATCAACTTCCGGCGAAGCGTTACATATGGGTTAGGAGTCCTAGGAACGACATTGCAGTTCGCCCTGCAAAAGATGGGGGTCGCGCGTTTCCGGCTATTCAGCGCGAAGGGTCGCCGGCTGGAGCCAGGATACGTCACCTACTACGCTCGAGGCGCCATCGGAGCGGCGCAGAAACAATAGCCTACTTCTTCCGCGAAATTAGCCCAAGCATTTTGCTGGCAAACTCATCAGAAAATCCGAAACGAGCTTTCGCTCTCGAATACAGATCCACCGCGGTCTTGTCGAGCCAAATCATGGCAGCTTGTCGCAGGCCATCCTGTGGGCGGGCCCGGTAATTGGTGGAACGCACCACCGGTTTGCCATCATGCTCGAGGGTGTAATAGTAAAGCGCCAAGCTCTTGCGCGACGCGTTCTGCGGGCAGCGGAGCGGTTCCGGGAAGCCGTGGAGCGATATTTCATCGGTGGTGAAGATCACAGCATGATTCAATAGCGGCGGATATTTGGCCACGCAGCGTCTCATTGAGGTTTCCCAGAATTCGATCGCGCCACCCCAGGCCTCTTGCCATCCCTTATTCAGGTAAAGAATCAGATTCACACGTCTGCGCCAGTTCTTATGGTAGTGGTGCATGCTGAAATCGGTGTGAATGTTCAGGAACCCGCCGCGCGCAGACTGATGTAACCCACCGCCCTCCAGACTAGGATCGGGCATGAGGCCGGGAATACCGGTGAGTTCGGAGAGCCAGCTCACAAAATCGGGCGAGTTGAGTTCCTGGACAGCCTCACGGATGGATGGCGGGAAGAGATCGCTCTTTGCCAGCCCCAACTTGTTCTCGTTGTGATGCTTGTACTGGGTCCAGGCAGCGGTGTCAGGCTTGGGGAATTCCAACTCCATCCTCCGAGCCATGCCGGGGTCAAGAAAGTCGCGCAGGTAAATGTGCGGGAAGGGCTGGTTGCCACCGTACTCCTCCGCTAGATCGGGTAATTCCTGGTTCCATCTAAAAAACGAAAATGCCGGGATTGGCTGTTCGAGCGCTTGCAGGGGAGAACTCAATGAGATGGCCTTTCCTTAAGTTGTTGGATTGAACGGAGAAGTATATATTCTACTGGCTATCTCATAAATTGGTAACTGGTGAAATTGCTGATTTCGATACTTGACCCGCGGCCCTCTGCGTTTATACTTTCTTCGCAATCGGCTATGTGGTTGCATTATGCAAACATTGAATGTTGGCGCAGGTCGGACCGACGAGGAGCACAAGGCAACGGAGGAGCAGCGACGTGCCGATCTACGGTCCGACTGCCGAGACGATGCGAACTACTTCTTTTGGGCCGCAGGTCTATCTGCGCTCGGCACCGGCCTCCTTCCGGTGCGGCTGAACCTTCTTGTCAGCATTGGTACGGTTGACCTCCTGACGCTTTATGGCAGGTCACTCGGCCCTTTTTATCCCCTAGCGGTGTTCAGCCTGGCGGCCATGTGGCTACTTGTCATGTTAGGGCTAGGGTTTGCGGGGCGCAGCGGCCATCGTTGGGCGTTCCTGGCCGGGATCGCTATTTATGCCGCCGACATGATCGCTCTCATAGTCACATTTTCATTGTGGGCATTCGGGATCCATGCATTCTTCGTGTTCAAATGGTTCCAAGGACAAAAAGCGCTGAAAGATCTCAACGAAGCGGGCGTCTCGACCATTTGAAACCACGCAAATGGGCATTCATTGTCCCTGTGGCAATCAAGTTGACTTCGTTGTTGGCGTAACATCGCCTTTGCACTCACTGACCGCCATTTATGAGGGAGCAATAGTCTCTCATAAAGAGTGTCAATCAACCCGGCACACCAGCACGGCCGAGTTTTGGTAAGGACACGCCAAGCCAGGAACTCCGGGTTGCTGCAGCACAACCCAGCCGACGCCATATTTCGCGCCTAAGGTGCGCAGGTCGGCGGCCTGGAAATGGCGCCAGTCGCTTTCGGCGCTCACCTGCCGATACCATTCCTCCGCTAGTGGTGGAAACATCGACACCGCGCCGCTGTCCTTGAGGGCATCGGCCAGCATGCTGCGCTGCGCGATGGCCCTGAAGCCCTGCGCATCCTCACCTGCTATCGACATATGTTTGGGATCCAATGCAAACATGGCGTCAGCCGGAGTATTTTCCCGGATCCAAATAAACGCTTGCGCCCATGGATTCTTGGGGGCTGCTCCCGGCCACTCTACATGCGCACTGTTTGCAAAAAGCGAGCGCTGGGCAAAAAACATTCCTGCGCACAGTGGAAGGAACAGGACAGCCCAGCGCCAGAAGTGTTTCTTTAATACATGTTGCCCAAGAAACCCGCCACTGAACACCAGCAGCAGAATGTAGAGCAGATGCAAACTCCGCAAGGGCTGAATGCGCGCCAGGCTTCCAAAACGCGCGGGGAGAGACACGATCAGCGCAGCGGCAAAGTAAGCCAGGTCATAGACGATTAGCGCGCGGCACATCAGGTCGAGGTTGAGTGACTGCTGCCTCCGGGCCATTCGCGCAAACCACCAGAAAATTGGAACCGGTCCCACAATGCCCAGCCACTCATACCATTGCCAACTCTGTATGTAATGAAAGGCGTGATACTGCGCAGCGGCCTGATACGCTTCTGAAGGCCGCTGGAATGAGAACTGAACCGGGAACCAAGCGCCCAGGAACGCCAGGCCGATATTGAATTTCTCTATGCAGACAAGCAGAAATGCGTACGAGAACGCAAATGCAGCCATCAGCGGATGCATAGCTGCGGCGAAGGCCAGCCAGACTACTGCCCGCACATATTTTCGTTCGAGCACTTCCACTAGCGCGAAGATTGACGCAAAAGCCGCGAGATTCCTTGGATTCACATACTGGTCGAAGATGTAAAGTGCCGTGCCCGCAACCGGCAAGGTGAGGAGCGCCGCTACCAGGGCGACCGAAGCCCATTGCGCAGGTCGGTCGGCAAAGCATTTCCCGCTCAGACGCCAACAGGCCAACAATAGGAGAAACATTGAGGCAAGTTGCCAGGCGAATAGCGCCCACTCGAGCGGAAGATGGGTGACACGCACCGATCCTGCGATCAAATAGTGAAAAAGGCTTAACCGGGTATAGGGCTCAAAAAACTCCGCTCCCCTGGGAAAGAGCTTTGGGCTTAAGGTCCTTTCGACGCCGGGAAGATAAATCTCGGCGTCTTCAGCCCAAGGATGGTAGCCGTGCACCAGCAGCGCCCCGAACGTGAGCAAAAGCAAAAAGACGAGTTCTTTAGCTCTCAAATAAAAGCTCCCAGAGCGTGACCCCAAATGCCACAGCGGAATGCCAGACTAACAATCGGCGGCGGCATGGGCAATAGGCAGAGTGAACGATGCACGTCCGAAGAGAACTGGCGATATCAATTGCGGGTGCCAGTGTCTAGCGCGTAGCATCTAATCCAGAATGGCGACCAGCACTGCGACAGCTCCGGCCCGGCCGCGGCCGAGTCTCATCTATAGTGAGATTCTCAGCTTCGCCTACGATACTTTCTGCAGCAATAAAATACGTTTTGCCCTCACCGCGCTCGGCATGGTGATTGGGACCGCTTCCCTCATTCTGGTAGTCACCATCGGCATGACTGGCAAGCAGTACGTGCTAAACCAGATTCAGGCCATCGGCGCAAATTTGATCGAAGCCGAATACCAGGGTGGTGCGCAACGCATTACCAACACCACCCCTGATCCACTCACCATTGATGACATGCACGCTGCCATGCGTGACGTGCCGGGCGTTGTTGCCGCATCTCCCATCGTCCAGCTCGATGAGCGTGTGCCCGTCGGCAACGGTAAAGAGCGCGACATTCAAATTCTGGGAGTCTTCCCCGAGTACCGCGTCGTTCGGAATCTCGTCGTGGTCTCGGGCAGGTTCTTCGACGCTCAGGACGAGCAAGCCCACAACAAAGTCGGCGTGATCACCCAAAAAATGGCCGAGGAGCTGTACGGCTCGCAGGAGGACGCCGTGGGCAAGGTGCTCAAGCTCAGCGGCCTGCCATTCACCATCGTGGGCACATTCAAAGAGCGGGTGGACACCTTCGGGCAATCGGAAGTAGTCGATTACACCATGGTTATTCCTTATACCGTAAGTCGCTACTTCACCGAAACCACGAATGTCAAGCAGATCTATTTCTCTGTGGCAGATCCATCAATGGTCGGACCTGCCACCGAACAGATCAGGCGCGTGATTCAAGCCCGCCACCGAGCTGAGTCCGTCTACAACGTGACGAACCTTACCCAATTGGTGGCGGTCGCCGAAAAAACCGCAAACGCTTTGACCATCGTGCTGCTCCTGGTAGCCGCTGTGGTCCTGCTGGTGAGCGGCATTGGCATCATGAATATTATGCTGGCCACGGTCAGCGCCCGCATCCGCGAGATCGGTATCCGCAAAGCCCTCGGTGCTACAAAGCGCGAGATTCAGTTTCAGTTCCTGGCCGAGGCCATCCTCATCTCACTCATCGGAGGATTGCTGGGCGTCATCATCGGCTTGGCACTGCCGTTCTCGGTTCGCTTCTTGACCGCATACCGAATCCCAATATCTGGACTTTCCGCCATCGTGGCAATCGTGGTTTCATCCCTGGTCGGGATTATCTTTGGAACCGTCCCCGCAACCCGCGCCGCCAGGCTTGATCCGGTGGAGAGCCTGCGGTACGAGTGACAGCAGCTCTTAGCTATTGGCCGTCGGCTCTTAGCTTTCGCCGCTGGAGCTTTCCTCCTTAGCCTCATTATGCCTGTCAAATCATGTAGCGCGATCCACCGTGACTTATCGGTGAAAATAGGCCGGCGAGGCGCCGAGCGCCTCCTCGCAGGCCACGTCTGGGTCTACCGCTCTGACATTCTTTCGGCGGATGGGATTCCTCCCGGCGCATTGGTCAACGTTTTCGATGAGCGCCGTAAATTTCTTGGCACTGCGCTTTACAGCAGCTCGTCGCAGATTGCTCTTCGTCTGTTTTCCCGCGAGCCGGTGCGCGATTTTCCTGCTCTGCTGCGCGACCGTATTCGCGCGGCAATCGCCTATCGTGAGCAGGTCGTGCAAAATACGGATGCCTATCGCGTGGTGTTCAGCGAGGGCGATTTCCTGCCGGGGTTGATTGTTGACCGCTACAACGATCTGCTCTCGATCCAGATTCTGACACAAGGCATGGACAGCGAAGCTGCCCGGCAAACCGTGATTCCCGAACTGAACGAGCAGCTAAAGC
>Ga0209468_1001325_pt1 | contig 10959 bp, 9 predicted proteins | sample GraSoiAngelo_102_FD_185871 | JGI IMG/M metagenome (GOLD analysis project Ga0209468, IMG submission 185871) | Grasslands soil microbial communities from the Angelo Coastal Reserve, California, USA - 14_0903_02_40cm (SPAdes) (version 2) | ecosystem: Environmental > Terrestrial > Soil > Grasslands ...
GACGCCCGTCGTGCACACGCTGCACGGCCGCCTCGATCTGCGGCCCCTCATCCACGTGCTCACCGAGCTGCGCGAGGTGCCGCTCGTCTCCATCAGCGACAGCCAGCGGGAGCCGCTCACCGGGCTCGACCTCAACTGGGTGGCGACCGTTCACCACGGTCTGCCGATGCGGGACGTGCCCGCCGCCACGACGGCCAGTGACGGACGATATCTCGTGTTCCTCGGGCGCATGTCGGCCGAGAAGCGTCCCGATCTCGCCATCGCCGTGGCCAAGCGCGCCGGGCTGCCGCTGATCATGGCGGCGAAGGTCGATCGCCCCGATCGCGAGTACTTCGAGCGGGAGATCCGGCCCCAGCTCGGTCATCCGTTGATCGAGTACATCGGCGAGGTCAGCGACGCCGAGAAGTGGCGCTTGCTCGGAGATGCGCTGGCGTTGCTCTTCCCGATCGACTGGCCCGAGCCGTTCGGGCTGGCGATGATCGAGGCGCTCGCGTGCGGGACGCCGGTGGTGGCCCGCCCGTGCGGCGCCGTTCCCGAGATCGTGCGTGACGGAGAGGTCGGCTTCCTGGCCGATACCGTCGACGAGTTGGTCGCCGCGGTCAAGCGCGTGGACGTGATCGATCGCGCGCGCTGCCGACGCTGGGCCGAGGCGCAGTTTTCGGTCGGCGTCATGGCCGATCATTACGAATCCGTGTATCGACGACTGAAGTCCCGAGCGACATGAACGCGTGAAGGCCGGGACGCGGGCTCCCGGCCTTCCTTCCTCGCGTTGGCCGCGTTACTTCTTCGCGCCGGAATCCGACGGCTTGGCGCTCGAGTCGGACGACGAACCGCTCGTACTCGGCGAGGCCGACGGGCTCGACGGACCGGCGGCGCCGCTCCGTCCTTCGATACCGAGCTTCGACATCGTCTCGGCGTCGAGGCGGCCGGTGTCCTGGATGCCCTGAGACTTCTGGAAATCCTTGAGCGCGGCCTGGGTCTTGGGGCCCATGACGCCGTCCACCATGCCCGGATCGTGACCCTTGTCCTTGAGTGCCTGCTGAGCGGCGCGGACCTGATCGCGGTTGCCGCCACGCGTGGCTTTCCCGGACTTCATTATCGTGTCGGACATGCCCGACTTCATCTCGCCCGACTTGTCGGCCTTGTCCATGTCGGCAGCGCCGCTCTTCGTCGTGTCACTGTCGCCGGGAGCCTGCTGGTCACCACTCGGCGTCGTCGCCTGCGCGAACGCGACGGTGGAGACGAAAACGCCCGCGAAGGCCAGGGCCAGTGCGCTCTTCCAGCTCTTCATGCGATGCCCTCCTCTGGAGGATTGAAATCGATCCGCCTCGGTCCACCACCGCACCTGCCGCCGAGGCCGGGCCCGAGGCTCAGCCGGCCTGGCGGCCTTCGATCGACGCGCGCCGGACGTCGTTGTCCACTGGAGAGGGCTCGATGCGGGCGAGCCGCGGCAGCGTGACCGGCCGGCCATCGCGCGAGGAGCGATAGATCGCCTCGATGAGGCGCGTGTCCTGCAGCCCTTCGATGCCCGACGGCTCGGGCTGGCGATCTTCACGGATGGCGTCGGCGAAGTAGGCCAGGACCGCGGCGTATTCGTCGGTCGGCTCGAACGTCTGTTCGTGCCGCTCCCCGCGCTTGACCGTCACCAGGTGGCTCGGCAGCGTCGGCGTGAACGCGTTGAGCACGTGAATCGAGCCCTCCTCGCCGAAGATCGTGAACGCCGAGCGTGGCTCCTCGCCGAAGCTCGAGTGGAAGTGGGCGAGACGCTCGTCGGGGAAGCGGATGAGGGCGACCGCGCCCTCGTCGACGTCACCGCCGTAGCGCCGACTCGTGCGCGCCGTCATCGCCATGACCTGCGCCGGCTCCGCTCCTAGCACGCTGCGCGCGGCGTGGATGCACTCGACACCGAGGTGGTACACCGTGCCACCGCCGAGCCGGCGCTGCAGGCGGGTGTTCTCGGGATCCTCGATGCGCGTCGTGAAGTCGGCGCTGAACGTCTTGGGGATGCCCACGTGGCCGGCCCGGACGAGGCCGAGCGCGCGCACCACCGCCGGGCGCACGTGCAGTCGGTAGGCGATCATGAGCTTGACGCGATTGGTCTGGCACGTCCGGATCATGCGCCGGCATTCGTCGGCGGTGATCGCCATGGGCGGCTCGCACAGGACGTGCACACCGGCGCGCGCCGCCTCGACCGCATAGTCACAGTGCAACGAGTTGGGCAGCGCTATGTAGACGGCGTTCACATCCTCGCGTTGCAGACACTGACGGAGCTCGTCGTAGTGATACGCGGCCGCCTTGAACTCTCGAGCGACGATCTGGGCCTTGGTGCGATCTCCGGAAACGACGGCCACGAGCCGAGAATTCCCACCGATGGCTGCGAAGGCCGGCAGCACCGAGGTGCGCGCGACCGTTCCGAGTCCCACGACTGCGAATCCGATTTGCCTGGCCATTCGCTGAGTACGTTCCGTTCGTTTTGTCCAATTGGGGTGCAAGCCAGAGGCCACTGGTGAATCGTGCGACGTCGATTACACGCAGCGCGTCGGGGCGCCAGCGCGGCGACCCGTGAAGCGCCAGAAATCGCGATATGTCGGGGATGCGGGCGGTCTGAAGCACTACATCTCGGGCCTTGCCATCAACTCGTCATGTGATAAGCAGTGAGGAGACGATGCGTGGAGAGGTGATCGAGATCGTGGGAAGGCTCTCGTCGGGACGCACGAGTCTACTCACGGCGTGGCTCACCGACGTCACACGGCGTGGCGGCTTCGTCGCGCTGGTCGATGCCGACGGCGCGTTCGATCCGTCATCGGCGGTGCGCGCCGGCGTCGATCTCCGTCGTCTGCTCTGGGTGCGCACCGGAAGTCGCCGCGATACCGCGCTCCGCGCCGTCGATCTCCTCGTGCGCTGCCGGGGACTGGCGCTCGTCGCCGTCGATCTCGGCGAGTCGCCGCCGCGCCTGTCACTCGCGGCGGCATTTCGATGGCGAATGGCGGTGCAGCGTGCCGGCACCACGCTCGTGATCCTGACGGCCCGACGCATCGCCGGTGCCGGCGCGACGCTGGCCGTTCGCACCGCGCGCCGCGCTCTGGAATGGAGCGGCGACCCACGACCGACGCGTCTGGCGCGCGTGGCGACGGACGTGGAGGTCTTACGCGGTCACGCGCTGGCGGCGGCTCCGCACTGGTGGTGCGCGTGAGTCGCCTGGCCTGCGTGCGGGTGCCCTGGTTCGCGGCGGCCGCCATCGTGCGCTGCGAGCCGACGCTCGCCGAGCGTCCACTCGTGGTGGTGCAGGGAACGCCGCCGGCCACGCGAGTGGTCGAGGCGAACGCCGCGGCTCGCGAGCGGAGCGTCGCCGCGGGCATGACGGAGGCTCACGCCCGCGCTCTGTGCCCGGAGCTCGTTCGCCGCCCGTTCGTCGAGGCGCGCCTGGCGTCGGCCCAGCACGCCTTGCTCACCGGGGCGCTCGGCGTCTCGCCGCGCGTCGAGGACGCCCGGCCCGGCCTCGCCTACGTGGAGATTCACGGCCTCGGGCGCCTCGTCGGCGACGACCGAGCGGTGGGCGAGCGGCTGGTGCGTCTGGCTTGCGACGTAGGGCTCGAGGCGCGCGTGGGAATCGCCGATGGGCGCACGGCCGCCCGCGTCGCGTCGTACGGCGACGTGCGCGTGACCATCGTGCCGGCCGGCGCCGACGCAGCGTCGCTCGCTCCGGCTCCGCTCGATCGCCTCGATCTGCCCGAGGCCGTGGTCACCACGCTTCGGCGCTGGGGCATCGCCGACCTCGGTGCTCTGGCGGCGTTGCCGCGCGACGCCCTGGCCACGCGCCTCGGCCCCGATGGACTCCGTGCTCACGACCTCGCGAGCGGTGTCGATTCCGCGCCGTTCCACCCGTGGACGCCGCCGCCGTTCTGGGAGGAGGCGCAAGGCCTCGACTGGGAGGTGCACGATCTCCTCGCGCTCGGCGCCGTGCTCGAAGTGGTGCTGGCGCGTCTGGCCGCGCGCCTGAGCGCTGTCCATCTCGCCGCGGACGTGATCGACGTCCGACTGGGTCTCGTCTCGGGAGCGCATCACGAGCGCACGGTGGCGCTGGCCCATCCCACGCGCGACGTGGATTTGATGCTGGCCCTGCTCCGTCTCGACCTCGAGCGCCGGCCGCCGCCGGCGGCGGTGATCGACGTGGCGCTCAGCGTGCGGCCGGTGGTGGCGCGACCGGGCCAGGGCGGATTGTGGCAGCCGCCGGCCATGGCCGAGCGCGACCTGGCCGCCCTGCTCGCTCGGCTCGTGCGTCTCGTGGGGCCCGACAACGTCGGCTCGCCCGCGGTGGATGATTCTCACCGGCCCGACGCGATCACGCTCGACCCTTTCTCACCACCGGACAGCGCGGTCAACGACGCCGACGCGACGACCGAACGACCTCTGGCGCTCCGGCGCTTGCGCCCGCCTCCCGTGGTGACCGTGGCGATCGCCGACGAGCGTCCGGCGCGCGTCACTCGCGGCGCCACGGCGGCGAGGGTCGTGACGTGCGCCGGGCCGTGGCGCATCTCCGGCGAGTGGTGGGACACGCGAGGCTGGGCGCGTGACGAGTGGGATCTGTTGCTCGACGATGGCACGCTCTGTCGCCTCGCCCACGACCACATGACGAACCACTGGCTCCTCGACGGCGTCTATGACTGACCGCGGGCACGTGATACCCGCGAGCCACGCCCCGCGAAGCCTGATGCACGAGCTCGCGTCGCGCGTGCGTGTGCTGAACATCGTTATGGGTCGATCCGAAGTGGGGCAGTGGGCCGGTGAGGTCCGCCGACCCGTTCCATCCGGCCAGGACTTCGAGACGCGGAAGGTATGGATCACGCAGCGGGAGGCTTTGCGCCAAAGCTCGTGGTCGTCGGACCTCACCGGCCCACTGGCTCATTTCGAAATCGCCGCGTGACGTATGTTCGTCGAATTGCACGCGCAGTCCGCGTTCTCGTTTCTCGAAGGCGCCGACCTCCCCGAGACGCTCGTGACCGAGGCCGCGCGACTCGGCATGGGCGCGCTGGCGCTCGTCGATCGCGACGGCCTCTATGGCGCGCCACGCTTTCACCGGGCGGCCACGGCGGCCGGGCTCACGCCGATCATCGGCAGCGAGGTGACGCTCGAGGACGGCTCGCGGCTGCCCTTGCTGGTGGAAGACCGCACGGGATACCGCAATCTGTCCCGGCTGCTGACCCGAATGAAGCTCGCGGCGCCCAAAGGCCAGGCGGCTCTCGCGCTGGCCGACCTCGAGCGACATACCGACGGCCTCGTCTGTCTCACCGGCGGCGCGAACGGTCCGCTGGTGCGGCTGGTCAGCGCCGGGCGTTACGACGACGCCCTCGAGCGACTGATCACGCTCGTTCGTCTGTTCGGCCGCGATGGGTGCTTCGTCGAGGTCCAGCGCCATCTCGATCGTGACGGCGAGCGGACGCTCGAGCGGCTCGTCCGCCTCGCGCGCGCCGCGCGCGTCAGGCTCGTCGCCACCAATCAACCGCTCTACGCGAAGCCCGGTGGCCGCGCCGTGGCCGACGTCTTCACCTGCCTGCGCGAGAAGACCGATCTCGACCACGCCGGTCGGCGACTGAGCGTCAACGCCGAGCGCGGCCTCCGCTCACCCGCGGCCATGGCGCGCGCGTTCGCCGACCTGCCCGATGCCGTGGCGACGACGGACGAGCTCGCCCTCCGCCTGCAGTTCACCATGAAGGACCTCGGCTACCGCTTTCCCGATTTTCCCCTGCCGCCGGGTCAGTCCGCGCTCGAGCACTTGCGCGAGCTCACCCGGCACGGCGTGCGCGCCCGCTACGGCCAGGGGGAGCTGGCGGAGCGCGCGCGACGTCAGGTCGCCCACGAGCTCGAGATCATCGGCCGCCTGGACCTGGCCGGTTACTTCCTGATCGTGTGGGACATCGTCGAGTTCTGTGGTGCGAACGATGTGCTCGTGCAAGGGCGCGGCTCAGCCGCCAACAGTGCGGTGTGCTACGCGCTCGGCATCACCGCCGTGGATCCCGTGAAGATGGAGCTTCTCTTCGAGCGCTTTCTCTCCGAGGCGCGGGGCGAGTGGCCCGATATCGACCTCGACCTGCCGAGCGGTGACCGCCGCGAGCGGGTGATCCAGTACGTCTATGAGCGCTACGGCCGGCTGGGGGCGGGGATGACGGCCAACGTGATCACCTATCGCGGCCGCAGCGCCGCCCGCGAGGTGGCCAAGGTCCTCGGACTCCCACCCGAGCTGCAGGAGCGGTTGTCCCAGCTCGCGCCCGCGTGGGGCTATCAGGATCCGAGCGATCTGCTCACCAGGCACCTGGCCGAGGCGGGCTGCGATCCGCGGCACCCGCGCATGCGCGTGTTCGCCGCGCTGTGGACGCGGCTTCAAGATCTCCCGCGGCACCTCGGCCAGCACTCGGGCGGCATGGTGATCGCCGCCGGCCGCCTCGACGACGTGGTGCCGCTGGAGCCGGCGACGATGCCCGGCCGGGTCGTCATCCAGTGGGACAAGGACGACTGCGCCGCGCTCGGCATGATCAAGATCGACCTGCTCGGGCTGCGCATGATGTCGGTGCTCCAGGAGGCGATCACGATGGTGAGCGAGCGGGGCGGAGAGGTGGACCTCGCCCAGCTGCCGCCCGACGACCGCGAGGTCTACGCGATGCTCCAGCGCGCGGAGACCATCGGCGTCTTCCAGGTGGAGAGTCGCGCGCAGATGGCGACGCTGCCCCGCATCCATCCCGAGCGCTTCTACGACCTCGTCGTGCAGATCGCCATCATCCGCCCGGGGCCGATCGTCGGCGACATGGTGCATCCCTACATCCGCCGGCGGCGCGGCCGCGAGCCGGTGACGTATCCGCATCCCAGCCTGGAGCCGATCCTGCGCCGCACGCTGGGCGTGCCGCTGTTCCAGGAGCAGCTCTTGCGCATGGCGATGGCGGCGGCCGGCTTCACCGGCACCGAGGCCGAGGAGCTGCGCCGCGCCTTCGGCTTCAAACGCAGCGAGCAGCGCATGCACGAGGTCGAGGTGAAGCTGCGCGAGGGGATGGCCCGCCAGGGGATCACCGGCGAGGCCGCCGAGCAGATCGTGCACTCGATCACGTCGTTCGCGCTCTACGGGTTTCCCGAGTCGCACAGCTCGAGCTTCGCGCTGCTCGCCTACGCCAGCGCCTATCTCAAGGTCCACCACGCGGCGGCGTTCTACGCCGCGCTCCTCAACAACCAGCCGATGGGCTTCTACCACGCGTCCACGATCGTGAAGGAAGGCCAGCGCCGTGGTCAGCATTTCCTGCCCGTCGACGTCACGCGCTCCGACTGGCTCTGCACCGTCGAAACGGTTGACCGCGACTCTGATCACGCAAGCGAACGACCCCGCGGGGGGTTCCGAGGGGGTGCGGGCGTGGCGAAGCCCGGGGGCCCGCACCCATTTCAATCAGTCCGCATCGGCTTGCGCTATGTGAAAGGCCTGCGCGAGCGCGCGGGGCGGGCCATCGTGGCCGCGCGCGCCGACCGACCGTTCCGCTCGCTCACCGACGTCGCCACGCGCGCCGGCCTCGATCGCGATGAGCTGACGGCGCTCGCCGCCATCGGCGCTTTCAACGCGCTCGGCGGCACCCGGCGCGGCAATCTGTGGCGCGCCGCCGTTCCGGTGGCCGGCCCGCTGTTCGCCGGCGTCGATGACCGTCACGTTCGGCCACGGCGGCACGACTCTATCGAGCCGCACAACTCTACCGAGATGTCGCAGTCGAACGCAGAGACTCCGCAGCCGATCACCGACATGACGCTGGCCGAGCGGCTGGCCGCCGACTACGCCGGCACCGGGCTGACGCTGGGGCCCCATCCCATGCGGCTTCGCCGCGCGGCGCTGGCTCGAGACGGCGTCGTCGCCGCGGCCCACCTCGCGAACGGCACGGACGGACGACGGGTGCGGGTGGCCGGCAGCGTGATCGTGCGACAACGTCCGGGCACCGCGAAGGGATTCGTGTTTTTGTCGCTGGAAGATGAGACCGGGATCGCTAACGTGATCGTGACGCCGCAGCTCTTCGCGCGCCATCGCCTCACGCTGGTGGCCGAGCCATTTTTACTCGTAGAGGGAATCTTACAAATCCAGGACGGGGTCGTCTCCGTCCGCGCCCAACGGGTGCGCGCCCTGCCCGCCCCCGAGTACACCATTCCATCTCACGATTTTGGTTGAACAACGCAACGCGGCAGCCTGTCTTGGCAGTCATCTTGCTCCCTGCGACCTTCGATGGCCACCGTGCGCCGCCTGCGTGAAGTCCCGATCGAGGCCGATGGTCTCGGCAGTTCCCTCTCGCGCCTGGCGCGCCTCGAGCTCGAGCTCGGACTTGCCGAGGCGCGCGCGGTCATCACCCAGCTCGCCATCGCCATCGCGGTGGCGGTGACGGCGGCGATCGCGTTCGTGGCCGCGCTGGTGGTGCTCGTGGCCGCCGCCTTCGCGCCGCTCTTCGGCGCGGGCTGGCAGCACCTCGTCATCGCCGGCGGCGGCGTGGCGCTGCTCTCTCTCGCGCTCGTCGCGTGGTCGGTGATGCGCGTACGAAACCTGAGATGGCCGCACGGAACCATTCACTCGATCGAGGAGACGTGGCGATGGCTCGCCGCCCAGCTGAAATCCAGGCTGACATAGCGCTCACCCGTCGTCACATCGAGGCGCAGCTCGATCAGTTGGAGCAACGCGTGACCCGGCGCGGGCGGACGCTCGGGCTCGTGCTCGGCGGCGCCTTCGTGGCCGGCCTCGTGCTCTCCCAGCTGCCCGTGCTGCGGCTCCTGCGACTCACGGCAAGTCTCGCGCGCGCGGGCGCGACGGTGGCCGGGACGATCGCAGCGCTCGGCGGCATGGCGGCGACGGTGGAGCATCTCCGTGAGACGCCGCGCCGCTTGCGCGCGGCCTGACGTGCGACCGGCCACCGCGGCGGCGTCCGGACCACGGGCGTTCCGATGAGCACGCGCGTCGCCGAGGTCGACGAGCGGCGCATCCTCTTCGCCAACACCGAGACACTCCTGTGGCCCGAGGCCAACATCAGCAAGGGCGACCTCATCGACTACTACGTCGAGCTCGCCGGCGTCGTGCTGCCGTTCCTCGCCCTGCGGCCGCTCAGCCTGCTCCGCTGCCCCGACGGCGTCGCCGGCGAATGCGTGTACCAGAAGACGGCGCCGCCCGGTCTGCCCCAGTGGATCCCGACCCGGCGCGTGCGCAGCGACCAGGCCGCCCTCGGCTACGCCGAGTACGTCATCGGCAGTGAGCGCGCGGCCCTCGCCTATCTCGTGAACCTCGGCTACACGTCGTTCCATCCATGGGCCTGTCTCGTCGACGCGGTCGATCGCCCCGACCTCATGCTGTTCGATCTCGATCCGACCGAGATCGCGTTCCGCGAGGTGCGCAACGCGGCGTTGCTGGTCCGCAGCCTGCTCGCCGGTTTCAAGATCCGGAGCTGGGTGAAGACGTCGGGCGGCGCCGGCGTGCACGTGATCGTGCCCCTCGATCCCGTCTACTCGTTCGAGCAGACCCTGACGGCCGCGTCGACGATCACCCGGATGGCGCGCCAGCGTGAGCCGTCGCTCTTCACATTCGACATGCGTCGCGCGCGCCGTCGTGGGAAGATCTTGATCGACGTGCTGCGCAACCGGCGGGGCGCGACCCTGGTGAGCCCCTACGCCGTGCGCGAGTATCCGGGCGCGCCGGTGACGACGCCGCTCGAATGGAGCGACCTCGAGCGCAGCGTGTACCCGGAGGATTTTCACTTCCACAACGTCCGGGAACGGCTCCGCCAGCGGGGCGACCCGCTGCGCGGGCTCTTCGCCGAGCGTCAATCGCTGGCCCCGCTGCTCGAGGGTGGGCGCGCGCGGCGTGCCCGGCCGATCGCCTGAGCGGGCCGAGGAGCGTCGTCATGGAGCACCAGATGGAACGGACGATCGCCGTCGTGCGTGACCGCGCCCGCCAACTCGCGCGCGGCGCCGACGAGCAACTGATGGAGATGACCGGGCGGCCGCTCACGGGCTGGGCCGAGACGCTGCGCGCCGCCTTGCGCGATCACCCGTTGCCGGTGATCGTCGCGGCCCTCGGCACCGGCTACCTCGTGGGCAAGATCCTCCGCCGCTAGCGCCGCCGCTGCCGAACGGCGCGACAGCGGAGCGTCGCGGTTTTAGAGGAGCGCACGGATCTGCCGGGCGCTCCGAACATTGGGGGTTTGGGGGCCATCTCGGGGCCCCCATTTTCTAGGGGCCCGCTACTTCATCTGGCGGAGCGCTTCGATCCGATCACCCGTCGCGGGATGGGTCGCGAAGAACCCGCCCTTGCTGTTGCATTCGACCTGAGTCAGCCACGTCAGCGCGTCGATCATCTGCTCCTTCGGCTTGCCGATGCGCCGGAGGAGCTCGACGCCGTGCTTGTCGGCGGCATACTCCTCGTTGCGGCTGTACTTGTTCAGGATCAGCTGCCCGGCGATCGGCGTGAGCGCGCCGCTGCCCGGCAGGATCTGATCGAGGATGACCATGCCGATGTTGAGGCCGGTGCCCAGCGCCTGAGCCTTGGCCACGTGGCCCAGGTCCTCGTGGGCCGTCTCGTGGGCGAGCACCGCCTGCAACCGATCGTCATTGGCCTTCTCGAGCAACCCGGTGGTGACGAGGAACTGGCCATTACCGGCGTTGGCGGCGTTGATGTGCGCGTCGTCCATGAGTCCGACCTTCACCTGGTTCGGCTGCAGCGGGTGGTCCATCGCCTTGAGCAACGGGGTCCACACGCGCTGGAGACGCTCAGCCTGCGCCGGATCGAGCGCCTTGGCGCTGGTTTTCGGCGCGCTCGCATCGGTCCGGGGCGAGGGGGAGGGAGAGGGAGAGGACGAGGACGTCGGTCCCGCACACGCCGCCAGGAGGAGGGCTATCGATCCCAGCGCAGCAACGGTAGCCATGCGCAGCCGCCGGCCGTCCCCGCCCGAATGATGGACGCGT
>Ga0209468_1001348_pt1 | contig 10868 bp, 10 predicted proteins | sample GraSoiAngelo_102_FD_185871 | JGI IMG/M metagenome (GOLD analysis project Ga0209468, IMG submission 185871) | Grasslands soil microbial communities from the Angelo Coastal Reserve, California, USA - 14_0903_02_40cm (SPAdes) (version 2) | ecosystem: Environmental > Terrestrial > Soil > Grasslands ...
GTGAAAAAACAGGAGGAACTGGGAGCCGGCAGTCGGGAGCCGGGGATTCGCTGGCACTTGATCGGCCACCTGCAGCGCAACAAGGCAAAGCTCGTTCCGGGACGATTCGCGCTGGTGCACTCGCTCGACTCGCTCGAGCTGGCCCAGGAGCTCGACCGCAGATCCACCGCGCCGCAGCGGGTGCTGCTCCAGGTCAACGTGGCCGGGGAAGAGCAGAAAAGCGGCTGCACGCCCGCAGAGGCGCCTGCCGTGGTGCGACAGATCGCCGCACTCCCGCAGCTGCGGTTGGAAGGTTTGATGACGTTGGCTCCATTTACCGACGACGAAGCCGTGCAGCGCCGGACATTCCGGGACCTGCGCGTCTTGCGCGATAGGATGAAGGAGGAGGACGGCGTATGGCTGCAGACCCTCTCGATGGGGATGTCCGGCGATTACGCATCAGCGGTCGCGGAGGGAGCAACGGTGATCCGCTTGGGTACCGCCCTGTTCGGCCCGAGGGAGAGCGTGTGAGCGACGACGCCTTCACCCTCACGCCCCACGACATCCGCAAGCAGGAATTTCGCAAGACGTTGCGCGGTTACGACACGCTCGGCGTCGAGGATTTCCGCATGCGCGTGGCGGACGCGCTGGAGCGCGCGATCCGCGACCGTCAAGTGCTCGAGGAGCGTGTCAGCGCGCTGACCGAGCAGCTCCGGGTATTCCGCGAGCGCGAGAAGGCGCTGAACGAGGCGCTCGTCGCCGCGCAGCAGCTCCGTCAGGAGATGCGCGGGGCCGCCGAGCGCGAAGGGCAGGCGATCGTGCGCGAGGCGGAGCTGAAGGCGAGCGCCGTGCAGGCGCGCATGGCGGAAACCGAGCGGCAATTCCAGCAGTACGTCGGCGGATTCCGCGCGCTGCTCGAGCGGCACCTGGGAGAGCTGCGCGCGCTCGACGGACAGAAGTGACCGGAGTCTCGGTGGCCGAGGCGGTGCGCGCCATCAAGTCGCGCACCGCGATCGTTCCAGAGGTCGCGGTGATCCTGGGCACGGGCCTGGGCGCGCTCGCTGATGAGGTGCAGGGCGAGGCGACGATCGCGTACCCGGACATCCCGGGATTCCCGACCCCCACCGTCGAGACCCATGCCGGCCGATTGCGCTTCGGCACGATCGCGAAACGTCGCGTCGCGATCATGCAGGGGCGGTTTCACCGCTACGAGGGGTATACGTTGCAGCAGGTCGTCTTCCCCGTGCGGGTGTTGCGCGCGCTCGGCGCAAAGACGCTGATCGTGTCCAATGTGTCGGGTGGCATGCATCCGCTGTGGTCCACCGGCGACCTCGTGCTCCTCTCCGACCATATCAACATGCTCGGCGACAATCCGCTCGTCGGTCCCAACGTGGACGCCGAGGGCCCGCGGTTTCCGGATATGTCATCGGCCTACGATCCCGCGCTGCGCCAGCTCGCTCGTGACGTCGCGATCGAGCACAAGATCGTGCTGCGGGAAGGCGTGTACGTCGCGGTGCCGGGGCCCAATCTCGAGACGCGGGCCGAATACCGGATGCTCCGGGCGATGGGCGCCGATCTCGTCGGGATGAGCACCGTGCCCGAGGTGATCACCGCGATCCATCAAGGCATGCGCGTGCTCGGGCTTTCGATCATCACCGACAACTGCCTGCCCGACGCGCTCGAGCCGACGTCCGTCGAGCAAATCATCGCGGTCGCGCGCGGCGCCGAGCCGAAGCTCGCCACGGTCGTACGCGGCGTTGTGGAGCGCCTGGCGTAATGCCGTATCCGCCTTCCGATCTGGCGCAGTCGATCGACGAGCTGGAAAAGCACCTGCTCGCGACGTGGAAGCACGAGCGGTTGTTCACGCGCGTGAGCGAGGCGACCCGCTACGGTCCGCCGTTCATCTTCTTCGAGGGCCCGCCGACGGCGAACGGCCGCCCCGGCATCCATCACGTCTTTTCGCGCACGCTGAAGGACCTGGTCTGCCGCTACCACGCGATGCTGGGGCAGGCGGTCACGCGTATCGCGGGATGGGACACGCACGGCCTGCCCGTCGAAATCGAAGTCGAGAAGGCCCTCAACATCAGCGGCAAGCGCGAGATCGAAGCGTACGGCGTCGAGCGCTTCAACAAGCTCTGCCGCGAGAGCGTGTTCAAGTACAAGACGGACTGGGAAGCGCTCTCGGATCGGATCGCGTACTGGCTCGACTACGAGCATCCGTATGTCACCTACAGCAACAACTACATCGAGACGGTGTGGTGGCTGCTGAAGCGGCTGTATGAGAAGGCGCTGCTGTTCCGCGGCCACAAGGTGCTGCCGTACTGCCCGCGCTGCGGCACGGCGTTGTCGTCGCACGAAGTGGCGCAAGGCTACGAGACGGTGCAGACCAACTCGGTCTACGTGACGTTTCCGCTGCTGGGCAGGAAGGGCGATACGCCGCGGGAGCTCGTGATCTGGACGACGACGCCCTGGACGCTCGTGTCGAACGTTGCGGTCGCGGTCGATCCCGATCTCGAGTACGGCGAATTCGCGCTGCCCAACCAGGACGGCCGGTCGACGAACTACATCGTCGCGCTGGCGCGCGCCGGCGACGTCCATCTGCACGGCAAGCCGCTGGTCGAGGGCGAACGGGTCAAGACGTTCGCGGGCCGGGAGCTGATCGGCAAAAAGTACGCGCGGCCGCTCGACGTCGTCACGTTGCCGCCGGACGGCCAGCGCGCCGTGGTCGTCGCTGGGGCATTCGTCAGCGCGGACGAAGGCACCGGGCTGGTCCACATGGCTCCCGCATTCGGCGCAGACGACTATCAAGTAGGCCAGCAAAACGGGCTCGCCTTCGTGAACCCGGTCGCGCTCGACGGCTCCTTCCGCGGCACGAGCTGGCCCGAGATCGAAGGCAAGCTCGTCACCGACAAGGAAACGAACCGGGTGATCATCGAGCGCCTCAAGCACGAGGGGCGTTGGCTCGAGACCAAACCATATTCGCACAGCTACCCCCATTGCTGGCGTTGCGACTCGCCGTTGATCTACTACGCCCGCAGCTCCTGGTTCGTGCGCACGACCGCCGTGAAAAGCCGGATGCTCGAGGTCAACGCCGAGGTCGATTGGCATCCGCCCGAGGTCGGCACGGGGCGCTTCGGCGAGTGGCTCGAGAACAACGTCGACTGGGCGCTGTCGCGCGACCGCTACTGGGGCACGCCGCTGAACGTGTGGGAGTGCGATGTCGACCGCGAGCATCGCGCAGTGATCGGCTCGTACGACGAGCTGGCGCAGCGCTGGGGAAACAAGCTGCCCGGCGATTTCGATCCGCACAAACCCTACATCGATTCCTATACCTGGAAGTGCCGCGACTGCAGCGGCACGATGCGCCGCGTCCCCGAAGTCATCGACGCCTGGTTCGACTCGGGTTCGATGCCGTACGCGCAGTGGCATTACCCGTTCGACCATCAGGCCGACTTCAAGGCGCATTTCCCGGCGGATTACATCTGCGAGGGCGTGGATCAAACCCGCGGCTGGTTCTACTCGCTGCTCGCGATCGGCGTCGCCGCATTCGACGCGCCGGTCTACAAGCACGTCATCGTGAACGAGCACGTGCTCGACGTGCACGGCCAGAAGATGTCGAAGAGCCGCGGCAACGTCGTCGATCCCTGGAAAGTCATCGGCGAGCACGGTGCCGACGCGGTGCGGCTCTATCTGCTCGGCCAGAGCCAGGTGTGGCTCCCCAAGCGGTTCGACGTGCGGCAGATCCCCGAGGTCGCCGGCGGATTTCTGAACACGCTGCGCTCGACCTACGATTTCTTCCGCCGCTACGCGCAGGACTGGAATCCGCCCGCGGAAGAGGATGCGACCCCCCCGGCCGAGCGCCCGGCCGCCGACCGGTGGCTCCTGGCGCGGCTCGACCAGGTCGTCACCGCGGTGCGGGACGCGTGGTCGGCCTACGACGTCACGGCGGGCGTTCGCGCCATCATGGATTTCGTCGGCGAGGATCTCTCGCGTTGGTACATTCGCCGCAACCGTCCCCGGTTTTGGGCGCCCGACCGGGCGACCGATCCCGTTGCGCTCGAGACATTGCACGAGGCCCTGGTGGCGGCGGTGCGACTCCTGGCCCCGGCGGCTCCCTTCATCTCCGACTGGGTACACCGGGCCCTGACCGGCACGTCGGTGCACCTGGCACCGTTCCCGGTCGACCGGGGTCACCGCGAGCCCGAGCTCCTGTCCGCGATGGATACCGTGCGGCGCCTGGCCTCGCTGGCGCGGGCGGCACGGGAATCGCGGACCCTGCGGGTCCGCCAGCCGCTGGCCCGGATGCAGCTGGCCGTCCCGGCCGCCGTCCAGGGTCCGGCCTTGTCCGACCTATTAGATATCTTGGCTGCCGAAGTCAACGTAAAAAGCGTTCAGGTCGTGGCGTCCGATCATGATCTGGTGCGGCTCCGGGGCAAAGCGAATTTTCGGACCCTCGGAAAACGCTACGGGAAAGACACGCCGCGGGCCGCTGCCGCCGTCGGCGATCTGACGGCGGCGCAGTTGCAGGCGCTCGAGCAGGGTCAGGCGGTCAAGAGCGGCGAGTGGGAGTTCCGGCCGGAGGATGTGACCGTCACGCGCGAAGTCGCGAGCGAGTGGCTGGTGCAGGCCGACGGGCCGTACGTCGTCGCGCTCGATCCCGAGCTGAGTGACGACCTGGTGCAGGAAGGATTGGCGCGCGAGGTGGTGAATCGCGTGCAGCGCCTCCGCAAAGAGGCCGGGTACGAATACACGACGCGAATCGAGTTGAGCATCACGGGCGCCGAGGATGTGGTCGCCGCGACTCGCGCGTTTCAGGGGTTCGTGGAAGGCGAGACGCTTGCGCGGCGGATGGTGTTGGGCGCCGCGCTCGACGAGCCCGATTTGCAGCGTGACGTAGACATCGAGGGACGGCGGACGACGATTGCGCTCCGCCGTCACGACGGAAGAAAGGGCGGAACCCGATAATGCCGACTAAGTCCACCAAGGTGAAGGCCAAGGCGAGCCCCAGCGGCCTCAACAAGAAGCAGTTGACCCATCTCGAGAAGCGGCTGCTGGAAGAGCGCGCCCGCGTCATCAAAGAGCTGGGTCATTACGGCGAATCGTTCAACTCGAGCCTCCAGGCGTCCGATGGCGACCTGTCGAGCTACTCCTTCCACATGGCCGATCAGGGCACCGACGCGATGGAGCGCGAGAAGCAGTTTCTGTTCGCGTCGCAGGAAGGGCGGTACCTCTGGCACGTGAACGAAGCGCTGCGCCGGCTCTACAAGGCGCCGGAGAAATTCGGCCGCTGCGAGCAGTGCGGCGAATCCATCGGCTTCGATCGCCTCGACGCGCTCCCCCATGCCCGCCTCTGCATCAAGTGCAAGGCCCGAGAGGAAGATGGTAAACGCCGCTGAGCGCCGGCTGTTCTGGGGAACGGCCGTCGCCGTGGTCGTGTCCGATTTCGTCACCAAGCTGATCGCCGAATCGTTCCTGGCGCGCCGCCTGCCGCTGCCCGTGATCGGCGATGTCGTCCAATTCCGTCTCGTCTACAACGAAGGCGCCGCCTTCGGGCTGCACGTCGGCGAGAACTCCCGCTGGATTTTCCTCGGGCTCGCCGTCATCGCGCTGTTCGTCCTCGCATCGCTGGTGCGCAGCACCAGGCCGGGTGACCACTTCCGGCTCGTCGCGCTCGCGCTGGTGTGCGGTGGCGCGGTGGGCAACCTGATCGACCGCGTCCGCAGCGCGCAGGGCGTCGTCGATTTCGTGGACGTCGGCGTGGGCGCGTGGCGCTGGCCGACGTTCAACGTGGCCGATTCCGCGATTACGATCGGCGCCATCGCGCTCGGCCTCTCGCTGTGGCAGGAAGGCCGCGCGCAGCAGCGGGCGAAGGAGGCGCGCGCCGCCGAACCTTCTTGAACATCACGTTCTGCGTTGTTCGCACCACGGAACGCCTCGACCGTTTTCTCGCCGATCAGCTCGCTTTTTCCCGCACTCAAGCAGCACGCCTCATCGCCGACAAGCGGGTGACTGCACGCGGCAAGGCGTTGCGGGCGTCCGCCATCCTCGAACCGGGCACGGAAGTCACCGTCGAAATCCCCGACGCACACCCGCCGCGCAGCTACGCGCCGGCCCACGCCGTTCTGCATTTCGTCTACGAGGACGAGCATCTCGCCGTGCTCGACAAGCCCGCGGGCCTCGTCGTGCACCCGGGGCCGGGTCATTGGGATGATACGCTCGTCAACGTGCTCGCCGGTCGCGGGACCGAATTGTCGAGCGGCTCGAGCGAGGGACGGCCGGGCATCGTCCACCGGCTCGATCGCGATACCTCCGGCCTGCTCGTCGTCGCCAAGAGCGATCTCGCGCACCGGCGGCTCGCGACCGCCATCGAAAAGCGGCAGGTGAAACGCGTCTACGCGGCGCTCGTGTGGGGCCATTTGCGCAAGAGTCCCGTGGACATCGAAGCCCCGATCGCCCGGCACCCGAAAGAGCGCAAGCGGATGACCGTCGCGGAAGGCGGCAGGCATGCCGTCACGCACGCCGGCGTCGTCGCGCGCTTCGCGCACGCCGACTTGCTGCGCGTTCGACTCGGCACCGGCCGCACCCATCAGATTCGCGTGCATCTGGCGCACGTTGGATGTCCGATCGTCGGCGACCGCGAATACGCGTTTGGGGGGAGCCGGCGCGTCACACCGTCGGGGCGCGCCGAAGCTGAGCGGCTCGAAGCGCTCGCGCCGCGGCAGTTGCTGCACGCCGCCGCGCTCTCGTTTGCGCATCCGGTCAGCGGCGCGCCGCTCCAGCTCGTGTCGGAATGGCCGGCGGACTTGCGTCCCGCGCTGGCGGAAGCGGCCGGAGACGCAGATTTGCTTGCTCAGGTTAACCCCTTGCAGTATCTTGGCTTCTTCGCATCCGATGATTGACGGAAGCCTCGTCTCCGCCCGCCTCCTGGTGTTCCGCGTCGGGACACTGGCGTGGGCAGCCGAGGTGGATCAAGTGCGGGAGATTCTCCCGCGCCTCCCAACGACGCGTATCCCGGGCGCGCCCCCGGTCGTGGCGGGGCTCGTGAATGTCCGCGGCACACTGGTGACGGTCGTGGAAGGCTGGCGTGCGCTTGCCCCCACCGAGACCTCCCAGCCAAGACCGCCCGAAGACGCGGGTTCGACACTCATCCTCGAGGTCGCGTCCGGCAACGGCACGAAGGACGGCAGCGGCAAGAAGCTGGTCGGCTTTACGGTGGACGAAGTGATCGACATGGTAGCGGTGGGTGACACGACGCTCGAAGATCGTGGTGGTCTTCCCGGCGTGGATCCCACGCTGGTACGCGCCGTCGGGCGACGTAACCGGCCAGGCGGGGCGGGCGGGGGGGGCGAGGAAAGCGGCAAGGATCTGTTCATCGTGCTGGACCTCGCCGCGCTGCTGGGCCCGGTTCTGACTACTTAAGGAGCGAGCAGTGAGCCATACGGTGCTGGTGTGTGACGATGCCATCTTCATGCGCACGATGATTACCGACATCCTGGCGCAAGCGGGATTCGAAGTCGTCGGCGAGGCGGAGACCGGCACGCAGGCCGTCGAAAAATATCGCCAGCTCAAGCCGGACCTGGTCACCATGGACATCGTGATGCCGGACATGGGTGGCATCGACGCCGTCCGCGAGATCGTGAAGCAGGATCCCGACGCGAAAATCCTGATGTGCAGCGCCATGGGCCAGCAAGCGTTGGTCGTCGAGGCGATCCAGGCGGGTGCCAAGGATTTTGTGGTGAAGCCGTTCCAGCCGTCGCGGGTGCTGGAAGCGGTGCAGCGGGTCTTGGGCTAAATGGACCTTTCGCAGTACGCCGAGCTGTTCCTGGCCGAGAGCCGCGAGCACTTGAGCGCCTGCAATCAATTGTTGCTCGAGTGGGAGCGGAACCCGGCAGCGCTCCAGCCGGTCGGCGGGCTGTTCCGCGCCGTCCATACGATCAAGGGCATGGCCGCGACCATGGGCTACGGCCGCGTCGCCGACCTCGCGCATCGCATGGAGAATCTCCTCGACCAGCTGCGCCGCGGCGGCAAGACTCCCAGCGACGAAATCATCCAACTGCTCTTCCGGGCGACCGACGCGCTCGAGAAATCGGTGACGGTGGCCGTCGCGGGGCGCGAGCGTGATGCCGACCTCAGCGTGCTCGAGGCCATCGACGATGCGGCGCTGCAGTTCAGGCCGGCGGCGCAGCCCAGTGGGCTGGCGCGCCTGCGGCCGGAGCCCGCGCCCGCTCCCGCCGACGAGCCGAGTTCATCGGCGCCGCAGGTTTCCGCCGATGCCACGAAGTCGGGACCGACACGAGCCGTGCACGTGGTGATTCGACCGGAGGCGCCGTTGAAGGGCGGCCGGGCGATGCTCGTGCTGAAAAAGGCTGAGCGCTTCGGCGCCGTGCACCGGCTGCAGCCGCCGTCCGCGGCATTCGAATCCGACGATTTCGACGGCCGCCTGGAGTTCGAGCTCGAGACGTCCGCCGCCCCGAGCGACATCGAACAGGCGCTGCGAGGCGCGGGCGACGTCGAGCGGGTCGTGGTCGGGGCTGCCGCCATCGACGAGGCTGTGATCACCACGGGCGAGATCTCGGTGACCGGTGCGCCGAATCCCGCGGGGGGAGCCGGCGGTGGCGCACGCAGTCGCCACATCCGCGTCGACCTGCGGCGGCTCGATACGCTGATGGACCTGATTGGTGAGCTCGTGACCGAGCGCGGCCGTCTCAACGATCTGGCGGCTCGCTGGATCGGCCGCGGTGGCGATCCCGAGATCGACGACGTCGCGATTCAGATCTCGCGGCTTTCCGCCGATCTGCAAAACGAAATCATCCAGGCGCGCATGACCCCGGTGTGGCAGGTGTTCGATCGGTTCCCCCGGCTCGTGCGCGATGTCGGGCGACAGCTCGGCAAGCAGGTGTCCTTCCGCGTCGAAGGGAAGGAGATCGAGCTCGATCGCGAGATCCTCGACGAGCTCGGCGATCCACTCGTGCACTTGCTCCGCAACGCGGTCGATCACGGCATCGAGCCGCCGGCCGAGCGCAAGCGGCTGAAGAAGAATCCCGAGGGGGAGATCGTGCTCGCGGCCGTACGCGAGCGGTCCAGCGTCGCGATCAGCATCTCGGATGACGGCCGCGGCATCGACCGTGCGAAGATTCTGGAGAAGGCGAAGCGCGAGGGCGTGGTCGGACCGCACGTCGAATCGCTCTCGGACGATCAGTTGCTGCGCGTGCTGGCGCGCCCGGGATTCTCGACCGCGGAGGCCGTGACCAGCGTGTCCGGGCGCGGCGTCGGGATCGACGTCGCCATGACGCGCATCCGGGCGCTCGGCGGCTCGATCGAGATTCGCACCCAGGCGGGGAAGGGCACCGCGTTCGTGCTCCGGCTGCCCGTCACGCTCGCGATCGTGCGCGCGCTGATCGCGGCGGTGGGACAGGAGCGCTACGCGTTGCCGCTCACCTACGTGGCGGAAACGGTGGAGTACGGGACGACTCCGACGACGACGATGGAAGGGCGCGATGCGATCGTGCTGCGCGACCGCGTCGTGCCCCTCGTGGATCTTCGGAAGCTTCTGGGAACAAACGGCGCCGCCGCTTCGCCCCCCCCTCGCCGCCCCGTCATTGTCTTGGAGATGGGTGAGCGACGCGTGGGGATCGTCGTGGACGGGATGCTGAGCCAGCAGGAGATCGTCGTGAAGGGGTTCGATGCCCCTCAGGGCACATTGCCGGTGTTCAGTGGAGCCACCATCATGGGCGATGGCGTGCCCGCGCTGATCCTGGATGCGGCGGGACTGGTTTAGGACTCGGATTTCACACCCTGAAGGGTGTGCTCGGCACATCGTTGTCCTTAAGGACAATGCTGGCCGAGCCCACGCTTTAGCGTGGGGGGACAATGGAAGACGTCCGTGATCTGAAGGCGCTGCAGCTCGACGCGCTCAAGGAAGTCGCCAACATCGGCGCGGGCCACGCCGCGACGGCGCTGTCGCAGCTCACGCACCGGCGCATCATGATTTCGGTGCCCGAGATCAACATCGCTCGCCTCGAAGAGGTGCCCGGGCTGATCGGCGATTCCCAGGAAGTCGTCGCCGCGGTCCTCATGCACATGCTGGGCGATCTCACGGGCCGCACGCTGCTGCTGTTTCCGGAGCCGGTGGCTCGGCAGCTCTGCGACATGCTGCTGAAACGTCCGCTCGGCACGACCACGTCGTTCGAAACGATCGAGCAGTCGTGTCTCAAGGAAGCGGGCAACATCCTCTCGGGCGCCTACATGAACGCGTTGTCGGAGTTCATGGGGATGTTGCTGCTGCCGTCGGTTCCCAGCCTGGTCGTGGATCTTTCGGCCGCCGTGCTCACGACGACGTATCTGAATTTCGGGCACGACCGCGACTTCGTGTTTTGCGTCGAGACGGAGTTCAGCATCGATGCGCGGGACGGTCTGCGCGGCCATTTCCTGCTGTTGCCCGACCTGGCGTCTCTCAAAGCGATCTTCGACGCCATCCGGCTGAGCTGAGCGTGACGGCGCCTCAAGCGACGCCTTCCCCGTCCGCCTCGAGCTCCTCCGCAGGCCCGTCCCCTCCGCCGTCTCCGCCGGTTTCTGAACGTGATCTCGCGGTCCTGCGCTCGTTCGCGCGCCGGATCGATCCGTCGGATGCCGGCGCGCACAACAACCTCGGCGTGCTGTACTATCAGAAGGGTCTGGTCCCCGAGGCGATCGAGCAGTTCACGCGCGCGTTGGAGCTCGATCCCCGCATGCAGGTCGCGCAGCGCAACCTCGAGATTGCCTACCATAACACCGGCTATTACGACGCCCGCGTCGGCGAGCTGCAGGAGAAGCTGCGGGGCGCGCCCGACCAGCGGGATGCGCGCTGGGAGCTGGGGCGCACCTACGCGATTCTTGGCGCGTTCGAGGAG
>Ga0209468_1001365_pt1 | contig 10802 bp, 8 predicted proteins | sample GraSoiAngelo_102_FD_185871 | JGI IMG/M metagenome (GOLD analysis project Ga0209468, IMG submission 185871) | Grasslands soil microbial communities from the Angelo Coastal Reserve, California, USA - 14_0903_02_40cm (SPAdes) (version 2) | ecosystem: Environmental > Terrestrial > Soil > Grasslands ...
TAGCCCAGCGTTTTAACGCTGGGTTGCTATGCTCCGAAATTATTTAAACTTTTTTCGAGAACTTCGCCCTGCTGTTTCCGAAGAAGAACGTGGGGCAAGACGGTGAACGCGCAAGACTCGCCCACGGAACCGACGCCCGATCTCCAGTTGGAGATTGCACATCTGCTATTAATCGACGTGGTCGGCTATTCAAAGCTGCTCGTGAACGAGCAGATTGAGTTGCTGCAAGAGTTGAAGGAAATCGTGCGGAGTAGCGAAAGTTTCCACGCTGCGGAAGCAAGAGGTGAACTCATCCGAGTGCCGACCGGCGACGGGATGGCGCTGGTTTTCTTCCACAGTCCGGAAGAACCGGCCCGGTGTGCGCTGGAGATTAGCAGAGCGTTGCAAGATCATCGGAGCATGCAGTTGCGAATGGGAGTTCACAGCGGTCCGGTCAACCGAGTCACGGATGTTAACGAGAAAACGAACATAGCGGGTTCGGGGATCAATGTTGCCCAGCGAGTGCTGGACTGCGGTGACGCCGGACACATTCTTTTGTCTGCGCACGTGGCGGAAGATTTGGCCGAGTATCGCCATTGGCAGCCGCACCTGCACGATCTGGGCGAGTGCGAGGTGAAGTACGGGCTGCGCCTGCACTTGTTTAATCTCTACAAGGATGGTCTCGGCAATCCACAGGTCCCCGAGAAACTCCGGCGGGGAAGGAGGAAACACGCGCCTGCCATTAGCGTCCGCCCAGTCACCGCTCCCCGTTGGCCCAAGGTCGTGCTTCCAGTCGCTCTTGTTGTGTCCGCGGTTGCCCTGGTTATCAGTTCCCTGATCTTTTTCCATCGAGCGCCACCAACGACGGTGTCGAGAGCTCTTAGCGCGCTGGCTGCGATTCCTGAGAAGAGCGTTGCTGTTCTTCCCTTCGAGAATTTAAGCAACGAGAAAGAAAACGCTTACTTTGCTGATGGTGTACAGGATGAAATCCTCACTGGCCTTTCCAGAGTTGCCGACCTCAAAGTGATTAGCCGCACATCGGTGATGCAGTACAAAACCGGGCCGAAGCCGAACCTGCGCGAGGCAGCAGCCGACTTGGGCGTCGCGCACATCTTGGAAGGCACAGTGCAGCGATACGGTCACCGAGTGCGTGTCAACGCTCAGTTGATCGATGCGCGGACGGACAGCCAGCTCTGGGCGGAACGTTACGATCGCGATGTCGCGGATGTGTTTGCAATCGAAAGCGAGCTGGCTGGGAAGATAGTCGCGCAGCTTCAAGCTAAAATCTCTCCAAGCGAAAAGGCGGCAATCGAGGAAAAACCAACGGCTGATCTTACAGCTCACGATTTGTACATCCGCGCCAAAACACTCATCGCCACTGCTGTTTTCAGTACGCCGCAAGCGGAGAGCTTGTCCGAGGCCGCGCGCCTGCTGAACGAGGCGATCGAGCACGATCCAGCCTTTGCGCTTGCATATTATCAACTGGCCCACACTCACGATCTGCTCTACTTCACTGGTACAGATCACACTCCTGCGCGGTTGGCTATGGCGGACGCGGCAATCCAATCGCTCACTCGCGTACTTCCAAATTCCGGCGAAGCGCATCTTGCTCTCGCCAAGCATTTGTACTGGGGTTATCTCGATTACGACCGCGCTCGGAACGAACTTAGTGTGGCACAGAAGAGTCTACCTAACGAGCCGTGGGCGTTTGTGCTGACCGGCTATATCGATCGACGGCAAGGGCGCTGGGATCAATCGATCAAAAATCTTGAGCGCGCTGTCGAGCTCGACCCGCAAAACCCTGCCATCCTTCAACAACTCGCTCTTAGCTATGATTCCCTGCGCCGTTATGCCGATGAAGAGCGTGTATACGACCGCGCAATCGCCGTTACTCCCAAAGATGCTGCGCTGCGAGCTGCACGCGCAGAAGTCGAATTCAACTGGCATGCCGATCCGCGTCCGCTGAGCTCCACAATCGAGGCGTTTGTTGCCCAAGATTTCAGCGAAGCCAAACACCTGGCGTGGGTTTGGATTCGCGGAGCGCTGTGCAAGCGCGATTTCGATGGCGCGCGTCGCTCACTCGCCGCGCTGCCCAACGATGGTTGTTACGACGACAGTATTCCGTTTCCGCAAGCCTGGTGCGGAGGCGTAGTCGCTCGGCTGGGCGATGATAAGGCGGCAGCGCACGCTGCCTTTACGAGCACCCGATCTGAAGCCGCCAAAATGGTTGCGGATCAACCTGACTATGCGGAAGCGCTTTGTGTCGTCGGGATGGCTGACGCAGCCTTGGGCAACAAGGAGGACGCAATTCGTGAAGGCCGCCGCGCGGTTGAACTACTGCCTGTCAGCAAAGACGCTATAAGGGGCCCATTGTTGATCCAGTACTTGGCTGTTATTTATGCGTGGACCGGTGAGAAGGATCTTGCCTTGGAACAGTTAACCGTTGCGGCACGTATTCCAAGTCATTTGAGCTATGGTCATTTGCGTTTGCACCCCTATTGGGATCCTCTGCGCGGCGATCCGCGCTTCGAGAAGATCATCGCTTCGCTCGCGCCGAAGTAGGCGGCAACTATCGACGAAACGAGTGTTGCTCTGAGCGGCAGCGCAGTAACCTTGCCCGATGCCCAACGAACCAAATCCGTTCGCCGACGAAATTCACATCGAGCAACTCGAGGTTTCCGCTCGTATCGGAGTGCCGGAAGAAGAGCGCGCGAATCCGCAACGGTTAATCGTCAATATTTCCTTTTGGCCTTTTCAGCAGGCTCGCGATCTGGCGGATAAAATTGATCAAACTGTGAATTATTCGGCCGTGGCGGAAGAGACGAAAAGTTTTGTGTGCAATCGATCAGTCAGTCTGATCGAAACACTGGCGGATCAGCTTGCAACCCATCTGCTGAAAACGTTTCCGATACAGAAGGTGGCCATTGAAGTACGCAAGTTTGCTTTGATCGACGCAAAATACGTCTCTGCAACCGCGATGCGTACCGCCGCCGTCGGCTGATGATCCGAAAAGGCCGATTCAACAAGCCCGCTGCGGAGATTGCGCAGCGCTACGGCGAATCCGTTTCGTTTGATTGGAGGCTTTATCGCCACGACATCGCCGGGTCGATCGCGCATGCCGCGGCGCTCGCCCGCGCCGGAATCATTTCCGCTGCCGAGCTGCGTTGGCGGCATACTCGTAAGGCGACTGGCGACGGGTGCGCCGTCACGGGACAACATCGCGGAGCAGATTCAGCGCTGGCGCTCGGATTTGGGCCTCACAGATGAATCCGTCTGAGAATTCAGTGGCGTTTGGTGCGCCTGGGATCGAGCCACGCTGGACCTCGAGTGCGAAAGAAGGCGTTGGCACGGCCTATCATACAAGTTGCCGCCTCTGGTTCACGCTCAGTCACGGAATCGTCAATGAGATTTACTATCCCCATGTTGATCAACCAAACACACGCGACTTTCAGTTTCTCATCAGCGATGGAGAAACGTTTTGCCACGAGGAAAAGCGCGACCTCACGCATGCGATTGAATACCCGGAACGTGACTGTCTGTTTTATCGCCTGACGAATGTTGAGCCGCGCCGCCGCTACAGGTTGGTCAAATATGTATTCGCCGATCCGCATCGATCGGTGTTGCTCGTGCATACAAAACTCGAGGTGTTGGACGAATCATTGCGCGGCAGGTTGAGCGTCTACGCGTTGTTAGCGCCACACCTGGCCGGCTGTGGTGCCGGCAACTCCGGATGGTGTTCTGAGATCGGCGATAACAAACTCCTTCACGCGCAGCGGAAGAATACTCACCTGCTCATGGCGTGCAGCAGCGGTTTCTCTCGGCGATCTGTCGGCTACGTCGGCTTCAGCGATGGTTGGCAGGACCTCATGCACAACTTCAAAATGGATTGGGAATTTAACGCAGCCGAGAACGGCAATATCGCGTTGACCGCGGAAGTAGAACTGCGAGACGACAGTGAATTCACCGTTGCCGTTGCGCTTGGTCGCAGTTACCAGAGCGCGGCCACGAAGTTGTTCCAATCGTTGGCCGAGCCATTTAAATTAAAGCGCGAATCGTATATTCGGCAGTGGCAGCGCGCGGTCATCGATCCCAAATTCGATTTTACTTCCGACACAACTGACGACGGCGGAATGTATCGGCTGAGCCGATGCGTGTTGCTGGCGCATGAGGACAAAGTTTTTCAAGGCGCGATAGTCGCCTCACTGAGCATTCCATGGGGCGAAACTAAAAGTGATCAAGATCTGGGCGGCTATCATCTCGTGTGGACCCGCGATCTCGTGCACAGCGCGACAGCGCTCCTCGCTACCGGTCAGATAGGCACACCGCTGCGCGCGTTGATCTGGCTGGCGGCGATTCAGCGGCCGGACGGCAGTTTTCCGCAAAACAGCTGGATTGATGGGACTGCCTATTGGTCAGGGTTACAGCTCGACCAGGTTGCCTTTCCGATACTGCTGGCGTGGCGGCTGCATAAGCAGGACGCGCTCGATTTGTTTAGTCCTCGCGCAATGATTTTGCGCGCGGCCGCGCGTTTGATCGCGCAGGGTCCAGTCACCGCGCAGGACCGCTGGGAGGAAAATGCGGGGTACTCACCTTCCACTCTCGCGGTTGTGATTGCTGCTCTCGTTTGCACCGCCGAGTGGGCCAAAGAATTCGGTAAAACGGAAGTTGCAGATTTCATATTGGCGTATGCCGACTGGTTAGCAGCGCACGTTGAAGAGTGGACGGTGACAACCAAGGGCGAATTGATCGAAGGCCTTCCCCGTCATTACATCCGCATCAATCCGGCCGATCCTGTAGCACCTGATCCGCACGCCGATCCCAACAAAACGATCATTCAGCTCGCGAATGGTGGTGGAATTCACCCGGCGCGAAATGTCGTTGGAGGGGATTTTCTGCATCTGGTGCGGTTCGGCATCCGCAAGCCGGACGATGCAATCGTGCGCGACTCAATAGAAGTGATCGACGGCGTGCTCAAACATGAGCTGCCGCAAGGCCCTGGCTGGCGGCGTTACAATCACGATGGCTATGGACAAAAAGACGACGGCAGTGCCTTCGACGGAACCGGCGTGGGCCGTTGCTGGCCGATTTTGACAGGCGAACGCGGCCATTACGAGCTGGCCGCAGGACGCGATTCAAAGCCCTTCATTAGGTCGATGGAAGATTTTGCAAACGAGGGCGGGATGCTCACCGAACAGTTATGGGACGGACCGGACTTGTCCCACAAGGGACGGACTCACAGCGGCGAGTCCGGCACCCACATGAAGCCCGGTTGCCCCACCGGCGCCGCAATGCCGCTTTGCTGGTCGCACGCTGAATATGTCGCGCTGGTGCGCAGTCGGCATGACGGCGTCTGTTTTGATCGCGTCGACCCCGCGTTCGAACGGTATGTCTTGAATCCGGCGCAAAGCCGTTATGAAATTTGGACGGTTCGGCATCCGCTTCGCCTTGCGCCTCCCGGAAAGATTTTGCGGATCATCGTCGCCGCCGAAGCAACTATCGTCTGGTCAACAGACAACTGGATCCGGCGTGATGAATCGCAGACGAGCTATCAACCCGAACTAAATCTCTGGTTTGCAGATTTTCCGACCGCAGAATGGCCGCAGGGATCAGCCTTCGCGTTTACATTTTTTTGGAAGCGCGATCAGCGTAGGGAAGGCCGCAACTGGCAGGTGAACATTTTATGAAAGCGACTCGAAGTGGGCGATCAGTAGACCACCCATGGCGGCCGAAATTCTTCCCGTAATCTATTTGGCGCGCCATGGCGAAACCGCCTGGAGCGTCACGGGCCAGCATACGGGGCTTACCGATTTGCCGCTGACCGGGCGCGGCGAACTCAACGCCAAGCGGCTGGGGGAGCGCCTGGCTGGATTGGTTTTCGCCAAAGTTTTTACGAGTCCGTTGCAGCGCGCCGTTCGAACGTGTGAACTAGCGGGCTTCGGCGCGGCAGCCGAGGTCGATCCCGATTTGGTCGAATGGAACTACGGCGATTATGAAGGTCTTCGAACCGTCGAGATTCACGCGAAGCGACCCGACTGGCAATTGTTTCGCGACGGTTGTCCCAACGGAGAATCGCCGGAACAGGTTGGCGCTCGCGCCGATCGTGTTCTCAGTCGCGTCCGGGCCGTCAAAGGCAACGTGCTGATTTTTTCGAGCGGGCATTTCCTGCGAGTGTTTGCCGCCCGTTGGCTTGGCCTCGAACCGTTCGCCGGAAAGTTTTTCGTGTTAGACACAGCGAGTCTTAGCGCACTTGGCTATGAAAATGACCTTTACTGTCCAGCGCTGCGGTTTTGGAATGATACTCGGCACGCTAGCGACTGACGGAAGACAGAAATGTAAGAATCGGCGCTACCTGAGCATTCGCTTTTATGCCCCATGTTCATAATCTTTCCGGATGAAAGAGGACGCGTGGGAAACCATTTCGAGCCAGCGGCACTTTGCGAATGCCCATCTGGAAGTCGTGACCGATCAGGTCCGAACGCCATCACGAAGCCAGCCGCGTACATGGACGATCGTGCATCGCAAGGCGGCGGTCGTTGTCGCGCCAATGACGCGCGACGGTAAAATTATTCTCATTCGTCAGGAGCGCATTCCAATCCGGCAGGCGATCTGGGAAATACCCTCCGGTCAGATCGATAATCACAGCGCTGATGAAGAGGAGATCAAAAAAATCGCATTGCGCGAACTTCGCGAAGAAGCCGGTTACGAGGTTGCCAAAGACGGCGAGATCGTTCCTCTCGGTTATTATTTTTCATCGCCGGGATTCACGGATGAGCGCGGCTACTTTTTTCTGGCGCGTTCAGTTCAGCGGTGTAAAGAGGGACCGTCGCGAGACGAAGGAGAATCGATTCTCGATTGCCGTGAATTTACTGTGGATGAAATTCGCCGCATGATCGCGGAGAACGAAATTCGCGACGCCAATACGCTGGGCATTTGCGCGACGCTGGCGGCGCGCGGTCTTCTGCCGCTGGCGCCGCGTTGATTCCTCCCACCGATGGCGCTGCGAGACATCTTTAAATTTCGCGACCTTCCGGACAGCGAAACTTCCAAGCCGTTTCTCGAACATCTCGAAGACTTGCGATGGACCATTGTGAAGATGGCGCTCACGCTTGGCGCCGCCATGATTGTTTGCTTCGCGTTTCGCTCGGCTCTCGTGCGGATCTTGCAGGCGCCTCTGCGCGACGTTGGTTCGCAAATTGGAACGCTCAAGGCGCTCGGCATCACTGATTCAATCGTGATTTCGTTTCACCTCGCGTTTTACGCGGGCATCGTTCTCTCTTTTCCGCTCCTGCTTTATTTTTTGGCGGAATTTGTTTTGCCCGCGCTTACCGCAGTGGAGAGACGCTTCTTATTTCCAGCGATCGGCGTCAGCTTCGCGTTATTTCTTCTCGGGGTAACGATTTGTTATTTCTGGCTGTTGCCGAAAACGATTCTCTTTTTCTTTCGCGACACCGAATCGCTGGGATGGGCGCCTACATGGACTGTGCAACAGTACTATTCTTTTGTGACCCGATTCACCATCGGCTTTGGTCTGGCGTTCGAATTGCCGGTCGTAGTGTTGGCCCTGGTTCGATTTGGATTGATTACTTACCGGTTCATGGCACGCACCCGGCCCTACGCAGTAGTGCTGATCTTTATTCTGGCGACCATCATCACGCCTACGCCGGACATCCTGACCTTGGTCGCGATGGCGCTGCCGATGTGTCTGCTTTACGAAAGCTGCATCTGGATTGCATGGCTCATGGAGCGCCGCCGCCTGAAACGGATCGCCGGTTAACCACGTGCACAAGCCGACTTACGAATTTCTTTTCGGTGCGTTCGCTTTTGTAATCGGCGCGGCAGTCGGCTCGTTTTTGAACGTCTGCATTTACCGATGGCCCGTCGATCTATCGATCAATCGGCCGCGCCGGTCTTTTTGCCCGAACTGCAAGCAGCCGATTCCATGGCAGCAAAATCTGCCATTGATTAGTTGGATTGTGCTTCGCGGTCGCTGTGCAAATTGCGGTGCGAAAATTTCGTTTCGCTATTTCGCGGTCGAACTGGTTACCGCGCTTCTTTTTCTCGCGATCTGGGAGAGCTTTCCGTGGCAGGTGGCGATCGCATATTGGGTTTTTGTTTCGTTCCTTATCATCGGAACGTTTATCGACTTCGAGCATTTCATTATTCCTGATCGGGTAACGATCGGCGGAGTAATCGCCGGCGTCGCTTTCAGTGTCACTGTCCCAGCTTTGATGGGAACCGATTCCCGCCTTGCGGCCGGTGTTCGTTCGTTTCTCGCGGCCGCTCTGGGTTACGTGATCTTGTGGATTGTGTTAGAAGCGGGCAAAATCGCTTTCGGGCGAAAACGGATTCGATTTGAGGCGCCAACGCTGTTCACGTGGGCAAAACGCGGTGACGACGCCGATTTCGTTGTTGGGACTGAAGAAAGTTTGTGGAGCGATTATTTTGCGCGGGAGAAAGATCGACTGTTGCTCATATGCGAAGAGGTCAGGATCGACCACCACACGTACGGGAATGTAACGCTGGATTTTCGCTATGATCGCGTCACAGCCGAAGGTCACGTGACGATGCTCGATGATGTGACGCACATTTCCGGCGTAGCTCGCGAGCTGGTGATTCCGCGAGAAGCGATGGGGCGCGGCGACTTAAAATTCCTGGCTGCGATTGGCGCGTTTCTAGGGTGGCGCGCGGTGTTGTTTAGTCTTTTCGCCGGATCGCTGCTGGGATCCATTGTTGGGTTGATCACGCTCGTCGTGGGAAAACCTGTTTGGTCAGCCAAACTACCCTTTGGACCTTATCTGGCGTTTGGCGCAGTTACCTGGATGTTTTTTGGCACGTTTTTCTTGCGGTGGTACGGAACGCTGCTTAGTCCGTAGCTAAACGGCGAATTGCCTTCGCACGAGGCTACAGCGCGACAGTGGACAAGAATCGGACACCGGTTAAATGAGGCAATCCGAATGACGAAGCTCAAAAGAATGACGAATGATTAAATGACGAACAGTCGTAATCTGCCTTCGTAGTGATTCGGACTTTGTGTTTCCTTCGTCATTCGACATTCGTTCTTCGTCATTGGTTGAGTGCCCACTGGGCTGACGGCTCAGTTGCTGAAGCCGCAGCTTTCCGGCGGAGCATCAAGGCGAGATTGATCAGCTCACATTTCCACCAGCGCAGCAGCCCGCGCCAAATCTGTTTGCGAATTCGGATGTCCGGAACGAATCCATCGTAGAGCTCGCGCCAGCCTGCGTTTCTTTTTCCATAGTAACCGGTTGCCCATCTGCGATTCGCCAACGTGACAAGGCGTCGGCTATAAAAGGTCATCATGTTCCGAGCGAATCTGCCACCAATGCCCGTAAAGGGCAGGTTGAGAAATCCGCGTTCCGGATCGCGATAAACACCGCAGACCAAACCGACGTAATAACCGCTCACATCGAGAAGGAGCGCAGCCGACATCAGCTCCGCATCCCCCATGTAGTAGTATTTGTCTTTGTACAGACTTTCGAACCAGTAACGATAGGTGATTGGATATTGCTCGTTATAACGACGAAGCTGCTCGGTGACGTCTTCACTGGCCAGACTACGCGCCAGTAAATCGGCCACGTAATAGGAGGTGTAGGAACAAAAGTCGAGGCCAGGACTATAAAGCGGATCGATAAAACCGGCGGCGTCGCCCACTGCGGCCCAGCCGTCGCCGCAAACTTTTTCGCAGTGATACGGTAACATGGACAAGGCGTGTACGTCGCCTTCGATCACGCGGGCTGCGCCAAAAATTTCGCGGCCAACCGGGTTGCCGAGGATGTGGGTGTGCAATCGTTGACCGAGACTCGGTCCTTCCGGGAGCTTGAAAATACGGCTGTCGTAAACGATACCGGCGCTGACATCGCCTCCTTGCAATGGAATGATCCAGACCCAACAGCCGCGCCCGAAGAGATGGTTCGTCGCCCATTCGCGCGCGGTGCGACAGCGATTCGCGTAGTCGGGAAAACGTTGTCGCCATTCATAGCTGTCCCATTCCTTAACACCGCTGAATCGCGCCCAAACAGCGTTGATGGGGTGTTCGGTATTAGGACGAAAATATCCGAGTTTTCGCCCGAGCGTGGCAGCGCGCCCGGTAGCATCGACGATCCAACGCGCGCGAACGGTGCACTCGCCCCCAACGAGGGAGGCGCTAACTCTTTGGCCATTTCCGTTGTTCAGCTCCAGGTTCGCTACTTTCGCCGGACGCCATAATTCGCAACCCGCCTCCTCTGCGAGATCAAGCATGTGCGAATCAAGCTTTGCCCGGTCCACTTGAAACCCGGGCAATCTGCTCTGATAACGTGTGCCAACCTCGACGCAATCATCAAAGCGTTGATCGGGCCGATTCGAAAACCAAAGCCGCAATCCCTGTTTTGCGAGCTGGTGATGACCGAGATAATGGGTGAGACCCAAAATGCGCGTCATGTAACAACTGCTTACTTCCGTGGTCGATTCGCCGACTTTGCGATCGAACTCGGCTGTTTTTTCGATGATCAGGACACGTGCTTTGGGTCTTTTGCGTTTGAGCATGAGCGCCGTCGCCGCGCCGGAAAATGCGCCCCCGATGATTACTACATCGTATTCTGAATCCATCGCCCCAAAGAGGATGGACTTTACTGCGTCCAAACGCAATTGCCTTCGTTTGGCATTGAAGGTTGAGCATTCAAGACTGAGCGTTAGGCGAAAATGATTTTTACGAATGCGCGCCTGATTTTCCCCGATGGAGTTCGTGATGGGCTTGAACTTGTTGCCGAAGAAGGAAAAATCACCGCGATACGCGAGCAGACACAGAGTGGCGGGGAAGGGGTCAT
>Ga0209468_1001370_pt1 | contig 10786 bp, 6 predicted proteins | sample GraSoiAngelo_102_FD_185871 | JGI IMG/M metagenome (GOLD analysis project Ga0209468, IMG submission 185871) | Grasslands soil microbial communities from the Angelo Coastal Reserve, California, USA - 14_0903_02_40cm (SPAdes) (version 2) | ecosystem: Environmental > Terrestrial > Soil > Grasslands ...
GGTGCTGTTCGCGTTCGGCGGCTGGTACGCCGGCGTTGCGGCGCAAGACCCTCGGTCCGCGCTCGATCCCATCACGAGCGCGGTGATGAAGCACCCGATCACCACATCTTCGGCGGCTGCGCGAGACCACTTTCTCCGAGGCCAACGAGAGCTGGATCTCGCCCGGTTCATCGACGCGAACGCGCACTTCAAGGAGGCCGTCGCGGCAGACCCGAGCTTCGCGTTTGCGTACCTGAACATCGCCAACACGGCGGCCTCGCTCGACGAGTTCAAGACCAACCTGGCGCAGGCCGAGCAGCATGCGGCCGGCGCTTCGGACGCCGAACGCCTCCAGATCCAGATGGCGCGCAAGGGGTTCGACAACGACCTGGTGGGCCAACTGGCGCTGGGGCGGCAGCTGGTCGGAAAATATCCGGACAGCCCGCGCGCCTGGCTGGCCCTCGCCGGGGTGCAGGGTGCCATGAACTACAACACAGAGGCGCGGACCTCGATTTCCAAGGGCCTGGAGTTGGCACCCCGCCTGTACGCGGGGCACACCGCCATGGGCCTGTCGTATCTGTTCGGGGAGCCGCGCGATTTCGCCCAGGCGTTGCAGCACATGCAGCAGGCGGAAGCCCTGGCGCCGAACGAGGCTGGAACCTACACCTTGCTCGGTGACGTCTACCGGGCGCAACGCAACCTGGCCAAAGCGCGCGAGGAATACACGCGAGGCCACGAGCTCAATCCGCGCGATGCCATTCTGCTCGTAAAGCTCGGACACGCGAACACGTTCCTGGGCGATTATGCCGCGGCGCGGGCCGACTACGACTCGGCCATCGCCGTGGGCCGCGCCAACGAGAAGGCGGCTTATGCCCCGTTCCGCGCTTACGTCAGTGTATATGCCGGCGATCCCGCGGCCGCCATCGATGAGCTCAACCGGCTGGTCGCTGCGGTCGACGGCATGGGGGTCCCGGATCCGAAGACCGCGAAGGTAGCAGCCCTCACCAACGTTGCGGTGATCGCGACTCATACGCGCAATCAGGCGGCCGCGGAGCGAGCACTCGAGCAGCTCGGGCCGCTGCTGATGCAGCAGGCCGACGAAGCGGGGAATGCCGCGTACCGACGTGGCCAGCAGGCCACCATCGCGTACTACGCAGGGTGGTGGGCCGCGCGCCGGGGCGACTACGCGGCCGCCCAGCAGCAGGCCGACCAAATCGGCCAGCTGCTGGCGCCCGACGCGAACCCACGGAAGCTCGAGCCGATGCACCAGCTCGAGGGCTTCATTGCGCTCTACCAGCGCAAATATCGCGAGGCAGCACGCCACCTGCGGCTGGGCAACCAGCTCGACCCGTACATCAAGTACCAGCTCGCGCTGGCGACGGGGGGCGCGGGCGACGCCGCGGAGGCCAAGCGGCTGTTCAGCGAAGTTGCCGAGTACAACTTCAACACCGTCGGCTTTGCGCTCGTTCGGAAGGACGCCCAGCAGAAGGCAGGTGCGGGGACGCTCTAGCTACTCCTGCGTCTTCCCCAGCGCCTCCGCCGCAGCGCGCCGGACCTCGGGATCGCGGTCGTTCAGCGCCCGGGTCAGCCCGGGGATGGCGGCTTCGACCTTCATCTCGCCCAGCCCCTCCACTGCGGCGAGGCGGATGTCTTTGTCCTCGTCTCCCAGCCGGTCTGCCAGCGCCTGCACCGTGGCGAGATCGCCGATTTTGGCGAGCGACTTGGTGGCGTGGCGGCGCAGGTCCACGTCCGGCGACGTCGTGGCCCGCACGAGTGCGGCCGGCGCTTTGGTCAGGTCCTCGAGCTCCCCGAGCGCGTTCGCGGCTTCGCGCTGCACTAGGACGTCCGGGTCCGCGAGCGCCCGGGCCAGCGCATCGAGCGAACTCGCCGCGTGCAGCTCGCCCAAGGCGCGGGCGCATTCCCGCTGCACCTCCCGATCGGGATCGTTCCGGAGTAGCCCCTCGAGCGGCGCCACCGCGGACCGCTCGTGCAGGTCGGCGAGCGCGCGCACCGCCGCCCGCCGGACCGCGGCCGTGCGGTCCTTGAGCGCGCCGACCAGCGCGGCACCGACGCGCGGGCTCTTCATCCGTCCCAGCGCCTCGGCGGCGGTGGCGCGCATGACCGGATCAGTCTCCCGCAACAGCGGCAGCACGTCCTTCGCGAAGCTCGCGTCCTCGAACTGACCCAGGGCCCAGGCACTCGCCAGTCGCACCCGCGGGGGCGAGGCGCGCAACGCACCCTGCAACGCCGGAGCCGACGCGGGATCCTGGATCTCGCCCAGGGCCCACGCGGCCATGGCCGCCGGGCCCGTCGCAGTATCCGCCAACTGGTGCTCGAGCGCAGCCCTCGTCTCGCGCCGCTCCCCGACCCCCGCGGCGAAGGCGGCACTCTCGCGAATCCGCGGCGCGGGGTTGTCGAGCAGACCCCGCAGCACGGCGGCGGTGACGACGCTCCGGCCAAGCAGCTTCGCCGCCACCCGTCGCACGCACGGGTTCTCCGTGCCGAGCGTCGCGACCAGGAGCGACACCGCGCGGGGATCGGTGATGGTGCCCGCCAGTGAGTCCTTGGCTCCCTGGACGTTGGGTGCGTCGTCGAAGCGTCCCAGGCGGCCGGGTTCGCCGCCCATCCAGAAATTGCCGAGTTGGTCCCCGATCAGATCGCAGATCACGGGGTCGGTGTGCGCGAGGGCGGCGAGGAGTGTCGCGACCCGCGCGGAATCAGCGCCGGTCCGCCCGGGGCCCACCGCCGCCAGCGACAGAATGAGGAGGTGCAGGGCGCGCATCATCGATCCTGCCCCAGCGCTTCGGCGGCGGCGCGCCGCACTTTGGGATCTGGAGACTGGAGCGCAGCCTGAAGCGCCTGCCGGGCCGCCGGGTCGGCGATGTGGCCCAAGGCTTGGGTGGCGGCCTCGCGCACGTCGCCCCGGGGATCGTCGATCAAGTGCCGCAGCTGGGGAATCGCGGCGATCACCGAGCGCTCTCCGGCGAGCTCGGCGGCTCGCTGGCGGACGTCGGCGGCCGGATCCTTCATCAGGTTTACGAGGGTGGCTTCGGCGATTGGGGCCTTCAGGTCGTTGAGCGCCCCCAGCGCCGCTTGCCGCACGTCGGGGTGGGCGTCACTCAGCGCGTCGGTGATGGCGGCGGCCCCGCTCTGGGCGCCCAGGTTGCCGAGCGCTTCCACGACGGAGCGGCGCACGTCGGGCGACGGGTCGTGAATCAGCCGGGCGATAGCGCCGGCGGCCGGGCGGGCGTGGAGGTGAACCAGCAGATCGATCGCCTCATGGCGCACGTCGGCGTCGGGGTCGTCCAGCAGTGCCACGACCGGCGCTGTGGGCACTGCCTGATCGAAGTGCGACAGGGCTCCCAGCGCGTTGCGCTTCACGTCGGCGACGGGGTCTCTGAGCAGGCCGGCAATCGAGCCGATGGCTCTCGGGTCAGCGAGATCGGCCAGGGCTTCCACCGCCGCCGTGCGCACCTCGCCGTCCGAGTCCGCGAGCACGTTGATCAGGGGCAACACGGCACGCGGATCGCCCAAATGTCCGAGCGATCGCGCGGCGGCACCGCGCACTCCGGCGTTCTCGTCTTTGAGTCGAGCGATCAGCGCCAGGACCACCGTGGTGTCCTGGCTCGAGCCCCGGGCCGCCGGTTGGCGAACCACGACGGGCTCCGCTGCACGCTGGGTCGGCGTTGCCGTCGTCCCCGACGTCGTCACCGCCGCGACTCCCTGGGAGACGTGTGGGGCGGCCGCGATCGTCGCGACTACGCCCAGCGCCGCGGCCGCCGCCCAGCCACGCCGCGAGGCGGGGCTCGAGGGCAGACGCGCGTCGAGCAGCCGGGCGATGCGGGAAACGAGAAGCGAGCGCCGTTCGGCCAGGCCCGCCACGGGCACGCCCAAAGGCGACGCCTGAATCCATTCGGCCACCGTCGCCAGACATTTCGCGAGCGCGACTGGCGATCCGGTCTTTCGCGTGGCCCACTCGTCGCTCAGGTATTCAGCCGTCGTCTCGAGCTCCCGGCGCGCCAGCCGGTTGAGCGGCTGGAAGAAGAAGCAACGCTCGATCAGGCTGGCTCCCGCGAGCCAGAGAGAATCGCGCCGCGCCAAATGAGCCAGCTCGTGCGCCAGCATGCTGCGCTGCTGCTCGGCGCCGAGCTCGGAGAGCGCCAGCTCGGGCACGCAGATCTCGGAGAGACCCAGGGCCACGGGACTCGAGATGGTCCGGGCCATCGTGAGATGAACGCGGCGCCGGTATCCGGTGGTGCGCTGCAGTTCCGCGAGCGTCGCGGCGAGCGGTCCGGCGCTCACGAGCCGGCGGTCGGCCAGCCGGCCGACCAGGATCAGCCGTCGCGCCACGTAATAGAGGGACGAGCCGAGCGCGATCGCGCCCCACAGGAGCACAACCACCAAGGGCAGCGACGGCGCGCGCGACACGCTCCCACCCGTCGCGTCTCGCACAGTGGCCGGAGACTGACCGCTCGGGTTAGCCGGGTCGCTGACGGGGGCGGGCGGCTGGTTCAGGGGCGCGGTCTGGGGCAGCGTGGCGACGGGCAACCGCACCGCCGCCGGCGTCGCAAGCTCGAGGCGCGACTGGATGGTGCCGGTCACGAGGCTCGCAAGCAGCGCCACCTTCCAGAGGAGGTCGGAGGTGGCGGGCTCGAGGCGCCGCCGCTGGGTCACGAGCCACGCAACGCCCAGGAGCACGGTGCTGTGGATCAAGTACGTGAGAAGCCACGCGAGCAGGCTGGAGGCGAGGGCGCTCATTTGGTTTTGATCTCCTGGGCGTTCGTTTCGACGCGCTCGATCATGTCGCGGATCTTGGCGATGTCACCCGGGCTCACGTCTTGGCCCGAGAGCAGGTGCTGGACCAGCGCGGTGACGTCGCCGTCGAACAGGCGCTCGGTCAGCTCACCGACCATCGAGTGTTGCACTTCCCGCTCAGTCACCGCGGCGCGGTAGTGGTACTGGCGGGACTGGGCCCTCCGGGTGACGACACCCCGGCGCTCGAGACGCGACAGCATGGTGGCGACGGTGGTTTGGGCGAGCCCCCGCTCGGCGTGCAGGGCTTCCCAGATGTCCTGGACCGTCGCTTCGCCCTTATCCCAGAGGACGCGCAGAATGGCGAGTTGCAGCTCGGTGAGTTGATGGCGACCTGGCATGCTCGACTCCACAGTTGATCTACAGGCGTAGATTTACAACTGTAGTTCTCAGTTGTCAAGGCGGGTTTGTGGCATGATTCAACAAATCTCTCACAGCGTCAGCTCCAGGTACAGAGCCCCCTGGATGGGGTTCGGGCGATAGGGTTCGATCTCTCTGAATCCGAGCTGACGGTACAACTCGATCGCGCGGTCCATTTTGCCGACGATGGTATCGAGCCGCATCTTCTTGTAGCCGATTCCACGGGCCTCCGCGATGGTGGTCGTCGCGAGACGGCGGCCCAGACCTGCCCCCCGAAACGCGGGTCGCACATACAGCCGCTTCATCTCGCACACACCGCTCTCCAGCTTGTGAAGCCCGGCGCAGCCGGCCGCCTGGTCATCCACGGTCGCCAGCAGCAGCCTTCCGTCAGGTGGGGAATACATCCCGGGCAGCTCTGCCAGCTCCTTGTCGAATCCCTGGAAACAGAGGCTGAAGCCGAGCGACTGCGCGTATTCCAGGAACAGTTCGCGCACTTCCGCAAGCTGCCCCAGGCTCGTGGCCCAAACAATCCCGACGTTGCCGCGCTTCACGGTCGTTCTCATTATGATTACGTGCCGCCACCCCCACAACTCGCGAGTTGTCCGACATGACCGCACGCACGTCCATGCCGCTCCGGCTCCCTGCCGTCTCACTGCTGCTCGTCACGCTCGGTGCGTTCGCCGGCTCCGCCCCTGGTCGCGCGCCAGTCGCTCCCAACCTCCTCTCCGGGCTCGTCTGGCGCAACCTCGGGCCGTTTCGCGGCGGGCGCATCTCGGCGGTCTCGGGCGCCATCGGCCAGCCCGGCGTCTTCTACATCGGCCTCCCCCTCGGCGGCGTCTGGAAAACCACCAGCGTCGGCGAAACCTGGTCGCCGATCTTCGACGACGTCACCGCCGCGTCCTCGGTCGGCGCCCTCGAAGTCGCCCCCTCCGACGCTAACGTGATCTACGTCGGCATGGGAGACCTGATCGCCGGCGGCGGCATCAACGAAGGCAACGGCGTCTACAAGTCGGTCGATGCCGGCAAGACCTGGCAACACCTGGGCCTCGACGGCACGAGACAGATCCCCTCGATCCTGGTCGATCCGCGCGACCCGAACCTCGTGCTGATCGCGGCCCAGGGAGACGTCCACAAGAAGAGCGAGACCCGCGGCGCGTTCCGCTCGACCGACGGCGGCAAGACGTGGACCAAGACTCTATACGTAGACGATTCGACGGGCCTGCAAAAGCTCGCCTGGGCGTCGGATCACCCCGAGATCATGCTCGCGACGTCGGTGCGGCACTATGTGGTACCGGTGACTGGCCCCGCCCGTGTGCCCGCCGCCGGCGGCGGTGGGGGCACTCAGACGGGGCCCACCCAGACCAAGCTCTTCAAGTCTACGGACAAAGGTCTCACGTGGCACGAGATCTCGGGCGGCGGCCTGCCGCGCCTCGCCGGCCGCACGTCGGTCGCGGTGGCCATGAACACGAACGCCCAGCGGATGTTCATCATCGGCAACTTCGGCCTGTACCGCTCCGACGACGGCGGCGCCACCTGGCGCCAGATGGACGCCGCCGACAAGCGCATCGCCAACGGTCAGGGCGGCTACAACTGCGGCGTCTACGTCGATCCCAAGAACCCCGACGTCGTCTACACCGTCAACACGGCGATGTACAAGTCCACCGACGGCGGCACCAGCTTCACCGGCTTCAAGGGCGCCCCCGGCGGCGACGACCCGCAGCAGATGTGGATCGACCCCACCAACGGCCAACGCATGCTGCTGGGACTCGATCAGGGCGCGGTCGTGACATTAGACGGCGGCGCCACGTGGAGCTCCTGGTACAATCAGTCCACCGACCAGATCTATCACATCACGGTCGACAACTCGTACCCCTACTGGGTGTACGGCTCACAGCAGGACGCGGGCGCGATCCGTACGCGCAGCCGCGGCAACCTGGGTGCTGTCACGCCGCTCGATTGGAATCCGGTGTCGGGGTGGGAGTGGGGCACGACGATTCCCGACCCCTTGAACCCCAACATCGTCTACGCCAGCGGCTCGGGGATCCTGAAAATCACCTACCCGAGTGAGCAGTGGATCAACGTGAGTCCCAACGTCGATCCGGCCCTGTACGGCCGGACCACCATCTCGCAGCCCCTGGCCTTCGCGCCCTGGAACCAGCACGAGCTGATCACGGGATTCCAGTTCGTGATGGCCACGACCGACGGCGGGATGCACTGGACCAAGCTGTCCCCCGATCTGGGCTACCCCAAGGACGTCACCCCGCCCCCCGATAGCGTGCGCGGGCGGGGGGAACCGGGATCCATCATCGGTGGCGCGATCCAGTCGCTCGCGCTCTCCCCGGTGCGGCGCGGTGTCATCTGGGCAGGCACGAACAACGGCCTGATCAAGCTGACGACCGACGAGGGCAAGACCTGGACCGACGTCACGATTCCCGACCTGCCGATCCCGGGCGACCTGCACCAGACCGGCGACTACAAGCCGTACTTCTTCCGCACCCACAACTACGGCAAGACTTGGACGTCGATCGTGAACGGCCTGGCCACGGACCAGCCGAGCGGCAGCTTCGCCCGGGTGATCCGCCAGGACACGAAACAGGCGGGGCTCCTGTTCGCTGGTACGGAGAGCGTGATGTACGTGTCGTTCGACGACGGCGACACCTGGCAGTCGCTGCAGCTCAATCTTCCCAACACGTCGTACCGCGACATGGTGATTCACGGCAACGACCTAGTGGTCGGCACCTATGGCCGCGGAATCTTTGTGTTGGACGATTATTCGCCGCTGCGCCAGATCACGGCGGCCACGGCGCATGACCCGGTGCATCTCTTCGGGCCCGGGGACGCCGTGCGTGTGCGCCGTAACGTGGGCGCGGACACGCCGTTCCCGCCCGAGGTGCCGCACGCGCTCAACCCGCCCGACGGCGCGCTCATCTATTACTATCTCGCGTCCAAGCCCGCGGCGGAGGTTTCGCTCGACGTCTTGGACGCAGGCGGCACCGTGGTGCGCCACCTCTCGAGCGCCCCTATTGAGCCGGTTAAGGAAGCCGCGCAGCCGCCCGAGCCCAATTTCTGGATCGCCACCCAGCGGCCGCTCTCGACCGACGCCGGCACCAACCGGGTGAATTGGGACCTCCGGGCCCAGGCTCCGGCTGCGTTGACCCACACGTTCGAGATCAACGCCAACCCGGGCCTGACGCCTCCGTCCCCTGAAGGGCCGCTCGTGCCCCCGGGCGTCTACACGCTTCGACTCACGGTCGCGGGCATTGCCTACACCCAGTCGCTGACCGTGCAGAACGATCCACGCTCTCCCGCTAGGGCCCCGGACGTGCGCGCGCAATACGACTTACAGATGAAGATCGTCGCCGCCATGCGAGCATCGTGGGACGGCTACCGTCAGGTCGCGGCGCTGCGCGCCGCGGTCGCGGCCGACACGGCGGCGACGCTCCCCGCCGCGGTGGTGGCGGCGGCGAAGGCCTTCGACTCGACGCTCGCGGCGGTGGGGGGCAACCCGGAGGGCGGGCGCGGGTTTTTCGGGGGCGGGGTCCGACCGCCGCCGACCTTCGTGAGTGTGAATGCCGATCTCGTGGGCCAGATCAACACCCTCGAGAACGGCGACATGACGCCCACGGAGGCGATGCAGCGCGACTACGCGGCGGGGTGCAGGGACTTGAAGACGGCGGTGACGACGTGGCTGGCGATCCATGGCGCGGCGCTCGCTGGGTTCAACGCGGTGCTCGCGCAGAACAACCTGAAGCCACTGGCAGCGACGGCCGCTACGCTCGTCGCGCCGGTGTGTTCGGGGTCGTGAAAACTAGGACCGCGCCGCGGTGGCCGAGCGAGCTTTGAAACCTGTGCCGAACGACCAGCCATCCGGCGCTACCTACCGGCTCTCCAAGTCCCGCTTCACCTCGGGGCTCCAGTGCCACAAGAAGCTCTGGTGGGAGGTGCACGAGCCCGACGCCATCGAGCTCCAGCCCGACAAGGTGTTGCAGGACCTGTTCGACCAGGGCCGCCAGGTGGGCGAAGCGGCCCGCCAGCGGTATCCGGGGGGCGTGCTGATCGACCTGCCGCACTCGGCCGGCGCCGCGCGCGTCGCCGCGACCCAAAAGGCGCTCGCCGAAGGCGCGCCGGCGGTCTTTGAGGCGACCTTCATCGCCGACGAGACCTTCGTCGCCATCGACGTGCTCGAAAGGCAGGGCGACGGGTACCGCCTCACCGAAGTGAAGTCGTCCTCCTCCCAGAAAGACGAACACATCCCGGACGTTGCCGTGCAGGCCCGCGTCGCCGCGGCGTGCGGCGTGAACATCACGGCCGCCGAGGTGCTCCACCTCAATAAAGAGTTCCGGCACCCTGACTCGGGCGACCTGTTCGCCCGGACCGACGTCACCGGTCCCGTCGCCGCGTTCGTCGCCCAGGTTCCGGTCGAGATCGCGCGGCAGCGGAAGATGCTCGCGGGCCCACTCCCCGACGTCCCGGTCGGACTGCACTGCTTCGAGCCGCGCGACTGCCCGTTCATGGACCGTTGCTGGCCCGACGCGCCGGACCACATCCGGCACCTCGCCGGAGTGGGGCCCAAGCGGACCGCGGCGTACCTCGCGCGCGGCATCTCGTCGATGAAGGACCTTCCGCCGCGGGATAAACTCAATTTCACCCAGCGGCGCCAGCTCAAGGCGATGGCCGAAGAGTGCCTCATCGTCGAGCCCACGCTCGCGCGCGAGTTGGTACCCTTTACGGGGCCCCGGGTGGGCTTCCTCGACTTCGAGACGATCGCCCGCGCCATCCCCGTCTGGCCCGGGATGGCGCCCTGGCAGCAAGCCGCCGCCCAGTTCAGCTACCACGAGCGCCAGCCGGACGGGACTTACACACACGCGGCCTTCCTCGCGGAGGGGCCGAGGGACGCGCGCCCCCCGCTGGTCGAAGCGATGGTTCGTGCCACCGCGAACGCCGAGCGCGTCGCGACGTACACGGCGTTCGAGAAGACCCGGATCCGGGAGCTGCAAGAAGCGGTGCCCGAGCTCGATGCCGAGCTCGCGGCGCTCGAGGCCAAGCTCATCGATCTGCACCCGGTGGTGAGGAACTGCGTCTATCACCCCGACTTCCGGGGCAGCTTCAGCTTGAAATACATACTCACGCCGCTCGTCCCCGAGCTGACGTACAATGACCTGGTGATCGTGGACGGCCGGGTCGCGAGCGTGGAGATCGCGCGCCTCCTGTTCGTGGCGGACAAGATCCCGCGCCAGGAGCGCGATCGCGTGCGTCAGGACCTCCTGAACTACTGCGAGCGCGATACGTGGGCGATGGTGAAGCTGGTCGAGCGGCTGGGGGAGTTGGCGGGTACCCACACTCGCCCCACGCCCTGACCAAGACCGCGCACCAAGGCTTCAGATCTGTCCGCCACAGGTAAAGGAGCGTACCTTTCCAGCTTCCCAACGAACGGTGTCTGCGGCTCGTCCCCTCCTAGGAGGTTCCCATGAAACGTGCCCACCGCGTCTTCGCCATCCCTCTCGCCGTTCTTCCGATCGTCGCTCCGTTACGGATTGCCGTGGGGCAGGAAAAGGCCACGGCCCAGGAAGTCGTCGCGACGGTGCGAAAAGCGGCCGGCACCCTGTCGAAGACCGGCGACTTGACGGCGTTCAAA
>Ga0209468_1001371_pt1 | contig 10785 bp, 15 predicted proteins | sample GraSoiAngelo_102_FD_185871 | JGI IMG/M metagenome (GOLD analysis project Ga0209468, IMG submission 185871) | Grasslands soil microbial communities from the Angelo Coastal Reserve, California, USA - 14_0903_02_40cm (SPAdes) (version 2) | ecosystem: Environmental > Terrestrial > Soil > Grasslands ...
ACGTCCGGGTGGAGATAGCCGTGGTGGCGGTGGTGGTTTCAATAGAAGACCACCAGGTGGAGGATACGGTGGTGGTGGTGGATATAGCGGCGGCGGAGGCAATGACAGAAGAAGATATTGAAGTAAGACCGGGAAGAGAAACACCTGATACAAAAAAGGATTAAAAAAGAAAATATTGATTCCTGTTATACGCAAGTGTAACAGGTTTTTTTTGCTTGTTACAAAAATATTTTGCGCAACCAAATTGTTGCATATATTTGCAACCTAATAGTTGCACGAAAATTTTAAATCTATGAGACGTGATGTTTTCCAGGCAATAGCCGACCCGACACGAAGAGCCATATTGGTATTGGTAGCAACACAAGCTATGACACCAAATGCAATGGCTGAAAAGTTTGACACTACAAGGCAGGCTGTATCTAAACATATTAAAGTGCTCACTGAATGTGAACTGGTAAAACAACAGCATAACGGCAGGGAGATCTATTACTATTTAAACGCAAAAAAAATGAAAGAAGTCGCTGACTGGCTTGAACCATTCCGCCAAATATGGGAAAGCCGCTTTAACCAACTCGATACTCTTTTAGCAACGCTCAAAAAGAAAGGCAATGCAAAATAATAAGGTCCGCATTGAAAGAATTTTTGATGCACCGGTAGAATTGGTATGGCAGGCATGGACAAAACCTGAATTGCTGATGCTTTGGTTTGGATCTGATCCAAATGGAACAGTACAGAAAGCAGAAGTTGATCTAAGAGTTGGTGGTGCTTATGAAATTAATTTCAAAGATTCTGATTTAACAGAACATGCATGTCATGGTATATTTATTGAGATAGTTAAAAAAAGTAAGCTTGTATTCAGTTGGGAATGGAAAAGCGAACCGGGTCATATTTCGCAGGTGGAAGTAAACCTGTTTGCTTTCGGAGAAAAAACCAAAATGATCTTTGAACATAAAAACTTAAATCCTGATTCAATTCATAACTATGAAAGCGGCTGGATTGGTGGCTTCAATAAAATTGATAAAGCATTAAAAACAAAACAATGAAACAAACGACTTACAACGTTGCCCCAGGCGGCAATCAAATGCATGCAGAAAGAGAATTTGATGGCTCACTTGAACAGGTATGGAGTGCATGGGCAGAACCTGAGCTTTTGGATCAATGGTGGGCTCCTCTCCCATATAAAGCTGTAACTAAGACGATGGATTTCCGTGAAGGTGGTCGCTGGCATTATTATATGCGTGGCCCTGCAGGTGAACAGCATTGGTGTATGCTCAACTATTTTAAAATTGAACCACAAAAACGTTTTACAAGTGATGATCTGTTTTGTGATGAAGAAGGAAATCCTAATAAGGAACTTCCAACAATGCTATGGGATGTAATGTTTGCGGGCACTGGTGCATCCACTAAAGTATCAGTAAAAATAAATTTCAAGAGCAAAGAAGACCTGGATAAAATTGTAGAGATGGGCTTCAAAGAAGGATTCAGTATGGCACATGAGAACCTGGATAAGCTATTGGAGAAAGCAAAAACATTAGTTTGATCTACAGGAAGACAACACTCCTCTCCTTGATAATATCTTATACTTCGTGTGGAATCATTACGAAGTACTGCAGGTATAATAAAGGTATCATTCGATACCTTTATTATACTTAAAAATGAAACAAGCCTGGAACAAAACCAAACACCTGGTGACTGCACTGATTTATATCATTGGCATACTGGTTTTTGTAACTCTGTTTGATATTGTTGTTGCTGTTCTCAACGGCCGGTTTTATTCTGATGCAGCCTTTGTTGCTTTATTCGGAGTATCAGGTGTATTTGCTGCTTTCCTCGGTTATGGTGCCGGGATGGATACTGCCGAGACAAAAAATAAAATCACACGTAGAAGCCTTGGATTGTTACTCGCCATTACAGGCTTGTTATTTATTTTTTTCTTTTCAGAAATTGAAGGCGGTGAATACAGAATACCATTTAAAGCCTATGGCATTACTATAGTAGCAACAAGTCTGTTTCTTCTTAGTGGAAAATTTGATGATTACTAAACATGGATTGATCAAAGAAAAAACTAATCCCTGAATTCCTGGCTGATCATCAAACCATAAAATCCGCCATCCAATACCCCAATTCCCAACCGGTGAAAATGAGGACTTAAAATATTTGCTCTATGACCGGGAGAATTCATAAGGTTATTATGCGCTATTTCTAAGGTTTGTGCTAATGCAAGATTTTCCCCGGCATCCAGGAAACGAACATTTGCATCCCGCATTCTTTGAAAAGGATCTTTACCCTCAAGATCATTATGAGAAAAATATCCTTTTACAAACATATCCTGTGAATGTGCTCTTGCTACCTGTGTCATTTCCGGATCGGCCTGCAATATTTGTAATCCATTTTTTTGTCTTTCCTTATTTACCAGTACCAACATTTCTGCTTCCAGGTCTGCCCTCACCTTAGCTCTATCAAATTTGTATGGAAGATTGACTTTTTCATGTGATTCAGGATGTTGAATCGTAAGACTGTTCATTGTTTGCCTGATCGCATCATTCATTATAGGCGCCAGTTTCCGGTTGGCCCAGTCTGCCTGCATTGCAAGTTGTGGTCCGAAACGACTCTCACGAATATTATTCGTAAGGCCATCTCTAAGAGGAAATGAAAGCAACAATGCGGAAAATATTATTGCATAAATGCCTCCATTGATAATGCCGGGAATGATACCCAGGAATTTGTTGATACCATTTTCATTTGCCGCTGCTGGAATGTTGCGGGCAATAAGATTTCTAATAAATCCAATAAGTATCCTTGCAACTAATGCTGTTAAGAGAAAAGCAAGCGGTAAACGCCATACACCGAGATTGCCAATTTTATCAAGCCCGATCGCTGTATAGGGATAAAAAAGATAAGCAAGTACAAAACTGCTTAGCCATGTAATAAGATCTAATACGCCGAGGATAAAGCCACGGTAAAAACCAAGAATTACCGCTATGATAATTATAAATAGAATAATAAAGTCTATCCAATTCATATAAAAGGATCAAAAATTAAATCCGGCGAAAATCTTACAAAAAGCCCGCCGGAAATGTTGAGTGTTGTCACGGTGAGCAACGGGTAAGACTTTCCTATGCAATATGATTTAAAAACAAAGGCAAACCCGATTTCCATTCATTATCGATATAGAGTTCAAAAGAATAGCGACCGGGTTTTTCAAATTTTGTTTGTCCAAAATTAAAAACAAGGGTAGCAGCAGTGTATTGCCCGTTTTGTGGTTGCGTAACATTCATTTGTGCTTCTATGGGTTTTAGCACCTCCTTTCCCATCAATAAAACGTAACCGCATATCACGAATACCAATTTCTTTTTCTGAAAAACGAAGCCTGCATGCAACTGAAAAATTTCCATGAACATAAGGAAACTGCTTTGAATTGATTGAGTCAAATGTTCCTACTACAGTTAGCTTGCTATTATTGTCCTGTGCAAAATCACAAAGAGTAAAAATTTCTATTTCCATATTAATTAGTTTATTGACCACATAAAATAAAAGCCCCTAAATTTCTTCAGAGGCTTTCTATCAAAATCGATTTTAAAAATCCTAATTCTTATTTCTTCACCTCTTCATGCGGAATATCTTCTACATTATCTTCTTTCTTCTTATCATCAAAAGCCGATCCAGTATCCTGTCCATCGCCTTCTGCCTGTGGCGGTGCTTGTTCCTGTGAAGCTTTATACATATCCTCACTTGCTGCCATCCATGCATCATTCAGTTCTTTCATGCTTGTATCAATAGCTGCTAAGTCTTCTGCCTTATGTGCTTCTTTTAATTTAGCGGCTGCAGTTTCAATTACTGTTTTCTTTTCAGCCGGTATTTTATCACCGTATTCTTTTAATTGCTTCTCCGTTTGGAAAACCAAGCTATCAGCAGTATTCATTTTTTCTACTTTCTCTTTTTCTGCTTTATCGGTTGCTTCATTTGCTTTTGCTTCAGCTTTCATTTTTTCCACTTCTTCTTTGCTTAAACCAGAACCTGCTTCAATATGTATCTTCTGCTCTTTACCTGTGCCTTTATCTTTTGCTGTTACATGCAATATTCCGTTTGCATCAATATCAAATGTTACTTCGATCTGCGGTATACCACGTGGTGCCGGCGGAATGCCATCCAGGTTAAATATACCCAGGCTCTTATTATGTTTTGCCATGCTGCGTTCACCCTGCAATACATGTATCTGTACTCCGGGCTGGTTATCGCTTGCTGTGCTGAATGTTTCTGATTTCTTGGAAGGTATGGTTGTGTTAGATGGGATCAATGGAGTCAACACACCACCCATTGTTTCAATACCGAGTGTAAGCGGAGTTACATCGAGCAGTAACACATCTTTTATTTCACCGGTTAATACAGCGCCTTGCACACATGCACCTACTGCAACTGCTTCATCCGGGTTGATACTCTTGTTTGGCTTTTTGCCAAAAAATTTCTCCACCAGTTCCTGCACTTTAGGGATACGTGTACTACCACCTACTAGAATTACCTCATCCACTTCAGATGGTTTCAAACCCGCATCTTTCAATGCTTGTTCACAAGGTTTCAGGCAACGCTCAAATAATTTATCAGAAAGCTGTTCAAATTTTGCTTTGCTTAATTTCTTTACTAAGTGTTTAGGCACACCATCAACTGCTGTGATATAAGGAAGGTTGATCTCTGTTTCTGAAGATGAACTTAATTCAACCTTTGCTTTTTCAGCAGCTTCTTTCAAACGCTGTAAAGCCATCGGGTCTTTGCGCAAATCAATTGCTTCATCATTTTTAAATTCAGCCGCCAGCCAATCCATGATCACTTTATCAAAATCATCACCACCGAGGTGTGTATCACCGTTGGTTGATTTTACTTCAAACACTCCGTCGCCGAGTTCCAATACAGAAATATCAAACGTACCACCGCCGAGGTCAAACACTGCTACTTTCTGGTCTTTGTGTTTTTTATCCAGCCCAAAAGCCAGCGCTGCGGCAGTCGGTTCATTGATGATACGACGAACATTCAAACCTGCAATTTCACCGGCTTCTTTGGTAGCCTGGCGCTGTGCATCGTTGAAATAAGCAGGCACGGTTACTACGGCCTCATTCACTTCATGTCCCAGGTAATCCTCAGCCGTTTTCTTCATTTTCTGAAGGATCATGGCGCTGAGCTCCTGTGGCGTATATAAACGGCCATCTATGTCAATACGTACGGTATTATTGTCACCCTGTACTACCTTATAGCTCCAGTGGCTTTTTTCCTCATCCACCTCATCAAAACGGCGGCCCATAAACCGCTTAACACTCGTAATGGTGTTTTGCGGGTTGGTGATACCCACTTTACGTTCGCCATTTTTCAGAAAAGCCACTACAGAAGGGGTCGTACGGCGGCCCTCATCATTGGCGATCACTACTGGCTCGTTACCTTCCATTACGGCAACGCAGCTATTTGTTGTTCCAAGGTCAATTCCAATTATCTTTCCCATTTGTATATGAATTTTAAGTTCAGGTCTTGATAGTCAATGATAGTGCCATTGGCATTCGTAGTGCTAAATTGTCAGAAATAGCGGTGGATAACGGTTTAAATCGGTCAGGCTTTGAGTTTTGCAGGCGGATGGCTTTTCCCCATTGATTCACATTTTATCTTAATCAACACTAACTTTGGAATAATGGAATGGCTTTGGATCATAGTGGGAATAATTCTTTGCATAGTGGGTATTGCAGGAAGTCTTTTACCCTTATTGCCCGGTCCGCCTATCGCCTATGCAGGATTATTGATTCAACAATTGAGAGACCCAAATCCTTTCACTACAAAGTTCCTTTTAATATGGGCTGCCATCGTAGTAGTTAGTTTAGTTCTTGATTATCTCATTCCTATTTGGGGAACCAAAAAATTCGGGGGAACGAAATATGGAGTATGGGGTTGTACACTCGGTTTTCTCGCTGCTTTTTGGATGGGGCCCTGGGGTGTTATCATCGGGCCATTTGCCGGCGCATTTATTGGTGAAATGATCGGCGGCCAGGATTCAAAAAAATCATTCAAAGCTGCCCTGGGTTCTTTTGCAGGGTTTCTCCTTGGTTCATTTCTAAAACTGGTGATCTGTTTCTTTTTCTTGTTTTATATAATCAGAACTATACCTATATAAATCAAAGCAAGAATCAATAACCCTTTGAAAAGTTCATCTCTTACCTTAGCTTTCACAACCCAAATAAAACTGTATGGCCAATACCATTTCCCAAAAATTAAAAATAAAAACCGGTGATACTTTGCTTACGGTAAATGAACCTTCTGAATTTCAAAAAGGATTGATCGGGCTGCCTAAAGGAGTGAAAATAGTTGAATCAGGAAAAGAATATAACCAGGTGCATTGGTTTGTCCTTAACCGGGCACAAATGGAAAAACAGATGAGTAAAGTAATGAAGCTTTTGAAACCGGCTGTGATGGTCTGGGTATATTATCCGAAAGGAACATCGAAACTTCAAACAGACCTGAACAGGGACAAAGGTTGGGATTGTTTACTCGCTGAAGGAGATAAACTCACCTGGATAAGTTTGATATCTTTTGATGATACATGGAGCACATTTGGTTTCCGTGCAAAAACAGAAGCGGATAAAAAGAAAGAAACAAAACCGCGGCAGGAAAGAGAAATATTTAAATGGGTAAACCCTAAAACGAAAGAAGTTAAACTTCCGGATGATCTGGCAGCAACATTAAAGAAAAACAAAAAGGAAGCGGATTATTTCAATTCACTTTCATTCACCAATAAAAAAGAATATATCGAATGGATCGTAACTGCGAAAAGAGAAGAAACAAGAAATGAGCGAATAACCGAAACGATCGAAAGACTCGCTAAGCAATGGAAGAACCCGAGAAACATATAGGTGAATGATGAATTGTGAATGGGCAATAGAATTATTGGAAACAAACCATTCACTATTCACCATTGCCAATTCACAAATAAAAAACAAGAAATCATGCACATCATCACCTACATTCATTTTCCCGGCGAAGCCGAAGCAGCAATTAATTTTTACAAAGAAGTATTAGGAGCCGAAGTAATTATGAACTCAAAAATGGGTGATGGCCCGATGGAAGTACCGCCACACCTGAAAGATAAGATCATGCATGCACGGCTAAAGATTGGTGAAACCATTCTTTATATCTCCGATACTTTTGACGAAAGTAGAATTGTAAAAGGCAGCAATACTTCACTTTCAGTGCATGTAGATACTCCCGCTGAAGTAGATCCTTTATTTGCCAAGCTTTCTGAAGGTGGGCAGGCAACGATGCCACCTAGCGATGTATTCTGGGGCTCCCGGTTTGGTATGCTCACTGATAAGTTTGGTATTCATTGGATGGTGAATTGTGAATTAAATAAATAAATTTGTATCGTCTTGCAAACACTCACCAACGATACTTACCTGCGGATAGTAAATGCCAAACTGTATATTGACGAAAACTATCATGAGTCAATCGATCTTGAACAGGTTTCAAAGAAAGCATTTATCTCCAAGTTTCATTTTCACCGTTTGTTCCGTCGTATTTATCAAAAGACACCGCTTGAATACATTACAAGAAAAAGAATAGACAAAGCCAAAGAGCTACTATCAGAAAATAAGCCAGTGGGAGAAGTATGTAATGAAATTGGATTTGAAAGCATTACTTCATTCAGCATCTTGTTTAAAAAAGAAATTGGGTTTGCGCCACAGTACTATCGCAATATGGCATACAAGAAAAAGATGGAACAAAAAGCCCAACCGAAGAAAGCGATTCCTCATTGCTTTATTGAAAATTATAAACTGGATAGATCGTGAATGGTGAATAGTGAATTGTCAATAGTTAATAAATGTTTCGAAATTCACAATTCACCATTGACCATTCACAGTAAAGCAAGAATCAATAAGTCTTTACGCTTTTCGAATCCTATATTTACTTTCTAAATTTTATTTTATGGTAACCAAACTTTCTCATACTTCTTTCTTCGTCACCGACCAGGAAAAAGCGTATGATTTTTATGTAAATAAACTTGGCTTTAAAGTCAACACTGATGTTAAAATGGACAATGGGATGCGTTGGCTTACACTCAATCCGCCGGAACAACCAGATCTTGAAATTGTATTGATGAATGCAGCAGGTGATCTAAGTCAAATGGGTTGGGATGATAATACACAAAAAGCATTAAAACTGCTGCTTGAAAAAGGTGTTATGGGCGCAGGTGTTTTACATACACCTGATTGCCGGGCCACCTATGAAGAGTTAAAAGCTAAAGGTGTGAATATTACGGAACCCAAGGAACAATTTTACGGTATTGAATGTATTGTTAATGATGGATGCGGTAACTGGTTCAGTATGACACAGCCTAAGGAAATGCCCGCAGGCGGATGGCAGTAATTTCCTTAATACTTCAATAAATTTTTGCGATGCCATACTAATTGTATGGCATCACTGTTTATATTGCTGAAAAGAAATCCAACCGATGAACGGAGCGCCGCAACAAAAGATCCATAGTAGCACTAGAGATGGTATAATAAAGATCATTTTCTTTTTACTAACCAGTGGCGGGTTGTTTTCATGCTCGCCGAAGATCAATCCCGATAAACCTAATCTCAGCCGCACCAATTTTAAATTTGATTCATTACCCGAATCGCAGATCAATATTCCTGTGCAGGTAAACCTGAATCCTCTGTTTGCTTATGCAGAAAAAAATGTTGACACGGTTTTCACTTCTCCTAATTACCCGAATGACTGGATCTATGAAGGTTGTGATACACGATATAAATATAGTTTCCGGCGCAGCCCATTGCAATTGAAAGCTGCAGTGAACACTTTGCAGTTGGGATTTACAGGTTACTATAAAATTACCGGTAGTACCCGTGTATGTATGAGCAGTACTGCTGTTTCGCCCTGGACACCGCCCTGCCGCTGTGGTTTTAATGAGGATGAACGAAGGGTGAATATATTATTGTAACACCTGATTTCAAGATCAACCTCAATATAAAACGTGAAGAACCTGTTGCACTCGATAAATGTGAAATGTGTTTTTGGGGACAAGACATTACAAAGATGGTAATGAAAGGATTGAGATCGGAGCTTGATTTTGCAAAGGATGAACTGATAAAAAATTATGGCATTACTGATATCAGATCAAAAGTACAATTGCTGTGGGATGAGTTATGCAAAATATATACGCTGCCGGGATTAGGATATTTACAATTGAACCCCCAACGTATGCAGGTAAACAACCTGCTTGCTCAGGGGGATTCTTTGAAAATTTTTATGGGTCTTTCAGCGAAACCTGTAGTAAGTTTTGAAAAACCAATAGAAGTTCTTTCTACTGTTCCTTATTTACAAACGGTGAACGGGCAAAGCGGTTTTAATATTTTCCTTGACGCGGTGTTGAATTATGATTCATTGAATTCATTGCTGAATGCAAATATCAATGGGCGGCAGTTTGATATTGATAAAGGACCTGTGAAAAAGAAATTTGTAATAAAGCAATGCAAATTGATGGGTGCAGGCAATGAAAAAATAATTGTAAAGGTTGTGTTTGGTGGTGATGAAGAAGGTACCGCTTATCTCGTTGGGAAACCTGTATATGATGAACAAACAAAAATGTTTGAAATAAAGAATATGGAATTTGATATTAAAACCAAGGATGCCTTGCTTAAAGCAGCCGATTGGTTATTTAACCGAAGAATTTTAAGTGTGATCAGCCAATATACCCGGTTCGATCTTTCGCAATACATCAATAATGCAAAAACAATGATGAATGCACAACTGAATAAGGAATGGATTCCAGGGATACGTAGTGAAGGAGTCGTGAATGATTTAAAACTAACCGGCATTTTTCCTTTGCAACAACAATTAATAATAAGAAGTAACTGCAGCGGCTATCTTGCCGTAAAAGTGCAGACAATACCCTTCAGCTTTTAATCCGGTTTTGAAATTTCCTCTACAGGTGTAGCCCTAAATGTAAAGTAGCGCTGAAAAATATAGCTGAAAGCAATCAGCAAAACAGTAGTAATGATCTGCGCAAATGTGGGATAGATAAAAAGTATTTCAACAAAGAATTTCAGCAATGCATAGTTAAGAAAGAGATTAATAAGATATAAAAGAAAATATCTTACGATCTGCACTTTACCTTTCATCCGGGAATCAGTGAAGACCACATATTTCATAAGGAAGAAACCAAAAGGAAAAGCGATAAAGAAAGACATGAACAACGCTCCGCTGTAAGGCTTGAATTCATAAAAGCCAAGATCAAGGTTCTGTTCCCTGAGTACGAACTTGAAAAAGACATACCAGGCCGTAAATCCAACAAATGTATTAAGCCCTCCACAGGCTGCATAACGAAAGGTCTGCAGGTTCATTAAACTGCGGAAAGGCGGATAGAAAAAATCTACCACTGGTATCACAAGGTCTCTTACATTATGAATATGTCGGCGCATAAAGGCGCAAAGATAATCCGAAAGTTTATAGTTTTTGGTTTATGGTTTATAGTTAATGGTGCAGTAAATTTGCCGGCTAACTACAACTAATGTCAATCGTAAATAAAATAAAGGATTCAGTACAGGTATCACTGGCACAATTGTATAACCAAAAGGTTCCTGTTGAGGGTATAACAGTAAATGAAACAAAGCCGGAATTTGAAGGTGATTACACCGTTGTTCTTTTTTCATTTGTAAAGTCTTTAAAAAAAACGCCGGAACAATTAGGAAATGAACTGGGTGAAAACCTTGTGAAAAATAACCGCGAATTATTTACAGGCTTCAATGTTATAAA
>Ga0209468_1001373_pt1 | contig 10785 bp, 9 predicted proteins | sample GraSoiAngelo_102_FD_185871 | JGI IMG/M metagenome (GOLD analysis project Ga0209468, IMG submission 185871) | Grasslands soil microbial communities from the Angelo Coastal Reserve, California, USA - 14_0903_02_40cm (SPAdes) (version 2) | ecosystem: Environmental > Terrestrial > Soil > Grasslands ...
AAATGATTCGCGAAGCGAAATCGCTCCGGATCGTTTACACGCCACTGCACGGGACGGGCAGTGTAATCATCAAACCGATGCTGACGCGACTGGGGTTCAATTTTCGAGTAGTGCCGGAGCAGGATCGCTTCGACGGTCGATTCCCCACCGTAAAATCGCCAAACCCGGAAAATTCAGAGGCATTAACCATGGCAGTTGATCTTGCTCAAAAGGAAGACGCCGATCTGGTAGTCGCGACTGATCCGGACTGCGATCGAATGGGAGCCGCAGTTCGTAGGAAGGATGGAAAAATGATGTTGCTGACGGGAAATCAGACGGGTTCGCTCCTTGCCTGGTATCGCATCAAGACACTGTTAGACAAAGGTGTGCTCAATGAGCAAAACGCACCTCGCGCTGTGATTATTAAGACTTTTGTCACGACTGATCTACAAAAGGCGATCGCCGAGCATTATGGTTTGCGCTGTGTTGAAACGTTGACCGGCTTTAAGTACATCGGCGCAAAGCTCGGGAAGTACGAGCGGGCAATCCCGGAGCAGCTACGACAGAATTATGTCGATCTCACCGAACAAGAAACGCGGCGGCTTCGTCTCGCACACTCTTCGTTTTATGTTTTCGGCGGTGAAGAGAGTTATGGCTACAGTGGCGCCGATTTTGTTCGCGACAAGGACGGCAATGGCGCAGTAATCATGTTTTGCGAAGTAGCCGCCTACGCGAAGGCGCGCAGGCAAACAGTCGATCAATTACTCGACGAAATCTTCTCGACGTTCGGGTATTTTGCGGAGAAAAACGGCTCGCTCGTTTTCGAAGGAGCAGAAGGCGCAAAAAAAATTGAGCGCCTGGCTGACTCGTACAGCACCAAGCCATTTTCCCAGGTGCTCGGATCGACAGTGGTCGAAATCAAGAATTTCGAAACGAACATGATCGAAGACGTTGAAGGCGATCTGATTCCCAAAGAGAAGATGTCGATATTTGCTTTGGAAGATGGAACGCGCATCGCGATACGCCCGTCGGGAACAGAGCCGAAGATCAAGTACTACCTCTTCGCGCAGCGCCGGCCGGAGAATGGCAAATTTGATTTTGCTCACCTCAGTCGAATCAAAGCGCAAGTCAGCGAAAAACTCGATCGTCTGTGGGACTGGTTGCAAAAAGATGCTGAGTCACGGCTGAATAAATGATGCCGGTAAGCTGGTCATCAAAAGTGATGCGCGTATGGCCATGGTTGGCGGCGATTTGTAGCGGGCTTCTCTACACCGGCTGTTTTGCGCCGTTTAATCTCACGTGGCTCTGCTGGATCGCGCTTATGCCGCTAATCGCCGCCATTTGGTTTTCCGGAGAGGAATCGCGACATCGCTGGCTTCGGAATCTTGGGCTGGGGTACGTCGCGGGACTAGCATTTTTCTGGACCGCTCTCTCGTGGCTCACAACTGTCACGGTCCTCGGCTGGTTTGTTCTCCAATTCTATATGGCGATTTATGTCGCATTGTGGGCGTGCTTTTGCGGATTGCTCCGGCCGAGAGAAAAAAAGAAGGAATCGAGCGCGACAAAATGGGATCAGATGCTGGCCCAGGCTCGCAGTGCAGCAGCTCCGCCGCGATCGCCATGGACAAAATCGGCAAACAACTTGGTGCTTGCGTTTCTTCTCGCTGCGGCATGGGCGACGCAGGAATGGTTGCGCGGTTGGGTTTTCTCGGGCTGGGGCTGGAATGGCCTGGGGGTGGCGCTACATGGCAACTGGCCACTGATTCAAATCGCAGAGGCCACTGGTGTTGCTGGCTTATCGTTTATGGTTGCGTTTGCCAACGTGATCTTAGTTACAACTGTGCGCCGCTTGATTCTTGAGGCGAGCACGCATAGGACGCGACCACATTTTGACCTGACGCTCACGATGGCGGCCATTGTGGGAGTTCTGACCTTTGGGCTTCGTGCAGGTCAGATCTCGCCGCCCACAAAACCCCTTCGCGTTGCTGCTGTGCAATCGAATGTCCCTCAACATCAAAAGTTCGACCCGCAGTTTACGACAAAGATTTTCGATCAATTTCGGCGCCTGAGCGAAATTGCGCTGCGTTCAAATCCTCCGCCTGACTTATTGATCTGGCCAGAAAGTTCGATGCCAGGACCGGTCCTTGCAGAGCAGGAAAGCAACAAATTTGTGATGGACCTGGCCACGTCGGCGGAGACCGACCTTCTCCTAGGAACGATCGATGAACAAAACCACGATGTTTACAATGCCGCGCTGCTCATTTCCGACGGCGGCGAAAGAGTGCAGGTCTATCGGAAAGTTCACCTGGTGCCGTTCGGCGAATATGTCCCCGGTCGGCATTCGGTGCCGCTGCTCGCACGAATTGTAGGCGATCAGGTACCTGGTGATTTTAAAGCTGGAAACGAATTTACAGTGTTCAGTCTGACGAACAGCGACGTCCAGGTGGCGCCGTTAATCTGTTTTGAAGATACCATAGGCGAACTTGTGAGAAAATTCGTGCTCCCCTCGGAAACAAGCCTGGGCGCGAATTTGCTCGTAGACATAACGAATGACGGCTGGTTTTTGCATTCCGCCGGATCACACCAACATTTGGCGAACGCAATTTTTCGGTGCGTAGAAACACGTCGCCCGATGGTTCGGGCCGCCAACACCGGAGTCACCTGTTTCGTAAACCAATTCGGCCGTGTCACTCAAGTGTTACTGGATGACACAGGCAGCACATTCACTGAAGGCGTGCTGACTGGCGAGATCAACGTTCCAACCGAACACGATTTAACATTTTACACACGACATGGCGAGCTGTTCGCGAAGATCTGCGCAGCGATAACAGCGGTTGCCATTTTGATTGTTTTCGGTATGCGCCGATCGAAGCATGTGTAGAGGCGTTTGTGTCAAACGCCTGGACGACACAGCGGCTGACACAGCCGCCGCTACAACTAGATCGCGAGTTTTTCTTTGTTGTAGTAAAAGAGCCAAGTGCGTGTCGAACTTCCACTCGATCATCTGGACGAACTTTGGCCGGAGAAACTTCGCGGCGCGAGCGTCGGCGCATTGCTTCATCCGGCATCGGTTTCATCAGCACTTGAACACACGTCGCGAATTCTGGAGAGACACAACAATGATGTCTTTCGTCTCGCTGCCTTTTTTGGTCCACAACACGGATTCCTCGGCCAAACGCAGGACAACATGGTGGAGTGGAAAAGCTACGAGCATCCGCGTCTCCGTATTCCTGTTCACAGTCTGTACGGTGAACATCGCGAGCTGAGTCCGGAGATGCTGAAGGATATCGACGTTTTGCTTATTGATCTCCAAGACGTCGGTGCACGCTACTACACTTTCGTCTGGACCATGTACCTTTGCATGCGCGCTTGTGAACAACGCGGCGTCGCAGTCGTTGTGCTCGATCGACCGAACCCGATCAACGGCGTGATGACAGAAGGGCCTGTGCTAAATGCCGATTACAAATCGTTTGTCGGGATGCATCCCATTCCTGTTCGGCACGGGCGCACTATCGGCGAGCTGGCGCAGCAATTTCGAGACGAAGCGTTTCCAAAATGTGGGTTATCGGTTTTGCCGATGAAGAATTGGAACCGCGAAATGTGGCTAGATCAGACAGGTCTGCCATGGGTCATGCCATCACCGAACATGCCGACACTCGACACGGCCACGGTTTATCCAGGCATGTGTCTGCTTGAAGGGACAAATATTTCTGAGGGACGCGGCACGACGCGGCCGTTCGAAATCTTTGGCGCGCCGTTCATTGATGCGGAGAAGCTTTGCGGCGAATTGAATGCGTTAAAGCTGCCAGGCGTTTTCTTTCGTGAAAATTATTTTCAACCGACGTTTCAGAAATTCGCGGACCAGCTTTGCGGCGGCGCGCAGATTCACGTGCTTGATCGGAATGAATTCCGGCCTTTTCTCAGCGGAGTGGAAATTATCAGGCACATCCGCAAGACTTACCCGGAGCAATTTCAATGGAAACAACCTCCTTATGAATACGAATGGAAACGACTCCCCATCGAAATTCTAATCGGCGGACCAGTCGAACCGGTTTTCGGCGACTGATCGCGAGCTTCGCTATCTTAACAGCGAGCTGTTCGCAGCTTCGCGCAGACATTCCATGGCCTGAGGTAGTGCAGCGGCTTGCCTACGAGAACGAAAAATTAGCCCGGCGTCCACAAGGACATAACGGCGAATACTTCGTGGTATGCACACTCTATTACACACCAAAAGAATCCGGTTTCACTTTCGAGCGTGGCTTTGATGCAACGCCGACCACAAAGCCCGGGTTACATGGACGAATGTATCCGCGTGATTTTCTTCGTTCCGTAAAAAAGGAGGGCTTCGGCCAAATCAGTACGCCGGTGAACGGAAAGCACTACATTAGCTATAGCGGCGGTGGTTCGTATGCGTTCGCTTCTCACCCCACAGGCGGTGGCGGGGTTCTGGTGGCGCGTTATTCCGCTGCCATAAAGTCAAGCCAGGGAAGCCTACGTCACGGAGCCATCGTCGAGACATTCTCTCCCGAAGTCCAAAAGGTGTTTCGCAGCAATCGCTGGAGGATCATGGATACCGGTGGCGGCCTACGCCGGTGGCAAATTGACTGCTACTTCGGCGAAGATGAACCTCTTGGTCCCGGCAAATTACAAGGTCGACCGCGTGCAACCACCTTTGAGTATGCTTACGCCAATGCGCGAATCGTGAAGTAACGTGAAGCCGTTCACAGTCCGGCTTAACTTTCACGCTGACCTTAATTTTTTCCTCGGCTCCAGAGTAGGCCGCGGAGTTATTGAGCGGACTCTAACGGAAAAGACATCCGTAAAAGATGTGATCGAATCCTGCGGCGTGCCGCATCCAGAAGTCGATTTGATTCTGCTGAATCGACAGCCGATCGATTTCGCTTATACGGTCGCGGGCGATGTGGAAATTGAGGTTTTTCCCGTCGGAGCGGGTCCACCGCAAATAAAGAAAAAACGATTGCAATACAGTGGTGATCTTAGATTTATCGCAGATGGCCACCTGGGTAAGCTCACACGCAACCTTCGCCTGCTCGGGTTTGATGTTGCCTACGACCGACAGGCTGATGACCACCAGTTGCTAAACGTCATGGAGCGCGAAAACCGGGCGCTTTTGACGCGTGACCGGCGCCTGCTCATGCATGCGATTGTCCGGCACGGATATTATCCGCGTTCCCAAAATGCCGATGAGCAAACAATTGAAGTGATCCGCCGCTTTGAACTTTTTGAATCGATTGCTCCGTTTACGCGATGCCTTCGCTGCAATGAGAGACTGCGAGAGGTTGCCAAGACCGAGGTGATTGAGAAGCTTGAGCCGCTTACCAAGATCTATTACGAGCAATTCCGGCGTTGCACAGGCTGCGGCCAGATTTATTGGACCGGATCGCACTTCGAAAAATTGCAAAAGCGGATCGAAATAATTCAATCACGCCTTATGGGGAAGAGGGACGTGTAAATCACGATCTTGTCAGGCGCAGCACAACTGGCACACTGGCTTTCAATGCAAAGAGCCATTCTTGGCTGCCATTTGGCTGCAATGCTGGGCTGGACGCTGATAAGTGTGGTACAGGCTCAGGGACCAGCGCCATCGCCGCTAATATTGGGGCCTTCACCGCCGCCAGCGCAAGTTCCTGCAGTCGCGCCCGAGACAAGTCCGGGGCCTGAATTGACGAAAGCCGATTTCGACACTTTTCTCGATGCGCTGATTCCGTCGCAATTGCGAAACCGAAACATTGCCGGCGCTGTCGTCTCAGTCGTGAAGGACGGGCAGGTGTTATTTCAAAAGGGTTACGGCTACGCTGATTTCGAAGCGAAGCAGCCGGTGCTCCCCGATCAGACTTTGTTTCGGCCGGGCTCGATCTCGAAATTGTTCACTGCCACAGCCGTGATGCAGTTGGTCGAACAAGGCAAACTCGATCTCGACCGCGACGTTAGCGGTTACCTCGATTTTGCAATTCCGAAAACATATCCGGAGCCTGTCACGCTGCGGCAATTGCTCACCCACACGGCCGGATTCGAGGACACATTGAAGAATTTGTTCGTGGCCCACGAGAGTGACCTGAAACTGCTGCGTGCCTACCTCGTGAACCAAATGCCAGCCCGTATTTTTCCTCCGGGCAAAGTCCCTTCCTATTCCAATTATGGATTCACGCTGGCTGGATACATCGTTGAGCGTGTGAGCGGTGAAAAATTCGAACGGTATATCGACAATCACATTTTAAAGCCGCTAAGGATGACCAACTCGACCTTCGACCAACCGTTGCCACCGGAGCTCGCGGCCCAAATGTCAAAAGGTTATCTCAACGCCGCGAAGAAGCCGCGCGATTTCGAATTCGTCCAAGCCGCGCCCGCCGGCTCACTCTCAACTACCGCCGCGGATATGACACGTTTCATGCTCGCCTTTCTTCAGGATGGCAGCGTCGATGGAGTCGCTATTTTGAAACCTGAAACCGTGCGGCAAATGGAAACGCGCCAGTTTGAACTCCATCCGATGATCAGCGGCTTGGGCCTCACTTTCATGGAATATTGCATGAACCCGGTGCGCGTTATCGCTCACGGCGGCGACACAGTTTATTTCCACAGCGACATGGTCCTCGTACCCGATGCGCACGTTGGTTATTTTGTTTCCTACAACAGCCTCGGTAAGAATGTTGACGGCGGCCGGGGCGAAGTCTGGCGCACTTTTGTGAATCGCTATTTCCCGATTCCAGGCGAACCGAAGGTGGAAGTCGATCCAAACACCGCGAAATCGGATGGACACGCCGTGAGCGGTGTTTATGACGGGACGCGTCGTGGAGAAACAACATTACTAAAAATTCTGGCATTGCTGGGTCAGGTTCGCGTTAGCAGCGATAAGGACGGCGTTCTTACTGTCGAAGGAGACAAGAATCAGCGTGGCGAATTAAAAAAATGGAAAGAGATAGCGCCGCTCGTTTATAGCGAGGTCGACGGATTGGAAAGAATCGCGTTTCGTCGCTGCTAACGCGAACCTGACCCAGCAATGCTCCCCTTCCCTGCGATTTACGAGGGCCAGCGCGTTCCGTGGTACGCGAGTAAGATCTTTGTCGGTTTGGTGATTGGTGGAAGTTTGGTGCTCGCGCTTTTGACCGTTGTACTCTGGCCCGTCGCAGTTTTGATCCGTAGGAAGTATGAACGCCCATTGTTCAGCGCGAAAAGAGATCGTGTTCTATATTTTCTTTCGCGAATCATTTGCCTTGGCGAATTGATCTTTATTCTGACGCCCGTGATTGCCTTTAGCCAGGGGTTGAAACACATCGTGATCCTCGGCGACGCCATCAATCCGTGGTTACAGGCATTCCATTTCTTCGGGTGGCTTTTGATGGTAGGCGTCGTTGTTTTGATTGTAGCCGCTGCTCGCTTTGTCAGGCTTCCGGGGCACGGGCTCTGGTTTCGCGTTCATGCCATTCTCCTAGCGATCGGCGGAAGCGCGTTTGGGTTGTTCGCCTGGCAATACCATCTGCTGGATACGTCGCTAAGGTTCTAATCGGCCTGCCCCATTAATGGATTTTAGGCGTCGAGGAGTGTTAATTGCGTTTGCTGTCCTCGCGCTCCGGGCTTCGACTCTTGCTTACGGTCCACTGGGTCATGAGATCGTCGGCGCGATCGCAGATGAACGCCTGGCCAATACACCTACGGCTGCGAAAATTCGCGCGTTGCTCGACGGACTAACGCTGGAAAAAGCTGCGGTAATTGTGGACGAGATCAAAGGCTGGGACAAAAAGGGAGTGGACGATCCGAAGTCGTTCCATTTCTCGGCACATTGGAAAATTGACAGGCAACTGCGTGATTTCTGGCGCGCGAATCAGCCGACGCACGAGATGAATTCGGCCGCGCCTTCGCATCATTGGTTTCATTACACTGACGTCCCGGTAGTGCCGCCACAAGCTTACCACGAAGGGGCGGCCGGTCGCAGCAAATGGGACATTGTCCATATGATCCCTTACTCCGTCCACGTTCTTCAGGGGCGAGTGCCCGAACAAAACGAGCGCAAGATCACCAAAGCAGTGGCGCTTCTTCTATTGGCTCATTTGCTCGCCGACATCCACCAGCCACTGCACGTAGGCGCGGAATATTTCGATGAGCAGGGGCAGGTCACCGATCCGGAGAAAAATAGATCAGCCCTCGGAGACGAAGGTGGAAATACATTCACTTTGGAACTAAATGACGAGCCGCCGCGTCGTCGCGGTATTCACAAGAAAAAATTCCACGGTTTTTGGGACTACGACGCAGTGAACGCGCTGTTCCCTCAGGTGATCGGCAGGCTGCCGAAGAGCGAGTTGCAGGGACAGATCGAACCACTAAAAAGAGAGGTTGTCCACGAAATGGCGACCCACGAACCGAAAAATTGGCGAATGCCGTCAAACGTCGCCATCGATAATTATGCTGAAATGTGGGCCGACGAAATCTTGCCGATAGCACGCGAGGCGCATGCGCGTTTAGAATTTCGGAATGTGAAGCCGTTACTGGACAGCGACCGTATCGTTGCGGCAGGTGAGGCAATCGAGAAATCAGTCACGGATCACTCGTTTTATCGCGAATGGGCAACCAAGATCGTGCGTCACGAGCTGCACAAAGCTGGCTGGCGTCTTGCTGATCTTCTGGAGAAAATTCTGTAGCGATAATGCGAGCTGTTATCCAGCGTGTGAGCCGCGCGCGTGTAATCGTGCAGGGCGATGTCGCGGGAGAAATTGGGCGAGGTCTGGTGGTGCTGCTTGGCGTCGGTCGCAGTGATACGTCCTCTGTCGCGCTCGGCATGGGTGAGAAGATCGCAAACCTGAGGATCTTTGCGGACGATCAGGGAAAAATGAATCGGTCGCTATTGGATGTAAAAGGCAGCGCTCTGGTCGTCTCTCAGTTTACGCTTTACGGAGACGCGCGCGGTCAACGTAGGCCGAGCTTTATTGCCGCAGCGCCATCGGAAGAGGCGAAGAAACTCTATGAAGAGTTTAGCGAAGCGCTACATGGCTTGGGTGTTACCGTCGCAACAGGAGTCTTCCAGGCGATGATGTCCGTGGAGTTGGTCAATGAAGGGCCTGTTACGATCCTGCTTGATTCCGACAAAACGTTCTAGCCTGCCGCGGTCACGAACAGGAACAGGACATAAAAATCGCGCCGGGATTCTTCCACGGCGCGATTTCTTTTCAGAGTTGTCAGATCCAAATCAGGCTTCGCTTTTCTTCGCGTTCGCTGTTTTCTTACATTGCGCTTTTAACTGACCGAACTGCTCCGCGGAAAGAATGCCTTTTGCACGACTTAAGAATGTTTGTCTGCTTTCCTTTGTGCAACCTGCCTTCATGCATTCGGACTGCCACGTTTCGATCTTAGCCTTCTGATCAGCCGTGAGATTCAGCGTGGCGAAGTTAACGCGGGCCGAGCTCGCATTCGATGCGCCATTCGCGCAACATGCCTTGTCTCCCCCAAATGCGCTCGACGCCATCAGCATCGCAACTGCAACTAAAGTGGTAGTAGTAATTTTAATCATGGTGAATGCTCAGACCGGGTTGATGCTGCAGCGTTCAATTTTCATCACTGGGAAATAGAGCTGGCGGGAATAGATTCACGCGTTAAGACAAAGACGAAATGTCCACGACACTCGAACCTGTCAGATCGATTGAACTGGCTGAAATACGCGCTGCGCGTAGGCGAATCGCAAACACCATTGTTCGCACGCCACTGATTCGTTTCCAACTAGGACCCGAATATCCCGACATTCGACTCAAGCTGGAGAATCTTCAGCCGATCAACGCATACAAGTTGCGTGGCGCCGCCAATGCCGTCGCTCTGCTCTCTGAGGGGGAGCGAGAGCGCGGAGTTTGGACGATTAGCGCGGGAAATGCCGGTCAGGGGGTTGCCTATGCTGCAAGGGCTGCAGCTGTGCCGTGCACAGTTGTAGTTGTCGAAACGGCGCCGCAATCAAAGCTGGAGCGGATGAAAGCGCTCGGCGCAAAACTTATTCCAGTGCCGTACGAGATCGCCTGGAAAGCGCTAGATGAAAGATCGTTTCCAGGAGCGGACGGAACATTCATTCACCCTTTCGATGATGACGATTTCATCGCCGGTCATGGCACAATGGGGTTGGAAATTCTCGAAGACGCGCCTGACACTGCCGCTGTGATTGCCAGCATCGGCGGCGGCGGACTGATCACGGGCGTGGGCAGCGCAATCAAGGCGCTGAAACCGCAGGTAAAAATCTTCGGAGTTGAACCGGAGACAGCCGCGCCCGCCGCGCTTTCGTTCGAGAAAGGTTCGCCGCAAGCGTTCACAAACTGGAAAGCTTCATTCGTGGACGGCGCTGGCGGCCAAAGCATGTTTCCCCGGATGTGGGAACGGATGAAACCAGTAGTCGACGGTTGTTTCGTTGTCACCCTCGCGGAAACGAAAAAAGCCATGCGGCTCATGGCAGAAAAAACGCGCATCATCTCGGAGGGCGCCGGCGCGCTGCCGCTCGCTGCTGCGCTAAATCGAGGAGCCGGCAGAGGCCCGATTGTCGCCATCGTTTCGGGTGGCAACATCGATCTGAACAAGTTTTCCGAGTTAATCTCGCAATCGGATTGACTTTCGCCTCAAAATTTGAAATAACCTCCTGCAAAAAAAGGAGGAAGAACCATGAAGATTGGCGATACAGCACCAGATTTTGAAGCAGAAACGACTGATGGTCGGATTCGATTTCACGATTGGGTCGGCGACTCCTGGGCCATTCTGTTTTCACATCCGAAAGACTTCACCCCGGTCTGCACAACCGAGCTCGGTTACATGGCGACAATAAAA